>Ga0065720_1000060_pt1 | contig 27739 bp, 12 predicted proteins | sample Thericmetagenome_FD_59107 | JGI IMG/M metagenome (GOLD analysis project Ga0065720, IMG submission 59107) | Thermophilic microbial communities from the Joint Bioenergy Institute, California, USA of rice/straw/compost enrichment - eDNA_2 v2... | ecosystem: Engineered > Solid waste > Grass >... | reverse complement strand
GCCGTGCCTGCTCGGACGGAGGCGTGCCGGCCGGCGTACCTCAGCACGTTCGGTGACGTCGTACGGCCGAGTGCGACGGGCGCCGGCTGGCCGGGTCCATCGATCCAGACGATGAGCGCGACCTGGCGGAACGGACGGGCACGGGACCCGACCGAACCGTCCACTGGAGAGAGTTTGAGGGCTCCGCGGAGCCGCGATGGTGGGCTAGAGTCTGCACTTGATCTATCTCGATGGCGCGCGCCGGGGTCTGCGCGGGTTGGCGGATCTCGCGTGTCCCGGGGTTGGGAGCGGAGATGAACCAGGATGGATCTCTGCCGGTGGGCGGGCCTGGTGACAGAGCGGCCGTCGACACGATCGTGAGTCAGCTCAACGACATCGTTCGTGAGCTGCAGGGCCGTCCGATCGACCCCGACGACAACTACTTCACCGCGGGCCTGGACTCGTCGACCGTGGTCAAGCTGCACGCCCTCCTGATCCGCCGCCTGGACGTCTGGGTTCCCGTGGTGGAGCTGTACCGGCATCCGACCCTGCGCCGGACGGCGGCCCGGATCCACGAGGCGCGCGAGGCGATGGCCCGGGACGCGGCCCAGCGGTCCGGCACTCCGGCCGCCGCCCCGACAGGGNCGACGCCGGGGCAGTCCGGCCGCCGGGCCGCGGGCGAACAGCCGCGGGCCGGTGCCTCCCGCAGGGAGATCCGCGCGCAGATCCGGCGGGACGGGATGGCTCGGTGACGGGCACGCCTCCGCTGGTCGCGNTCGTCGGCGCCGCCTGCGTCCTCCCGGGCTCGGGAAACCTGGACGAGTTCTGGGGCCTGCTGCGCGATCGGCGGGACGCCGTGGTGACCCCGTCCGACGCCGAGCTGCTGGCCGCCGGCGTCACCCCCGACGAACTGGCCGACCCGGACTACGTCCGCGCCGTGCTGCGTACCCCGGGGATCGACCTGTTCGACGCCGACTTCTTCGGGATGTCCCCGGCGGAGGCGGACGCCTGCGACCCCCACCTGCGGGTGTTCCTGGAGACGGCGTACACCGCCGTCGAGCACGCCGGGTACGACGTCACCGCGATNGGCGCCGGCACCGGTGTGTTCGCCGCCGGGCGGCCGGGCCGGTACCGCGGGCTGCACCTGCTGCCGGACGGCTTCGAGACGGCCCAGGACGCGCGNNCCGACCCNGATCTGGCCGGCTTCGTCTCGGAACGGCTGGACCTGCGCGGCCCGTCGGTCACGCTCGGCTCCTGCTCGCTGCTCGCCGTCCACCAGGCGGTGCAGGCGTTGCAGGCCGAGACGTGCGACGTCGCGGTGGCCGGTGGGGTACACGTCGAGCTGCCGTACGGGCACGGGTACCGCTGGGAGCCCGGTGCCCGACGGCCGCCGGACGGCCGGACCCGCCCGTTCGACATCGCGGCGGCGGGCTGCGTGTACGGCAGCGGTGCCGGTGTGGTCGTGCTCAAGCGGTTCGCCGAGGCGGTCACCGACGGCGACCAGATCCTGGCGGTGATCCGGGCCGGGGCCACCGGNCATCCCGGCCGCGACGGCGCCGGCTGGGCGGCCACCGTCGCCGAGGCCCTCGCCGTGGCCGGCTGCCACCCGGAGGAGCTGGCGTACGTCGAGGCGCACGGCGCGGCGGTCGGCGAGTCCGACGTCCGCGAACTGGCCGCGGTGGCGGAGGCGTTCCGGCTCGCCGGTGGGACCCCGCCGCGTGGCTCGGTCGCCGTCGGGTCGGTGAAGTCCAACGTCGGGCACCTCGGCGCCGCCGCCGGTGTCGCCGGGCTGCTCAAGACGGTCCTCGCGCTGCGGCACGGGACGATCCCGGCCACGCTGCACGTGGACACCCCGAACCCCGGGCTCGGACTGGCCGACGGCCCGTTGCGGCTGGCCCGCGAGCCGGAGCCCTGGCCGGCACCCGACGGCGTGGCGCTGCGGGCCGCCGTGCACGCGGTCGGCGCGGGCGGCGCCGGCACCGCGCTGGTGCTCGAACGGGGACCACGCCCGGTGCACGTCGAGACACCCCGCCGGCCCAGGGTGGTGGTGTGGTCGGGCCGCGATCCGGCCGCCGTGGAGGCCGCCGGTGCGGCGCTGGGCCGGTTCTTCGCCACCTGCCCGGAGGCGGAGTTCGCCGACGCGGTGGCCACCCTCCAGCGGGGGCGGACCGTCCACCCGCTCCGCCGCGCCGTGGTGGCCGCCAGCGCCGCGGAAGCCACCAGCGCCATCAGAGCCGTCGGCGCCGTCGAGACCGCCGGCACCGTCGAGGCTGCCGCGGCACCGGCCGTCGTCGGCCGCGGTCCGGTGACGTCGCCGCCCGCGGTCGTGTTCTGCTTCCCCGACCTGCGGCCGGGTCAGCCGCCGCCGCTGGACCTGTACCCGGCGCAGCGCGTCTTCACCGAGGCGGTCGACGTCTGCCTCGACGCGCTCGACCGGCACGGGCTCGACGTGTACCCGCACTGGACGGCCGCGTCCACCGACCCCGAGGTCGCCGGNGCGCTGCACCTCGTCACGCAGTACGCCCTCGCCGAAACCTGGCGGGCCTGGGGCGTACGGCCGGCGGCGGTGCTCGGCGTGGGCGCCGGGCTGCTGGCGGCGGCGGTCGCGGCCGGCGCCCTGTCGCTCGACGAGGCCGCGNNGCTGGTCGCCGACCCCGGCCCGGCCGGCACCGTGACCTGGACGGAGTCGCCGGTNCCCGTCTGGTCGGCGTACGACGGCCGGCCGGTCCGCTCGGTCTCCTGGCCGCCGGCGGACGCCGACCCGCCCGCCGGGCTCCGCGACGCGCTGCGCGGTGTCCTCGGGTCCGAGCGCCGTGTCCTGTTCGAGGTCGGCCCGGGTGACTCGCTGACCGGTATGGTCGCCGGTCTGCTCGCCGGCGTCGGGTCCACGGCCGACACCGTCGCCGCGTTCGGCGCCGGCCGGGGCGGCGGCGAGCGTCAGCTCGCGGTGGCGCTCGCCCGGCTGTGGGTGGCCGGCGTCGACGTCGACTGGGCGGCGCTGGAGGCGGACCGTCCGCTGCAGCGGGTGCCGGTGCCGGGCCACCCGCTGCGCCGGGAACGCCACTGGGTGGTGCCGGAGCGGGGTCCGGCGGCACCCCGCCAACAGCCGGTGTCACCACCGGCCCGACCGTCGGTGCCGGCCGAGCCGGCCCGTACGGCCAGCGTCCCGGGACTGCCCCGGCCGGCGGCGCCGCTGCGCCCGCTGAACCGGACCGAGCACGCCTTCTGGGTGCTCGACCAGCTCGCCCCGGACAGCGGGGTGTCGAACATCGGCATCGCGTTCCGCACCGCCCGGCCGCTGCGCTGGTGGCCGCTGCAGACGGCGGTCAACCAGCTGGTACGCCGGCATCCCGCGCTGCGGCTGCGCTTCCCGACGGTCGACGGGACGCCGGTGCGGCACCTCACCGCGGCCGAGGACGCGACGCTGACGGTGCCCACCCGGACCACCACCCCGGACCGGCTCGTGGCGGACCTCCAGAACCTGCTGCACGAGCCGTTCGACCTGGCCCGCGACCTGCCGTTCCGGGTCGGGCACTTCACCCTGCCCGACGGCGGCAGCGTGCTGTGTCTCGCCGCGCACCACATCGTCGTCGACGCGCCGTCGGTGCAGATCCTGGTCGAGGAGTTCGGCCGGATGTACGACGGGATCACCACCACCGGCCGGATCCCCGACGACCTGGCCGGCGAGGCGCCGCTGCTGGCCGAGCCCGAGCCGGCACCCGAGTCGATCCGCTACTGGCTGGACCACCTGCGNGGGGTGGANCCCGAGGCGATGGTGCTGCCGGGNACCCGCGCCGCGCCGGCCCGCCCCACCTTCGCCGGGCACACCTGCAGNTGGCCGGTGACCGACCAGGCGCAGGCGGCGCTGCGGGCGCTGCGGCAGCGGTTCCACACCAGCGACAACGTGGTGTTGATGAGCGCGTTCTGCCTCACCCTGCTGCGCCACGGCGCCGGGCCCGACCTGGTGATCGGGGTGCCGGTCGGCACCCGACGTCCGGCAACCCGGCAGCAGGTGGGCTACGGGGTGAGCACGATGCCGCTGCGGGTGCGGCTCGACCCGGACGCCGGCTTCGGGGACGTGGTACGCCGGGTCGGTGACGCGTTCTTCGCCGGGATCGAACACGCCGACGCCACCGTCGAACGGGTGCTCACCGAACGCGGGCACGGGACCGTCGACTGGCGGGTGCCGCTGTTCCGGCACATGTTCAACTACCGGCCCTGGAGCGACGAGAAGATCCGGGTCTGTGGCGAGGTCCCGGAGTACATCGAGGACCTGTTCGACCGCAGCCGGCTGGACCTGCAGTGCATCGCGGTGCCCGAGCCGGACCGGTTCACGCTGCGCTGCTGGCACAGCACCGAGGTCCACGACGAGGCGGAGATCAGCGCCTTCGTGGCCCGGATGCAGGCGCTGCTGGTCCGGGCCGCCGCCGAGCCGGACCGCCCGGTCGCCGAGCTGCCGTTCGGCTCGGCGGCCGACGAGGCCGCGTTCGAACGGCTCAACCGCACGCAGCGTTCGTGGGGAGCCCCGGACACCCTGGTCGAGCGGATCGTGGCCCGCGCCTCGGCGGACCCGGCGGCGACGGCGGTGGTCGACGGCGACCGCCGGGTGTCGTACCGGGAGTTGGTGGACCGGGCCGGCGCCGTCCGCGACCTGCTGCGACACCACGGCGTGCGCCCCGGCGACGTGGNGGCGCTGGCGCTGGGCCGCTCCACCGAGCTGGTGTCGGCGGTGCTCGGGGTGTGGGCCGTCGGGGCGAGCTNCCTGCCGCTGGCNCCCGACCAGCCGCCGCGACGCCTGGCGTACCAGGTGGACGACGCCGGTGCCCGGGTGGTCCTGGTCGCCGCGGGTACGGCCGCGGAGTGGTCGCCGGTGCCGGTCCTGGCGGTGCCGGCACACGACCCGGACCCGGGCACACGACCCGACCCCGGCACACGACCCGGACCCGGAGGGCGACCCGGTGCCGACCGGAGGGCTGCTCGACCGGGCGACCGACCCGGAGACCCCGGCGTACGTCATCTTCACCTCGGGTTCCACGGGCCGCCCCAAGGCGGTCGTCGTCACACACCGGAACCTGCTGAACCTGGTCTGCGACTTCGCCGACCGGCTGCCGGCCGGCGCGGCCAGGGCGGTGCTGTGGTCCACGGCCCCCNCGTTCGACATCTCCGCCCTGGAACTGCTGTTGCCGCTGCTCACCGGCGGGTCCGTCATCGTCGCGCCGGACGACGCGCTGCTCCGGCCGGCGGCACTGCTGGACCTCGTCCGCCGCTGGGACGTGTCGCTGGTCCAGGCGACGCCGACGGCGTGGCGGCTCGTCGCGCCCGTCGCCGGCGACGAGCTGACCGGCCGCGTCCTGCTCTGCGGCGGCGAACCGATGCCGGCCGCGCTGGCCCGCCGGCTGCGGGCCCTGGGCGGCCGGGTGTACAACGTGTACGGCCCCACCGAGACGACGATCTGGTCCACCGTCGCCGAACTGGACCACGACCCGGACGACCCGGTCCCGATCGGCGTGCCGGTCGCCAACACGCAGGTCTTCGTCACCGACCCCCGGGGCGTGGAACTTCCGCCGGGCCTGCCCGGGGAGGTCTGCATCGCCGGGGCCGGGGTGAGCGCGGGCTACCTGAACCGTCCCGAGCTGACCGCGCAGCGGTTCGGCACCCACCCGCGGTACGGCCGCTACTACCGCACCGGCGACATCGGCCGGCTGCGCCACGACGGCGTGCTGGAGCTGGCCGGACGCACCGACCGCCAGGTGAAACTGCGCGGACACCGCATCGAGCTCGACGAGGTCGAGGCGGTGCTGCACGAGCATCCCGAGGTGGCGCTCGCCGCGGTCGACCTGGTCGGCGACCCCCAGACCGACGGCCGGCTGGTGGCGTTCGTGCAGGCCCGGCCCGGCGCCGACGGCAACCGGCTCCGCGAACGCCTGTGGCGGCACGCCCGGGCCACCCTGCCCGACGCCGCCGTGCCGTCCGGGATCGTCGTCCTCGACCGGCTGCCGACCACGCCCAACGGCAAGGTCGACCACCGTACGCTGCGGACCCTGGACGTGGACGGGCCGGCGGAGGACGGCACCGCCGCCGCGCCGGCCGCCGGCGACCCCGGGCTGGTCGAGGCGTTGACCGAGCTGTGGCGGCGGACACTGCGCCGGCCCGGGCTGGGCCCGCACGACAACTTCTTCCTCAACGGCGGACACTCCATCCTGGCCACACGGCTGGTCACCGAGGTCGAGAAGGTCGCCGGGCGCCCGGTCGCGGTTCCGGAGGTCTTCACCCATCCGACCCCGGCCGAGCTGGCCGCGTACCTGGCCGGGTCGAGCAGCGGCGGTGACGAGTGACCGAGTGGTACGTCAGACTGCGGCCCGACGGCGGCCACGACCCGGCCGGCCCGCCGGCACGGGTGGTGGCGTTCCCGCACGCCGGCGGCGGCCCGGCGTCGCTGGCCGGGCTCGTCCCGCTGCTGCCGCCCGGGGTCGAGCCGTGGTCGGTGAACCTGCCCGGCCGGCAGGCACGCCTGGCCGAGCCGCCCCGGACCGACCTCGACGGCATGGTCGACGATCTCGCCNCCGCGCTGGTGGCGACCGTGCCCGCGCCGTACGCCCTGTTCGGCTACTGCAGCGGCGCGCTCCTGGCGTACCTGGTCTGCCGGCGGCTGGGGGAGCGGGGTGCCCCGCCGGCGCACCTGCTGGTCGGCTCGTTCGCCGCGCCGGACGTCGCCGTCCTGCCCCGCCGGCTGCACCACCTGCCCGCCGAGCTGTTCTGGGAGCGGCTCGTGGCGCAGGGCGGCATCCCGGCCGAGGTGGCCGACCGAACCGAGCTGCGGCCGGTGCTGGAGCCGGCGCTGCGGGCCGACTTCGCCCTGCTGGCGGGCTACCACCACGTCGCCGGCCCGCCCCTGGACACCCCGGTCACCGTCCTGTACGGCCGGCACGACCGGTCGATCTCGCGTGGCGGTCTGCTGGGCTGGCGGCGGCACAGCCGGCACCGCCCCGTGCTGCGTGACCTCGACGCGTCGCACTGGCTGGTCGAGGACGCGCCCGCCGAGCTGGCCGCCACCATCGTCGAACAGCTGCACCGACCGGAGGGTCCCCCGTGCGACTCGGATACAGCCTGAGCTACTGGGGCTCGGCCGGGCTCAGCCCCGCCGAGCATCTGACGCTGGTGCGCGAGGCGGAGCGGCTCGGATACCACTCGGTGTGGGCGGCCGAGACGTACGGCACCGACCCGGCCAGCCTGATGGCCTGGCTGGCCGGGCAGACCACCCGGATCCGGCTGGGGACGGCGATCCTCCAGATGCCGGCCCGCCGGCCGGTCGCCGCCGCGATGACCGCCGCCACGATCGACCAGATCTCCGGCGGCCGGTTCCGGCTCGGGCTCGGCTTCTCCGGCCCGCAGCTCGTCGAGGGCTGGCACGGGCTGCGCTTCGAACGGCCGTTGGCGCAGGCCCGGGACTACGTCGCCGTGGTGCGGATGGCCCTGGCCCGCCAGCCGGTCCGGTACCAGGGGGCGACGCTGACCGTGCCGCTGCCGGACAGCGAGGGCAAGGAGATGGCGCTGGCGGTGGAGCCGATCCAGCAGCCGCTGCCGATCTACCTGGCCACCCTCGGGCCACAGGCGGTACGGCTGACCGGCGAGATCGCCGACGGCTGGCTCCCGCTGAACTTCCCGCCCGAGCACGTCGCGGCGTGCCGGGCCCTGCTGGAGGAGGGCGCGGCACGGGCCGGGCGCACACTGGACGGCTTCGACGTCGCGCCGATGGTGATGGTGCTGGTCGAGGAGGACCTCGAACTGGCCTTCGACATGGTCCGCCCGATGCTCGCGCTGTACCTGGGCGGCATGGGTTCGCGCCGGCACAACTTCCACAACCAGCTCGCCAGCCGGCTCGGCTTCGCCGACGAGGCGGAGAGGATGCAGCAGGCGTTCCTCGCGGGCCGGCAGGGCGAGGCGATGGCGGCGATGTCCGACGAGCTCGTCGACGCGATGACCGTCTGCGGCCCGCCGTCGCGGATCCGGGAACGCTTCGCCGCGTACCGGGAGGCCGGGGTGACCACCCTGATCGTCGGGGTGGTCCCGCCCACCCTGCCACTGCGGATGGAGCAGCTCCGGATGATCGCCGAGATCGCCGGCTCGCTGTGACCGCGCCGGCGCGCGGCGGGCCGGCCCGGCCCGCCGCGGGCGTGGCGTCTCGTGGGTGGGCGTGCCGCCTCGCGGCGCCCACCGGCGCGCGGTGGGCGCCGCGGGCGGGTCAGTTCTCCTCCGCCTCAAGCTCCGCCAGCAGCGCCAGCGGGTCGTCGTCGCCGAGGCGCAACGCCAGGATCTCCAACGCCTGCCCGGCGACGGTGGTCACCTCGAAGCAGCGGCGCAGCGGGAACTCCACCCCGTAGCGTTCCCGCAGCCGGCCGACGAGCTGCACCGCCAGCAGCGAGTGCCCGCCGAGCTCGAAGAAGTCGTCGGCGACGCCGNCCCGGTCGCGGCCGAGCAGCTGGGCCCAGATCGCGCAGAGCTCCTCCTCCAGCGGGGTGCTCGGCGGCTGGTACCCGGTGGCGACCTGGCTCCGGTCGGCGCCGTCCGGGGCCGGCAGCCGGGACCGGTCGACCTTGCCGCTGGGCAGCGTCGGCAGCGGTGACGTGACCACGTACGCCCGGGGCAGCAGGGTGGCCGGCAGGTGCCGGGCCAGCAGCTCGCGCAGCTGGGGCGACGCCTCGGCGGGGTCGCCCGCCCAGTCCACGTACACCACGAGGCCCCGCCCGCCGGGCGCGTCGTCCCGCACCGCGGCCACCGCGCCGCGTACCCGGTCGTGCCCGGCCAGCACGCTCTCGACCTCGCCCAGTTCGACCCGGACCCCGTTGATCTTCACCTGCGTGTCGGTCCGCCCCAGGTACTCCACCGCGCCGTCGGCGCGGAGCCGGGCCCGGTCGCCGGTGCGGTACAGCCGGCTGCCGGCGGGCCCGTGCGGGTCCGGCAGGAACGCCGCGGCGGTGAGGCCGGGGCGGCCGAGGTAGCCGCGGGCCAGTTGGACACCGCCGAGGTAGAGCTCGCCGGGGAAACCGACCGGAACCGGTTCGAGCCACCGGTCNAGGACGTGCAGCCGGGTGTTGGCGACCGGGCGGCCGATCGGCACCGGCCCCGGCTGGTCCGGGTCGAACGGCCACGCCGAGACGTCGATCGCCGCCTCGGTCGGCCCGTACAGGTTGTGCGGCCCGGTACCGGGCAGCCGCCGGTGGCAGCGTTCCGCCAGGCCCCGGGTCAGCTCCTCGCCGCTGGAGATCACCCGGCGCAGCGACCGGCACGCCTCGATCCCGTCGGTGGCCAGGAACAGCTCCAGCATCGACGGTACGAAGTGGACGGTGGTCACCCCGTGCCGGACGATCGCGTCCCGCAGGTACGCCGGATCCCGGTGCCCGCCGGGGGCGGCCAGTACCAGCCGGGCGCCGGTCACCAGGGGCCAGAACAGCTCCCACAGGGACACGTCGAACCCGGCGGAGGTCTTGTGCAGGACGGCGTCGTCGGCGCCGAGGCCGAACCGGTGCTGCATCCAGACGAGCCGGTTCACCAGGGAGCGGTGGCTGGTGAGCACCCCCTTGGGCCGGCCGGTGGAACCGGAGGTGTAGAGCAGGTACGCCGCGTTGTCCGGGTGCAGGACCGGCGCCGGCTCGGTCTCCGGCCACGACCCCTCGTCCGGCTCGTCGACCAGGACCAGCACCGGGCCGTCGTGCCCCCCGGGCCGTTCCGCCGGGCCCGGGTCGCCGGGCTGTGTCGCCGGGCCCGGGTCGCCGGGCTGTGTCGCCGGGCCCGGGTCGCCGGGCTGTGCCGCCGACTCCGGCGCGGCGGGGGCGAACCGGGCCGCCAGCGCACGCTGGGTGATGACCACGGCGGCCCCGGAGTCGGCGAGCTGGAACGCCAGCCGGGCGTCCGGGTGCTCCGGGTCGAGCGGGGCCAGCACGCCGCCGGCCTTGACCACCGCGACGACCGCGACCAGGAGTTCGAGGCGGCGCTCCACACAGACGGCCACCGGTGTCTCCGGGCCCACCCCCAGGGCACGCAGGCGGTGGGCCAGCCGGTTGGCCCGGGCGTGCAGCTCGGCGTACCGGAGGGCGCCGGCGTCGTCGACCACGGCGACCGCCTCCGGGGTCCGCTCGGCCTGCCGGCGCAACAGGTCGGTGAGCACCGCCGGGGACGGCAGCTCCACCGACTCCCCGTACCCGGCGGCGAGCACCGCGGCCCGCTGCGCGGCGGTGAGCAGCGGCAGGCGCGAGATCGGCCGCTCGGGGTCGTCGAGGGCGGCGGCCAACAGCACGCCGTAGATCCCGGCCAGTCGTTCCGCCGTCGCCGCCTCGAACAGGTCGGTGGCGTACTCCAGTCGGCCGTGCAGCCGGCCGTCCCGGATGTTGAGGTCCAGCGCCAGGTCCACCTTGACCGTGCCGTTGGCGATCTGCCCCCGGGTGTCGGAGGGCACCAGGTTGAACGCGACCTGGTACAGGGGCGGCCGGCTCAGGTCCCGGGTGCGCTGCAGGTCGTCGACGATGCGTTCGAAGGGCAGCTCCTGGTGCTCGATCGCCTCCAGCAGGCTGGCCCGGACCCGGCGTACGACGTCGGCGAAGGTGGGGTCGCCGCCCAGGTCGGTGCGGACGACGACGGCGTTGACGAACATGCCGATCAGCGGCTGGAGCTCGGGCCGGACCCGGCCGGCCATCGGACAGCCGACGAAGATGTCCGGGTGCCCGGCCCAGCGGGCCAGCAGGGTCTTGAACGCGGCGAGCAGCGTCATGAACGTGGTGACGTTGTGCCGCTGGGACCACTGCTCGACCCGGCTGGTCAGCTCCGCCGAGAGGGCGAACTGGNGCACCTCGCCCCGGTAGCTGCGCACCGGCGGGCGGGGCCGGTCGGTCGGCAGACCCAGGTCGTCGGGAAGGTCGGCCAACGCCTTGCGCCAGTACGCCAGCTCGGCCTCCACCCGCTCGGGGGTGAGGCGCCGACGCTGCCAGACGGCGTAGTCGGCGTACTGGATCGGCAGGTCGACCAGGCGCGGTGGGCGTCCCTCGGCGAGCGCGGCGGCGCACTCCCACAGCTCGGTCACGAACGGGTCCGACGAGGCGCCGTCGAAGATCGTGTGGTCGCAGATCCAGATCAGCCGCAGGTCGTCGTCGGCCAGCCGGACCAGCCGGGCCCGCCACAGCGGCGGCCGGTCGAGCGGAAACGGCCGTGCCGCGTCGTCGCGGGCCAGCCGGTGGAAGGCCGGCTCCCGGTCGGCGACCGGCAGGTCGGTCAGGTCCGTCTCGGTGAGCGNCACCTCGACCTCGGGGTGGATCACCTGCACGACGGTCCCCGCGGAGCCGTCACCGTCGAGACGGAACGCGGTGCGCAGCGGCTCGTGCCGCCCGACCAGCGTCGCCAGCGCCCGGCGCACCAGGTCGGCGGGGTAGTCGGGGTTGATCGGGATCCACAGGTTGACGTTGTAGACGGCCAGCTCCGGTTCCAGGCGGGCGAGGAACCACATCCGCTCCTGTCCGGATGCGGCCGGAAAGACGTCGGGTTCGACGGTCACGGACGCTCCCCCTCTCCATCGGCGGCCGGCGCCGTTGCGGCCGTCCGCTGTCGCACCGTCAGGGCACCGACCAGGTCGTCCGGGTCGGCGTCGGGCACCTCGTCGTCGAAGCGGCGCAGCGTCCGGGTCCGGGTCGCGGCCAGGACCAGTCCGAGGACGGCCACGCCGAGCAGGACGTACAGCAGGCCCAGTCCGCGGCCCGGCCCGGTCCCGATGAGCGCGCCGACGGTGGGGGCGAGCGCCCCGTCCGGCACCATCATCGGCTGCAGCAGCCGCTCGCCGAGCGGCGCCACGACCACGAACCCGAGGGGCAGGGTGGACCAGGCCACCGCCTGGTTGAGCGCGATGACCCGGCCGTGGGCCCGGTGCGGCAGCTTCACCTGGACGACGGTGAGGTAGATGCCGTTGACCACCGACAGGGTGCCCCACAGGCCGAACGCGCCGAGCCCGACGGCGAGCACCGACGGTCGTGTCCCGGTCACCACGCCGAACACGCCGAACAGCAGCGACACCAGGAGCATGCCCCGCACCCGGCGTCGTGCCGGTCCACCCCACAGCACGACGACGAGGCCGCCGACCGCGGCACCGGCACCGCCGATGAACGAGACGGTGCCCGCGGTCGACAGGTCCCCGATCGACATCGCCATCGGCATCAGCGACATCAACAGCGGCGCGAGGAGGATGTTCAGCAGGGCGAAGTAGACGATGAGCGCCCGGAAGTACCGGTTGCCCAGCGACAGCCGGAAACCCTGGGAGATCTCGGTGGCCAGCGACTCGCGGGGCGTGTACGCCATGGTGGCCGGGAACCGGGTGACGAGCAGGACCCCGACCCCGACCACGAAGCTGACCAGGTCGAAGACCAGGATGCCGTCGAGGCCGATGGTGGTCAGCAGCGCGGCGGCGGCCAGCGGCGCGACGAACTGGGCGATGCCGTTGGCCATCTGGACGACGCCGTTGGCGTGCCCCAGGTACTGCTTCGGCACGAGCTGCGGGATGGCGGTGGTGTACCCGAGGCGGTGCGTGGTGAGCGCCACCGACAGCAGGGTCACCAGGGGATAGGTGTGCCAGATCTCCAGGTTGTCGGTCCAGACCAGCAGCCCGAGGACGAGCTGGACGGCGCCGGCGGCACAACCGCCGACGATCATGACCGTGCGGCGGTCGGACCGGTCGACCACCGCGCCGACCAGCGGTGCGACGAAGACCCCCGGCACGATCGCCAACATCATGAAGACGGCGAACTGCGCCAGCGAGCCGGTCGTCAGGTACACCCACAGCGGCAGGGCGAAGNCGGTGAGCGCGGTGCCGGTGAACGAGACGAGCTGGCTCAGCGCGACGGCGAGGAACCGTCCCAGCCCGGGCCGGGGCCCGGCGGCCGCCCGCGCCGGCACACCCCCGGCGCTGTCGACCGAGACCGACTGCAGCCACCAGCTCGGCCGGTCGCCGCCACCACCGCGGCGGTCCACGGTCACCATGTCCAGGGCGGTCGAGGTGGCGGCGGCGACCGTGTCGGGAATCCGGGTGAGGATCTCGGCCAGCTCGTCCGCGCGGTACCGCAGGAAGTAGTGCCCGGCCTCGTCGAGCACGACCAGTCCGGTCCGGTCGGTCAGGAAGTGCCACTCGCGGAACCGCTCGGCGTAGAAGTCCGTCGCGACGTCCCGCTCGCCGACCACGGAGATGATCGGCGCCCGCAGCCGGTCCGGCTCGTCGGCGAACAGCCGGGTGAAGTAGTCCTCGGCGAGGCGGGAGTCCCGGCGCAGGCTGCGGATCATGAACTTGACCTGCTCGGGTTCGAGGCCGGCCACGTCGCCGCCGGTGGCCCGCAGCCGGGTCTCGTACGCCCGGTCGCCGCCGAGCCGGTCGTAGCGGACCAGCCGGGACAGCGGGCCGGCGATCCGTCCCGCCGGGCGGGCGAACGGGAAGATCCCGCCGACGGCGACCGCGACCAGCGCACGACCGCCGGCCTCCAGGCGGCGGGCCGTCTCCACGGCGAGCGCGCCGCCGATGCCGCAGTGCCCGTACAGGACCAGCGGCCCGGCGACCCGCCGGGTGATCTCCTCGGCCAGCCGCCCGGCGACCACCTCGATCGGCTCGGTCACCTCGTCGGGCCGGGTCGGGTCGTGGCCGGGGATCGACACCGCGTACAGCGCCCGGTCCGCGGGGAGGGCGTCGGCGAGCGGCTGGTAGACCATCGGCTGCCCGCCGCCGTACGGCACACAGACGTACGTCACCGTCGGCGTGCCGTCGCGGGCCGGGGTGAGCCGGTGCAGCATCCCGGCCCCGGTGTCGGAGTCGGTGTCGGCTGCGGCGTCGGCCGGCCGGTCGACCAGCGCGGCGAACTCGCGCACCGTCGGGTGGCGGAACAGGTCCGCCACGCCGAACGCCGGTGCCGCCTCCGGCCCGCCCGGCAGCGCCCGCCGCAGCCGGCTGACCGCCTGGATCGCCGCGATGGAGTGCCCGCCGACGTCGAAGAAGCTGTCCTCGGGGCCGAGCGTCGGCACGCCGAGGACCTCCCGGAACACCTCCAACACCAGCCGCTCGGTCGGGGTGCGCGGCTGCCCGGTCGCCCCGGCCGTGCCGGCCGGGGCCGCCGTGCCGGCCGCCGGGGCCGGCAGCCGCCTGCGGTCCACCTTGCCGTTGCCGGTCAGCGGCAGCCGCGGCAGGGTCACGTAGTGGTGGGGCACCATGTAGCCGGCGAGCCGGGCCGCCAGGTACCCGCGCAGCTCGGCGGCGCCGGGCGCACTCCCGGGGCGGGGTACGACGTAGGCGACGAGCACCTGCTCGCCGTCCAGGCGGTGGACGGCGACGACGCACTCGGCGACGTCCGGNTGGCGGCCCAGGTGCGCCTCGATCTCGCCCAGCTCGATCCGGTAGCCGCGGATCTTCACCTGGCTGTCCGCCCGGCCCAGGAACTCGATCACCCCGTCGGGCCGGTACCGGCCCAGGTCACCGGTGCGGTACAGCCGCTCGCCGATGATCGGGTGGTCGACGAAACTGGCCGCGGTCCGCTCCGGGTCCCGCCAGTAACCCCGGGCGACCCCGACCCCGCCGATGTACAGCTCGCCGGTGACCCCGACCGGCACCGGGTTGCCGTGCTGGTCCAGGATGTGGAAGCTCTGGTTCGCCAGCGGCGTGCCGTACGGGATCGACCGCCACCGCGGGTCGACCTCGCCGATCGGGTAGTAGATCGACCAGATCGACCCCTCGGTCGCGCCGCCGAGGCTGATCACCCGGGCCTGCGGGGCCACGGCGCGGATCCGGTCCGGNAGGTCCAGCGGGATCCAGTCGCCGGACAGCAGCACGAGCCGCAGCGAACCGAGGTCCGCCCCGTCCTGCTCGGCCTGCTCGACCAGCAACTCCATCAGCGCGGGAACCGAGTCCCAGACGGTGACCCGGTGGTCGCGTACCCAGCGGGCCCAGGCCGCGGGGTCCCGNGCCGCCGCCGGCTCCGGCATCACCAGCGTGCCCCCGGCGGCGAGCGTGCCGAAGATGTCGTAGACGGACAGGTCGAAGCTGAGCGCCGACACGGCGAGCACCTGGTCGTCGGGGCCCACCCCGAAACGTCGGTTGATGTCCCGGATCGTGTTGACCGCGGCCCGGTGCTCGATCATCACCCCCTTCGGCTCACCGGTCGAGCCCGAGGTGAAGATGACGTAGGCGAGGTCGTCCGGCCCGGCCGGGTCGCCGAGCTCCGCCCCGCCGGGACCGGTCTCGCCGTCCGACCCGACCGGCTCCGGTTCCCGGGCGTCGACGACCAGCGGCCGGACGTCCTCCGGCCACTCCAGCGCGGCGACGAGCCACGGCTGGGTGAGCGCGAGCCGGCAGCCGCCCCGGGCCAGCAGGTGCCGCCGCCGGGCATCCGGCAGGTCCGGATCCACCGGCAGGTACGCCGCTCCGGCCAACTGGATCGCCAGCGTCGCCACCACCTGCTCGGCGCCCCGCTCCATCACCACCGCGACCAGCTCCCCGGTCCGGGCGCCGGCGGCGACGAGCGTGCCGGCGAGCCGGCGGACCCGCCGGTCGAGCTCGGCGTAGCTGAGCTGGCCACGCGCGTCCCGCACCGCCACCGCGTCCGGGGTCCGGGCCGCCTGCGCGGCGACCAGCCGGTGCAGGCAGGTGGGCGGGCCCAGGTCCTGCGCGGTGTCGTTGCGGCGGGCGGCCTCCGCCAGCTCCCGCTCGGTCAGCATGTCCAGCCGGGACACCGGGGTGTCCGGTCGGGCCGCCGCCGAGGCCAGCAGGGTGGTCAGGTGTCCGGCGAGCCAGCCGATCCGCTCCGGCGTGAACAGGGCGCTGTTGTAGACGAACATGCACTCCAGCCCGTCCGACGACGGGAAGGCGTACAGCTCCAGGTCGTACCGGGTGGCCTGGAGGTCGAACGGGAACCGGCTGACGGTGAGCGGGCCGCCGTCCGGCGCCCGCGCGGGTGTCGGCTGCAGCACGAGGACGGTCTGGAACACCGGCGACCGACTCGGGTCGCGGACCGTCTCCAGCTCCTGGACCACCTGTTCGAAGGGGAGTTCCTGGTGTGACCAGGCGTCCAGCACGGTCTCCCGGACCCGCGCCACCACCTCGGTGAACGTCGGGTCGCCGTCGAGCGCGGCCCGGATCGGCAGCATGTTGACGAACATGCCGACCAGCCGTTCCAGCTCCGGCAGCGGACGCCCGGCGACCGGTGAGCCGACGGCGAAGTCGGTCTGACCGGTGTGCCGCCGCAGCAGCACCTGGTAGGCGGCCAGCAGCGCCATGTACAGGGTCGCGCCGACCCCCTCGGCCACGCGCGCCAACCCGTCCAGCACCGCCCGGTCCACCCGGAAGTGGTGGGAGGCGCCGGCGAAGGTCTGCTCCGCGCCACGGGGCCGGTCGACCGGCAGCTCCAGCGGGGCCACCCCGGAAAGCTGCCGCCGCCAGTACTCCCGGGCCGCCGCGAGGTTGCCGGCCGTCACCCGGGCGCGCTGCCACACCGCGTAGTCGCCGTACCGCACCGGCAGCTCGGGCAGCCGCGGCACGGTGCCCTCGGCCTCGGCCGCGTACAACGCGAGGAGGTCCTCGGTGATGATGTCGGTCGACACCCCGTCGCTGACCGTGTGGTGGGCACAGACCAGCAGCACGTGGTCGTCCTCGGCCAGCCGCAGCAGCGTGGCCCGCAGCAGCGGACCGGTCCGCAGGTCGAAGGGGCGGGCGGCCTCGGCCGCCACGAACCGCCGCGCGGCCTGCTCCCGCTGCTCCGGCGACCCGGCGGACGCCAGGTCGTGCACCCCGACCTCCACCGGGCGGACCGGGTCGACCTCGACCCGGGGCACGCCGTCCTCGTCGGACGGGAAGCGGAACCGCAGCACGTCGTGCCGGGCGGTCAGCGCCGTGACGGCCCGGCGCAACACCTCGACGTCGAGCGCNCCCCGCAGCCGCAGACAGAGCGGTACGGCGTACGCGCCGGTGCCGGGAGCGAACTGCTCCATGAACCAGAGCCGCTCCTGGGCGTACGACAGCGGGGGCGGGCCGGCGTCCTCCGGCCGGCGCGGGATGCGCGGCGCCGCCGGGCCGGACCGGCGCAGCCGCCGCCGGAGCAGTTCCCGCTTGTCCGCGGACAGGGTCACGTTTCCGGGGGAGAGGTGGGGTGCGGCGGTCACGTCGGCATCAGCCTCCCTCGGCGACGAGGCGACTCGCCTCCTGTTCGGACAGTTGCGCCAGCTCGGCGGCGAGCATCTCCTCGACCGCCGCGGCGAGCTGACTGACCGTGCGGTGGGTGAACAGGGTCCGCAGTGGAATGTCGAGCTCCGTGGTGGCGCCCAGTTCGGCCAGGACCCGGACGGCGAGCAGCGAGGTGCCGCCCAGCGCGAAGAAGTCGTCGTCCGCGCCGACCGTCTCGCGGCCCAGCACCTCGGCGAAGACCTCGGCGACCAGCCGTTCGCCGTCGGTGCGCGGCGGGCGGCTCGGCGCCTCGGCGGGGGCCGGCGCCGGCGTCGGGGCGGGCAGCGCGGCCCGGTCCAGCTTGCCGCTGGCCAGGACCGGGAAGGTCGCCAGGGCCACGAACGCGGACGGGATCATCGCCTCGGGCAGCCGGGCGCGCAGGTGNGCGCGCAGCGTCGGGGCGGGGTCGTCGTCGCCGGTCCAGTCGAGGTACGCGACCAGACCCCGGCCGGCGGGCAGGTCGTCCCGGAGGACGACCACGGCCCGGCGTACCCGCGGATGCTCGGCGAGCGCGGCCTCGACCTCACCCGGTTCGATCCGTACCCCGCCGAGCTTCACCTGGTCGTCGATCCGGCCGAGGAACTCCAGGTGCCCGTCCTCGCGCAGGCGCACCAGGTCACCGGTCCGGTACATCCGCCCACCCGGCCGGGCCCCGTACGGGTCGGGCAGGAAGCGTTCCGCCGTCAGCGCGGGACCGCGGTGGTAGTCCCGGGCCAGCCCGTCCCCGGCCAGGTACAGCTCGCCGGGGCAGCCGACCGGCACCGGCTGCCAGCGCTCGTCCAGCACGTACGCGGTGGTGTTGGCGACCGGCACGCCGATGGTGACCGGCGCGCCGNGGACGATCCGGGCCCGGGTCGACCAGATCGTGGTCTCGGTCGGGCCGTAGAAGTTCCACAGCTCACCCACCCGGTCGAGCAGCCGCTCGGCGAGNCCGGCCGGCAGCGCCTCGCCGCCGCTGATCACNCGGGGCAGCCCGGCCGGCAGCCGGGGCAGCAGCGCCTCCAGCACCGACGGCGGTGCCTGGACCGTGGTCACCCCGGCCCGGCGCACCAGCTCCTCGACGCGGTCGACGGCGTGTACCGAACTCTCCGGCGCGACGACGACCGCGCCGCCGGTCAGCAACGGCGCGAACACCTCCAGGGCGGCGATGTCGAACGAGACGGAGGTGAGGAACAGGAACCGGTCCGTCGGGCCGAGTCGCAGGGTGCGGGCCACGTCGGTGACGACGTTCACCACCCCGCGGTGCGGGACGCGGACGCCCTTGGGCCGCCCGGTGGATCCGGAGGTGTAGATGAGGTACGCCAGGTCGTCCGGTCCGCCGGGGGCCGGCGGCGGCGCGTCCGCCGCCTCGGGCCGCCCGCGGCCGGGGTCGATGGTCAGCCGGTCCGGCCACCGGCCCGGGTCGTCGGTGAGCACGGCCGTGACCGCCGCGTCGGTGACGATCTCCCGCAGCCGGTGGTCCGGGTGTCCGGGCTCCAGCGGTACGTAGTGGCAGCCGGCCTTGAGCACGGCCAGCAGCGCCACGACGAGCTCGGCGTCGCGGGGCAGCAGCACCGCCACCGGTGTCCTCGGCCGCACCCCGCGCTCCCGCAGCCGCCACGCCAGCCCGTTCGCCCGCCGGTCCAGCTCCCGGTAGCTGAGTTGCTGTCCACCGGCGACCAGCGCCACCGCGTCCGGGGTCCGGGCCGCCTGCTCGGCGACCAGCTCGGGCAGCCGCCGGGCGGGGTAGGGCGCGGCGGTGTCGGCTCCGACGGACAGCACCAGGCGCCGCTCCGCCTCGTCCAGCAGCGTCAGCCGGGAGATCGGCCGGTCGGGGTCGGCGACGGCCCCGGCCAGCAGGGTCGCCAGGTGCGCGGCCAGCCGNTGGGCCGTACCCGCGTCGAACAGCGCCGCGCTGACCCCGACCTGCACCTCCAGCTCGTCGGGGTGCTGGTTGACGTCGAGTTCCACGTCCACCTTGACGGAGCGGACGGTCGGCTCCCACGGCGTCGAGGTCACCCCGGGCAGGGCCAGCAGACCGGTCTTGGCCGGTTGCAGGTTGAACATGGCCTGGAACAGCGGGGTACGGCTGGTGTCCCGGTCCGCGCCGACGTGCGTGATCAGTTGCTCCAGGGGGACGCCCTGGTCGGCGAACGCCTGCAGCGCGTCGTCGCGGACCCGTGCCAGCAGTTGGCGGAAGGTGGGGTCGCCGGCCAGGTCGGCGCGGAGCAGCACCGTGTCGGTGAAGCAGCCGACCAGGGCACGGAACTCGGGCCGGTCCCGCCCGGCCATCGGCGCGCCGACGAGGAAGGTGCGCTGCCCGCTGTGCCGCCACAGCAGCACCTGGTACGCGGCCAGGAGGGTCATGAAGACGGTGGCCCGCTCGGCCCTGGCCAGCTCGGCCACCGCCGCGGAGAGCGCCGGACCGAGGCGGCGCGTGGCGGCCCAGCCGGCACCGGTGCGGACCCGTGGCCGCGGCCGGTCCGTCGGCAGCGCCAGGGGCGGCGCGGCGACGCGCTGGCGCAACCGGTCGAGCCGCCGGGCCTGCTCGGCGTCGTCGGGCCGGGACCGCTGCCAGGCGGCCACGTCCGCGTACTGCACCGGCAGCTCGGGCAGGTCCGGGTCCGCCCCGGCCAGCAGGGCGGCGTAGCCGCGCGACACCTCGTCGGCGATCAGCCCCAGCGACCACCCGTCCCCGACGGCGTGGTGCAGGACGAGGCAGAACAGGTGGTCGTCCTCGCCCAGCCGCAGCAGCGTGACCCGCAGCAGTGGCGCGCGCGACAGGTCGAACGGCGTGTTGACCTGCTCGTCCACCAGCGCCCGGGCCCGCGACTCGCGGTCGGTGACCGTCGCGCCCTCGACGGTCACGACGGTCACCGGCACGTCGAGGGCGGGCTCGACCACCTGCACCGGCCGGCCGTCGCGCATCGGCATCCCGGTGCGCAGCACCTCGTGCCGGGCGACCACGGTGGCGAGGGCGCGCCGCAGCAGCGCGACGTCGACCGGGCCGCGCAGCCGCTCCACCAGGTGCAGGTTGTACGCCGTGTCGGCCGGGTCGAAGCGCTGCAGGAACCACAGCCGTTCCTGCGCCCAGGACAGGGGCGCCTCCGCGCCGGCCGCCCNGCGCGGAATCGGAGCCGCCGTGGGCGGCGACGTGAGCAGGCGCGCCTCCAGCGCGGCGCGCTGCTGCGGCGTGAGCCGGGCCAGCCGGTGGGACAGGTCGGTCACGTCCCCATCGCCTCCCGCAGGCTGCGTGGTCGCATGTCGGTCCACACCCGCTCGATGTGGGCCAGACAGTCCTGCCGCGGCCCGGTGAAGCCGGCGTCGTGCCACCCGGCCGGATTGGCCTGGTCCGCCGGCCAGATCGAGTACTGCTCCTCGTCGTTGACGACGACCTTGTACGTCTGGTCGTCGGCGGTCTCGGTCTCGCTCATCCTGCCTCCCGTCGTGTTGCCCGCCGGGGTTGTCCCGGCGTCCGCCACCCGCTCACCGCGCCTGCCGCGCCGCGTCGGCGCGGCGGGGCTGGCGAGGGATGGCGCCGTCCGCGTCGTCGGGCTCGGCCGCCGCGCCGCCGTCCCGTGCCTGTTCGATCAGCCGGACCAGGCCGGCCACGGTCGGTTCCTCGAACAGGCTGCGCATCGGAAGCTTCACCTGGAGCTGCTTGCGCACCAGCGCGATGAGCTGCACCGCCACCAGCGAGTTCCCGCCCAGGTCGAAGAAGTCGTCCTCGACCCCGNCCTCCTCGCCGCCGAGCACCTCGCCGAACAGCCGCGCCACGACCGCCTCCAGCTCGGTGCGGGGTGCGACGTACCGGTCGGACCGGGGCCGCGTCGGACCGGCCGGCCGGGTCGTGGCGGCCTGCGGGGACAACTCCTCGACGGTGTCCCGGGTCAGTCCGCCCACCTCGGCGAGGAACGTCGGCAGCGGCACCGCGGTGACCACGACCTGGGCGCCCAGCGGGGTGGCGAGCAGCCGGCGCGTCGCCTCGGCGCCGTCGGCGGGCCGGATACCCCGCCGGCCGGGTTCGGCCGCCACGGCGTCGGCCGCCGTCGCGGGGGCCGGGGCCTCGGTGGCGGGCCGGACACCGGCGTCGCCGTCCGCCTCCCGTGCCGGGGCGGTCACCGTGGCGAGCACCGCGTCCGGGTTGATCCGGCGCAGCACGTAGTCGCTGATGCTGACGATCTCCTGGCCGGAGTCGTCGATCAGCGAGACGTCCGCGACGATGACCTCGGTGCCGGCGCTGTTGCGGAACCGCAGGTGGCTCCAGAACCGGCGCGGCATCGGGGCGCGGACCACGACCCGGCCGTAGCTCAGCGGCAGGTAGTGTCCCTCCACGTTGAACCGGGCGAACGAGGTGGCCTCGTCGAGCATCCCGGGGTGCAGCACCCAGCGGTGCAGGTCGGCCGCGACCACGTCGTTGGCCTCCAGCAGGGCCAGCGCCTCGTTGTCGCCGGTGTACCAGTCCCGCAGGTTCTGCCAGTGCGGCCCGTAGGTGAGCAGGCTCGACAGCGCCACCCCGCCCTGGCCGCCGGCCCGGGTGCAGCGGGCGCGCACCGCGTCGAGGTCCACGACCGGCGTCGGGCCCGGGTCGATCCAGCCGGCGCTGCCCCGGGCGTGGGTCGAGGTGACACCCCCGGCGGTGCTGCGCACCTGGAACTCGGCGCCGTCCGGTTCGGCCTCGAAGACCACCCGCAGCTCGGCGGAGGTGCCGTCCGGTACCGGCATCGGCTCGACGAAGACCAGGTCGCGCAGCTCGACGACCTGACCGTCGGCCCGGCCGGGCAGGGCCGCCTCGGCCGCCGCGCGGGCGATCTCCACGTAGCCGGTGCCGGGCATCAGCGGCACCGGCGACATCCGGTGCTCGTCGAGGACCCAGTGGGTGGCGGCGGAGACCGTCCCGCCNCACCAGGGCAGGGTGCCGTCGCCGGGNTCGTGNCGCGCCACCACCACCGGGTGGTCGACCGGCGTCACGACGTCCGCCGCGGGCGCCCGGTCGCCCTCCCCGCCGACCCGCAGCGCGGCCGGGGCGGCCACCTCGGCGGCCATCCCGACGTCCAGCCAGCCGCCCCAGTTGACCGAGACGACCCGGGCCCGCCAGCCGTGCCGGCTGCGGGCGTGCGCGTCCAGGAACGCGTTGGCGCCGCAGTAGTCGACCTGGCCGAAACCGCCCGCCACCGCCGTGATCGACGAGCAGAGCAGCACCACGTCGAGATCGAGGTCGCCGAAGACCTCCCGCAGCGCCAGGGTGCCGAGCAGCTTGGGCGCCAGCACCCGTTCCGCGTCGGCGCGGTCCTTGACCTCGGCGACCCCACCACCGGGCAACCCGGCGGCGTGCACGATGCCGTGGATCGCGCCGAACATGGCCAGCGTCTCCCGGCGGACCCGGCGCAGGTCGTCGGGGTTGGTGACGTCGGCGGCCAGGACCAACGCCTCGCCGCCGGCCTCCTCGATCCGACGGATGGCCGCGATCGCCCGCCCCACCCGCCCGGTGGGGCCCTGCTCCCGCAGCAGGTCGTCCCACCGCACCCGCGGCGGCAGGCCGGACCGGGACACCAGCACGACCCTGGCCCGGGCCCGCCACGCCAGGTCCTCGGCGATGGTGATGCCGATGCCGCCGAGCCCGCCGGTGATGACGTACACGCCGCCGGTGCGGATCCCGGCGCCCGGCCGCTCCGGAAGCGGGACCTGCTGGTACTCCTGGATCCAACGGCGGCCGGCCCGGACCGCCGTCGGNGGACACAGCCCGGCCTCGTCCGTCTCCGGCTTGCGGGCCAGCGCGTCGACGACGTCGGACCAGTCGGCGGGCGACCCGGTGGCGGCCGGGTCCAGGTCGAGGTGCTGGACGGCCAGCCACGGCAGTTCGAGCGGCGCCACCCGGGCGATCCCGGCGACCGTGGCGTGTTCGGGGCGTACCAGGTCGGCGCCGGTGACGTCGGCGGCGCCCCGGCTGAGCACGTCGAGCCGGACCCGCTGCGGGTGTTCGCCCGCGGCGAGCGCCTCGACGAGGTTGAGCAGGCTGAAGAAACCCCGGTCCTGGGCGGCCCAGGTGGCCGCCCCGACACCGTCGGCCGGAGCGCCGCCGCTCGCCCAGGCGTGCACGATCCGCTCGACCGGTCCGCCGTCCGCGGCCAGGTCCGCGACGAGGGCGTCGTAGTCGGCCCGCTCCGCGGGCCGGACGGTGAAGCCGCCGTCCGTGCGGGCGTACCGGTCACCCGGGCGGACCTCGCGTACCTCGACACCCCGGTCGCGCAGCGCGGCGGCGAGTCCGGCGCTGTCGTCGTCGACGAAGACCAGGCACCGGCCGGGCAGCGGCTCGGTCGACGGGCTGGGCGCCAGTTGGCGCCAGGTCGGAACCCACGCCCAGTCGTCGATCGGCGGCACGCCCCCGCGCTCGGCACGGGTGGTGATCGCGGAGGTCTGCGCGGCGAACCCCGCCGCCTCCGGGTCCGGCTCCACCCAGGCGCGGGTGCGCTCGAACGGGTACGTCGGCAGCGGCACCCGGTTGGCCGCCGGGGCCAGCGCCGTCGTGTCCAGCCCCGCGCCGTGCACCCACAGCGTGCCGGCCGCCTGGTAGAGCACACGCAGGTCGGCGCCGACGTCGCGGGGGCCGGGCAGGCTCGGCAGCGGCGCGACCGCGTCCCGGGACAGCTGGCCGCGTACCAGACCGGCGAGCTGCCGGCCCGGCCCGCACTCCAGGAACAGCCACTCGCCCTCGGCCAGCAGCGTGGCGACCCCGTCACCGAAGCGGACCGGTTCGCGCAGGTGCCGTGCCCAGTACCCGGGGTCGGTCGCCTCCTCCGGGGTGATCCAGGTGCCGGTCACGTTGGACAGGAAGGGCAGCCGGGGCGCGGCCAGCTCGGTGGCGGCGACCAGGTCACGGAACTCGGCGAGGATCGGGTCCATCATCGGCGAGTGGAACGCGTGCGAGGTCCGCAGCATCGTGGCGCCCACACCGTCGGCGACGAGCCGCTCGGCGAACTCCTTGGCCAGCTCGGTCGGTCCGGCGACCACGCACGTGCCGGGCGCGTTGACCGTCGCCACCGACAGCCCGTCGGGCAGCATCGGGCGGACCTCGGCCTCGTCGAGCCGGACGGCGAGCATCGACCCGGGCGGCATGCCCTGCATGAGGCGGCCCCGGGCGGCGACCAGGCGGAGCGCGTCCGGCAGGGTGAAGACCCCGGCCAGGGTCGCGGCGACGTACTCGCCGATGCTGTGGCCGAGCATCGCGGCCGGCTCCAGTCCCCACGACTGCCAGAGCCGGGCCAGGGCGTACTCGACGACGAACAACGCCGGCTGGGCGAACCGGGTCTGCCGGAGCGTGTCGTCGGTGTCCCGGGAGAAGATCACCTCGCGGATGTCGCCGAGGTCGTCGGCCAGGATGTCGGCACACTCGTCCACGGCGGCGCGGAACGTCGGCTCCAGGTCGTACAGCTGGGCCCCCATGCCGGCGTACTGGGCGCCCTGGCCGGAGAAGAGGAAGGCGACCCGGGGAGCGCGCCGGTCCGCGACCCCGGTGACGACGCGCGCGTCGTCGGCCAGCGCGGCGATCGCGTCGGCCGGGTCGGTGACCACCACGGCGGCCCGGCGGGCCAGCTCCCGCCGGCCGACCCGCAGGGTGTACGCCACGTCGGCGAGGTCCAGCTCCGGGTGCGCGGCCAGGTGCGCGGCGAGCCGTTCGCGCTGGCGGGCCAGGGCGGTGTCGGTGCGCGCCGACAGGGGCAGCAGGTACGCCGGCCGGGCCGGACGGGGCGTCCGCTCGCGCCGCGGCGCCTCCTCCAGGACGGCGTGGGCGTTGGTGCCGCCGATGCCGAACGAGCTGACCGCCGCCCGCCTGGGCGTGCCGTCGACCACCCAGTCGGTCAGTTTCGTGTTGACGTAGAACGGGTTCTGTCCAAAGTCGATCTTCGGATTCGGCTGCCGGTAGTGCAGGCTCGGTGGGATCTGACCGTGTTCCAGCGCGAGCACGGTCTTGATCAGCGCGGCGACCCCGGCGGCCTGCCCGAGGTGACCGATGTTGGTCTTGACCGAGCCGATCGCGCACCAGCCCCGGGCGTCGGTGTCGCGCTGGTACACCTCCGACAGCGCCGAGACCTCGATCGGGTCGCCGAGCGCGGTGCCGGTGCCGTGCGCCTCGACGTACGTGATCGTGCGCGGGTCGATCCCGGCCACGCCGAGCGCCTGGGCGATCACCGCGGCCTGGCCCTCCATGCTCGGCGCCGAGAAGCCGACCTTGCTGTCGCCGTCGTTGTTGATCGCGTTGCCGAGCACCACCGCCCGGATGTGGTCGCCGTCGGCGATGGCGTCGGCCAGCCGCTTGAGCACCACGACCCCACCGCCGCTGCCCCAGATCGTCCCCCGGGCGTCGGCGTCGAACGTCCGGCAGTGCCCGTCCGGCGAGGTGATGCCGCCCTCGTCGTACAGGTAGCCGTGGCCGGCCGGGATGTCGATGGTCGCGCCACCGGTCAGCGCCATGTCGCACTCGCCGTTGCGCAGCGCCTCACAGGCCAGGTGCAGCGCCACCAGCGAGCTGGAGCACGCGGTGTTCATCGTCAGGCTCGGCCCGCGCAGACCCAGCTTGTACGAGGTGAGGGTCGACGCGTAGTCCGGGTGGTTGCCGACCATCACCGCCAGCCAGCCCGCGTTGGCGTACGCCTTGGGGTTGCTGCGGATGTTGAGCCACTGGTAGACGTCCGGACCCACCGTGGCGTACACGCCGATCTCCCCGGGGTACCGGGACGGGTCGTAGCCCGCGTCCTCCAGCGCGGTGTGGCTCAACTCCAGCAACAGCCGGTGCTGCGGGTCGCGGATCTCGGCCTCGCGGATGGACATGCCGAAGAAACCGGCGTCGAGCGCGTCGTAGTCGTCGAGCACCGCCGCGGCGGGAACGAAGTTGGGGTCACTGACGATCGACTCGGGTACGCCGAGCGCCCGCTGCTCGTCGTGCGTGTAGAACCGCACCCCCTCGACCCCGGCGGCGAGGTTGGCCCAGAACTGCTCGGCGTCGGCGGCCCCGGGCACCCGACAGGCCAGGCCGATGACGGCGATCGGGTCCACGGTCGGCGGCGCGGCCGGTTCGGCGGCGTGGTGGGATTGGCTCATCGCGGACCATCTCCAGTTGTCTCCATGAGGCCGCCGAGGCGGCCCTGGTTTCTCAGGCGTAACCGTTCCCGCCGGACCGCGACGCGGCGGGCGGCCCGGTCCAGTCCCGGGCTGCCGACGTCGCCGTCGAGGTAGCCGGCGAGCTGCCGGATGGTGGGGCGACGGAACAGCTCCACGACCGGTATGTCGGTGCCGACGGCGGCCGACAGTCGCGCCGCCACGGCGACGAGCGCCAGCGAGTGCCCGCCGGCCTCGAAGAAGTTCTCCTCCGCGCCGATCCGCGACCGGCCGAGCACGGCGCGCCAGATCCCGGCCACCAGCCGTTCGGTGCGGGTGCGCAGTTCGTCGTCGACGGGGCGGTGGGACGGCCGGGGCACGCTGCGGGCGAGCGCGGCCCGGTCCACCTTGCCGTTGGCGGTGAGCGGGATCGCCGGCACCAGGTGCAGGTGCGCCGGCACGGCGTACTCGGGGAACCGGGCGCGCAGGTGGTCGACGAGGTCGGAGACCCGCAGGTCGGGTTGGGCGGGGGCGACGAACGCCCGGACCGCCCGTTCCCCGTCGACCGTGGTCGGTACCGCGGCGGCGGCCCGCACGTCCGGGTGCAGGGCGAGGGCGGCCTCGATCTCGGCCAGCTCCACCCGGTAGCCGCGTACCTTGAGTTGGTCGTCGGCCCGCCCGGCGAGCGTCACCGTGCCGTCCGGGTGGTGCCGACCCAGGTCGCCCGTGCGGTACGTCCGGTCCTGGTCGTCGTCGGCACCGGGGGTGGCGGCGAAGCGGCGGCGGGTGAGTTCGGGGTCGAGGTATCCGGTGGCCAGGTGGCGGCTGCGCACCACGACCTCCCCGAGTTCGCCGACGGCCGCCGGTCGGCCGAGTCGGTCCACGACCACCAGGGCGCTGCCCGGGGCTCCCCGGCCGACCGGGACGACGTCGTTCGGCGGCTCGTCCGGCAGCTCGTACCAGCCGTGGATCTGCGGGGTCTCGGTGGTGCCGTAGGCGTTGACCAGCCGGGCGTTCGGAGCCAGGGCACGCAGCCGGGACACGTCGGCGGCGGTGAGCTGGTCCCCGGCGACGACGACCAGGCGCAGGTCGGTCAGGGCGGTGTNCGCCGACCCCGTGGCCAGCATCCGGCCGAGCTGGGGNGTCAGGTGGGCGACGGTGACCCGCTGCCCACGCAGCCAGTCGGCGAGCCGGGCCGGGTCGCGCAGCAGCGCCTGTTCGGGTACGGCCAGCCGCGCGCCGAGCACCAGCGGCACGTACATGTCGCGCAGGACCGGGTCGTGGCCCAGTCCGGCGAGCAGTGCGAACCGGTCGGCCGGCCCGAGCCCGAACGCGGCCGGGTACCAGTCGAGGAAGGCCGCCAGCGCCGTCTCCGGGCTCACCACGACCTGCGGCTCCCCGGTGGTGCCCGAGGTGAACGACAGGTAGCCGGGACCGCCGGCCTCCGGTGCGGCGGCG
>Ga0065720_1003562_pt1 | contig 27741 bp, 23 predicted proteins | sample Thericmetagenome_FD_59107 | JGI IMG/M metagenome (GOLD analysis project Ga0065720, IMG submission 59107) | Thermophilic microbial communities from the Joint Bioenergy Institute, California, USA of rice/straw/compost enrichment - eDNA_2 v2... | ecosystem: Engineered > Solid waste > Grass >... | reverse complement strand
CCCATCCTGTTCGAGGCGCGCGACCTGGTGAAGCATTTCCGCACCCGGCGGCACGTGGTGCAGGCGGTGAACGGCGTCTCGCTGAAGATCCCGCGCGGCCGTACCGTCGGGCTCGTCGGCGAGTCCGGCTCGGGCAAGTCGACGGTCGCCCGGCTCGCCCTGCGGCTGCTCGACCCGACCTCCGGCGAGGTGCACTTCGACGGCATCGACCTGATGAAGGCCTCCCGCACCGAGATGCGCGCGCTGCGCCGGCGCATGCAGATGGTGTTCCAGAATCCGCTCGGCTCCCTCAACCCCCGCATGCGGGTGGTGAACGCGGTCGGCGAGCCGCTCGTCGTGCACGGCATCGCCAAGGGCCGGGAGCTGGTGGACCGCGTCGCCCGGCTGCTGGAGCGGGTCGGGCTCGGCGCCGGCGACCTGTACAAGTTCTCCCACCAGTTCTCCGGCGGCCAGGCGCAGCGCATCGGCATCGCCCGGGCGCTCGCCACCGACCCCGACCTCATCGTCTGCGACGAGGCGGTCTCCGCGCTCGACGTGTCGGTGCAGGCCCAGGTGCTCAACCTGCTCAAGCGGCTGCAGGCCGAGCTCGGCCTGTCGTACCTGTTCATCGCGCACGACCTCAACGTGGTGCGGTACATGGCCGACGAGGTGTGCGTCATGTACCTCGGGCAGGTCGTGGAGCGCGGCGACGGCGACGAGCTGTTCCGGGATCCGCACCACCCCTACACCCAGATGCTCGTCTCGGCCGTGCCGGAGTTCGCGCCGGAGCGGAGCGAGAAGAAGGTCCGGGTGGCGCCCCGCGGCGAGCCGGCGAGCCCGAGCAACCCGCCGCCGGGATGCCGGTTCCACCCCCGCTGCCCCAAGGCGATGCCGCGGTGCTCGAAGGAGGCTCCGGCGACGCACCGGATCGCCCCCGGCCGCACCGTCGCCTGCCACCTGTTCGATCCCGCCGGGGAGGCGAGCGGCAGATGATCTACTACACGTTGCGCCGGCTGGGCTACGGCGCGGTGGTCATGGTCCTCGTCACCATCATCGTGTTCGTGATCATGCGGCTCGTGCCCGGCGACGCGGTGAGCCTGCAGCTCCAGCAGGTCGGGGCGAGCAAGGAGGAGGCCGACGCGCTGCGCGCCGAGTTCGGCCTCGACGACCCGGTCTGGGTGCAGCTGTGGCACTGGCTCGGCAGCGCCGTACAGGGGGACCTCGGCACCTCCTTCTACAGCGGCGAGCCCGTGGTCGACCTGTTCCTCGCCCGGGTGCCGGTCACCGTCACGCTCGGCCTGCTCGCGATGCTCGTCGGCTCGCTGCTCGGGCTCACCGTCGGCGTGATCGCCGCGGTCACCCGCGGCTCGGCCGTCGACGGCATCCTGCGGCTGATCGCGGTGGCGTTCCTCTCGGTGCCGAACTTCGTGGTCGCCCTGCTCGTGCTCACCGCACTGGCGATCTGGTTCGCCTGGTCGCCGCCGCTCGTCTACGCCGGTCCGACCGAGGACTTCGCCAGCTGGCTGCAGCAGGTGATCATCCCGGTGCTCGCGCTCGGCACCGGCGGCATGGCCGCCGTGGCCCGGCTCACCCGGTCGTCGATGCTGGAATCGCTCGGCTCGGACTACATCCGCACGGTGCGCGCCAAGGGGGTGCGGGAGAAGACCGTCATCCTCAAGCACGCGCTGCGCAACTCCACGATCGCGGTGCTCACCCTGCTCGGCCTGGAGCTCGCCACCGTGCTCGGCGGCACCGTGATCATCGAGCAGATGTTCGGGCTGCCCGGCACCGGCCAGCTCATCTACCAGGCGGTGCTCGACCGCGACTACCCGGTGGTGGTCGCCTGCACGATCTTCTACGCGGGCCTGTTCGTCTTCACGATCATTCTCCTCGACCTGCTGTACGCGCTGGTCGACCCGCGGATCCGGCACGGGAGGGCGTTGTCGTGACCCAGCAGAGGACCTGGACGGACACCGGGAAGGCAGGCCCCGCACCGGCCGCGAAGCCGGCGAAGCCGCCCCGGCCGCCGCGCCGCGACACCGTGCGCCGGGTGCTGCGATCGCTGCGCACGTTCGTGCGCGCCCAGCCGCTGGGCGCCGCCGCGCTGCTGCTGATCTGCCTGTTCGTGCTCGTCGCGATCGCCGCGCCGCTGGTGGCGCCGCACGACCCGATCGAGCAGTTCCGGCGGCACATCCTCGAGCCGCCCTCGGCGACCTACCCGCTCGGCACCGACGACCTCGGCCGGGACGTGCTGAGCCGGGCGATCCACGGCGCCCGCACCTCGCTCATCATCGGCGTGACGACCACCACGATCAGCCTCGTGGTGGGCACCGCGATCGGCGTGATCTCCGGCTACTTCGGCCGCGGCCTCGACCTGGCGATCCAGCGGGTGATGGACGCCGTGCAGGCGATCCCCGGCATCGTGCTGCTGCTGTTCATCGCCGTGGTGCTGGGCCCGTCGGTGCGGAACACGATCATCGCGCTGACCTTCTTCATCATCCCGTCGTTCAACCGCATCGCGCGGGCCGAGACGCTGCGGGTGCGGCAGGAGCCGTACGTCGAGGCCGCCCGGGCCACCGGCGCCGGCGCCCCGCGGATCCTGTACCGGCACATCCTGCCGAACATGATGGCCTCGGTGTTCACCCTCGGCAGCCTCATCTTCGCCGGGGTGATCATCGCCGAGTCGGCGCTGAGCTTCCTCGGCATCGGCGCGCCGCCGCCGACCCCGTCCTGGGGCCTGATGCTCTCGGAGGGCGTGCGCTACGTCGAGCGCGCCCCGTGGCTGATCATCGTCCCCGCCATCGCGCTGTCGATCGCCGTGTTCAGCTTCAACCTGCTCGGCGACGCGCTGCGCGACCACCTCGATCCGCGGCTGCAGCGGCACGTGAAGGCCGCGCGGCCCTGGTTCGGGCGCCGCGTCATCTCGCGGCTCGCCCCCAGCCTCGCCAAGGGTGTCGAGCGGATCGAGGCCACCGACATGCCGGCCGGCGGTTCCGGCCGGGCTTCCGAACCACCGCGGAACTGACCGAACAGGAGGCAGGAGCATCGTGAAGCTCTCTTGTGGCAGGCCGGGCCGGATCAACGGCCCGGCGACCGGCCGGGGCGCACGCCCGGCCGCGACGACCGGCAGACGCACCGGCCACCCCGGGGGGCGGGCGTGAGGCGCCGCACGCTGCTGGGCGCAGCGCTCGCCGTCACCCTCGCCCTGACCGGCTGCAGCGGCGGCGGCCGCGACACCGGCGGCGGTGCGGCCAAGGCCCCGGTCGGCAGCCCGCGGCCGGGCGGCACCCTGGTCATCCAGTCGCCCGCGGAGATCGTCAACGGGATCAACCCGCTGGAGACGCAGGACCCGACGGCGATGACGATGATCTCCGGCATCGTCTACAGCAAGCTGGTGGACGTCAAGACCGGCCCGGACGCCAAGACCGGCTACGAGATCGTGCCCGACCTCGCCGAGTCGTGGGAGATCTCCGAGGACGGCAAGACCTACACCTTCAAGCTGCGCAAGGACGTCAGGTGGCAGAACGTCCCGCCGGTGAACGGCCGGAAGTTCACCTCCGACGACGTCGTGGCCACCCTCCAGGCGCTGAAGAAGGCCACCCGGGTGCACCAGTGGATGATCGAGCCGGTCACCAAGATCGAGGCTCCGGACGAGCACACCGTCGTCCTGAAGCTGAAGCGGCCGTACAGCCCGCTCATGGACTACCTCGCCTACCACTTCATGGTGATCCTGCCTCGCGAGGGCATCGAGGGTGAGTTCGACCTGAAGACCAAGGCGATCGGCACCGGCCCGTTCATCCTCGCCGAGCACAAGCCCGAGGTGGAGTGGGTGTTCAAGAAGAACCCCGACTACTTCATCGCGGGCAAGCCGTACCTGGACGAGATCCGGATCCCGATCGTGAAGGACATCGCCGCGGTCACCGCGGCGCTGCGCAGCGGCCGCATGGACGTCGGCACCACGAGCGACTCCAACGTGGCGCAGGAGCTCGGGTCCAAGGGGTTCACCGTCAAGGAGGCCCCCGGCGCGCCGATCAGCATCTACCTCAACCCGAAGCAGGAGCCGTTCGACGACGTGCGGGTACGGCAGGCGTTCGTGCGCGCGGTCGACTGGGTCGGCATGGGCGACAACATCCGCGGCAAGTACAACCTGACCTCGCTGCTGCGGCCCGACACGAGCACCGCCGCCCTCACCAAGGACGAGGTGCTGAAGCTGCGTCCGTACGACCCGGAGGGGGCCAAGAGGCTGCTCGCCGAGGCGGGCCTGCCGAACGGCTTCTCCACCAAGATCATGGTGCAGAAGGTCGACGACGAGGACGTCCGTGAGGCGCAGTGGATCCAGGACGACCTCGCCAAGGTCGGCATCAAGGCGGAGCTCGAGATCGTCGACCCGGGCACCGGCATCGAACGCCGCCGCAACCACGAGTTCGCGGTCGCGAAGGCGCTGCGCGGCGTGCACCTGCCCGACCAGATCTGGCGTGACTTCGAGCCCGACTCGCTGGAGAACTACGCCAACGTCCAGGACGACGAGCTGAACCGGCTGCTGGAGGAGTCGCGCAGGGAGCTCGACCCGGCGAAGCGGGACGAGATCTACCGGCAGATGCAGGAACGCATGGAGACGCAGATCGTCCAGGCGATCTACCCGATCCAGAAGTTCGACTACACCATCGCCAGCCCGCGCGTCCAGGACCTCTGGCCGAGCCCGATCTACCAGGGCAGGCGGCTCGCCGACGTCTGGCTGAGCGAGCAGTAGCGCCGTCCCCCGCGCGGGGCCGCCGTGCCGCGGTCCCGCCACCGCCCGGCCCGGACCGGCGCGCCACCCGGCGCCCGGCCGGGCCGCGGCGTGTCCGGCCCGTGCCCCGGCGGCGCCCGCGTGTCGCGTCCGCGTGTTCCCGCGCCGCCTCCCCGCCCCGGGCCGACCACCACCCCGCCATCACGAAATGTCACGAAACGGGGCGCGGGAGAAGTATGCAGCCCGGCGGCGCGAACAAATCAGGCGCCCGGCGACACAAATGGTTTGTAACGCCAACGACGTGAGCGCGGAGGCCGCCGGTCACGGCCGGTTCGCGTGCGTCCTCCGCCTCCACCGAGCACGGGCCCCGGGAGCGGGCCCGGGAAAGCGGGAATCGACATGCGGAAGATCGTGGCCGGGCTGTCCGCGACCGTGCTGGGGCTCGGCGTCGCGCTGACGGGGCCGGGCGCACCGGCGCGGGCGGGCGCGGAGCGTGCGGACACGGCGGTGCGGCCGGACGCCGCCCGGCGCGCGGCGGACGCGACGCGGGACGTCCCCGGGATCGTCTGGAAGCGGTGCGAGAAGCCGCTCCCGGAGCGGCTGGAGTGCGGCACGCTCTCCGTGCCGGTCAACCACGACGACCCGTACGGCAGACAGATCACGATCGCGCTCACCCGCAGGAGACACACCGTCCCGGCGAGCGAGTACCGGGGGATCCTGCTCCTCAATCCGGGCGGCCCGGGCGCCTCCGGCCGGGAGCTCGCCGACGGCTTCGTGAAGGCCGCGGGCAAGGCCGCCGCGGCGTACGACGTCATCGGGTTCGACCCGCGCGGGGTGGGCGCGAGCAGGCCGAGCCTGAAGTGCGTGCCGGAGCCGCAGAAGGCGGCGCCCTACGGGGTGCCCGACACCGCCCGGGAGGAGAGGTACTGGCTCGACTGGGCCAGGCGGGTCGCCCGGACCTGCGAGAAGCGCTACGGCCGGCTGCTGCCGTACATGCGGACCGAGGACTCGGCGCGGGACATGGACTACATCCGCGCGGCCCTGGGGCAGGAACGGCTCAGCTTCTTCGGCTACTCGTGGGGGACGATGCTGGGGATGACCTACGCCACGCTCTTCCCCGAGCGGGTGGACCGGATGGTGCTCGACAGCGTCGTGGATCCGGAGAAGACCTGGTACGAGCTGACCTTCGCGCAGAACGCCGGGTTCGAGAAGCGCGTGCACGAGTTCTTCGCCTGGGCGGCCAGGCACCACTCGGTCTACCGGCTCGGCGCGACCCCGGAGAAGGTGAAGGCGACCTACCACCGGCTCAGGTCGACCCTGAAGAAGAAGCCCCTCGCCGACGGCCTGCTGGGGCCGGCCGAGCTGGACGAGCTGCTCGTGCTCACCTCCTACCACGACTCGTCGTGGCCCGGGCTCGCCGCGCAGCTGAAGACGTGGCGGAGCGGGGAGACGACGCTGCTCGAGCTCGCGTGGGCCCTCATCAAGGTCGAGGCGGACGAGGGGAACGGCGTGTTCTACGCCACCTCGTGCAGCGACTCGCCCTGGCCGCGCGACTGGCGGACGTGGCGGCGGGACGCGGCCGCCTCGCACCGGACCGCGCCGTTCTTCTCCTGGCAGAACACGCTGGGCAGCCTGCCGTGCGCCTTCTGGCCGGTGCCGGAGCGGCCGCGGCCGCGGATCTCCGGCGACGGGCTGCCGCCGATCCTGCTCGTGCAGTCCACCGGCGACCCGGCCACGCCGTACGCGGGGGCGCTCGCCGCCCACCGGCTCCTCCCCTCCTCGCGGCTGGTCCTGGAGGAGAACGGCGGCAACCACGCCATCTCGCTGCAGGGCGGCAACAAGTGCATCGACCGGCACGTGGTGAACTATCTCGCCACCGGCGCGCTCCCGGCGGACCGGCCCGGACCCGACGCCACCTGCGCCCCCGTCCCCCCGAAGCCGGAGAGCTGAAGCCGGAGAGCTGACGCGGCGGCGCCGCCGATCCGCCCGGGACCGGGCGGGCGCTCCGCGGGCACGCCCCGCGACGCGGGTGCCGGTCCGCTCCCATGGGAGCGGACCGGCACCCGGGCGACGAGGTACGCGCGGCGGCGGGCTACTTGCTGAAGCCCGCGGTGAGACCGCTGAGCAGCTGGCGGCGGCCGACCGTGTAGAGGATCACGATCGGCAGCGTGGTGAGCACCACCGAGGCGAGGATGGCGGGCACGTTCACGCCGTGCTCGCCCTGGAAGCTCCACAGCGCGAGCGGCAGGGTGCGCTGGCTCGGCGACTGGGTGAGCACCAGCGGGAGCAGGAAGGCGTTCCAGATGTTCAGCAGGTTGTAGATCGAGACGGTGACCACGGCGGGCCGGGTGAGCGGGAAGGCGAGCTTCCACAGCACGGTCCAGGTGCTCGCGCCGTCGATGCGCATCGACTCGAACAGCTCCTTGGGCACNTCCCGGAGGAAGTTGGCGAGGATGAGCACGGTGAGCGGCAGCGCGAAGGCGATCGACGGCAGGATGATCCCCATCAGCGAGTCGTACATGTGCAGCCTGATGACGATCAGGTACACGGGGATTATCGTGGCCTGCAGCGGGATGGCGAGCCCCATCAGGAACAGGCCGTTCACGAACCGCAGGAACCGGCTGTAGCCGCCGCGCACGATCGCGAACGCGGCCACTGAAGGCGAGCGTGACCGCGGGCACCACCGCGCCGACCGCGACGATCACGCTGTTGATGAAGTAGGTGATGAAGTCGGCCTCGATGACGAGGCGGTAGTTGTCCAGCGTGGGCGAGGTCGGCGGGAGCAGCGGGTTGGTGCTGTAGTAGTTCGCCTGCTCCTTGAGGCTGGTGATGACGATCCAGTAGATCGGCACGATGACGATGACGAGCCACAGCCAGCTCGCCGCGCCGCCGAGCCAGTTGTACTGCCGCAGCGGCGTCTTGCGGGGGTTTCTGCCGCCGGTCCCCACGGCCTGAACTTCACGCTTCACGCCTTCGGTGACGATAGTCCCCATCTCACGCTCCGTCCAGCTGGCTGGCGGCGGGGTTGCCGGCACCGCCGATCCGGCGCAGCGCGAGCGCCAGCGCGAGCCCGACCAGGACGAGGATCACCGCGATCGCGCTCGCCGGCCCCATCAGGCTCGCCTGGAAGCCCCGCTTGTACATGTCGAGCGCGAGCACCCGGGTGGCGTCGCCGGGGCCGCCCTCGGTGAGCACGAAGATCAGGTCGAAGAAGGTGAGCGAGCCGACCAGCATGAGCGTCGACGAGGTGATGAACGTGTACTTCAGCTGCGGCAGCGTGATGCTGAAGAACTGGCGGACCCGTCCGGCGCCGTCGATCTCGGCGGCCTCGTACATCGACCGCGGGATCTGCCGTACCCCGCCCTGGTAGATGAGCGCGTGGAACGGGATGTACTGCCAGGACACCACGAAGATCACCACGCCCATGGCGAGGTGCGGCTCNCCGAGCCAGTCCTGGACGAGCACGTCGACGCCGAGCATCGCGCCGAGGCCGAAGTTCGGGTCGAGCAGCGCCTTGTAGGTGACGGCGATCGCGGCCGAGCTGAGCAGCAGCGGGATGAAGAAGATGACCGCGAGCACGGCGCGATAGCGCTGCCGGCCGGCGAGGAACACCCCGAGCAGGATGCTCGCGGGCGTCTGCACCAGCCAGGACAGCGCCATCACCTGGATCGTCACCCAGACCGCGTGCGGCAGCTGCGGGTCGGAGAGCACCTCCTGCCAGCTCGCCAGGCCGCTGAAGCTGATCTCGCCGAGGCCGTCCCACGAGGTGAAGCTGAGCGCGAGCACGCCCACCAGCGGGACGAGGCCGAAGACGGTGAAGACCACAAGCGCCGGCAGGGCGAGCCAGGGCAGCGCGCGGTCGCGCGCAGACGGCGGCACGGAACGGGCGGTCGGGGGCGTGGACCGCGTGACGGGAGGGGCGAGCGTGCTCACCGGAGCGCCCCCGAGGTGAGCACGGCACCCTTCACACCACTCACTTGCCGATGACCGCGTTCATGTTCTCCGCGAACTGCTTCGGGGAGATGGAGAGCTGGAAGAGCTTGGCGATGTTGTCGAGGAGCACCTCGGCGGCGGTCGGGCTGAGCGCCTGGTCCCAGGACTGGCCGAAGTGCTTGGCGTTGGCGACGATGTCGTAGTTGAACTTGAGGAAGTCCTTGTCCTTGGAGCTCTCGAAGAGACTCTCGACCCCCTTCACCACCGGCAGCGAGCCGATGTCCACCCACGCCTTCGCCTCCTCGTCGGTGGCGAGCGAGGCGAAGAACTTCTTCGCGATCTCCTTCTGCTCCGGCGTGGCCTTGGAGTAGATCGACAGGTACTGGGCGGGGTTGCCGAAGGTGTTGCTCGGGTCGCCCTTGCCGCCGTCGACCGGCGGGAAGTTCATGTAGCCGAGGTAGCCGCTGGAGACGAAGTCGCCGCCGCTGTCCCGCTGGATGCCGTANGACCAGCTTCCGTGCAGCATCATCGCGGCCTTGTCGGTGTAGAGCAGGGCCTGGTCGGCGTCGGTGTCGGCGGCGAGTGGAGGAGAAGCCCTTGACGAAGCCGTTCATCTCGACGAGCTTCTGGACCTCTTCGAGCGCCTTGATCGCGTCCGGGTGTGACCAGGCGTCCTTCTCCCCGTCGAACACCGCCTGGAAGACCTCGGGTCCGCCGATGCGGTCGAAGAGGAACTCCAGCCACATCATGTTCGTCCAGCGGGACTGCCCGCCGAGGGAGAACGGCGCGATGCCCGCGGCGTTGAACTTGGGCACCAGGTCGAGGATGTCGCCCCAGGTCTGCGGCGGCTCGACGCCGACCTTGTCGAACACCCTCTTGTTGTAGAAGAGCAGGATCGGCTGGACCCGGTCGACGGGGAAGCCGTAGATCTTGCCCTCGATCGTGCCGGCGCTGAAGGTGGACTCCAGCAGCTTGTCCTTGACCTCCGGGGTCTGGTCGAGCCACGGGGTGAGGTCGTCCACCTGGCCCGCCTGCACATAGCTGCGCAGGGTGCCGCCGCCCCAGCCGAAGATGATGGTGGGCGCCTGCCCGGCGCCGATCGCCGTCTTGATCTTCGTCTTGTAGGCGTCGTTCTCGTACGGCGTGGCGGTGATCTTCTGGTCCGGGTTCGCCTTGTTGAAGCGATCGACCGCGGCCTTGCGCACGACTTCGGCGGGCGGGCCGGACAGATACCAATAGGTAGCCTTACCATCGGCGCTCGCGCCAGGCCCGGAGGTACCACAGGCAGCGAGCGCGGCTCCCAGGGGGATGCTCAGGGAGAGGCCTAGAAAGGTACGACGTGTCGTTGTCCTGGAATCCACGCTGATCTCCGTAGTCCTAGACGAGGGCTGGCTGCGGCACGTGGCCTGGCCGGCGGGCCCGGATCAGCGCCCCCGCGGTCGAAACTTTCGATACATTGGCGAAACGACTTGGCCACGGAATCTAGGTTTATCCCCTAAGGATGTCAAGGGTTCGACCCTGGCCTGTGAAAACAACCCGACAACGATCGTGAAATGTTTCAAGAACTGTCGGTGTTTCAGGGCGGTGACCGCTTGCCAGGGGGACACCGCCCTGCGTATGGGCCCTCCGGCACGGTCGCGCCTGTGAAACATCCTGGTTAGAGGCGAGGACGGCGACCGCTCCCGGAGCGGCGTGCGCACCGAGCGGGCCCTCGGCGTCCGCCCTGGCGGCCGCCGTCCCGCGTCGCCCTCGCACGCGGCACGATCCGGTCGAAGCGGCGAGAACCGCTCCGTGAGCGGACCGTCATGAACCTTTCACCGTGTGACGCGCGCCCGCCGCCCGGATCCGGCCGCCCCGCGCACCCGCGGCGCACGGCCGCCGCCGCCCCGGCTCCCCACGGGCCGCGGCTCCGGCTCCCGGCGACGGGCCACCCGCGACGGGGTGCGCGCGACGGGGTGCGCGCGGCATCTCTCTCCTTTCCTATAGGACCTTTCCTAATAGGACATGGCACGGGGTGCCCCTGAGCCCCGGCGTGAACCAGGTCAGGGCCGGGCGTGAACAGCGGCTGAAGCGGCCGCGTGGCGGGCCCGCAGGTACGGCGTCGCCCCGCCGCGCACCGCGCCCCGGATGGGACGACGACGGCCCGGCGGCCGCGCCGCCCCGCCGCCGGGCCGTACGGCTCGGCGCCGCGGGTTCAGCAGGCGCCGGCGGGCCCGCCGCTCGCGTACGGGTCGGTGTCCGCGCCGGGCGCGGCGACCGCCTCCAGCAGGCTGTAGAGCGGGCCCGGGCACATGCCGGTGAGGCGCAGCCCGGCGCGGCCGAGCAGTTCGCCGAGCTCGCCGGCGGTGCGCTGCCTGCCGCCCTCGCACATCACCAGCATCTCCAGGTCGATCACGGCCGCCGGGGAGTACCGGTTGCGGGTCTCCGGCAGCACGGCCTCGCAGAGCAGCACCCGGCCGCCGTCGTTCATCGCGGCGGCGCAGTTGCGGAGGATGCGGACGGCGTGCTCGTCGTCCCAGTCGCGCACGATGTCCGCGAGCAGGTAGACGTCTCCCCCGGACGGCACGGCGGTGAAGAAGTCGCCGCCGACGAGCTCGCACCGGTCGGCGACGCCGGCCCGCTCCAGCGTCGCCCGCGCCTCCACGACGACGTGCGGCAGATCGAACAGCACGCCCCGGCCCTCCGCATGGCCGGAGAGCACGGCGGCGAGCAGCGTCCCGCGCCCGCCGCCCACGTCCACCACGGTGCCGAACCGGGTGAGGTCGCGGTCGCGCAGCAGCGGCACCACGTGCGTGGCGAGGGTCTCCTCCGCCGCCTCGTGGAACACCCGCCCGGCCTCCGGGTCGTCGCGGTAGTAGGCGAACCCGCCGTAGCGGCGCTCGAACGACGAGTGCCCGGTGCGCACGCAGTCGGTGAGGTCGCTCCACGCGCGCCGGTGCCACGGCGCGCCCATCAGCAGCGCCATCCCGCGCATCGCGCCCGCGCCGCCGTCCCCCGCACCGTCCTCGTCGCCTCCTTCGCCGCCGTCCTCGTCGCCAGCCTCGTCGCCTGCCTCAGGGCCGGCGTCATCGCCGACCCGGTCGCGGCCCGCGTCCGGGCCCGCGTCCCGGCACAGCGTCCGGCCCGGCGGGGTGAGCGCGAACACGCGGCCGTCCCGCTCCTCGACGAGGCCCACCCCGGACAGCAGCCGCAGCAGCCGGTAGAGCGCGTCCGGGTGCGCGCGGACCGCCTCGGCCACGGCGCCGACCCGCCGCGGCCCGGCGGCGAGCTCGTCGATCGCCCCGAGCTCGACGGCGACGGCCACGGCCTGCGCGACGCACTCCCCGAGGATCAGCCGCATCACGTAGGGCTGGGCTTCCATGTGGCCCTCCTTCCCAGGGCGCGGCAGAGCACGCCGCCCCGGGGTCCATCGGCCCGCATGACCTGGGACTTCGCTGACTTCGCCCCCGCCCCGCCGGGTTCGATGCCGTCGGCAGCGGGAACACGCCGGGGATGGAGGGGATCCGCATGAAGGCACGTCCGTGGGTATTGGCCGCGACGACGGCGGCCGTGGCCGTCGCGGCGGCGATCGGGGGTTCGGCGTGGCGGCGGCGCCACCGCGACCCGGTCTCCTACACCCAGCGTTTCCGCATCCAGGTTCCCCGCCCGCTGATCACGCGCGGCCACCTGTTCGAGATGCTCGACGTCCGGCCGGGCGAGCGCATCCTCGAGGTCGGGCCGGGCATCGGCTACTACAGCCTGAGCGTGGCCGACCGGCTGGGCCCGAAGGGCAAGCTCGACATCCTCGACATCCAGCCGAAGATGCTGCGCCAGACGCTGCGGGCGGCGCGCCGCCGGCGGGCGGGCAACCTCGTCGCCTCCTGCGGCTCGGTGGAGGCGCTGCCGTACCGGGACGGGGTCTTCGACGGCGCCTTCCTCGTCACCGTGCTCGGCGAGGTGAACGACCCGGCCGCCGCGCTGCGCGAGCTGCACCGGGTGGTACGGCCCGGCGGCCGGCTCGTGGTCGGCGAGACGCTCGCCGACCCCGACTGGGTGAGCCCGCAGTCGCTGCACCGCCTCGCCACGGCGGCCGGGTTCCGGTTCGAACGGCGGTCCGGGCCGAGGCTGGGCTACTTCTCCAGGTTTGCCCGGCCATAGGAAAAAAGTCCGCCCGAAATATGCGGATAAAGCATGCCGCTAAAGGGTGAACCACCGGCCGCGGTCCGCGTCCCACGCGAAGGTGCACGCCGTGCCGCAGTCGCCGACGAGCATGAACATCGCGTCCCAGGCGTGCTGGTCGTCCACCTCGTCGAGGCCGTAGAGGAAGGCCAGGCGCTGCCCGGGCATCTCGACGGTGAGCGCCACCCCGTCCTGCCCCGCCCAGGGCAGGCGGCTCGCCGCCACGTGCCGCGCGATCGCGCCCACGACCGTCCTGACCAGCGTGCGCGTCCCACGGGCGGCCGGCATCGGCACGGTGGGCACGGTCACCCACACGCACCAGTTCCCGTCGGCCCGGCCGCTCGATCCGAAGGCGAGCCCTTCGGCCCCTGCCGCGACCCCGGCGCCCGTCCCGGTGCCCGCACCGGGGACGCTCGCCCTCTCCAGCGCGGCGAGGATCTCCTTGACCTCGGCCGCCGCAGGGTACTCCACAAGGAACACCTGGGCTCCACCTATGTATGGGTTTAGCTAATAATCACCCGATAATACACATTTCCTTTCGCCATTAGGCCGCACCGGTGAATACGCTCATCACGCGCCGCGATAGGTGCCGAAGGACCACAGATTGCCCTCCGGATCCCGGACGGTGAATTCCCGGCTGCCGTAGTCCTGGTCGGTGAGCCCGCGCACCACCTCCGCCCCCGCCGCGGTGGCCCGGGCGAACAGCAGGTCGGGCTCGTCGGTGACCACGTACACCGAGGTGGAGCCCGCCGACTGGCTGAACGGGTTGCCCTCACGCACCGAGCCGAGCATGATCGCGCCCGAGCCGTTCGGCCAGGCGAGCTCCGCGTGCTCGACCACCTCGCCGTCCCCGTACCGGGCCCGCTCCACGAAGCCGAACGCCTCGACCAGGAAGCGGATCGCGGCCGAGGCGTCGCGATAGGCGATGGCCGGCCACACGGACGGATTGCCGACTGCGGATCGTGTGCTGAGGTCGCTTGTCTCTGTCATGGCACCATCGTGGCCCCGCAACCCGGGGCAGGTCTTGGACGAATGGGAACTGTTGCGCGAATGTCGGCCATCTCGCCCGCCGCCCCGGTCTGTGCCGGGCCGTACCGGGAACAGAGTTTCGGCGGCCATACGGCGTGCCGCGGGGCGGGGAGAACCCGGGGGCGGCGCCGCCCGCCGCCCCCCAGGGCCTATCTCCTCATGCCGGCGGGGGTGGGCGTCGTGCCCACGGACTCCCGCCCCCATTCCTGCCTGCCCTCCTGGTACTCCTCCTGCCCCGTGGCCGCGCCATGCGTCTCCTCGATGCGGAGCGCGAGGCCCATGGCGAAGAAGGTGGGCGCCCACTCACCGATGAACAGGCCCCAGCGGTCCGCCCGGTCGATGCCGGCCGCCTCGAAGCGCTTCGACAGCAGCCAGGTGATGAAGGAGAAGGCGATGGACCCGAGGCCCAGCGAGTACATCGTGCCGGACCGGATACCCTTCCGGTGCAATATCTGGATCATGACATCCCCCCTCGTCGGCGCCGCCTTGGCGCCGTCGCCCCTTGGCTACCCCTGACCACCCGAGGCAATCATCACGATGCGGCGGCCAGCGCCTCGTCGATCCCGGCGAGCAGCGCGGCCTTGCCCGCCTCCGGCATGAAGCTCGCCCGTACGGCGTTGCGGGCGATGCCGGCGATCTCACCGGCGCCGAGGCCGAAGACGTGGGCGAGGTTGAGGTACTCGCGGGTGAGCGTGGTGCCGAACATCGGCGGGTCGTCGGTGTTCACGGTCACCACGAGCCCCTCGGCGAGCATCACGGGCAGCGGGTGCTCCTCGATGGCGGCGACCTGCCCGGTGCACACGTTCGAGGTGGGGCACACCTCCAGGGGGATGCCGGCCTCGCGCAGGCGGGCGACGAGCCCGGGGTCGCGCACGGCGCTGATCCCGTGCCCGATGCGCTCGGCGCCGAGCCGCTCGACCGCCTCCCAGATGGTCTCCGGCCCGCTCATCTCCCCGGCGTGCGGCACGCTGTGCAGGCCGGCGGCGGTGGCGGCGCGGAACGCGTCCCGGATCGCGTCCGTGTGCGGGGCGCGAAGCTGCTCGGCCCCGCCGATGCCGAAGCCGACGAGCCGCTCGGGCGGGTGGTCGAGCGCGTGCTCCAGGGTCCCCTTCACCCCCTCGGCGCCCTGCTCGGCCGCGATGTCGAAGATGTAGGCGATGTCGATGCCGTACCGCTCCCGGGCCTCGCGGGCGGAGACGTCGAGCGCCTCGGTGACCGCGCGCGCCGGGATGCCGCCCAGCACGTGCGTGNAGGGGGTCACGGTCAGCTCGACGTAGCGGACGTTCTGCGCGGACAGGTCGCGCGCCACGCCCAGCACCAGCGACGCGAGGTCCTGCTGGTCGCGGATGAGCGAGCTGACCGCCATGTACACCTCGGCGAAGTGCGTGAAGTCGCGGAACCGGTAGAACTCGGCGAGACCGGCGGCGGTGGTGGGCACCGGCCCGTCCGGGTACCGCGCGGCCAGCTCGAGCACGGTGGGGGCGGGGGCCGCACCGACGAGGTGCACGTGCAGCTCGACCTTGGGCAGCGCGGCCACGAAGCTTTCGATCGCCATGCCCGCCACGGTAAGCAGCGGCCCTCCGCGCACTCAATGCCGCACCAAGGAATCTCACAATGAATTGTCAGGTTTTGACCCGGCATAGTGATCGCGGACGAGGCACCGCTTCCTGGCCGGGTCAGGCACTACCTTTCCCCTGACCTCGGCCACTACCTTCCTCGTATGGCTACAGCGGATTGGGTAGTGGTCGGCCTCGACAACGGCGGGACCAGCAACAACGCCACCCTCCTCGATTCCACCGGGCGCTTCCTCGTGGACCGGCTGGTGGAGAGCCCCAGCCACGTGCAGGAGGGCCCGGCGGTCGCGGTCGAGGCGCTCGTCCAGGCGATGCACAACGTGCTCGACCGCGTCGGCGTCCCCGTCGAGCGGGTGCGCGCCGTCGGCCTCGACACCCCGGGACCGGCGAGCGCCACGGGCGTGATCTCCGCCAAGGGCTCGACCAACTTCCGCCACCCCGACTGGTGCGGTTTCGACATCCGGGGCGCCCTGGAGCAGCGGCTCGGCCTGCCGGTCGTCTACGACAACGACGCGAACGCCGCCGCCCTCTACGCCCACCACGTGCGCTTCGGCCCCGCCGCGGGCGAGCACTCGTCCGTGGCGGCGATCGTCGGCACCGGTCTCGGCGGCGGCATCATCGAGCGCGGCCACGTGGTGAAGGGCGCCGCGGGCATGGCCGCCGAGCTGGGCCACGTCCACATCCCGCTGCGCGGCCTGCTCGAACCCGACCAGCCGCTGCCGAGCTGCAACTGCGGCTTCGAGGGCGACGCGGAGAGCATCGCCTCGCTCACCGCGATCGAGCGCAACCTGCTGCCGTACTGGCTGGGCCGGTACCCCGGCCACGAGCTCGCCTCGGTCGACCCGCCCGGCAAGGCCGCCAAGCTGCTGCGCGGGTACGGCGAGCGCGGCGACGAGATGGCCCTGAGGATCTTCGAGCAGCAGGCGATGGCGATCGGCCGCCTGTTCACGATCGCCGCCCAGTTCACCGACCCGCACGTCTACTTCCTCGGCGGCGGCGTCGTCGAGGCCGCCCCGCACTTCCGCGAGTGGTTCCTGGACAAGGTGCGCGAGCACACCGTGCTGCGCGAGGAGCAGCGCCAGGCCGCCGAGCTGCTCCTCGTGCACGATCTCGACATGGCCGGCGCGCGCGGCGCCGCCCTCGCCGCCCTGCAGTCCGTCACGGGCGGCTGAGCCCGACGGCGCGCCCCGGCGGCGGGCCGGGGCGCGCCGCGCCGTCACGCTCGGACCGCGACGGCGTCGATCTCGAACAGCATGCCGGGCAGGGCGAGCGCCGCCACGCCGATCAGCGTCTGCGTGGGCGGCCGGTCACCCCAGACGCGCCGTACCGCGTCGGCGATGACGGCGAGCCGGTCCGGCGTGTGGTCCACGACGAAGGTCCGGATCTGCACCACATCGGGGTAGTCCACCCCGGCGGCCCGCAGCGCCGTGCCGAGGTTCGCCAGCGACCGGTCCACCTGCGCGGCGAAGTCCGGCGAGGTCACCTCGCCCCGCTCGTCCGAGGCGTACTGCCCGGCGACGAACACGAGCCGCCCGGAGTCGACCGTGGCGAGGTGGCTGTAGCCGAAGGGGACCGGGTCGTGCAGCGCGGGCGGGTTGGCGATGGTGAACGGCATGATCATCACTCCGTTTCCGGTTTTCTGAGATCTCCTGAGGTGGGAGGCGCCGGGCGCGGGTCACCCGCGGGTGACCGGCTCGGGCCGGGCGGCGAGGACGACGAGGGTGGCGGGCAGCAGGAGCGCGGCGGCGAGCCAGAGCGCGGCGGCCGTGCCGAGCCCGTCGACCACGAACCCGCCGAGCAGCGCGCCGAGCGCGATCGACAGGTTGAACGCGGCGACGAAGAGCGAGGTGGCCGCCTCGGTCCCGGCCGGCGCCGCCTTGAGCATCCACGTCTGCAGGCTCACCGAGACGCCCCCGTAGGCGAGGCCCCAGGCGACCACCGCCGCCGCCCCCGTGACCGGGCCGGCGCCGAACGCGGCCGGCAGGCCGGTGACCGCGGTGAGCGCCGCCCCGATGACGAGCAGCGTGCCGCGGGTACGGCGGGCGACCTGGCCGCCGGCGACGAAGTTGCCGGCCACCCCGGCGACGCCGTAGGCGAACAGCACCAGGCTGATCACGTCCGGCGAGATGCCGGCGATCTCCTGGGCGATCGGCCGCACGTAGGTGTACGCGGCGAAGTGCCCGGTGATGAGCAGGAAGGTGAGCAGGATGCCCGCCCGCACGGCGGGGTTCCGCCACACCTCGGGCACCCGGGCGAACGACACCGTCGCCGTGGCGGGCAGCGCGGGCACGAGCAGGAGCAGGCACGCGAGCGCCACGATCCCCAGGATCCCGACGAGCGCGAACCCGAGCCGCCAGCCGCCGAGCTGCCCGGCGAGGGTCCCGGCGGGCACGCCGATCACCGAGGCGGTGGACACGCCGCCGAAGATGACCGCGGTGGCGCGGCCGACGTGCCGCTCGGGCACGAGACGCGGGGCGAGCCCGCCCGCGATCGCCCAGAAACCGCCGACGCTGACGCCGACCGTGAGCCGGGCCGCGAGCACCACGGCGAAGCCCGGCGCCACGGCGCAGACCAGGTTGGCGAGCGCCATGAGGCCGATCAGCCCGGCGAGCATGACCTTGCGGTCCACCCGCCCGGCCACGACGGTGAGCACGGGGGCGGCCACCGCGGCGACGAGCCCGGGCGTGGTCACCATGAGCCCGGCGTCGCCCTCGGTCACCCCCAGGTCGGCGCTCACCGGGGTGAGCAGGCCGACCGGCAGCAGCTCGGAGGTCATCAGCGCGAAGATGCCGAGCGTGACCGCGCAGACGGCGAGCCAGCCCCGCGCCGCGGGTCTCGCCGCGAGCCTATTCTGGACATTCAACATCCAGGATTTCCTCCAAAAAGGGGCCCCCGAAGGGGCCGTGTCGACGGTGGGGGTCTCAGCCGAACCAGCGGCGGGTGCGCTCGGGCTCCCCCGGAGCCCGCCGCTCCACCTCGGCGCAGACGTCGGCGATCGTCCGCCCGGCGAGCTCCCCGCGCCAGGCGAGCTCCGCCCGGCGCATCGCCGTGGCGATGACGCAGGTGGCCGGGTAGTCGGCCGCCGCGTCCCCCCACGGGCTGTTCGCCAGGATCCCGGCGCAGCGGAACGCCGGCTCGGGTCCCTCGATCGCGGTGACCACGTCGAGCAGGGTGATCGACGCCGGTTCACGCGCCAGCGCGAACCCTCCCCTCGGCCCGGGGACGGAGGTGAGGATCCCGGCCCGGACGAGGGCCTGCAGCCGCTTGTTCAGGTAGGCGGAGGGAAGGTCGTAGAAGGCCGCCAGCCGGGCCGAGCCGACCGGCCGCCCCACCCAGGCGAGGTTCACGCAGGTGTGCAGCGCCCACTCGACGCCCTCACTCATCCGCACGATCCTGGATATTAACTGTCCAGGATCATGCCCGGCAACCGGGTATCCGCCGCGGGGAACGAGCCGTGCCCGCGGCACGGGCCGGTCGGCGCGCCGTACGGCGAGGGCCACGGCGGGGCCGCGGCGCGCCCGCTCAGGCGGTCGCCGCCTCGGGCACCGGGACGTGCACGGCCTGCTCGGCCCAGATGATCTTCCCGGTCGGGGTCTGCCGGGTGCCCCAGCGGTCGGCGAGCTGGGCGACGAGCATGAGCCCGCGGCCGCCCTCGTCCATCGCCCGGGCACGGCGCAGGTGCGGGGCGGTGCTGCTGGAGTCGGAGACCTCGCAGATGAGGCTGCGGTCGTAGATGAGCCGCAGCCGGATGGGCGGCACGGCGTGCCGGATGGCGTTCGTGATGAGCTCGCTCACCACGAGCTCGGTGACGATCGCGGCGTCGCCCAGCCCCCAGTTCTCCAGCTGCTCGGTGGCGTACTTGCGGGCGAGGGCGACCATCGCCGGGTCGGCCTCGATGTCCCAGGTGGCCACCCGGTCGTCGTCGAGCCGGCGGGTGCGGGCGATGAGCAGGGCGACGTCGTCGACCGGCCGGTCCGGCAGCAGCGCGGTGAGCACGTCGTCCGCGGTCACCTCCGGGGAGGGGTCGGCGTGCGAGATCGCCTGGCGCAGCCGCTCCTGCCCGACGTCGATGTCGGCGTTGCGCGACTCGATGAGGCCGTCGGTGTAGAGGACGAGGAGGCTGCCCTCGGGCAGCCGGATCTCGGCCGACTCGAACGGCAGGCCGCCGAGGCCGAGCGGGGGCCCGGCGGGGATGTCGGGGAAGTACGCCTTGCCCTCGGGGGTGACCACCGCGGGCACCGGGTGGCCCGCGCGGGCCACCGTGACGCACCGGGAGACCGGGTCGTACACCGCGTACACGCAGCTCGCGCCGAGGTCGGCGCCGACGCCGTCGTGCGCGGTGGCAGGGCCCTCGGCGGAGAGCCGGGCGACCAGGTCGTCGAGCCGGGTGAGCAGCTCGTCGGGCGGCAGGTCGACGTCGGCGAGGGTCCGTACGGCGGTGCGCAGCCGGCCCATCGTCGCCGAGGCGTGCAGCCCGTGCCCGACCACGTCGCCGACGACGAGCGCGACCCGCGCCCCGGAGAGCGGGATCACGTCGAACCAGTCGCCCCCGACGCCGGCGTGCGTGCCGGTGGGCAGGTAGCGCGTGGCGACCTCGACCGCGGACTGCTCGGGCAGCCGCTGCGGCAGCAGGCTGCGCTGCAGCGCCACCGCGGTGGCCCGCTCGCGGCTGTACCGGCGGGCGTTGTCGACCGCGTAGGCGGCGCGCGAGGTGAGCTCCTCGGCGAGGAACAGGTCGTCCTTGGAGAACTGCTCGGGGTGGGTGAGCCGGGCGAACAGCACCACGCCGAGGGTGACGCCCCGGGCGCGCATCGGCACCGCCATCATCGAGTAGAAGCCGTACTCGCGCACCCGGGCGGCGCGCGTCGCGTCCACCCCGATCCAGCGGTGGTAGGAGGGGTCGTGCACGCCGGTGAGCACCGGCGCGCCGGTGGCGAGGGCCCGGGCGGGCGGGGAGAAGTCCGGGTAGGTGGTGAGCTCGCCCACCTCGGCGGCGGCCTCGGGCACGTTGTCCCGGATCGACCGGTGCGCCACCCGGCGCAGCGGCACCCAGCCGGACACCGGCCCCGGGCTCGGCTCGTCGCCGCGCAGCACCGAGTCGAGCAGGTCCACGCTGACGAAGTCGGTGAACCGCGGCACGACGAGGTCGGTGAGCTCCCGGGCGGTGCGCACCACGTCGAGGGTGGTGCCGACGCTCGTGCTCGCCTCGTTGAGCAGCATGAGGCGCTGCCGGGTCCGGTACTGCTCGGTGAAGTCGAGCGCGCCCACCTGCACGCCGCACACCCGCCCGGCGGCGTCGGCGAGCGGGGAGACGAGGACCGTCCAGGCGTGCTCGTGCTGCTCCCCCGGCACCCGGCGGACCGTGTGCAGCACCTGCGCCTCGCCAGTCTCCACGACCTGGCGCATGTGCCGCTCCATGGCGTCGTACTGGTGGCCCTTGAGCACGTCGGTGAGCCGCCGCCCGATCAGGTCCTCGGGGGTGATGTTGAACAGGCGGGCCATGCGGTCGCTGATCCGCAGGCACACCAGGTTCTCGTCGTGCACGGCCAAGGCGAACGGGGACTGGGCGAACGCCATACGGAAAAGGGCGTCGCCTGAAGGGGTCCTTCCCTGGAAGTCCACCGGCGCCTCCCGCCACCCCCATGTCAACGTCATCGCAGGTCAGACGATATGTACTCTATCCGAAGCCACCCAGGACGTACCCTTTGGCCATGGCCAGGGCGAATAACGCGGCGGCCGCGGCGCTGCAGGAGTACGCGGAGCTGTTCGCGCTCAGCGGTGGCGACGCCTTCCGCGTGCGCAGCTATCAGCGGGCGGCCAAGGCGATCGCCGGCCACCCGGAGGACATCGCGGAGACCGACGTGCGCCGGGTGCCCGGCGTCGGTGAGGCGATCGCGAAGAAGGTCGAGGAGTTCCTGCGGCGGGGCAGCTTCCGCCAGCTCGACGAGCTGCGCGCCAAGGTGCCCGAGGGGGTGCGGCAGCTCATCCGCGTCCCCACGCTCGGCCCGAAGACCGCCCTCGTGCTCTTCCACGAGTACGGCATCGACTCCCCGGACGCGCTCGCCGAGGCGATCCGCGCCGGGCGGCTCGCCGGCCGCAAGGGCTTCGGCCCGAAGACGCTGGAGAACCTGCGCAAGGGCGTCGAGCAGCTGCGCGCCTCCGGCACGCGGGTGCACCTCGGCGTCGCCACCGCCCTCGCCGAGCAGGTCGTCGCCTCGCTGCGCGCGGTGCCGGGCGCCGGCCGGGTCGAATACGCCGGGTCGCTGCGCCGCATGAAGGAGACGATCGGCGACATCGACGTGCTCGCCACCGCCGCGGATCCGGCGGCGCTGATGGCCGCCTTCCGGGAGCAGCCGTACGTCGCCGAGGTGATCGCGAGCGGCGAGGCGAAGACGTCGGTGCGCACCGCCGCGGGACTCCAGGTGGACCTGCGGGTGGTGCCGGAGGAGTCGTGGGGCGCCGCCCTGCTCTACTTCACCGGCTCGGCCGAGCACAACGTACGGCTGCGCGAGCTGTGCGTGAAGCGCGGCTGGAAGCTGTCGGAGTACGGCCTGTTCGAGGGCGAGCGGGTGCTCGCGGCGGCGACCGAGGAGGAGATCTACGCGGCGCTCGGCATGGCCTGGGTGCCGCCGCCGCTGCGCGAGGACGGCGGCGAGATCGAGGCGGCGCTCCGCGGCGAGCTGCCCGGCCTCGTCACCCTCGCGGACCTGCGGGGCGACCTGCACACCCACACCGACCTCACCGACGGGGTGGCGTCGCTGGAGGAGATGGTGGCCGCGGCGGCCCGGCGCGGCCACGCCTACTACGCGGTGACCGACCACGCGCCCGACCTGGTGATGCAGCGCATGACGCTGGAGAAGGCGCTGGCGCAGCGGGAGCGGCTGCGCCGGCTGCAGGACTCCTATCCGGGCATGCGGCTGCTGCACGGCACCGAGCTGAACATCGGGCCGGACGGCTCGGTGGACTGGCCACCGGAGGTGCTCAGCGGCTTCGACGTCTGCGTCGCCTCGGTCCACTCGCATTTCACCCAGCCCTCCGAGCAGATGACCCGGCGGCTCATCGCCGCCTGTGAGAACCCGGGGGTGCACGTCATCGGGCACCCCACGACCCGCAAGATCGGGAAGCGGCCGGCCGTGGACGCCGACTGGGACGCGGTGTTCCGGGCCGCCGCCCGCACCGGCACGGCGCTGGAGATCGACTCCTACCCGGACCGCGCCGACCTGCCGTCGGACCTGGTACGGCTCGCCCGGCACCACGGCGTGAAGTTCGCGATCGACAGTGACGCGCACGCCGTACCGCACCTGGCGTACCAGCGGTTCGGCGTCGGCATCGCCCAGCGGGCCTGGCTGACCCCGGATGACGTGATCAACTGCTGGCCGCTCGACCGGCTGCTGGAGTTCTTGCGAGCCCCCCGCTGACACGGGCGCCGTGGAGGAGCGCCCGTGTCAGCGGGGTGGCTCCCGGCGCCGGCCGGACCGCCGCGGAGGGCCTCCCGGCGGCCCGGCGGCACCAGGCCTGTGACGCACCGGAGCGTCGTCCGCCCGGTGCGTGGCTCAGTGCGTCGTCGCCTTCTCGGCGCCCGCGCCGGTGAGGGAGCGGACCTCGATCTCGGCGAACTTGGTGGAGTTCGACTCCTTGCTCAGGATCGTGCCGAGGTAGCCGCAGAGGAAGCCGAGCGGGATCGACACGATGCCCGGGTTCTCCAGCGGGAACCAGGCGAAGTCCGCGTTCGGGAAGAGCGAGGTCGGCTTGCCCGAACCGACCGGCGAGAAGATCACCAGGAGCACCGCGGAGGCGAGACCGCCGTAGATCGCGGAGACCGCGCCGGCGGTGTTGAACCGCTTCCAGAACAGGCTGTACAGGATCGCGGGCAGGTTGCCGGAGGCGGCGACCGCGAACGCCAGGGCGACGAGGAACGCCACGTTCAGGCCCTGGGCGAGGATGCCGAGGCCGATCGAGGCGATGCCGATGACGAAGGCGGCGATCCGGGCCACGACCATCTCCTGGCGCTCGGTGACCTGGCCGCGCTTGAACACGTGCGCGTACAGGTCGTGGGCGAAGGAGGAGGACGAGGCGAGGGTGAGGCCGGCGACGACGGCGAGGATCGTGGCGAACGCGACCGCCGCGATGATCGCGAGCAGGATCGTGCCGCCGAGCTCGCCGAAGATCAGCTCACCGGCCGCCCGGGCGAGCTGCGGTGCGGCGGTATTGCCCGCCGCGTTCTCCTCGCGGATCACGTCGCTGCCCACCAGGGCCGCGGCGCCGAAGCCGAGCACGAGGGTGAGCAGGTAGAAGACGCCGATGATGCCGATGCCCCAGTTCACCGACTTGCGGGCTTCCTTCGCCGTGGGGACGGTGTAGAAGCGGATGAGGATGTGCGGCAGGCCCGCGGTGCCGAGCACCAGCGCCAGGCCGAGGCTGATCAGGTCGAGCTTGCCGGCGAGGCCCTGCTCCTCCGTGCCGTACCGCAGGCCCGGCTGCAGGAACGCGTCGCCCTGGCCGCTCTGCTCGGCGGCGGTGCCCATGAGCGCGGACAGGTTGAAGCCGTACCGGGCGAGCACGAGCAGGGTGATCAGCCCGGCGCCGCCCATGAGCAGGACGGCCTTGACGATCTGGACCCAGGTGGTGCCCTTCATGCCGCCGAACACCACGTAGACGATCATCAGCAGGCCGACCACCACGATCGTGCCGGCCTTCGCCGCCTCGCCCTGGATGCCGAACAGCAGGCCCACGAGGGCGCCGGCGCCGACCATCTGGGCGAGCAGGTAGAAGATCGAGACCGTGATGGTGGAGACGCCGGCCGCGGTGCGCACCGGGAGCGGGCTCATCCGGAAGGCGAGCACGTCCGCCATGGTGAACTTGCCGGAGTTACGCATGAGCTCGGCGACGAGCAGCAGCGCGACCAGCCAGGCGACCAGGAAGCCGATGGAGTAGAGGAAGCCGTCGTATCCGTAGAGGGCGATCAGACCGGCGATGCCGAGGAACGAGGCGGCCGACATGTAGTCGCCGCCGATCGCGAGGCCGTTCTGCACGCCGCTGAAGGAGCGGCCGCCGGCGTAGTAGTCGGCGGCGGTCCGGGTGTTCTTACTCGCCCAGTAGGTGATGCCGATCGTCGCGGCGACGAAGAGGACGAACAGGGTGATGGACAGGACCTGCTGGTTCACGAGTTCTTCTCCTCGACCTCATGGCGGAGCTCGTCGGCGATCGGGTCAAGCTTCTTGGCCGCATGCCGCGAGTAGGCCCACGCGATCAGGAACGTGGAGACGAACTGCAGGAGCCCGAAGATCAGCGCCACGTTGATGTTGCCGAACAGCTTCGCCGACATGAAGTCACGCGCAAAACCGGACAACACCACATAGAGCAGGTACCACGCCAGGAAGGCGACGGTCATCGGGAAGGTCCAGCTCCGGAACTTCCTGCGCAGCTCCTGGAACCGAGGACTCTCCTGTATCTGTTCATAGATCGTCGACTCATGATGCCTCGTGGTCACGGCACCCTCCTAGGGCTGTGATCTGGATCACGCATAACGTAGGAGTCTGTCGACGCCGCTTTCGAGACCGCAAGCGGTCACAATCGGCCAGTCGCCCACCTATCGCGGCAGAATGAAAAACGATGCGGTGAGCGGTACGAAATATGCGGTGAGCGGTCAGGTGGACCGCGGCCGCCAGTCGCCGCGATCGACGTTGAGCGCCTCGGGCGTGTGCAGCCGGACCATGGTCCGGGCGACGCCGAGCGGCACCTTCCGCGGCGTGAGCAGCGACACCACGATCATCACGAAGAACGAGATCGGCACCGTCCAGGCGGCCGGCTGGGCGAGCAGCGCCCCGGTCCACCCGTCGTACGGCCCGCCCACGATCGTGGCCATCACCGCCGTCCCGGCGAGCCCGCCGCCGACCAGCAGCCCGGCCATCGCGCCGGTCGTGGTGAGCCTCCGCCACCAGATGCCGAGCACGAGCAGCGGGCAGAACGACGAGGCGGCGACGGCGAACGCGAGCCCCACCACGTCGGCGACCGCGAGCGCCCGCGCCATGAGCGCGAGCGCGAGCGGCGCGATCACGGCGAGCACCGTGGCGATCCGGAACGGCCGCACCCCGCCGCCGAGCAGGTCCTGCCCGATCACCCCGGCNACCGACACGGTGAGCCCNGACGAGGTGGACAGGAACGCGGCGAACGCCCCGGCCGCGACGAGCGCGGTGAGCAGCTCGCCGAGCACNCCGGGGACGAGCCGCCCGGGCAGGGTGAGCACGACCGCGTCGGTNCGGCCGGTCATCAGCAGCTCGGGCGTGTAGAGGCGGCCGAGCGCGCCGTACGCGGCGGGCAGCAGGTAGAACGCGCCGAGCAGGGAGAGCACCACGAGCGTGGTACGGCGGGCGGCCCGGCCGTCGGGGTTGGTGTAGAACCGCACGAGCACGTGCGGCAGCCCCATCGTGCCGAGGAACGTGGCGAGGATCAGCGAGTAGGTCGCGTAGACCGGATGCTCCCGGCCCTGCAGCGGCAGCACCCACTCGTGGTCGGTGAGCACCGGCAGGCTCTCCACGTGCGGCACCTGGGCGCCCGCCGGGAAGACGAGCTCGGCGTCGTGCCGTACCTCGTGCGGGCCCGGCTCCAGCGTGTGCCGTCCCTGCACCCGCCTGCCGTCGATCGTGCCGGAGGCGGTCACGGTCACCGGCTCCCGGACGTCGATCTGCACGTCGGACGGGAAGGTGACCGTGGTCTTCTCGGCGAAGACCGGCGGGCCGTCCCCCGACACCTCCGGGCGGCCGTCGGCGTGCCACGCGAGCAGCACGAAGATGAGCGGCAGCGCGAGCGCGGTGAGCTTCAGCCAGTACTGGAAGGCCTGCACGAAGGTGATCGACCGCATGCCGCCGGAGAGCACGTTCACCGCGACCACGACCGCGACGAGCACGCCGCCGGCCCACACCGGCGCCCCGGTGACGCCGCGCAGCACCAGCCCGGCGCTCTGGAACTGCGGCATCAGGTACAGCCAGCCGATCAGCACCACGAGGACGCTCGCGGTGCGGCGCACCGTCATCGACTCCAGGCGGGCCTCGGCGAAGTCGGGCAGCGTGTACGCGCCCGAGCGGCGCAGCGGCGCCGAGATGAGCACGAGCAGCACGAGGTAGCCGCCGGTCCAGCCGACCGGCAGCCAGAGCATGTCCGCGCCGTAGGCGAGGATCAGCCCGGCGACGCCGAGGAACGACGCCCCCGACAGGTACTCGCCGCCGATCGCCGAGGCGTTCCACAGCGGGGAGACGGTGCGGGAGGCGACGTAGAAGTCCGACGTGGTCCTCGACAGGCGGATCCCGAACGCGCCGATGAGCACCGTCGCCAGGACCACCAGCACCACGGCGGCGACGCCGTACGCGGAACTCATCGCGGCTGTGTCACCACCGCTGTCACCATCGCTGCGTCAGGGCCGGTCGACCAGATCGGCGAAGTCGCGTTCGTTGCGCTCCGCACTGCGCACATAGTAGACGCCGACGAGCACGAACATCGGATAGATCAGCCCGCCGAGCAGCAGCCAGGGCAGCGGGATGCCGAGCACCTCGACCGTGCGCAGCGGCGGCACCAGCAGGAACAGCAGCGGCAGGCCGCCGACCACGCAGCCGAGCAGCGTGCACACGAACAGGCCGAGGCGGAGCTGGGTGCGCACGAGCGAGCGCATGTAGACCTCGCCGAGCGAGGTCTGCTCGTCGATCTCCCGGGTGATCGGGTAGCGGGGGCGGCGGGCCGCGATCGTGCGCGGGCTCGTCACCACCTGCCTGCGCGGCCGGTCCGCCGGGCGCCGCTCGGTGAGCCGTTCGGTGAGCCGCCGCTCCGCGGTACGGCCGTGCGCGGCCCGCCGGTCGCCGGATCGGCGCTCCGCGCCCCGCCGCTCGGAGCGGTCGCCGGGGCGGGGGTTCATTCGCCCCGCCCCGGCCGGGCCCGGCGGACCAGCAGGTCGCGCAGCTGACGGGTGTGGCGGCGGCTCACCGGGATCTCGGTGTCGCCGATGCGGACCGTGCAGCGGCCCGAGTCCAGGTGCAGCTCGTCGATGTGCCTGACCGAGACGAGGTGGCTGCGGTGCACCCGGATGAAGCCGGCCGCCGCCCACCGGTCCTCCAGTACGGCGAGCGGGATGCGGACCAGGTGGCTGCCGTTCGAGGTGTGCAGCCGGGCGTAGTCGCCCTGGGCCTCCACGTAGCGCACGTCGGCGGTCGCGACGAAGCGGGTCACGCCGCCCAGCTCGACCGGGATCGTCTCGCTCTCGATCCCCCGGGCGTCGGAGTCCGACTTCTCCGGCGAGGCGGCGCACACCCGGCGGATCGCCTCGGCGAGCCGGTCCGGCCGTACCGGCTT
>Ga0065720_1019360_pt1 | contig 27747 bp, 22 predicted proteins | sample Thericmetagenome_FD_59107 | JGI IMG/M metagenome (GOLD analysis project Ga0065720, IMG submission 59107) | Thermophilic microbial communities from the Joint Bioenergy Institute, California, USA of rice/straw/compost enrichment - eDNA_2 v2... | ecosystem: Engineered > Solid waste > Grass >... | reverse complement strand
GGGGGGGGGGGTGGTTAGCTGATAGCTGCCGCGCCCAGACCTGAACATGATGACGGAATTTTGCGGCTGGGGCACTGCGTTAGAGCTTTATGGATAAGCTTGGGCAAGTAGTGCGGGGTGTTGTTGAGGGGAAATGACAGGATCATGATGGAGTGTTCAGTGACGTTCGACGCCGAAGACGAAGGGGGGGGTTGTTGTCGAACCGGACTCCGGCGTTCAGACATCGCTTGGGACATGCAGAGGTTCAAATCAACTAATCTCTGCTCGACCGGTGTGATGGTGATGCCTGCAACAAGAGTCCAACCCAAGGAACTCTCAGGCGCAGCCCCTGGCGCCCTGACGACGATGACCTTTCATCCTTCCCGCATTCCCGGCTCGGAGCCATTTCGGAAGCATGCGAATTGGCGGCACAGCAAAAGTTGGGATCTTCTCGCACAGACAAAAGTACCTGGTCAGCTTCCGTTATTAGCGGGCTGGAACCGTGGTAGTTGATAAGCAACAGGCAAGGGAGGTAAACACAGCTCACGGCATAGGCTAGCTCTACATAAGTTGGGTGGTAGCAGTTGCGGACAGTTAACATGATTCAACGCGGCTCGCTTAACTTTTTGCCGGCGCCCTGATTCAGGTGTTCGATCTTTCTGTGCCAAAGGCTCTCCCGTACCAGGGCAGGATCCTGCCGGGGTTCCGGTTCATCTGTCGACCTGCCGGCTAAAGTGGGCAGCTGAGGTTGAGAGAAATGTTAGCTGCCTACCGGAGAGGTTCTGCGGCGGTTGGTTTGAACTTTAGCCGGAGAATTTAGTCGCCTGGTTTGTTCAGAGTCTTAACTAGTTTCATGAGAACACAAGTATATGGGCTTTGTCATCATAGGCAGAGGGACCAAGAGAAGAGGCCGTAAGAACTGAAACGACCGTTTTCTCCCGATTCAATTCCTAATTGCGTCGAGGGTGTAGAGTGAAACTTCTTGGTTTTGCAAGATCTTCTAGACACGCCACTCATGGAGTAGCCTGATTTCCAAAGCTGAGGAGTATTAAACCTTGAAACGAATTTGCCAGTTAGGTACGGGGGCCAAAAATACCGAAGGAATACTATTTATATATGAAATAGTGTACCGTTCTGTGCAGCCAAAATTGACCCCCTGTTCTGAAGCCTAAAGACGGTAGTTTGAAACCTGCAGTACCTAGTTGAGCACACTCCCCTGGCCAAAACGCTTATAAGCGCTACACAGTAGTACTCAAATTCTAACACTCTTATTGAATCTACAGTTGGACAAGCGAACTTACGGCAAGGTCTCACCGAGGGCGCTCACCTGCCCTCGCCGACAATGATCCCATTGGGCAGACCGGCCGATTTCTTGTATCACTGGGATGCTTGTGGCCATGAAGAAGAGGTTATTGGACTTGTCAATTAGACTATCGGCATCGAGCAAATCAGAGAAAAGAACAAGCCCGGGAACCAAGGAACGGTCCGAGGAGTGGCTGAGGGAGTGGCGCCCTCCTGGATCTCTAAGTTCTTATGTCAGCAACGGGCAGTTATGTGTGTCTTGCCTTCATGTGCATGTTGATGATCCTAATCCTGCAGGTGACAGTCTTGTTGTAGACAGTACTGAGAGTAAGCAGCCAGCCGGAACAGGATTTCTCTTTGATAGTCAGACTGACAGTAGACACTTGGACCATAGACCCATGAGATGGCATCTCTTGTTCCAAATCGCTGTTACGGACAGTTGTTGCTAGGCCAACTTTTGACAGTTGTCGTGTAGAAATGCCGATGGATTGATCAACCGCCTTAATATCAACCCGATGTCGGACACCGAAAAGGTCGCTCTGATGATAGGCCGAAGAGACACCGATGATTTGGACAGTAACCAACAAAAGCAGCTGGTCTCAAAAGATAGCAGGCATTGTGTAGTGTACGAAGATTTAATACAGTACAATATGGACAATATTGTGGTTGCCGCTGTGTATCAGGCTTCCTGTTTTGCTGGATATAGCATTGGTGGGAAATCAAAGGACATAGTACGAAGTACATCAGCATGTGTAGCGTGTTGAATGAGGTGAGATCGGCTGGGTAATATCATTAACGTCGTCCTCATCAATATGTGAGCGGAGTAGGCAGTTGAAGAGGTATGTGATGTCTGACATGCAAGTTTCGATGGTAACGTCTCTTCTATTAACCCGCTGTGTCAGCTTTGATGCAGTTTAACGTCAGACTTCTCAATTTAGTAGCTATTGGAGAAAGTATCTAATAAATCGAGCGGCTGCAATGACAACATGAAGAAGCGACTGTTCGGGTCCAAATTTATAGCCGCTAGGTTCCTGAGAGGGAGTTGATCAGAAAAATGCTCGAGATTACACTCTCTGCGGGCAAGGTACTACTATATAGGCGACCGAATATGACTTAACGGATTGTTACATGCAAAGAACTTTACCTTCTTTGCCAGAGTCAAGTTCAAGTGGGAGCTCAGCTGGTGTCACTACATTTGCAACAGTAGAAGCCGAAACGGGGGGCCAGCGCGAAGATACATAGCTTGCAAAAGCCGTCGGGGTGTTGCTTGTTGTCTCGGACGTTGGATGTTGTGATGTTGTGGTACGGTTTAGATCATGGGCAGGCATCAAAAGAATTGGAGTGAGCAGGGTTGAGAACGGGCGGGAGAGGCCATGCATCTAGCCACAGTAACAGCAGCTTTTTTTTCTTCAAAGCAAAGAGATTCTGAGCGAGTCAGTGTCTTCTCAATAGGCCGAATTGCACTAAGATGTTAAGGCTTTTTTTGGACTCGAAAAAAGGAAAAAAAAATAGTAATCATCTATCTCATTTTGCGTCGACATAGGTATTTTGCTCAGTATTCAAGGGTTATTGGAGTGCGGCACTTTGGGATAGCAAGCTGATGGTGAAGCGGTGGTGGATGAAGGCCCGTTTTCTTACAGTTGGGGCCTAAGAGTCGGCGACTCGACAGCAGTAGCAGTGGTAACAGTGGGAAGGCGGTTACAACCTGAGATTGCGGTAATTTACAACTTTGGCTGGACCGGTGAAAGCGTTGACCTATCGACCTTTCACGCCAACTCTGGGTTTTGTTCTCTCCTGCTCTTAATAAGTAAGCTTCAACGTCCGCAAGATGGAATATCTTCCTCGACCGATTGCAACCATGTCCAAGACACAATGAACAATGGGAAAAGAGTATACTGCCAGTCCTCCGCTTGCTGCGGCATCTTTACCTCCGTTACGTCACCGAGGCCAAGTCGGCGGTCTTTCTAAACATGGAAGCTAAGGTAAGTATCGAACCGATGAGCTCGCGTAGGGATGTCAATGTTGACAGGCTCTAGAATGGTACGATGAGTCTGCTGATAACAGGTCTGACAACTCCTGATGACTGCACAATATGATCCTCCCGCATAGTATCCTCCATGCAATTCTTTCATTCATCAGGCTGTCATGGTTTTCCCTTGGGGTTATCTCGTAGTCGAATGTCTCACCGAGCCTCACTATCACATCAGAATGTCTAACATACACATCTGCTACGGCCATACATCATTTAACGACAACGCCGTTATAACTATGCCGGCCAAGGCCGATAGGCGATGATATCTCTTTTTTGACACCAGCTAGCGTTCTGCAGCTGAGACCAGCCCAGATTGGACGACTACGTAGCCGCACATCCCGGGGAAACACCTCACCCACACCACCCAGAATATCGGTGCAAGTCACTTGACAGGAAAAACGTGGATTTAGATTCTTTCAACTTCCCCATTGGGTGCATGCCCGGCGGAAGGACGCATTTCGAACTCTGCCAACTTGTGACCCAAACGTACCCCATCAATAAGTACATGCTCTGATCAACGGCAAGACCAGCCAAGAATCACTGAGTACAACTAACGTCCAGCTAACCCGAGACTCCGGGTTTGTGTAGCGCACATGATCAACGAAAGCAGAAGGCTGTTGTCTCCCTTTGACCACACCGGGGAACGTAGAAAAACTCGCTGCGCTTGATCTTGTGTGGCCACACGGACGTGACATCTTGGGTAAGCGAGCCGCATTGCCAGAATCGAGATGCAAAATCCGGGGAACCATCGAAGTGGCAATTGGCAGGTTAACCAATAACTTTGGGTTTGTGGTGTGTATTCTGGCTCGGGTATGGAACAGCAAATGATACCGGAGGTCACCTGATCCAGGCAGGCGCGCATGGAATCTCCTACCAGTATGACCTGGAACGAACGCTGGGAAATTTGAACTGATCAATTCTATAATATGGGCTAACTACTCACTGCGAGCTCAAACCTCATCAATAGCATGGACGGAATGGCCGACACAGGACAGAATGACCGTGCCTGTCAGCGTTGCATTTTCACTACTTAGATTTGTTGAGGTGCTCGGCTCATGCATTGAGAGAATATGTAACCAGTCACAGAATGATCTTTAGTCATGGGTTTTTTTGTCAACAGTACGCACATTCCTCAAACCACAGGTTGTGAACTGATATGTGAACACGGAAACCCAGCACCTAGTTCTGTGGAGCAACGCTGCCTTTTGATTCTATTTGAAGAATTGGGATGAATTCAAAGCATCCAGAAAAGATGCGAAGAACTATGATACACATTATCACCTTTTTGTTTACTTAGCACTCTTGTTGTCTGTATTCTCAAGTCCACCTGCTGGAACTAGGACTCCCGATTGGCAAAAGTGAAGATGGTCAGGGCTATCCTGAATAACAAGACTGTCCCTAGCATCCGAGCCGCCGAAGAGACGAATGAGCACGTCATGCCATGCCAGAAGGCGTCTCCCACCTCTATTGTCTCTTCTCTGTTTGGCTGCTCCAGCTTACACGTGGGCTCTCGGTATCCAGTACGTAGAAGTGTCAACTGACTAAGTTCTTTGCGGGAAGAACAGTCCCAAGCCGGAAACACCCGGTGTTTGGGCGGGGAACCTGGTATTGAAAAAACAGCCTGAAAGAACACGGTTGGGCTCTTGTGCCTGATGTTACAGCAAACTCTAGAAAACCGTCCTCGGCTGTTGTCGGTTGTCTTTGGAGTTGCAATTAACCGACATGATAGGTAGTCGGCGTGAGAGTTCTGCGACAGAGGCAATCAACTCACGTACTACTGGATGGGCATGGCTAAACCTTAGGAAACTTTGTCTCCAGCGCTCCGGCGAATGGTACTGATCTAGTGACCTACTCTTTGGAGAATTATTGGCGTCAAACGGGCTGTTGGAGAAGTGATGTTGAGCCTCATGGTGAAAATGGCGATGATGTTTGAGGGAGATGACAAATGCTGATGGAGTTGTTAGGGCTGGTAAACAAGGTGAGTGGCTTCGGCGAATTAGCTCTTGCTGGGTCAATGACCCGTGGTGTGCGATGCTTGCAAGCACCATGATCCAGCGATTTGGTGTCTAAGAATGCAGCTGTCCTTCACAATCATGCACACTTAGTCCGGCTTTTCATGACCATGTTGTCGCATGGCAATGCTCGAGTTTCTTCGTCTCAGAAAGCCGCTCCCACATTCGCAAGCTGTCAAGCCATCTCCCCGCAAGCCACAGCACATGCCAGAATATATTCGAAGCTTGAAGAGCACGTGGTTGCGGTTACCGGCCCATGTCTATCGGATGTCACATACACTGACTCCAATGCAAAAAAAAGATCATGCCCCTGGAAGCCCACGAGCAGGGCACCCAGGGACCCTGCCATCTCGGGCCGGTTGCCCAGCTTTCTTTTTTCCAGCCTTGCAACGTCGCAGCTCGATGGAGTTGTGGGGCCAATGACGGCAATGGCGAACGTAAAAAGTTAGATCTTTTGGCCGCCAAAGCTGACAAATGGCTGTGCGAAGACAAGCTCGTTTGGCGAAGAAAACTTTTGCTCAGCCAAACCAACCCCCTCCAGAGGCGCATCAACCCTTGTCGTGTGTGGACTGTTGGATTGGGGATGGGAGCATGGATTCCCACCAAAAGGCAGTCGGGCCGTCGACGGCGAGGAGCAAGGAAGGCGTTTGACCGAGGCACGGAGGAGCTTGCGTTGTGGGTTGGCATTAAGAGGACGGAGGACAAGGGTCCCGTGCCTAAAGAGAAGAGTAAGAGCGTTAAAGAGTTTTCCGTAATTTCCATAATATGGTCTTGGCAAAGATAACTGGCGGCCTGCTAACCTGATGCCCCTGTAATGTTCTGGAACACCAGGCGAAGCTTTTCAGAACGTTGTATGTTGCTGTTTACGGTCGTCGTCTGCCAAAAGGGTTACAACAGCGTTAAACTGGATGGGCACCCCGAGAGGTACGCCGACGTCATGCTTTGCTGCACGCCGTTGGTAGTATTTTCCATTTTTTGAGCCACCGCTACAACACTGCAATAATTTGACAGCCATGCGCGCAATGGGTGGAAAACAACCGCCGGGGGGGCGTTTGGGTGTGCTGGTAATTGGAAGGAACAGTGAGGGTGTGTACCGTGGAAGTTATAATTCCGGGTCTGGGGAAGGCGTTGTTTTGATCCGGGAGCGAACCGCGGGTAAATCTTAGAGGGTAGATGATCTTCAAGCCCGGGGCAGAACCATGGTTATCGGGCCGTTGTCCCTCATCCCCAGACTGAGTCCAATCTCCAGAGGCTATCTCGGTAGTGCAGCTTGTGAGGTGCAGCTTGTGAGGTTTGTGTGCTTTTCAACCCATTATCCTTAATGCAGAGAGGTCTCCTTTCTGGAGGTTGCCAAAACGACATTCATCTTGGAGTTGCCGACTCACTGACTCCGGTGACTCCATCACGCCGTTTAGCGATAACTTACTGCAATGCAAGTTGCTCTTGCTTCCGTTCACACATCTTCGGGACCTGATTTGACTGCTGCATCGGCTTCAAGGCCGTTAAAACGGGAGCAAGGAGGGCTTGGCAGGTCGAGATGCAGTCAAAATGCAACCCTGCTCAGGGGTCAAGTTCCGAGAAGCTTTCAGCAAGAACAGCTTGACCCGCAACCGTCCTGATTAAGTATGCAGTTTCTTGCTTACTACGTATCAAGATGTTGTTGATGTGACGCAGAAATCGCTAACTCTGTGCCCTATGAGGTTGAAAAAGACACGTTGTTGCATGCCTGGAGAACGCAGCTGCCGGTCTCCGAATCGAGACTGGCGATAAAGATCTGTAACACATACCAAGCCTGCATGCCTTGATGTTCGGCCGTAGAGGTTCTCGTTCACGGCTTCCAACTTTGTGAACACCACCCCCATACACAACTCATGTGCTGAACCGCGTTTGATGAGGGATGACAAGTTAGTAAATCTTGGACATGATTTCCCGATCTCTTGCCGTCTCGGTCAGTCTTCAAAAGGTTCCCTCGGTGAGAACTCCGCCATCGAGTAAAGCTCTGACCGTTTCCGACCTTCTGGGAAGTGGGCCCAACAGTCCAGCCCTTGTTCAATTGTTGGTGAGAAACTTTGGACGGGGATCCTAGTCAGCCCTGCACTGTAAAACGGAATTTTTTTGCTGGAATTCACCAATTTTGAATAAGAAACTAGTTTACATGATCAAGGAATGGACTCTCTGCCCATCGATACCACGTTCTTGCTCTGAAAGTGGTTGCTTTGGGGTTGAGCTGTGATGTCGCCGGGCAAACTCTGGTCCCGAAACTTTGCGCAGACGAACAAACCAAGGGGGGTATTATTTGTACATTCCAGCGGAGCTCGCTAATCTGAGATCCAGGAGCCCCACGGGGAGAACAGCATATTTTCATCAACGCCCAAGCCGGCTCCATTTTACCTAAAACAGACTCTGTACAACTCCGGTATCATCCCATCCGCTGGGTAACTGGACTGCCGTTGTTGCATTCTGCTCGCTCGTTCAGCACATCTCTTTGCAGCTAGAAAGTGATGTTATCAAGGGCAGACCAAAAAAAAGAACTCCTTCCCGTGTCGAGTTGGCACGTACCTCGGAGAAGGTGGTCCCAGCTCCGGCTGCCGGGAGTATGCTTGTGATGTGACTCGAAAATATCATCTAGCTGAAGCGTGCTGACTTCTCCACGGTTGTTGTTTTCGCCTTGCAAAGAAAGTTCCACGCTCCGTCATCCAGCATGCGCCTTAGCATACAGATAGCAATGTAATTCTTCCTGTTCTGCCCAGCACAGCTGAATCCAGCTCAGATCGATATGCCAATCGCAGATTAAAAATATGCGGCAGCTGTGTGGTATCTATATGTAATAAGGCAATACGTGTGTTTGTCGTATGTTTCACTACCGGGTGCGCCTTTTTGCAGCACCGCCGAAAACAAAGCAATCAATCACAAATCTCAATATCACCAATCTTACTGTACTAACCTATACGATTTGTTTGATGGAGACCTTACTACCTGAGTTTTTCTGTCTCCAAGATGTAAGGCTGACAGTTACTGACTATTCCAGTCTCTCAATTTATGTAGAAGTAACGATAATTACTTCGACTGGTTTGGGAGGAGAAGTGACTGCCCCAACAGCAGCAAGAGGGCCAACACGCTGTGTTTGCCATCATCTGTGCGCATACAAAAATCGCCTCTGTATATCAGTGGCTGCAAACCAGATGGATTTTCTGCGAGCCTTAGGGAATTAGTTCAAGTTTGCCTTGGCTACTGTAAGCCGCGGGCTTGCCGTTCTGACATTCCCATCCTATTGGCAAGATGGGAAACTTATGTCAGTTTTCACAAGCCAACCCAGCCCCTGATGACAGCCACAAGCAAGCGTCCTTCCGCTCCGTGGACAGATCTGGGCTACGCGGTTAGGAATCTGCGACGCAAGGAGATGCAGCATGCCGTGCAGCTATGTTGGTTTGCTAAACCCTACGTCAGGTTTCTTTTTCTTCATTGTCCCCATCAAACAATTTGCTGGCAAGCCTGTTCATTTCTAGGCAAGTACTTGTAGGTTAAAATTACTATGGATGGCTTCGTACAGTAGTCCCGACACCGCCGTGTACATTGGACTCCGTAGTATCTGCCGCAGGAAAGTTCTTATGACGTGCTGGACGTGTTGGATATTTTAGGCAATGCTTTTCATCCATTTAGTTGTCGATGCTCTCAAGAGGACAGATCCCTCTACCTTGTCTGCACTCCCACGGAACATGCAGTGATGTCGTGACAGATAATGCCAGCAAGACAAGAACCAGAACGTGGGGTGCAGCTCGCATCAACGTGGGGTAGCATGGGGCAAGTTGCGTGGTACCTATCCCGAATCCCAACCCTGGCCGTTTGCCAAGTTTGGGTCTGAGGAGTGGTAAAATTGATGTTGAGAGGGCTTGTTTGTGTCTTTGGACAGCATAGTGTATTTCATCACCAACATTATAAAGGTGTACGTATCCAATTTCCTGATAGTAGAATACTTAAACTGACGAAACTGCTCTCTACTCTCGCATCACTTCAGCACCCTTCCTGGTTATCACCCAGTTCCGAAGTGCAACGACCGTGTTGCGGCAAATCAGGCGCTTGGCTGTTGACCTTTGGGCAACTCTTGTGGAATAAAATCGATCAGGCGATTCCAAATGGCTGGGCCATGCCCCTCTCGGTGATCATCATCACGGTTCGCAACCTCGGCTGGGGAATTGCTGTTGTTTGTCGCTGCTTTCGCGAGAAACATTTTCCTACGTTTTGCAGCCCGTTGTTTAAGAACGTGTGCACTCGCCAGCACCCCCAATTGGACACCCCCGTGCTCCAACCCCGGTTTCCCATATTTTCGGGACCACTGAGCGATTTCGGACATTCCTGCAAACATCCCTTTGTTATTTTGCTCTCGACGTGTACACCAGCAGATGCGATTACAGTAAGCAAGACGAGATGGTGGTGTTAGGACCCACAGCATAATTTCCTGGCGAGCCCAGCGTCGCGGTATTGGTGCCAAAGTCCTGGGGACGCGATTGATTGTGAAAGTCTCCCGGTTGCGTCGACCGCGGTTTTGGGAGGAATTCTCGGGCTTGGCTTTTGGGGTTGTGCTTTCTGCTTGAGCAGGAGGCCAAGACGCCAATGCCCATCACACCACCGGGAACACTTCCGGTAGTAAGTGTGGCTCAGTTGTCATCCAGCTTTGAGGTGCCGAGAGCTCCCTGCCATGGGGAGACAGGGGATACTTCCTCCACGTGGGGTGCGCCGGAGCGCTCGCAAGTGGGAGCTCGACAGGCATCAAACTATGAAAAGCCCACAAACTCATGTCAGAAGCCCGGAATGCCTCTAAAAAGCTGGCGATTAGAAGGTAGTAGATATAGCGCTTGCTATGTGAAGGTAAACTGACATTGTGTTCGAGGGGCCGAATGCTCTATTGATTCCCTGGCGCAGATCCTGGATCCAAACACAGTCTAACCTCTAACTCGTCACCGTGATATATTTGTGACAGCTTGTGATGGACATTATGGTGGCGGCAAACGCTGTTGGAGGACAAGAGAGACCGCGGCAATCGGGAATCAACCGCCCGTGATGGCGCGCTCAAGAGGTCATGAGTAACGGAAGCTGAGTCAACGGCGCGATGCCGTCACCTGGCCCTAACTGACCACTCAGTGTTCGCCAAAACCACGCCGTGTCAGCATTGCGGACAGCCGGCGATTCGGCCTCAGGTCGGCTTCGCGCCATTAGCCAGCGGGTTGTCAGCGACGCGACTGGCTCACAACGGCGCAATGGAATGCCACTCCGATGTTAACTCGCGAACCGTTGCGCGCAGCAATGTTGCTCAGCCTGCCCTTGCCTTCCCATCGCCTTTGCTGCCTGACATTTGACCCGAAAACAGACACAGCAGCCACGGCATTTGAACCTCCAGTGTAATCAACCGGACAGCGCTCGTGGTCACGGGATGATCACCAAGCCTCGAAGAATGTGGACCAGCTCAACGGAGGGCCGGGCCAGTGAGCGAACAGTGGCGACTCCGTTTGCGGGGAAAAGAACGTGGCCCAAGCTTTTCCAGCTGTTCACCTGACTTTGATGTGGACGGCAAAGGCGCTCTACTGCCAGGTGACTTGCTCGGAAGCAACACCGTTCTGGGGAACTCTTCAAAAAAAAGACCCCGTCATCCCGTCATGTGGACTGTACAAGATGACGACAAACGCTGGGGGCGTACCAGTGCATCGGGATGTTTCCCCGGTCTTCATTTGCGAAAAGAGATTTCCCTCTTGGCATTAGACAACGATCCGAGACACTGAAAGCTCGATTCACCGATCGTGATTTTGACAAGCAAATGAGATAAGTTGAAGCAGACAGGCAAGAAAAAACGATTTGCTTATGTAGGCGTCGATAACTTCAAACACAGGAAGGGCACGAGAAAAGAGCGAAGGCGCGGTGGAGGAAGCTGTTTGTGCAATAGTCGTCGGCAGCCGTGGCTCATGAATCGTTGCGGACGAACTCCGTTGGCAGCAGTTTGTCACCGTTATGCTTGCAATGTGATCATATACATACGGACAACCGTTAAGAGACTTGGGGGTACAGGACCTGCCTGCCCAACTAGGTTTAGGCAGGGCAGTGCAACGCTAGCCTAACCGGGAATCTCTCCTTGAATTTCTGCCTCATCAAGGAAAGTGTCACTTCCCCGTGAATCGAAGGGTTCTCGGTCCGTTTGAGCGAAAGCCCTGGCACTTCACTGTCCAAGCACCATGTACAGTACCTGAGGTCCCTTAGTGTCGCGCAGCCAAAATACGAAACCAAATCAGGATAACAACAATGTATGTAATTGAGCACATTTTTACTTTGTCTATTTGAGGCAGACTGTATGCTTTGAAAAAAATCTGCTATATTTTGCGAACCGGTGCACAAGAAGAAATCGACGTCAATCGGTTGTACTCTACTTCCAGCTTGGGCTGAAACCCCTGCACTCAGACACCCCTCTGCCGTTCCACTTACACCCCTACAGTCAGGGATTGTACAGGTACCGGGAATCAGGCTTAACCAGGGACCGATGTCATGGGTACCTCCCCTGGTGCTTTGCTTTTTCACCGCGAATCAACCCCCATCCCACGCTGCCGTGGACCCGGGGCCCAGGCCCTTGTCGACATCTGGGCCCATCACACTCCCTTATACATCAGCGTCCATCCCGCTCCCACACACCTCACACCATACTTCTCTTCCCTCTCCAGCTGCGATACCGCATCACGATTTCGCGCCTTCGACGACTTCATTGACTATCTGCTCCCATTGTGCGAGCAGACGAACGACTTCGGCAACAATCCAGCCTGCTTGAAGTGGTCCAACAACCCCACGCGACTTAACAACCCCAGCCCGCTCCGGAAGGCCGCATCGTCGACGATCGAAGAGCAATCCCGAGGACAGGGCTGACGTCTTTAAAAATTGAGCGAGCAATCCTTACGACAGGAGGCACTGTTCCGATTCGAAAGTCATACGAGGACCCTTATCTTGGCCCAGTTGCGCTTTCGGTGTGGAGCATATTTCCAAAAAACCGCATTCAGCTTTAGTATCCTCCCTACAGGCAGCGAAGAAAACGATCATTGCAACCAATTAAGACCATTGAGTGACATCCCGTATCTGCTCGAGCAGTCGAGCAACATCATCGGTCACAATGCCGCTCTCACTAGAAGCTCCCGTTCTACAAGTGGACGCCAATGTAATCCACAAGGTCGACACGACGAATCCCGCCAACCTCTTCAGCATGTGGACCGGTGAGTTTGATCTGGCAATCCTAATTCGACGTCTGGGCCGTCGTACTGATTCTTACGCAAACAGTCTTTGCGAGGTGTCGCGACTCCGTTGCCCAGGGGAGGAGACTCGAGAACCTGAGCTGGCGGTTATGGAATCGTGAAACATTTTGCTGTGAGAACGACGACATTAGCCTGTCTACCAGCACCACTAGCAAGCCTCAAGACATCCCCCACGGCAATACAGAGGACGTTCCTCAGCTGTCCGGTAGCGTTGACTCTGTTGCCGATGAAGAGGCCGTTGACTTTGGCACGGAATCTGCTCCTGTAGACATTGTCCGCCCGAGGATACGCAGACAGGATTCGTGCGCTAGCAGCCGCAGCCGCGGAAACCAACGCCATATCACTTCGGACGAGCTAGAGAAGATGGTGGTTTCTATTATGGAGTCCAAGGAACCTCTCACTGCCCCGCTCCCTAACATTCCCCGCTGCCTCTCTGTCGAGCAACGTCCGGCCTCTCCTCGGACAGGTTCCACGACGAGCCAATCATCATGCAATTCGTCTGACAACTTGTCGGCGCAGTCGTCCGCTTCAGAGCCCGTTCGTGAAGCTGCTCCGCAGCCACCTAACCAACCACGGGCTACCATCGTCACTCGCGGCTTCTCTCCTGCGCAGGTTCCTGCGACTCTGCTTGCCGCTGTCCAAACCTCTAAAGCCCCCTCACCGAGTGCCATTCCCGGACCTGACGAAGCCCCGGCCGCTAAGCCAGTCTTCCCAAAGAGGCAACAGGCAAAATTTGCTCTGGGTGGCTCTTCTTGCTCAGAGGACGGCTCTTACCAGCAGCGTGAGATTGAAGCAAGAAGGCAGCCAACTGCTCAGCCGAGGCAAAAAATGTTCCAGCTCGGTGCTTCTTCAGTGGAGGATGACTCACCTAGAGAACAGAGGGTTGCTGCGGCCATGACTGCGCAGAGGAAGAACACCTCGTTCAATAAGCAGGTCGTTACCCAAACATTCAACACTTCCGCTGTCAGCGATTCTGAGGATGACTACTCCGAGAGTGCGATTGACGACAGCGCGATCGACGATGATGATGAATGGGAGGAAGAAGATGGTGAGGAAAGCGATGGCGGTAATGCTCCCGAGAAAATCGAGTTCAGACGTGTCGAATCGACGGCGAACCTGACATCTAGGCGCTCGCTTATCACTCTCATGCTGGCCCAGACACAATACCAAGTGCAGAATCAAAGCAATGCCCGCCCCCAAAGATTTGGCAATGGTATTGCGTCTCAATCGACTTCCGCGCTCCACCGTGCGGGTCGCCCTCAATTAAACGGACCGACCGTGGTCAATTCACCGAACGACTCCGACGAGGCGCCGCTTATGATGAAGAGGAACAACAACCGGGCCCCCCCAATGCGCCCTATCAACGAGATCCCGAGATCGGCCGCCCAACCCATTAATGTGGCCGCTCAGGGCATGCACTTCCAGGCCGCGCTGTCTCCGCGAACTACTCGGCGAAACATGCTCGCCACCGAGCTCACCGAGTCCCTGCGGCGGAATCTCCTGCGGGAGCGGTCCCAGAAGTCGTCAACGGCCAACGCAGTTCTCAAGCGTAGGCATACTTCACACGACATTGCGAACCTGAGGCAGTTTCCTGAAAAGCCGTTCATGAAGAAGGAGGAGGATGCCAACGCGAGCAGCTGGGATCAGTACTTCCAGAACCCCTTTGCCGGCTATTCAGCTCAAGCCTGGTGAACTCAATCCACCAATTACCTCACAGCTTGCCTTACCCTCTTGTCTCTTTTTCCCGACATGTCTTCTCATCTTACATGATACCCTGGGAGGCAAAACATCTTTGCTTGCAGGTGTTTAAATCCTGCTGTGTATAAAATGGATTCTGGCACGGCGAGCGGGCATTTCTCTTTGTTTGTTTTCACGACATACCTCATGACTGGCTGGCGTTCGATACCCGGTTCGCATTTTTGGGAAAGGGGAAAACAGGGATGGGATGGACTTAACATCCCCTTAATCCTAATCAATTCCCTTTTTATCATTCTAAAGGTTACACTTTCCCTTGATGATACCACGGTCTGCATCTTTTCTGTTTTATCTCTATCTCGAGAGAAGGATACCCCAAGGGTCTATGCTCTAAGGTAGGGAAGCATGGGAAAAGGAAACAGGGATTACGGCGGCAGGCAGCCGCGAGTTTCTTCGGACTAGGCGCGTTTGTTGTGTGTTGGTGTTTTGTTTTCTTTCCTTCCACACCGGTGCGGGTCTTTCTGAAAGAAAGAGGAGTTGTGAAGAGTTTTTCCGTGGTGGATGCTTATGTCTACACTAAAGAGCCAAAAATTGAGTGGGTGGGCTTGACAAAAATCCTCCGATGTGTGCGGGGTTGCTGGAGAAGCAACCCACTGCATTGGTACTGTTAGTTTTTGCGTTGTCAAGACTTCTGCCCAGAGAAAAAAATTTAAAATGGTTAAAAGATAGGGAAAACAATTGAAAAGAATTATAAAACCTTTCGACTCCTTTGCAATGACTGCTCAATGTCTCAAAATAGTTGATGCTTGGTTGTGATGTGAGAGAATTGCTGTGTCTCTTAGCACCGGGGTGGATCCCCATCACAATCCACCCACCAGGGGAAGCCACACATTCTGCAAGAACGGCCCCGCTGAGGGGTTGCACCAGTCTCAAACCCACATCACGAGGACAACAAAAATTCAGTCAGCCATTGCTACTCTCTCTTTTCAGCCAGTTTTTGCCGGAAGTCAAAGAGATAGCAGTGACTTGTTACTAAACATTATCATGTCAATTGAAAAGTCAATTCCTCTTGGTTTTCTCCAATGCTACGGCGTGGTTTATCCTCCATCTTTTAACACTTGTCCGTCTTCGCATCCCCCCAAATCGTCTAAACGTTCTTCATTTTAGAAGCGGAGTGAATGAGGATAGATAAAAATAAGCCAGCTCGGCGGTTGCCGCAATCTATGATGGTCTTGTTACTGGTCGATCACGTCTCCGGGATATAGTGGCTAGGTTCTAGGACAAACAATGAAATTCTACAAGCATGTGATTGAACTGCTAGCAGAACTATGTCACAGATAATATCGTCAACATCATTGTTTCTAACATCAGATCCTTAGCCTGAGCTGGGCGGTCATCTAAGTCCCTAAGGAGGCCACCGTTAACCGGGCCTTTCCCAGAACCAAATCTGTTGGGCCAGCAACGCAACCTTCTTTATGGCGGTTGGTTAACATTTAAGCCCGTATGCTGGGGTGTTCCGGAAAGGATTTTTTTAAAGCCTTTTTTTCTCTTTAGTTGAGTTTCCAGAGGAGGACACCATTGTCCAACGCCAACTGGTTGGAGCTACCGGAAACGTTTGACGGGAAACTGCGTTTGCCGTGGACATCGCCATCATGAAAGAACCTGGATGGAGAGGAGACGATGCGGCCAGGGTTGATAGGTTTCGCGATAGTTATGAGAGGTGGTGTTAACTCTGGGTCAGGGGCTAGTCTCGATAAGCCGTTGGCGGTTTGGCTGTGTAAAGAGGACGCAACTTGGCAGGCACGCGTGCACCCCTCCGTTTCCACCTCAGAACGTTTTTACCACCATCACACGCAACCACATCCGATTAAATCATCGATGAAGTTACACGGAATGACCACCAACCCGACCGGGTGCTCTCTGCCATGTGCTACAGTGTTATCTGTGACTAACATGTGCGACCCGACTTATATCCCCCATGGTCCTGATCCTGCCCCTCGTTGTCCATGGTACCTTTGACTCTTTTACCATGGGTTATGTCAGCTGATCACGCACGGTCAGACGTTGTCATCAGATCTCGGGACCACATTCCGTTCCTTTTTTTTCTCGGAGGGGTACCGGCCCGATGCTGAAGGTTAGCATAAGGTAGGGGTTGTCATCAGCCATTGCAACAGGCGTCAGTTTTGAACACATGGAGAATAGAGTAGGAAAGAAAGCAGCCGGCAACTACTGCTACGAGACGGCAAAAGGAGGGGTAATATCGGCTTGGTAATAAGGCTTGGTGGCTTGCCTGTCGGGCAGATGTGCTTGACTGGTCTGCAGATCGTTGCTGCCGACCTGCATATGGGGCCATCGTCGCATGCACGCCGCCTTAGATCGATTCCTGAAAGCTTGGCGCTGCACTACAATATGTTTAGGGACGAGTAGCAAAAGTTTGCTGCACAACATCTTCGTTGTCTGGTTTGCGAGGGGCGGAACTGGACAGTAGTTGATTACGACGGCCTACCTCGCTGCCTTGATGATGAGGGCCTCTCGGGCTCAAGCTGTTGATAGGCTCTCCGGTGGAGGAGTTTAGATTCCCAATGTCTTCAACGATCTATCTTGTCAGAGTAATTGCCCCACACCAGGCAGAGATGCGTGCTGAGTTGTCTCATCACTTGCTGATCCCAAGCATACCTCTCGCCAACAAGGCTGTTTCTCTTACGCATTCGCTTTTGTGGGTATCAAGAAGCACTAAGCTCATCCCATTCGGGAGGTGACCTGCCTGACAACCCCTCTAACCCCTCTGCCCCGCCTCGGGTGGCAGCGGGACAAGAGTGTCATCTTAAAGCCCAGATTTGAGACCCGGGTCTAGAACGATAATGAACTGGCAGTCTTGTGGTTTCAAGATTCGTGTTGAAGTGGATAATAAGACACGAAGGGTAGAGAATACGAAGTAAAAAAGGCAGGTATGATATCGACTCAAGTCGGCATACATCATGGGGCATGTAGATAACGGAAGAGCCAATCACCAACGGCGCTCCGTTTTGGAGCAGTTTGTCGCACTTGTTTGCTCCTCGTGGCTTACTGCATGCTGCCCCGAGAGCTCGATTGCATCAAAAACAGCAAGACAAGCCGCCCGCCATCACCACGTCTCATGTCTGTCGTTTGCTTTGGTCTAAACTTTGAAAGCTATCAATTGTTTTGTGTGCAGCCACCAACTTCGGAGGGCTGCGAGAATGAATGCCAGGTGACATGGGCAATTGCTATCGAGGCCGTTTTGAAAACGGAAAGCTCTGCCACGTCTTCAAGTTGCGGGCACGTGGTGAAAAAAAAAGGGGGTCCCCGGAATTTGCGAGGGAGTGTCAGCCATTCACCATCGACGAACAACACCAAACGGCAAAGGACAACAGAAGCGCGATGCGGCAGGGCGTTCAGTGCGATACTCACACCCCTTGGACTCACACTATGCGATCGATATCAAGATAATTCTAGATTCCTTATTTTAAATAGTAAGAATTTTTTTTCATTTATCTGAACATTTCGTGCAGCCATCTGGCTAGCCCTACAGCGACGCCACTGCATCTCCATCGGGAGGGTCTAACAACTCATCAAGCATCACCGCCCGTGGCGGCAGCTGCAAGCTTGTGCAGCGCTGCTGCATCTCAGCTCGAATCATCTCTCTCTGGCCAGATGTTGCCGCCACCAAAACTTGAGCACATCTTCCGCTTCGCGCTCCATTCCAATCTTGAATTACTAATACGCGGCCTGGGGGGGCCTTTACCCCTCTTCTGCCCTTCTCCTTTGGCAGTCCATCTTACTGAACTCAAGCAGAACATGGCGTGGATCCTTGATGAAGGTCATCAAGGGAGGGGCAGTTCTGCGAGCTTGCTCGTTCGTGTCAATTCTTCGCCAGCTCTCATCATACATCAAGCCATTCGCCTAGCTGGCTAGCTAGCTGGCCGGCTCTGATGCAAGACAGACCTGCTTTGCCGCTTGGCGCGGCTTGCGTGATGGCATCCGCCAGACTTTTTACCTTGGCCTCTGGGCCGATATCTACGTCTGTGTCCCGCGTCCCGCAGCGCGTGCCGTGTCTGCGGGGGAAGGGAGGGTCGGCCTGTCGTCTGGCTGGCTCATAGCCATGGACAAGTCATCAAGATGCTTGTGGTAGTGGCACGCCCTGTCCGGCGGCGAGCGCCCGCTCTCCCGTCTCGTGGTGAACCTCACCGACTTTTCGGTGATGCCAGTCGTGCTTAGTGAGAGGAAGCTGCTTGATGTTTTATGGGTTATTGACAACTGATTGCTTCACGAGCGAACCTACTATGCTATCTGCTGTCTTGCCCATGCTTTAGCACAATCGTGATCGTCATGCCCAACTGCGAGGTGTGGGGGACAGTACCAGTGTGAGATGAAAACCAGTATGCACTACTTAGGGTCTCAATCCTTTGTCAAATATTTCGCCATGTGAGGGGTTGGGATAGTTCTCTCACATCGCCACCGGATCGCCAATAGTCGTGATGATCATCAGCGGTGTTGGCATGCCAGCAGCTAAAGGGAGATCCCGGGGTTCTTGGTAGCCACCCGGCTGGCTCGCGCTCAACCGACTCATCCGCCATCGTGAACTTATTAGGCATGAACAACACCGACTCCTGCTCTGCTGTGCCAAGGAAGCTCACCTATCAACCATGATGAGTTGTACGGAAATATTGAAGATTCCATGATCCCCGGATTGGGAGCCAAACATCGAGCTAATGCTGGCATGTTGAAGCTGTCAATCCTGCCTGCTTCTGGCCCCAGAATGAGCATCTCATTGGTTATCATCACTAACCTACTGCACATATTTGTCATGACAGTAGTTTTCGTTCAATTCCATTCACTTCTTTCGAAAAGGATCCCATACTACGTGTTCTCGCCGATACGGAGGACAAGTTCGCACCGGAAGTCTCAGTATCTCCGGACTGATGTCGGTGAATCCCGGCGCAGACGTTCCTCGAAGCCGGGCTGTATCCACCGTTATCCGGTACGGAGGGGGACCGTTTCATCCCCCGGCGGCCGGTACACCCCGGTAAGAACGGTCCCTCATTCTGGACAAACGGAGCGGAGCACCCTTCCTCGGCTTTACTCTTCACCCCTAAACAATGCCACCAGAACGGGGTCATCTGCGAAACATCCACCACACCAACAACCCCAATTAGGAAGGTTTCCAGAATTCTTTTCCGAAGCTTCTCCCCACACCGTATCGCCATGAGGACGGCCTAGATAGGTTAACATCTCCGGTTACTTCGGCGCCGCTATTACAGGTATGAAACCCGAGGACAAGACTCGTCATCGGGCATACTACTCCGATGGACGTGGTTGGCCAATGCTTGCTCATTGAGAGTTGGATGTCGGGACTCGGTGATGCTCGGCTTAGTTCATACCTAAGACACTCTTTGCCGATCTGTTATTGCGTTGTCTTGTGATTCTTGCTCCGGGGTAGGCTGATCTTCGGCGAGTTCTCACGTGCCACTGACTCGCCTGTCGAGATCTCTCCCCACATCTTGTCGTTGTAAGGAGCTCAATGCGCGGGTCTGGAGACGAAAGAATCTCGGGGGTTACGACTCGGAACGGTTCGGATGCCATGGGCCAGGGCATGTTGGAATCGACCGATAACCCCGTGGGCTGTGTTCCTTGTCTCGATTACCTATGTACTGTACTTCGGGCGAAGTACTCAGGACTCTAAAGCTTCCACAAACACTAAGGTTGTGGCGAAAAGAAAGATGGAAAACGTGCCGAATCTTGTCACACAATCGCCGAGGAAGGAGTTCATCTGGAGTTTCCCAGCGAGTCGTTTTCTTTTACGTAGACGGCCAGATGGCCTTCCGGCGGCCAAGTGCGTTTGTTTGACTTCTAGGGATCTGGTCCGAAATGCCCGTCACAACCATCTGTGGAGGTACGGTCTGGGAGTAGTTTGTTAAGCCTTCCTCATGCTTCTGGTTTGTAAGAGCTTTGTGAACAAGGTACCATGGAGAGGATAGGAGCCATCAACACCGATACTTCCATCCAGAGCTTCATCATGTCTCCAAGTTTACGCAAGCCAACCGTCTCGAGCTCTTCTCGGGACGACTGTTGACAATGCTTGCACAGTCACACGCCAGTGCATGGGCCTCTAGCCTTGCGGAGAAGGGAAGAAAAAGAAGAGACGGTGCCGAAACCCACAGGCATCAGCTGGTCACTTGAACATGGCTTTTAGAATGAGAATATTGGAAAGCGCCAAGTGAAAGCGAGAAGAAGAATCAAGCTTTCGGGACCCATATCCATGTCTGTGCAGACTACGGGATTTGGGGGGAATTAGTCGTCATCTGATCTGAGCCCTTGTGAGATCGCTGTGTCGGTGATGTCAACGATCTAGGAAGTACCCTCATAATAATTGCTAATTAATTCACAATTAGCATGTACATTTTATCGATCAGCGAGAATATCTAGTCAGATAAGTGTCAAGCTCTTCGTTGCTGTGGATACCGCATTCGAACAAAAAGGGGGGAAAGACAACGATCTTTCGCACATCAAGATGCTTTACCCTGAGAGCGCATCATTTCTCCTGGGGATAAAATTCCTAGTTGAGCTAACTCACAACAATTCCAGGGCAAAACGCAATCACACTAGGGAGTTCAATGGATTGGTGAGATTCGTGAGGCAAGCACTGATAGCAACTTCTGTGTGTTTCGCGTGAACGTCAGAATATTCTCCGTACTTGTAGTTCTTACTCATCATCCGGATAATTTGGCGGGAAGGGAAGGAGATCTTGATCAGATAGTTGTTTTTCCTGTTCATAGCGATCCACCTGATTTGACCGTCTCAAAGTGCTCTTCACTTCCTTCCATCCTTGAAGCGAGCCGTTGAAGCAAGGCTTCGATTCAACTTTTTGGCAATTACAAAACCTTTGGTCCTAGAAAACCGCATTCTTTACCTCCCCTCTCCACTAACATTCCTGCCTTGGATCGCCTACCTGTCTGTTACTCGGTGTACTCCAACAAGCGTATCACTTCAACTCCTCGCCTTCTACACTGGAATCGCCAGCATCTCGTTTCCACCTATGGAGGTCTCCTCCGTCGAAAACGATCGGCAAGTGTAGTTACTACCACTTTCTTGCAAAGGGAGGGTCCTCCGACTGCTGAGATTGATCGACAAGTCGCTTGCTCTACCTCTCTCGGCCATGGATTCAGGATCTGTCTGGGAGACTTGTTGGAGGAAGGGGATTCGGTTCCGGGTTTGCATCAAACAGCGAGCGGTCGACGATAGCCTCGAGAACACTCGTCAGCTGTCTCATGAGATCGACGCTGGCCTACGGGGAGTAGGTTCAACATCTAAGAGCTCTGCTATGTTCCCAAACATGGGTGCGCGCGACTATCGACGGTGGCAGAGAGAGTTGCGTAAGTTTATTATTTTATTTTTTTATTTTTTATTTCTTTTTTTTGCATCATTAGGATTATCTCTACCTATCCACCAAAGGAACTTCAGAAAACGGACAGAACTCTAGAGATACTTGTCGGCGTGGCTGGCGCCACAGGTGTCGGGAAGACCTCGCTTCCAAACGCACTCATCGAGTAATCTGAAATGCTCTGAATTGCTTCCGGCAAGCAATTCCCAAGTTTCTACAGCAACAGTACGCAGGATTGCTTGGAATGACGATAGTCACAAAAGGTCGGGAGTTTAGGGCCGAGGTATTATTCCGCACCCAGGAAGACGCCACTAAAAAACTCGAAGAAATTTTGTACGCCATCAAAGAAAAAGGAGGGAAATTCAACAAGCCGATTTGAATGCTGAGAAAGAGCGGCTAAGTACCACCCATGCCGTAACAGACTCAATCGCCAAGAGCATTACTCAAGCCTGTGTTGTCTGGGGCTTGAGTGGTGCACGGCCAATACTATCCAGGGAAGCAACCGAATAGTCTCCCAGTTCCTCTGGCAAACTAAAAGTTATTTGCTCTTCTGACGTAAATGAGCTTTCAAAAGAGATCAAGCCATACCTCGACTGCACACCGACCAAGGAGGTTAGGGCTCTATGTCAAGGCTGACACTCTGAAGAATGGCCTTGTCCTTTATCGACATACTTTGGTTGTTTGGTTGTCGGACACGGTTGAAGGCCGCTCCTCTGTCGCGGAGCAGTACTACCAAGAGCTGAGCTTCGTGATCATTGTTACTCCAGTCATCCGTGCCGTTAATGAGCAGGCTGGAGTCCGGCTTATGTCCAGCTATCAAGAGCTTTGCATGAAACTAGATGCGAAGCACCATGGTCACTCTTTCTGTATTGCGGTTCCCAAGACCGAAGACCTCGACTGCAACAGCTTCTGCAATGAATCAATCAAGGCAAGAGAGAGATGCGCAGCTCCAGACGAACATTAGCGAAATGGGCTTCTATCTTGGAGAGTTGCACGAGGACCAAGAAAAAACTAAAGCGGACATGCAAGAAGCTTGAAAAGCGGTCAAGGAGGGTCAATAAGCTGGAAAGGTAGTTGGAGTCCCTTAGAGCTGGTAAGTCCGAAGCTACAGTGACGATTGCTATTGGATATGCTGTCTCCTTCAAATAAGCGTCTCAAAGAGGAGAGCTTAAAGAATCGGAAGCCAAGTACAGATTGGCAGTTAAACGGAGGCAGACGCAGCAAGGCAAGAAAGTCTCATTGACGGAAGGTTGAATGGGACTTGAACGGACATTAGCAACATTCGAGGGCCGAAACCTCATCGGTGCGTCTCGCTTCGGAATCAATTCATCATCAAACGCATCCGAAGCATTATAACCGCTGCTAAATGATACTCTTTCTTCGATTCAGAGACAGATTCACTCCGAGATAGGGCTTGATTGAGATCTTTCTGGGTTCCTCGAAAGCTCACCCGCTGCTTTTGAGTGGCAATCGGCCCATGAGAGGATTTCCGACCAACTTATATACCGGCATTCCCAAGCCTCGTCAGTAAATTATAGAGCATATTTTTTCCACAGCGAGAGAAACACCTTGATTTGATACCGAATGGCCTTGAACGGCTCTGTTACGGCATTAAGTATTAGTCTGATCCGAATATCAGGGGACCTGTGGACCTCTCACGTGCAGATGTCGATGATTTACTCCAAAACAAGCCATGACAAATACCAAGCAGTTAGTCTTTCCTACCATCCACACCACTCATCCTTTCTCGCAAAAAAGGCAGAAAACTGGCGGAAACTCTTCGTTGGGCTATTTCACCACTGAAAGAAACCGAACCGCTTCGAGATAAGGAAGCTATACTCCAATCGAGCGAGGAGTGAGCTACGAGGCTAGTTTCTCGTTGGCAATGCAAAGATCCTGAGGAACAGTACTCGAGGGTCAAGATGTCCTGGGCAGCCCATGAAGCCATCTTGCGGAAATCAGGTGGTCCATAGTAGAGTGGCGCGGAAGGGAGCCCGTGCTGCGACTTCCCCCAGACATTGTGAATTCTCATCCCTAACATTGCATATCGCCCAGTTTGAACTGATATTTTGGAACATGCAGTGGTGCTTCGTTTCTCGATGCTTTGCTGGGTGACGGTTTAGACTTTCTCCAAACGAAGGCTCCTGGATCCAAGAAGGATCTTCTGCTGAAAGTAGAATGAGCTTCGAAGGACTCTATATCTGAGTTAACCAGCCACATCTTTTTCGTCCGCGCCTGTTCTCCCACCATATCTGAAGGAGGCCGCATTGATCCATCAGAATATGCTTGCTGAGTTCAGCAGCAAGCTCCAGAATGAGATCAGCGCCTTATCTGGAGCGGGAAGGCAAAGTACACCACTTGTATGGGAAGCGCGGTGGTGTGCTCCGTAGCTAGTCACTGCTGGAGAGGGAGACGACCTCATCATTCCCAAATTTTGTCGGCGATGTCGACAACGATGAGCATGACGCTGCCAAAGTGCAGTCGATGGAGAGATCTGACAGTGATACAGAATCCGACAGTTCCTTGAGTGACGATGATGAGATACGTGAGAACATAAAAACGGGAAGGTAACCAGGGCCTAGCGGGTCCTAAATGGTGGTGTACAGTTGCTTTTGAGCTTATGTACACGCGAGCGCGAATGTTTATAGCTCTCGGAATTGCCTCTAACTGTTATGGGTTGCTTTTCTCAGTCTTCCGCCTTTTTTTCGGGGTTACCTCGAGGATTATGGGGCATTATCGAAGGAAAAGGAAAATACTCCATCAATGACATCACTGGGCTAACAGGTATGTTCGTAAGAACTTTTCATGCTGAAATAGGTCACCTCCTAAATGGAACCTCACTAAGTTTTAAAATAGTCGTCAAATGGCTGTTCAACGACCAGTATATATACCGAACTGAACTGCCGAAGCATTGTTCCAAACGAGCATGAACTGAACATGAGCTCCATGCTCGGACGGGGTAAGAACTCAGAACGCGAGGATGAATACCCAGCTGGCGCTAACGCAAGTGACAGCAACATTGGTCCTTTTGTGGAACGTTGCTAAAGGAGGAAGATTGCTCAGGCACAAAGCGCACAGGGAGTTCACATGAGTCTTAATGTGTTGGAGTTTAAGCTGCAATTGGCTGCGAATTCTAGAAGTCAAGGACGACGGTTGTCCTGAGAGCTTGTTCCTGAAGATAAATGGATGGGTGTCCGAGAAGCAAGCCTGAATATTACAACTGGTTGTTGATGGTGTGCACGATGAGGAGATGAGGACGTATGCCTCAGGTGGAACCATGATGGGAAAGGAGATGGTGGAGAGTATTCGAAACAGGACAGGGGATCACGGGACAAGCTTGTATAGCAGGCCCCCAGCTCTGAGGAAGGAGGTTTATCAGGTATCCCTCGAAGGTCAGCTATCATCAGATGCCTGCTACAACCTGTTTTCAGGTTGTGGCCAAGAGGCAAAGCTGAGGACACAAGTGATATCATCTGATACCTATTGTGGTCGAACCGGCTCCAATGCACTGGCCATGCATATGTGGTAGGCGCCCCGGTTCAAATCGTGGCAGGGAGAGTAAAGGCCCCGCGCACTCGGGCTTTTCGCAGAGTGTATGGATGCGCAGAGTACAGAACTCCAATAGCTTCATTCAAGGGATTCCCCCGCGGACTGAGTTGTAATCCAAAGCTCACTGGGCAACGGAGTCATAAACACTGCCTCACTTTGGGTTTCCCTCGAGGAGTTAAATGGACTCCAAGCTCAGATGATCCAGAACAAGAAGGTTTTCGTAGATTCAACCCGCAAGAGATGAAGTCAACTCTCGTAGTTAAGACTATGAGATACTCTTTACGATGGTCGCGATGGAAGCTGTATATTATTATTGCTCATGGAGATAAGTTGTTGGTGAGATAGAGAGCATTATATACTTTGATCTCATATCTGTTGGAACAATTGCATATTGTCCTGGAGCCCTGGAGCAAGGAACAACAAAAGCTCGAGAGCTCTCCAGGTAGTAAGCCAGTTGAAGCCATAATGGACGCGACTGCTTGCGAGGCCTCTCCGGGCAGCACCTCCCACGAGATTTTTGTCCACATCCACAGCTTTGATCAGAAAGGACTTATTACCGATTGACCCCTCACTCATATTTAAAGAGAAATACGTCATCCGTTTTATCATAAACTGCAACAATCAATCACTCAGCCTCGGAGATGCCTAAAACTCAAGGTGCAGCATGAACATCCCAATCCGAAACCCTGGCCTGGACACCTCCGACCCATTTACACGACCTGCATCTCCTCTTCCTCTTGGCATCAAAGCATCCCATGAAGACCAAATAGCACATTAATGGACAAAAATGGGGGAGAGAATACCTGCCTAAGAACGTAACCAGAGGAACACAGGAAACAGGGAAACTTTCAGGCCCTCCGGTAGTACTCACTAGGCCACGCACATCGGACTCGAAGACTCCGGGGCGAGATATGTCCCTGAAAGGTCTGCTTACAAGCGGGAGATTGAAGACCTGATTCTGTTTCAACTCCTCGATTTAGTTATTCCTGTGTCCCGTCTCTTAAATATATCCAATTTGACCCCGGGGCAAGAGCCGATCGAGGTGCATCCCCTCCTTCCCTCATCACCCCTCGCTCCTTCCTTTTCCTATCTCATCACTACCACAACTACACATCCACATCGCACCTTCCTCATTCCTTTCTAATCTCAACCGCACTCCTAATACCACTCAGTTATTCTTTCCTGGTCCGTCTCTCATCCCGTGAGAAGTGGATACCCCGAACACTCCACTTCCCTCCGTGCCAAAGCTCGGCGCATGTTGCCATCTCCGTCTTGGCGAACGGCGACGATTGGTGCCTTGGTGGAGTTATGCGACGCTCTTGGCACCCCGCGTCCCGTTCTCTCGGGACGCAATGTGGGGCTCGTGCAGCAAAGGATACTATGTAGAAGGGGACAATAAAGACGCGGAGGAGGACGGAGAGTGCGAGAGGGCCAATCGCGTAAAGTTGGGAGAGAGATGCTTGGAGGTTTGTGGTGATTCTGGTTAACGACGAGGCATGCTTAGCACAGACTGTCTCGCCAGAGATAAGAACGACGACGCAAGGTGAAGATCAAGCGAGACGTAGATGCGTATGAAGATTTCAACAGTCAGATGGAGGTCACGGATCGTGAAGCCGGGCAAAATGATCTTCCACCTCGCTTGGAAACATCTCTTTGTGATGAAGCCATGAGTTTTTCCTTTTTTTTTTTTTTTGGCTCAGATATTCCGAATCGAAGCACCCTGCACGAAGCACTACTTCGCACCACTCTCCCCCGAGCACTGAGGTCAGCTTACCTGTTACACAACACCTACCCCAATGACTCTTCCCCTCCCACCCTGACAGGCAGTACCTCGTGTCAAACCCAACACCCCTAAGCGTTGGGACACCTCTCATCTATTTACCACGTCCTCATAGGTCATCTCTCACTCTTTGTCCCCTCGATCGACATCTATAAGCCGAGGTAACTTTCGCTCGTGTGGCGATGCCTTCGACCCAATGTCGTCATCATCTCTAATCGCACTCCCACGTGCGCACTCCGGATCTCAGTCCCATAAACCCGCAATGATGGGAGCTGTTAGGCACCGGATAACGCACGATCAAAGCCAACTCGAAGAGGGAAAACTGCGATTGTCAGGTGCTGAAGCACCGGCTAGCTTGTTATCATCCAAGCTGGGACGCAAGAGCCATCTGCCAGCGACCATTTAAGCGCAAGGACCCCCGAGAGTTTTCCACTTTCACTCGTCAGGGAAAGCAAACTCAACTACAACAGCTTCCTGACTTCTCGATTTCGCTTTCTTTCCTTCAAAGACCAAAAACTTCCAGCAAAATGAACGGCCAACCTCAACCTAAACAGACTCTCTGGGCCACTGGCTCGATTCCGCTCCACGCCGTGGATCAGCCCCCCTTTACCGTTCCCGTTTCCGGTGCGACACCGGCAGCCAACGAGACGGCGCCGCGTCGGCATCCCTCAGCCATCCCGGAGCTGCTCTCCCGCCCGGATCCGGAAGTCGAAACGGCG
>Ga0065720_1019359_pt1 | contig 27760 bp, 25 predicted proteins | sample Thericmetagenome_FD_59107 | JGI IMG/M metagenome (GOLD analysis project Ga0065720, IMG submission 59107) | Thermophilic microbial communities from the Joint Bioenergy Institute, California, USA of rice/straw/compost enrichment - eDNA_2 v2... | ecosystem: Engineered > Solid waste > Grass >... | reverse complement strand
GGATCGAGAACTTCTTTTGAATATACAGCTAAATTGAAAGAGATCTGAATTGTTAAGAAGTACTTGTCCAGAAAGGCACCTTCAACTTTTGGTTCTATTAGATTAATAAAGCTAATAAGAGTCTCACCTGTAGCATTTTGGTATTCACTCTGTAGTAAACAGCTCGAAACTCCGTCAAATTCATATAGGAAATACCCTTCTTTGCATTCTAAGCAATCGATTTCACGTGGGCCTTTGCACTTATTACAGCCAGGAGAGCACTCAAAGCATCTTTTTAAAGAATTAACTTGATAATAACCTAAAGGACATCCACTAGGATAGCATTTCCCATCCGCTAAGTATGCACCCTCACACAGTAGGCAATAACTACTGTTTGAATAGCCAGTCCAGCTATTTGTAAAGCTAGAAGTTCCTATTGTTAGTTTGCAGTTATCAGAGCACAAGCTATCGCATAAGGGATTCGGTAAAAAAGAGACCTTAGAACCCCAGAGGATCTTAAACTGAGAAATGACACCAACTAGGAAGCCTTCGTTAGGGTGTCTTCCCAGTACAGCTTCATTCAAGGACAGTTTATCTCTCAGAATATTATTGAAAGTCAGGTGTGTTATGAGCGCTCCATCTATGAATATCCCGACTCTGGCATTAGACTTCCCTTGGGAATTTTGGGCAGAGACCATTATGCTGATTGAGAGATGATACCAGACATCTAACATGTCAATATGATGATTATAAGCATGATACCTAGATATATTTGGATGGAAGGAGAAACACTAAGGCATAAGCTTTGAACACAACAACTAAAGGAATTATTCACAACGTGGAACTGAGTTTTGAAAGTCAGCTCCGTTTCCTAGGATTTTATTTACATAGTACTTATCTTTCTTACGTTTATGAAGGTAAACAATGGATAAGTGTTTTGGTCTGTATTGGAGTCTAATTTGAAGTAGAAGGCAATGGCCAGCAGATTGACAAAGTCTCTTTCATATTCCCAATTTATCTTGATAGCAGTCTGTGTGCTTCCATTAAAGTAATTACCATCAGATCCCTAAGGTTTTAACACTTATCTTTCAATATTACATCCAAAATTATAGAATCCATTGAATCAATCCCCTTATCCAGCCCCAGATGCGAAGTATAATTTGATCTATTAATCTGAAATTCAGGATCTATATTCAGCGGAAGGTCCACAATAAATCCTATAAACATAAATTAAGTATATCATCACTTACTGGGCAATCCTGCAAGGGCCAATCCATAGAATGTGTGCAAGAAGACAAAATCTCCATAATAAGCTCCTCGAATCTGGCAATTACAAAACTTGCTCAGATCAATATTATGTCCAATTGACATAGTCACATCCTGAGACATGGGCCTTAGCTCCTCAGGTATATACTCAATAGTAGGGAAATACTCGTTCACTCCCTGAGTCACCAAGAGCTCAATCTCCAAGGGTACAACACTTGGGTTAATTATCAAGTGAATCCAGGCATTCGTGGGGACAATAACCTTGAACTTAGTATGGTAAGAAAGGTGTTACTGCCGCGAATTCTGTGTCAGTGGGCCCAGATAATATATAGTCATGATAGAACACTAATTTGACCAGATTAGAGCCGGCATCTATCCAATAATATGACTGTTTTATCGGCTGTGAGCTACAAGGTCTCATTATGAATACGATCGTTACCTATGAGTATATTGGAACTCCAAGATAGGATATTGGGTCCCATCAGCTGGAGTACCGATAAACTTGGTCCAAAAACTCACAAAGTAGCCAGGGATGCTTGAACCTAAAAGGCTCAATGTGGTTTAGGATGGGTTACTGTCCACAAGAAGATCGTCCAAGAGGGACACTAATAAGGAATCTGGAGGTCCAAAGAAGGCTCTCTCTTGAGTTATAGGCAGGATTTCATGTAACTTGCCTGAGAAAGTGAGAAAGAATGAAGAAGAATTACCGTGAAGAAGGGTTGTGCAGAGGATTATAAGGAGGTAAGGAAAGAGGGCTTGCATTATAAATTATCAATTATTAATGGTAAGTTTGATCAGAAAAGGCAATTAAACCTGCTGAGGTATCTTCAGGACACTGAAAAAAGATTAGAATATTTTGTACTCAGAATTAAAGTATCTTTTTTTGTGTTAATACTGACAAATTTACTTTAAAATCCTGTGAAATCCCTCATTTTTATCAAGAGATCAGGCAGAAAGTCCCCATTTCCCAACTTTGTATAACCTGATACTGCAATCAACTGCTTCATCCCTAATTTTCTCATTGAGTTTATATGAGTATCTATTTGGACTGATCTTTTCTCTTTGGATTAAAGATCAAGTGTTTTGCAGTTCGTGGGACTGCAAGGAAGCATATTACCACTTGTTCAACTTGGTCTTTTTCTGTTCGAATTGAGAAAAAATTAGCAGTTAAAAAAGTGCAAAAGTGATTAAATTTATTGCGCCATGGACGCTACATCAAAGAAGCAACCAAGCTACTTAAACAAGTACGCAAGAGTCCCTCCAAGTAGTCAGGACTGGGCCCGAATTGAGTACAGTCTTCAACTGGCTATTGGATCTTCCACTGTCAGTGTTAGAAATATCTGGTCCATTGCCAACCCCAATATGACTCTTAACTTCCAAAGAAAAAACAAGGTAATATACTCAACACACCTCTAATGATTAGGACCTTTTAGTTCTTGATTCTTGGCTTGAGACTAGCGTTCTTGACGAGACTAACAGACCAGAAAAGGTTTGTCAAAAAGGATTTGACTTTCCGCCTGGTGGACTCTTGTTCCCAACAGGACATATCACTCTCAATCAGGATAATTACTCAGGAAAGAATAGATTATACGAGTTTTTCTTGGTCAGAGTGGCTGTAGGAAGATCCTATTGTGTTTCTATGAAATCAGGGAATATGATTAAGGAAAAAAAGAAGCTGCCCTACGGTTTTGATAGTGTTTACTTGATCCACGATGAAGACGATGAAGAATCAAAGGTCTTCAAGCATGACTATATAATATTTGATAACTCTCAAGTAATCATCCACAAAAAATCTTTAATTCCCTAGGTCCTTCCCATCTACATAGTCCAATTTGAATTCGATACCCAGAAAGAAGAAGCCCTATCAGTATAGAATTCCTTTTCTCTTTAATTTTCAAGACTCCTGTCTGTGATCTCTGCGGAGAAAACCAAGCTAATATTTACTGCAAGGCCGAAGAAGCTAATTTCTGCTTCTACTGTGATGAGGAGCATCATGCCAAACTAGGAAAACTTGTGAATAAACATTCAAGAATCCCAATAAGTGAGGTACTTACCCTCTTTCTTCTCTATAATCTTTAGCGGCCTAAACAGTTCGGCAGGTGCCAGCAGCATCCTGAATATACCCTGGAGTTCTTCTGTGCAAATGACAACGAACCGCTTTGTGTATATTGTAAAATAAACGGGTCGCATTCCACAGGAGATAAGACAAACCACCCGTTGTTAAAAATTTCAGAGGCCTATCAGAAGGCTATGGCAGAGTCTAAAGAAATAGATCCTATTCTAGAGAAGAAAAAGAACCAGCTGACTGATATGTTGAGCCAGATAGACTTGAAAATCAAGTATATTTCCTGTATTTCTTCTGAGGATGTAGGGATATCAATAAAAATGCAAGCGAAGTTGAAGAGAATATCTATGCGATACTCCAGGAGGCCCTGAGGATGCTCCAGGAAGAGACTCAGAGAAAGCTGAGCTTCCTTATAGCAGATCAGATTGAAATTAAGAGGCAATATGAACAGATTCAGTGGCTTCAGTCTTTCCTGAGGTACCAACAGGACATTTTGAACCCTGCAGATTACCTGAACGCTTGGTCCAGACATTTGAACCTGAGAACTGATATCATAAATCAGAATATAGCATCATCAGTTTCGAATATCCAGCCGGATATGAGAGTTGAAGGCAGGGTTACTGTTGTTTCAGATGCCAAGCTGAGACAAGGAAAGGAGGCAGAAAATGAAGTGGAGCAGTTGAGCCAAGAAGAAATGTAAGATTTAGCCAAAACGAAATAATGTCTTAGGGCAAGCCTGGGTTCAGGGAATAAATTTAGATCCAATATCTTCGGAAAGACAGACAATAGCCTGGTCAGGTCCATTGGATATAGCTCTCTGAAGAATGTCATCCCGCTTTCTGCGCAAAGACTGGCCTATGGAACTGGAGATTCTAACAGAAAGTAAGCCCTTTCTTACATTTTTAACAAGAGTAGATATCAAATGGATGAGTCTATAAACAATATGGATACCAACAAGCAACCCCGAAGAATTGAATTCAATAGTGTCGAATCTGGCCTGTTCTCCAAAGGCCTTCAGCCTTCAAATCCGCTATTTTCCCTTCGAGCTTTTGCAGAAGAACGCTGGAACCAACTTAGAAAGAACCCAGATCCTGCAATCCAAAGCGGTCAGTTCTTCAAGTCCCTATTCCCAAGCAGCTTGATCCTAGAGGGAGAAGAAAAGAAGATCTTATATCTAAATATTCCCTTTGATGTTAAAGATCCACCTGCTCTGAACTTGATCTGGTACAGACCAGATGCCAGTACGGATGGACCGGAAATCCAGGACCTATTTATAAAGAAGGAAAACCAATATCCTAATCTGATTCTGTTCAAACATGGAGATATGAAATTCGGAGGTTATGCCTCTGATCCTTGGATTTTCAAGCGAGCTACGTAAGTGTATAGACCAAACAAGTCTTAATTCCTAGGCCATTTGGAGATAATACATGCTTCCTTTTCAACCTAAATGAAGACGCCAAACTACTTCCAATCAAAGAGGAAAATACAATGTACTTGTGGCAGGGACCAAGTTCCTTCAGTTTCGGTAGTTACGATCTACAAATAGAGGTACATTAAACCTTTTATTTTCTAAGTTTAATAGGAAAATTTCAATGAGGTCTCTAGTGAAGTCGAGCTCAATTACTTCACGGGCAGGAATCTCAATCAGTCAGCAGCCAAGAAATTCCTTACAGGTATGATAGTAGTTTAATGTCTCATGTTCTAGGCGTTGTGGGTAAATTTAAGCCTGACATTGTGGAAGTCTATACAATTATGCCCTCGAATACCTTTTAAATAGTGTCTTAGTTAATTCACGATTTTGCTGTATTATTAGTTTTTAAGATATCAAGTCTTGACATTTTATAAAGATAAAAGCGTATCTTTATATTGTAAAAATCGGGTCGTTTCCAAAACAATATTCTCAACACGTCTTAATTATATATTACAAAGGAATTTCATAACAGGAAACCAGACTCAGAAACACATCTCGGGCCATTACCACCCACTAAAATCAAAATTAGTTCTCTTTTTCTTCTCAGCCTCCTCTGGGGCAAAAATACTAGAGACTAGATTTTGCTGAGGCTTAGCCACAGGCTTCGAGGCAAAGACGAGCTGGGTGTCCTTAGTAGTCAGCCATCTCTCATCTTTTCTCTTTTCTTCTTCGAGTTTCTTGTTCTCTGCTTCCTTTTCTTTCTTCTCTTTGTCCATAATGATCTTGATGGCTTCCCTATAGGGGTTGGTGAGGACTATGGTATCAATAATTTTGATATCTTTCTAGAGAACTTTAGAAAAATTGATATGATACAGTACCACAGGGCGCTCATTCCAGTCAGCTTCTAGTTTATTTATGGCCTCGAGGACTCCATGTCCCTCAATAACCTCTCCAAATACAGAATGCTTCTTGTCCAAGTACTTGCAGGGTCTCAAGGTAAAGAAGCTAGAAATTAAGGACCGAAAAACAATAGTTACAATTGAGATCTATTGGTCTTGGGGCCTGAGTTAGCCATGGACATCATTCCCATCTTATCATGAGACAACTTGTCATGGAATTCATCTTCAAAGGGTTCACCAAAGAAGGATTCACCTCCCTTTCCTGTGCCGGTGGGGTCTCCTCCTTGGAGCTATTCACTTATTCAAAGTTTCAATTTGATGTTACAACAAAGTTTCTCACAAGACGATGGAACTTGGTATCATTGAAGTACTTCTTCTCACAAAGTTCGATGAAGTTCTCACCAGTGAGAGGGGTGTGGTCACAATGGATCATCAGATTTAATGTCCCGTAGTTTGTAATCATCTGGACATAGCCCTTCATCTGCTTGCTCTTGACTATATCGTGATAAATCTTCCTTATCTATTCTCTTAGCCAAATTTTCTTTATGATTACCTCATTAGGAGTCATTTGACGAGTGGAATTATCAGTATAAACGTCGATTGAGGTACTAGTAAAGGAGCTTGCAACCTGGCCTGAAGTGAATCTCTCGTGCTTCATAGTCTTGCTCTCGAGCTTTTTCTTGACGAATCCCTAGTTGTAAACAATAACGCTATGGTTCATTTACAGCTGGAGTGTAAACATCGGCTTCAGAAACCTTTTCTGCTTCAGTTTTTACTTTCTTCTTTAATTCTGGCTCCTCTTTCTTCTCTTCCTAGAGAAATTAGGAGCACAAAGAATATAACTATACCTTGCCCAATTTATCCTCTAATTCTGCTAAGACTCTTTTTCCAATACTGTTCATATTTATGAACTTTGATGGATCCTTTTCTTCATGTTTCACTATACACTTAGCTTCAATATTAGAAATTTTACAAGTAGAGACATCAATTTCCTCTTTGATGTAATGGAACTCCTGTACCTGTCTGTTCCTAAGACTGGCGGGGTCTTGAAGTGTGATAATGTCTTTGACAGTGAAAGGCTCGTCTAGATTTTTCAACGAAGAAAGTGATTCTCTTACCAGTTAACAGATCCTTCCAGTGCTTAGGTTGTCTATTGAGCTCGTCCACAGTCTCCTTGGCGTAGACATTTCCTGTAATGTTATGACTTTTGCAGGGAGAAATACCTGTTGTAGCAATGGCGACAATATAGGTGTTATCTGTGAAGACCTTATTGGTCACAGGATCGTGATATTCACCTTGCACTTAGAAAAGCCATAATAGGAGCTTACCTTTGGCATTTTTGTAGAAGTTAAGCTTTATTAGATCACTGAGCTTCAAAGGTTCGCCTGTGACGGGATTCTTTTTGTATTTTTTGATGAAAGGGACGATATTACTAGAGAGGTAACTGTGTATCGTTTAAGAAATTACACTATGTCAAAGATGGTGCCGTCTTTTGTGCAAACAGGATTTTCGAATGGAAGAAGTGAGAGACTGCAGCAATCGAAGGGCAATTTCGCGATGGGGACCTTTGGGGCATCCTTCTTACCACCCCATTCGTACTTCTGTTCAGTCATGGTGATGAACATCCTGTCTTTACTATGTCTCTTCTTTCCCATTTTTATTTAACTTTTGCTCCGAACTTATTTGAAAATTTACAAAGTCCTCCTTTTTGCTAACTATTAATCCCAAGTAGATCCTAAAAATCAATCTCTTCATATCATTCACACTACATAGTCTTCATAGAGCTAATCCTTCTGAAAGGGTCGTTCGGTTCTTTCAAGCTAAGGATATAACGATACTGTTGAAAGACATATTTTGCAGGAAAAAATTGATTTCAATTACTGAGTGGGATCTATATATGGATTCATGAATCCACAGGATTTAAGGCAAGCTCCTTGCAATTATACAGAAATATCTTTAACTTAAAATTTATTGGCAATGGAACTTGCTCATTTGGACTACGACAAGGTAGAAAGATACACAAAGGCTGAGAACAAGCTCAGAATATACTTCGAGAACCATCCTGGTCAAAAACTGAGCTTCAACACCAAGATGGCCCTTATTTGTGCCGCTATCAAGCATCAAATTCCCGATTTTGGATTCGTCGGTTTCTATGTTGTCGCCCCTCTCCTAGACAACGATGGAAACCCCACCGAAAAGAAGGTCTTGGAGCTTGGAGCCTACCAGAGCGATATCTTGGCTAGCCCTATTATCGATTATGGTAAGGGAGTCTGCGGAGATTGCTGGAAGGCCAAGGAGGTCCAGATCGTTAATGATGTTACTACTTGCAAGAACTATATTGCCTGTGATGATGTTACTATGTCTGAGATTGTTCTTCCTGTGTTCAAGAGCAAGGATGATAAGAGTGAAGTTTTGGCTGTTTTGGATATTGACTCTCACTTGAAGAATAGATTCGATGAGAAGGATGCAGAGCACTTGCAGAGAATTTTGGATTTCATTTATGTCTAGATATTATATACATTGTAGTACATTACACAGATGATGTACGCCTGCATAGGTACACACATAAAAACATTAAATAACAAGAAATAAGATTGCTTGAACATTAAATTACATTATTCTACATGCAATTTTTTCTGTAGTGTATCTTGTATAAACAACGGATCCTCATCCTCCATCTTTTTATCAGGGTCCTGGAGGTTACTTGCGCTAGAATTTTAATCTTCTTATAGGGATTTTCATACCTTGGGTTCGGGGACAGTCTTCTTCTTGTGTTGTTGGTAACTCGTTGAGCTAGTCTCCGCTAGGAAAAGTCAAGGAAGAAACCAGTATTCTTACTAGAAAGACCACACGTTCTAAAGGCATAATCGCCCTTTGTATTTCCTCTTGTGTTATGGATTGACTCACAGGGTTCATGCTAGTCAATTAACAAACCATGAAGCAAAAATACTTGATTACTATCTCTGTAATTTCTTTACCGTTCAGAAGCCACTCGTGGTTCTTGAGCTCACTAAAAATTAAATAAATGTTAGGTATATTTACAATAAAGTTGGTCTCTTCTGAGGATCTTTCTCAAGCATTTTCTTAAGGAAATCTTGAAGCCCATTGGAAATTGTCCTCTCTGTCGGGAATTCAAGCCTACAAATTAGCCCAAAATTTTCATCTTTACGGTTTATTCTCAATCAGCTCGAATAACTCCATGAGATTCTCGCTGAAAAATGGCATCTTGTAGAAGGTAATAGCATAAAATGTAACTCCTAAAGCCCAGATATCGGCTCCCTTTCCTGAGTAGCCAGTCCCGACACCATCTTTACCAATACATTCCGGGGCCATAAAATGATATGTCCCTTCAGACTTTGTCAATAAATCACTTCCGTCAACTATAGTTGAGACCCCGAAGTCTGCCAGTTTAACAGTTCCTTTCCAGTCCAATAGAACATTTTGTGGCTTTATGTCTCGATGAATAATTCCATTAGAATGCACTAAAAACCATTAAACTCTTTATATATAGAGAGTTTACAATAGTCCAGGGCCCCTATAAGTTCCCTGAAAATCTTCCTGAGCTCATCTTCCTCAATATACCCTTTTTGTCTGGGGTTATAAAATATGTTGGTGTCTTCGTCCCAGCTAATTATTTGCCCACCAGCTGCGTACTCAAGCACTAAGCAAAATTATTGATGGAGTCCTGTCAATATGTACCAATATACATCTTGTCAGAGTCAGGGCTATCTATGACTTCGTGGAGTCTGATCAAGTTTGGGTGGTCTATTTTCTTCATGATCGCTATTTCCCGCAGTACATTATCAAAGGCATCCTTGAATTTTATTCCTAGGGAGTTAATGAGCATTATTGAAACACTTGCTTCCCTTCTCGTCGCGAATCATTTCTCTTTTTCGCTTGAGCGCGGTTTTTCTCACTATTTTGATTGCGAACTTATCCTCGTTTTCGCCACGGATGGCTAGCTTCACCTTGCCATAGGTGCCTTCGCCAAGTTTCTTGACGAAGATGTATTGGTTGACTGTGGATCTCCCCTGGGTCTGTTATTGAAAATTAGAACTTTATTTACTTCTACATCTGTGCCACGAATTACTGTTGAGGTCTCTTTGATGAATTTGGGAGGGGTCTAGGGTTTGATTACGAATATTTAAGGAAAGCTTACGAGAAATGCTGATTTTGGCTGTTCATTCATTTTGGAGAGTTCATAATTTTCATAAAAATATTTGAAATGATTGTTCAAATGACGTCTAAAATTTCTTCAGGGAGGTCTAGGCCTATTTTTATTGTAGAACATAATTTCTCATGCATAGAAATGGGCTCATTGGAAAGAATACTGTATATAAGGCCATAAATTATAGAATAGGTGAAAAAGTCTTATAGAGCAGTATGATCAACGAAAATAGGAGGGTTGGGTTTCTTGCCAACTATTCTCTTATATTCACACAGTTGCTTAGGAAGCTCAGCGAGGACTTCTTTGGCGAGCTGAGCCTTATTTCCGCCATAATCGTTATATTTAACAAATTGGACGAGATCTCTGGTGGCCTTCTGTCCCTTGGAGTTAACAAGGGCTCCATTATCAGAGTCCAATCGTCTCATGTTTTCGAAATCTTCGTTACCAACACCAATGATAATGATAGACAAAGGTAAGTTCGAAGCAGAGACAACAAGGTCAACAGTCTTATCCATATCATGGATTTCACCGTCAGTGATAATCAAAAGACAACTGTAGACATTTCTCTCGATGTTTTGCTTGGCAACTTCAATAGCCCCGGCTATAATATGCTCGAAATAGGTCGGTCCTGACAATTCGACATGCATAAGAGCGTTATTGTAGGCCTGTAATAGTCCTGGGAGGTCTGCACATTCAGCGTTCTGTGGATTTCCGTTCAAGGGGAAGCAGTGCATGACTTGGTTGGAGGTCAAAGTTGGGAATCTGGGCTTACCACCAAACCCAAAGGCGGGGACCATTCTGTCGAAATCATAGTTGAGGATGATTTCTCCGACACTGACAATGGCGCTTTGGTATTGGTTGAATTGGCCACTGGGGTCAATGTAATGAAGGGAAGATGAGCTTGTAGGAATTCCATTAGATCCAGTGAAATCAACAGCCAGAATGAAGCTCAGTTGTTCACCTCCTCTAATGAAATCCATGAAACTGGGCTTGACCATAAGATCAAAGCTGATAAGCTTGATAGTACCAGCAGGCTTGCCTTTTGCAGTCAAGAGAGTGAATTCTCTTTTCCCTCCGATAAGATCATTGAGTGTAAAGGAAGTCTTTCCAATGAATTTATGCGCGTTTTTCTTTTCCCAGTCCCAGCACTCAACAATGATGGGTGAGTCGTGCTTTCCGTAGCAGAGTTTCTTAGCTGGGATTTCGAAGGCTTCCCAAATAGGATTTAAATTATCCATGATGTGCTTAGTTTGATGTGCTAGGAAGAGGTCTCCATGTTCATTGGTACGCATGAACTTCAAGTAAGGGTCAGACTTATCAAAGAAACCATCGACGTTCTTCAACTTAACGCCTTGCCACTGCCAGAAGATATATTCATTAGATTCAGCACCCTTGTCTAGTCTAATGATGATTTTTCCTCCTTTTTTGCCATCCTTGGAGGTCAAATCCAGGATAGAGGTCTGTTTCTTAGCACCAGCGAGCTTACCGAGTTCCGTTTCCACTGATCCGATTAAATCTTCGCTATTGTCATCGACATCAATGACATCGAATTTGATGGGCTGCTTAACTTCAAAAATGAGTTCTGTAGTGATTGTCTTAGTGAAGTTAGGGTTTAAGTTGTTTCGAATTTGTTCAGTCTGTCCGATATTAACCCATTTTCCGTCTTTTAGAAGGTAAGCAATAACGACTGGGTCACTCTTGGACAAGATGTCCATGTTTCTGAGGTTTCTGCAGGAGATGTGTAACTCTACGGGTTGGAATTCGCTGAAAAGTTGGTTTTCCATGTTCGGCTCTTGGATATAAGTTATTTATATTAATTATTAACTCTGATATGTTGGGATTTATTTACGGTTTGGTGTGCCGATATTAATCTTGTTTGACGATCAGATTTCTAGATATTAGAATTCACTAGGTTTGAGTGAACCTGTAATAGGAACTTTGGGCCTTATTTTTGAATTCTTTGCTTCTGTCAAATAGTTCTAGGAATTGTCTGAATAATTTTATTGTACATTTATTAGATCCTTAACTCTAGCACCCTAAGGATAGTCAAGTCTAAGCCCTCACAGTAAAATGCAGCAAATTGAAGCAGAATGCTGATTAACAGAGAGAGAAAGATAATATAGAAAATTTATTTAGACTATATTGAGAATTTGTGCATAGAAGCTAAAAATGGACTCCAATCCCACGTCACATCAGAAGAGCCTGCTTAATGAGGAAGACACAAAGAAGAACTATAAACCAGAAATGACCTTTTCCGACTTCCTAGGATCAAAAGATGAGATCTTTTCCTCTTTTGAAGTAGATCAAGGACAATATGCTAAGTTAGAGGACAATGGTACCAAAATAATTCACTAGCTAAGCCCCCTAGACTCCAACCCCACTACCAAGAAGCAAGGCAACCTCTCAATGACTCAAAAGTTAGAGAATGTTAACCAACAATCCAAATTCCAGAATCTTTCCTCCTCTATGAAGAACCAATACGTCCCAGTCCAGAACCAAATCAACAATATTCAATACAAGCTTCCAAACGACCTTAGAATGTATAGTTCTCATATATTCTTAGTCATTTCTAGGACAAATTGCCAATTTTGCAGGTCAAAAGTCATGATTCCAAGCTCAGCTAAAGTCTTCAGATGCTGCTATTGCAAGAATGTTAATGACAGTACTCATCTATTGCCTCAACTTAATAAAATAGAATCTCCAGTTCCCACTGTCCAACACAATTATTTCCTTTGTGGCAAATGCCGAAAAACAGTAGCCTATGTCCCCAGTACCTCAATAACTCTTTCCAATAACTTTTAGTCTCTCCCTATGTTCGTTGTGTATGCGGTACTGTTAACTACGTTCCACCTATAGTCCAGGGCGCTGATGCAAAACTCATCCAACAACAGAATTTCAGACCTCCTATCCAACAAAACACTTATCCCCAATTCCAGCTTCAATATCAGCAACCAAACCGCATGAACCAAAATACTTCTGGCTATCCTACTCTAGACCCCATCGAGTACCAAGCCCAACAACTGTACGAGAATTTCTATTCTAACTCCAATCCTAACCTTCAAACACAACCTACCCTACAGAAGCAGACTACCTCTAATACAAATAAAATCAGCTCGCCTATAAGGCCAGAACAAAACTTCCAAACTAACTATACCAATACTCAGCCCCAGGACACTATGCCAAAGCAGTTCCAAACTCATTCTGAGTCCTCTAAGCAACCAGAACCCCTCAGAAGTGAAACTATACTAATCAAACCTAATCCCAAGAAACCTGATGATGAAGACCTTATTTAAGGAAAAGTAAAAAGACTGATTCTTTTTAATGATTTGTAAGAACAAGGATTCATATAGGACAGTAATATTCATTATACAAAACTTGTATGGCATAATTCTAACTATATATACTCAGTATTTTTGCGTTGTGGGGTAATTTTTGTATTATTGCAGTTTGACGCCCTGCTTCTTTAACAAATCTTCACACATCATCTTGAATAGTGATCTATCAAAATTACTATATCTCAGGACTGGTTATACATTTTCTTGGCAAGAATATCAACAGATTGAAGTGCATCTTCAAGTTTATCGCACTCAGAAATCAATGCCCTGAACTCAGACATGCAGCTCTCGATAGAGTCGCACCACTGGTTAACTCCTTCTTTATATATTTCTGACAGAACCACGTTATTGTTAGTCAACTAGGCCGGTATCAGGTTGAAAACAATTTTTTTACTTTATTCATGGTGGTTTGAATTCTGAAGATCATAAACTGGTAGTCGTGCTCGAGAATTTTGAGATTTTTTTCCAGCTGGAGGGCGAGGACCTTGTTAAGGCTTTCTGCAGATTGGGTCATTGAAATCATATAAACTTAAGATATTTTTATAAAGAGATAAGTACAAGATTTGATTTTACAAGAACAAGTTTAGTAGTTCCTAGTATATAGACAAGGAGTTTAGTCAGAATCAGAGCCTTCTTTCTGTCTGCAGGTCAAGGCCTATCAAATTAGAAAAATATAATTTGCTTTTACCTCATCAACATCCACAGAATTCAGCTCCCCTCCCTCATGAAATAGGTTAAGGACCTCCATCGAAGTCTTCCTAAAGTCGCTTGGTCCAAGCTTAAATAGTTCAGAGAAGTTCCAGATATCCCTAGGAATTTCACTGACAAGCCTGATCGAGGCATGCGAACAGGCAATATGATCCTTTAGTAGGACTATCATCACATTCTTCCTAAAAGGTTTTCTTCCTTGGGAGTCTTGGATCTGGCTCCATCGGTTATTCAGCATCTCTAACTGGCTAAAGTCACCATCCCCAATCCCCATAAATAAAAATGACATTGGGAGCTCATAAGAAGCCAATACGACCTCGCTAATAAATTCATCCCAGTCATGTATCTTTCCTGTTATCAGGAAAACAGATACATAATATTTAATTTTATGGCACTTTCCTAGATCCTCCTTGGCATTTTTGATGACTTCCTTCACCAAGGGTGATAACTTCAGGTCCTTTTTATTCTGGAGTAACCCGAAAGATTTCTCATAGCCCTCAACCAATTGGTTCGGGCTGTACAATCCATTGAGCTGACTAAAAATTGGGAAGAAGTCAATATTACTCGCCCCAACGGATGCTCCCACTCCATAAACAGAAAACATCTTCTCACCCAGATATGGGTAAATAATCTTTGCGATATTCCCTAGAATGTCCTTGAAGTCTTTTTTACGGATATCAGTAGTAAGCTTATCAAAATAGAAGTCAAAATACTCTGAATAGTCCAGACCAAAATAACACTGCATGTCCAGGCCTGCTGCAAGGTAATCAGTGAAATTGCCTGATTTCTCTAGTGAAGCATTCTTGAGAATGATTCTTCCTTTCTCCTTGATTTTAGCTGGAGAGCCCTTCTTCGGAGACTCAAATTTGAACATCCTGAACTCCCTTTTTCCTTGTTCCATAATATCCCCATAAGTAAATTCAACATGGCCAATGACCTTATGGTCCTTATTATGCACAACAAGTCTAAATATTCCCTCTCTCTTAAACTGTTCTGAAACTTTCATGCACACCCTGGGCCACACAGGATTCCTCCCCTTTAAGACAATACTCTGCGCAACCTTTTCTAACTCATTATTCTCATTCAACCTCCACAAAATAAAGTAAGATTTTCTTCCCAGAAGGGAAACTTTGTTAAATTCTGCTGCATATTGCATAGTCAGGAAGTCCTTGCTTTGTGAGGGGTCATTAGCACCAACCGAAAGCCTGGTTCCTGTATCTACATCATTCAAATTACTCTTCTCATAGGTCAGAGATAAGTCCATAAGCTGATCGGGATTTCTGAGAAGATCAGCCAAATTGAATTCTGCATGTGCATAGAACATGCTGGACTCGATAATAACTTGATATATCTCAACACGGATAAGTTGATAGAGTGGAAAGAAGTACTGAATGCTGAGTTTGTTAGCAAGCGTGAGATTTGGATCTGTTTCATTTATTTCTGTTGCACCAAAAAGGATCCAGTTGTTGCCTGTGACAGCATTCTTGTGGTAAAATTTCATGTATGAAGGGAGGGGAAGCTTCTGTGCTCGGACAATCAGGTGTAAGTGTGGAGAGACAAGAGCATCTTGGTTTCTTGCGTTTTCATCAAAGTTTGCGTCCATTTAAATTTATTGTATTAAAAATGCACAGTACTTTTGAAAAGCGTATCAGATTCTCCTAAGAGTCCCTCCCAAATTCTATTTTAATAACTTGGTACTTTACTCCTGTAAGTGATTATGAATATATAGAGACTAGTATCCATGATATGTCCCGTTAAACGGAAGAAGGGCTTAAATTTATATGGAATGACCGTTTCTCCTATAGGATTTAAACCAGAATGCTCCCTTAGAAAATTTGGGTCTCTAATGAAAATTGGATACATCTAAATAGTTGTATTGGTCTACAATGTTTTATAGTAGTGATATATTCCAAACTAAAAGGGAATTGAGCAATTTCTTTGGAAATAACCCACATTTAAGCTATGCACCAAAGAAATGTTTGCCATAAATTGAAAGTGTTGCAACGGAGATTGGATGCACAATGTCTCAGTTGGCCCTGGCATGAGTCATTAAGAATAAGGATGTTCTACTGCCCTCATGGGGAGATCTAATGTGGAACAAATGAAGGAGAAACTGCAAGCGCTGAGATATGTAGATAAGATCACTTCTGAAATCGAAGAAAAACTGGATAAAATGCTTGGAAATAAACCTCAGTTGGCATTTGATTTTGTTACTTTCACACCCAAGAAGGGGAGAAGAGATTTGTAAGTGTTCGCTATAAAGTTGAGTATTAGTATATGGTTTATATGCTTTACTCCTATGTGTATATGGGAGAACATTGGATAAGCTACCCTCTAAGAAAAGTTTTAAGAGTATCAGCTGGCTGAAATAATTTCAAAAGTTGAAGCTCTCAAATAATACATACTATTAGTTATCAAAATCTAAGATTACTAAGACCAAATTACACTGCATCTTTATATTTATCCAAGTTGCCCTGTGCTACTTTCATAAAATGTATTAACACGACATTATCATCTGAAGTAATCTCCTCACCTGCGATTTTCTTATTAATAATTTCCTCAATCTTATCAGTCAAAAGGTAATTGGTATTCACCTCTTGACTACAGACTTCCTTTAAGATCTTATTCTTCTCTGAAATCTCAGCAATAACACCATCAATGAACTCCCCCACCTTCTCCAAGGCCTCCTCAGCCTGTTTTACATTTTCAATACCATCAATTTTCTTTGAGTTCAATATCTCCATATTCTTTTTCTTAGCCTGATCAAACTTCCTCTTAGCCTTAATAAATGCCAAGATGCACAGTCCAGCTCCAATGGCTCCTCCTCCCACAAGGAATCCAGCCAACATTCTTATGCCAACCTCTCTAGCAACCAGCCCTAATGCACCTGAGGCCACAATATTTGTAGCAACAGCTGTGGTCTTTGCTTTTGTCTCGTTAGCAGCCTGGATATATTCCTTGATGCTCTGCTTCACATCCTCCTTGATTTCCTTCAACTTGGAGACTATAAGATCTGCGACTTTTTCATATTCCTTGAGGGCCTTTAGCAAGTCTTCAATAACAGACACGAAAGGAGTACAATAGGTACTGATCAAAATCTCCTTTTCTTCTGTATCGAGGACTGTATATGCCTTGTCCAGGAGACATTCTTCAACAAATCTGGAAATTTCAGGGATCAAATATTCCAATTGTGCAAGTCTTATCATCACAGAAGTCAAGCTCCTGTCAAAGTCCTTTAACACCTGAGTATCAGCAAGGTTCGGGTGATCTGCTATGATTCTTTGGAGCTCTCGAGACAGATTCTTGTCAACTCTGGGCGGCTCAGCTTCAAGGAGTTCCTGGTTGATTCTCATTTGTTCCTTACGGAATCTCATTAATCTGATTTTGGATACATGACCAAGGTCAGGGGTGAAGACCAGGTCCCTCCTGTTGATCTCAAGAATTTTCTCAACGGTTTCAAGGACCTCGAATCCGTTCTTGTAGGAAGGAAGAAGTTCTATAGTCTCCATGATAAGCCCGAATAATTTCTGAGCATTTTTGAAGAACATATCTTCTTGGCATTGCTCACAGATGACTCCATGAAGTTTTATGCAGGATTCGTGATGCTTAAGATTGGTGATGTGGTCGGGAGGGGTATTGAATAGATGCACACAATTTTCACTATAGATTTCTGAGAGAACTGTCTGGAAATATCCTTCTATTTCTTCAAGGTCCTCCTTGATTTCTTCTTCCGCTCCCATAAAATGGTTCTTCTTGAGGAAAAAGAAACGAGGATCCCAGTCAGGATGAAGTTTATTACTTTTTAGAACTGTAGAAATTGATCTGAAGTAGCTCAGGAAGGTCTGCTGGGGCAGCCCAGTGTAATTATATAAGTGAATATGACTCACAGCTATAGCAGTAGTGATCAAGTTAGTATAGATCCATACTCCAGTCTCCTTTCTGGCAGGATCATTGTCGCCTTCAATATCCATAATAAGCAAATTCTTGTTTCTGACCTTTAGGTTGTACACGTCAACTCCCTCAGTTGTACTCCTACGTCCATCGCCCACAGTGTAGATATTTTGGTAAGGGATGGGGCCGCCACGATATTGGCTGTTATTACTCAGGCTCAAGTAGGAAATAAGGATATTCAGGAAGGAGCTTTTACCTACCAATGGGCTTCCTGAAACTGAGAGGATATAACACTCGTCTTCGAGTGAGGAGAGATAGTCTTTGGCCGATTGGGAGAGGTAAAAGACTTTTTCTTTGGGGTTAAGGGTCATGAGGGAGACTGGCTTGAAGATATCAAAACCGAATTTTGTGGGTCTTGCAGGGCGTGTTATAACTAAGGACTCGGCTAGAAATTAGAAAAGATAAGAAGTTTTTACTTAGTGGGATGTCTTCTATGTTTTTCAATTCGGTGGATCTGTTGAAAGTTCGTAGCAGACTGCAGTCAATGTCGATTTTTTCTCGAGAGTCGAAGTCGCTCATCTCGACTATTTGCTTTTCTTCTTCTTGGTTGTTGCCTTTGTTCATTTTCCTTTTCCAGATTTTATTTCTTTATTGTATATGTTATTTGATCAGATAATATACAGTCAGGATAAATACAGATATTTCTTGTCAGACGGTATCTAGCTTTTAGGGCGTTTTGGTGAATAATTTAAACCGCACATTACATACCCTATGGGAATCTAGTTGTCATAACACACTTCAGATCTGTCAAGGTTTTACAAGAGGCATTCGAGACAAACAGTTACGCTCTTTTTCGTGTATTAATCAGTATTTGATCAACATCTATTTCAAGCCTGCTTTCCCGTAAGGAATTTCTTTAATGCGATCTAGAATCGCAATCCCTTCTTGAATTATTAGCTACCTTACCCTCTTCTTATGTAACAATCTCGATGACTTCAGGTTAATTGCAGTCAGTTTATGCTTGGCTTTCAAACGCTTTATTAATAAAGAATTTATCAAATTGAAAATGTAAGAATGTTGTTTTGTAAGACTCATAGTTTAAAAGAATATTAACGATGATAAAACCAGCCCTAATTTAAGGTTGGAGAGCTCCTTTACAAAGAACTTAGAGAAAATTGGACACAAATGAAATGAAATTTTTCAAAAATTCATCCGTAGACCGTCTACGAATCATTTTTATTAACGTAGACCCTCAAATCATTATTTAATACGGGGTATTAAATCAAGACTCCCTACCTGACTCAAAATAATATTCTAACTTTAGTGCAGATACAGTCCCTGAAAACGAGAAAAATGTAGCCACTTTCTCATATTTTTTCAATTCTAATCAAGAAATAAGCACGAGTGAAAATGATATGATGGAAAAATTAGGATGTACTACCAACGTAATTGAGAATCTGGAAAGTCGTAAACAAATTCAACAATCCAGCACGGAATACATACAAATTCCAACTGAAAATATTGAATTGTACGAAATAGATATTAACGAGAGAAGATCTCAGGTAGAAGAAGGAGAAGATGTAGGAGAAAAAATTGAATCAGACGAGAATGAGCTACCTAAAAGTGCGAGTTGGTTAAATCCAATTAACCAATCAAACAACAAAAGTTTGAAAAATGCTGGACAAGAGGAGATATTCATTAAACAAGGCGAAGAAAAACTTAACAAAAAGCAATACAAAAAAGCTATAAAGATATTCGAAGAGAGTATTAAGTATGCTATTGAAAAATTTGGTCCAAAGGACTCAAAAACTGTTGGGGTTCATAAACAATAGGAGATATAACTTTCCAGAAAAATTATTCTGATCCTGATATCATGCAATTAGTAGTTGATTGCTACGGATATGTGATTGATACACTTTCCTCTATTCCAGATCAAGCAAATATTCTCAATAATTCTCAAAAGGAAGAGGAGCTAGCATATCTAAAAAGACGGGCAAAAGATCCCGTGATCAATCAGAAAAATCTACAAGGTGCTATTGCGATAGCTCCAGAGTCATTTTTTCTTTTGAACAGAGTAACACTTCTATTAGTAGTAACACCAATTTCATTAGCAATACAAATCTATGCTCAAGAGATATCATATAAGCAAGAGAAAGATTAGGCAATGGATTTCATATAACAGTAAAAAGGACGTGTTATGACAAAAATCGAAATAAATTAACTAAGGCTGATATTCTTATGGTTCTTATTGAAAACCTTTTGAAAAATATACATCATATTACTTACTAATATTAGGCTTTAACAGAACTTGGTCAAAGATCAAAATGGTCATAAAATTCCTATTTGTAAAGTCTTTGTTAAATTCATGTTAAATTTTAGTAGTCAAAAAAGAATTTCACTGTGTAAATATTAATGTTTTGAAATTCTTATTAAAATTGTGTGGATTTTGATTCACTATTATATTTAATAAATTCAAAATAGATGTAGAAATTCTTAAATTCGGTCAAGAAATGTATTATTATCTTATGAAAAATCGAGTTATTCTCGAAGGCTTTCCAATAAAGTTTTCCGATAATAACCTGCTTAAACAACTCATTTTGACTTATTTCCTATTTGAGATAGTTTGGTTCTGAAAGAGGATCTTCTAGGGTCACCACTATCAATGTGATATGCAAATATTTATTATCGTCTAAGTAGGATATTATATCAGCAAAATAAAGTATATCGTGCCTGGAAAAATTATAATGAAGCATTAAAGATAAGTAAGAAATGGGGTACTTCAGATGATATTTATATGACAACTCTTCGTGAAGAATATGGTAAAGAACTTGAAGCCCAAGCTAAACAATTTTAAAATTTGGACTGGCCTGCTAGAGAAGAAAGAAGAGACGAAAGAAGGACTACTTACTTGTATGTTTTATCATGCATTCTATCTTCGTAGATCAGGAACAAAGAAAAACAGTTTATACAAGTAAGTTAGACAGATCTTTGAACTTTTGATCCTAATAAATATCAGGTTAGGTTTAAATCAGCTTTTACCTCTTCTTACTTAAATTAAAGAATATTTCTGATCCTCATTTCATGCAATAAGCAGAGAACCTAGCTCATGCCCTTCTTCCATCCAGATCAAGCAGATTATCTCGATGACCCCAACGGAGTAAGTTATAAAATGAAAACAAAATGGCTAGCTTAAATCATTTTTCCGTTGCAAATCTCTACCATAAACTTACTTCAATACTTGAAGATAGCAGAACTCTAGAGAAGCCCAACATAACTGCTCAAAGTTTCTGGATATCATCCTTGAACCGGTAGATGCAGATTTTAATGTATCTTTCAGTTACGTTGCTTTAGCCAACACAGGGAAAACAAATGATGCTATTGATATGTAAAAGTAATGAAGATAGGACTGTATATTGCATTGTCACCTAAATTTATAAAGGGTGCATATGAGAAGACTGTAGCCACCCTGAAAAGTAAATACGTTGATTAATCTAACAAAACAATTTGATAAGTTATTTATATTGAAAGGATAACTGCGATCTTTGAGGTCTAATTAAGCCATTTCTAGTTCCTATTTCTATTCTAATTTCTCAATAAAGTCTATTCAATCCTAAGCTAGTATTTCTTAGGGCTTGTATCTCAATCCACATTATTGAGGTATATCTAATTTAATATTTGTCTTGCTTGAAAAACTTATTCACTCCCTTCTCTATTATCAAAGAAGAAAGTGCTTGTCTTTTTAACTTCACAAGAACTTCTATGATGCATTTTAGATGGCACCATTTATTTGAATGTATAGGTATTTTCTCAGGAGAAGATCCTCTACTATGAATCAGGTTGGACAAGACAATCGTCCGAGCGAGTTTGCTGCGAAGTACTTGAATAACGAGACCCTCAATTTCAAGAACCAAGTCAAAATCAGTCTAACAATTCGAACCCATATCCAAATCAAATTAACATTAAAAATATCAATTTCCTCTGATATGGCTATCCCAACTTAAAAGGCTTCATATCTCATGTCCTACGCCTGAAAGGGGAAATGGATTCAGAGTGCTTAGTCTGAGTACAATTTGATCTAATCCGATAAGCAAAAAGTATCCTTATCAATTAATTTCAAATATAAAAAATTTCAGTCTTTTCGAACCCATGAACTTCTCCTCAACACCTCAAGACAACCTCTCCGATTTCTGGCCCGATACTTCCATCGACGATTCCTTCTCTCACTTCACTTTCCAGCCTTTCAAGCCCACCCCAAGCATGAGTGCCAAGTACTTTCTGATACTTGTCTCTTTTGACAGAGAAATCATCAACGACTTGCGCGACAAGAAAGTCATCATCGACCTCACTGAAGACACAGCCACTATTGAGTCTATCAACACCCTTTCCAAGTTTGACCAGTCCACTTCTGAAATAATCAAACGTGTACAATCCATCCAAGCAACCTCCTTAGACATCTTCCCCACTAGAAGGGAAGTTGATGTGGAGTGTTTCAAGGCTACCCAGGAAATAAGGGATTATCTCCACTCCAAGTACTCCTGGATCATTCACCATAACACCCTTCTAGCCTGTTTAAAGTACTATTCCAAGCAGAAAAATGTCTCAGTCAAGGGGACCTTCAACAAAAGCCACATCTCTTATCTCATCTCTACTAGCAACAATGTCAATTTATTCGAAGTCCGATCCCACCTCAACGAGAGATTCGAATCATTGAAGAGAACTAGACTCTGCTTGCAAGCCAACAAAAAGTGGTCCAATAAGCCAGATCGTATGGTGGGTTATGAGACAGTTGAAAAAATCCTTCAAGCCTTCAAGAGAAATGCCATTTTTATGGACTTTGAAATGCGCTATAATGAGAATATGGCCTGTTGGGAGGTTATATATGAGATCTCCACATTCCTTGATGAATCCTTTTTAGATCGCGTCGTCAAGTACTTCGAGGAACTCTACCCTCCTCCCGAGAAAGATTTCACTATAATCCTCAACTATTTCCAATATAAGTACTACAACAACTTCCTCCGCTGCAAACACATGGAAGGTACCCCGCTAGACAGGGTCAAAGTCACCCTTAGAAAACCCGAAAGACGCTTTGACCTCGAAGAAATCTCAAAAATCTCCACAAAATTTGCCACAATTCTGATTACAGGACCCTATAGAGAGAGTCAACAGGCCTATGATTTCCTTCAGGCCGAGCTCAGGAACCTCAGAACCAAGCTCGTCGAAATCCCTTACCATGTATCCTATCAAACCTTGGAGCCTTGTATAGTGAGTTTCCTTGCCCCGTTCGGCAAAAGGATGGTCAACTCCCTCTGCAATGTGAAATATGAGATCCAATTGTCTAAGATAATCCCCTACAATCAAGCTATCGATCATAATTATGTGAAATTGTATCTCATTTACGATAGAAATGTATCGACACAGACCCTTATAGAAGCTGAGAACAGGATGAGGAACATGATGGATCGCCTGACGGAACTCAGACTGGAGATGCCCTTGGAAGAACTTAAAGAAATCCTCAACAAGAAAAACATTAGGTTAGACACTTACTTCGAAAAAAGAAACGCCCTAATAGTCTCAGCAAGGAAGCTTGATACTAAAGTAATTATTGCTGGAATGAGGGAGGAGATCCAGGACTTCAAGAGGCTTATTGTTGACAAAGAAAGAGATGATAAAAAGATCAGATCTCTGCTTGTTAATACTGGAAATGACCTGATTTGTGAGGAGATTGTTAGAAGGCCTGGTTTGCTTGAGAAACTGTCATATAAGTACGAAGGAGGAAGGATTACTTCTGCGGGAAGCGATACTCTGAGACTGGAAGCTAACAAGATCCAAGACATCCAGACAATGAAGGCAGAGCTCAATAAGCTGATCCAGAAGATTGAAGGGCAACTTTTCACAGTCGAGGAAGAAATTTCAAAGAAGTTCTGGGACGTTTTGAAGCCGAAGAGTGCAGAAGAAATACTCAAAAAATACTTAGTTCAGCTTAGGGAGATCCAAGTCAAGCGTGTAGTGATCAACAACAAAAAGAAAAATGTGCCTGTCGCGAAGACAATCCAGCCAGAAGATGTCCAATGGTACTGGAAATGTAGGGATAGTTATATTCCTTTCTGCTCAGAACACAATAAGATCATTGAAGAAGCCTACAAGAACAAAGAAGAACTCATTTTAGACTCTACAATAGTCGAAAAGGGAGCGACTAAGATCTTTAACTTCGAGACCTGCGAAATAACCGATGTAATCAAGAACAGGGTCAATGTCATGGTCTACTTGCCGACCAAAAATACGATTTATGAGCATTATGGAGAAGAGGTCCCGAAGAAAATTCCAGACGAAATAACTCAACTTGTCCTCAACCATAAGGAGGTCACCAAAGAGAATATTATTCAAGTGTTTGCTGGGGATTTTACTGTATTACATACTGAAAATATACTTGCAAATTCGCAAACTCGTGAGGTCCATGAACTCAGAAGGGGTACGATTAATAGCCCACCAGACTTGAATATAGAGGACAACAAAGAAGAAGAAGAAAAAGACGAAATTAAGTCTGTTGAGGACGAACGTGTTATTATCGAAATTAAAGGAATTAAGAAACGAATTGATGCCTTTATGGCTGAAGCGAAATGTAGAGAACCGGCTAAGCCTTTACCGAAAGCCGAAGAACAAAAGAGTCCAGATATTTTGGAAGAAATTAATCTCCTAGATATCCAGGACACTAGTCCGAGTGAAAATTCCCCAGAGGCGTCTCCTAATAGCAATGAGTCCTCTGGAAGCACAACCAGCAGTATTACTTTCAACTCTCATGAATTCAATCTGCTCGATACCTCCTCAAATCCTATTCAACTCAGACTTGAGTCTCCAGAGCCCACCCCAACCCAAGAAGAAACCAAGACTGAGAGGTTTTTGTCTCCGGCTACTTCAGACATCAAAGCGATGCTAAGGATAACCTCTGAAATTTCAAACACAGACGAGCTTGAAATGATCAATTTTAATGATATTAGCAAGACATCTGGGACTCATTTTGACGAGGGTGAAGTGAAATTAGATGAATCAATCAGGATCTCTGGCTATGTTGCAAGAACTCATTGCCTTGCCATTAAGCAGAAGGCAAGGGAGTTAGGGATTGAGATCAAGCTGGATAAACAAGCTAAGAAAATCTATTATAACTTTGAGCAGGACTTTACAGGGGAATTTAAGCGTTATGTCTACGAACTGGAGTACTTGAGGCTGCTCCCTGAAGGGTGGGAGGGAGGTGTCTATGGAGATTTTAACTTCAAAGCGTTCCCTCTAGATATATACAGTGCTGAATATAACAAAGTTCTTGACATGTTTGAGAAAAGTATGCTATTTTGCTATAACGAATCTTCTCTGAGAATTAAGAAGATCCAAAATTACTGTCTGATTAGGCTCTGGCTAGAGAAGTCTCTCGAATACCAGCAAGAATTCAACCAAGAGCCCGAAATTAAGCTACTATTTTATGGTTCAACTAAACAAAATCCAAATGAGATTGCCCAAAATAGCATTGTTTCCTTCCCAAAAACCCTCTTTGAACACGGACAATATGGGAATGGCCTTTATTTCGCTGAGAAGGCAGTGGATGTCGCCGGTAGTGCCTATCAGATTGGAGACTCAGTTGGGACTAAGTCGATTCTCTTGGCTGCTGTGATGCTTGGAAATTATACCAGGTTTGACCGGGTTAATCTTGTAAATGATGACGTGCAGTATCAAGCTATTAAGGGAAATTCGAAGTCAGGAGATGTATATGTTCTCTTTGAAGAAAACATGGCCTATCCTCTGTATGTTATTGAATATAATGAAACTATCTAAAGAAATAAGTGACTCGAGGACTATTGCATAACTTATTTATGATAGTAGAACTTGAATAGGTTTGATAAGTACTAACTTATGAATTTAATGTTTGGAAGAATTAAGTTTATAATCTATACACTTGTGATATAATGCTTAAATTATTGCTAAAAAGTGTGTTTATACTGTTCAGCATCTATTTATTCGGAGAAGTTAAGAGGATATTTAGGGCTGCCAGATAAATCTTGGAGATGCTTACAGAAAATATGCCTTATTGATTAATAACAAGATGTCCATCTGTTTCTTCTTGGCAAAAATTGGTTCGACTTTTTTGCTAAACTTATTATCTCTGATGGAGAGGTGCAAATAAGTGATTTTCTTTCTGAGTGTGCTTAAGGTCTCAAACGTGCTTATTGAAGCATCTGTCAAGTTATTTCCATCAAGATCTAAAACAAGCTTTTGAAGGTGATCGTTTTTAGAGATACTGCATATCATATCCTTGAAAACACAATCTGTGATCTTTGAATTGCATAAGTACAGTTCAAGTTGACTGACTTGCGTCAGGGAAGATATTCCTTCCATATCATGTCAGCAAATGCAGATATGTTTGTGTTCACGAGGCTCAGGACAAGCTTCTTTAAATTAGGATTTCGAAGCATAACTTGAAAGATCATTTCAATTTCATTCTCTAAGAGGACAAAAGTAGAAAAGCCCAGAATAAATGTTGAGTGGATCTTGACCATCAAGATTGCCTTAAGTAGGGATATGCAACTGGACTTAGACATTGAGATATCCCTTAAATTGATCCCTAGCTCTTGAAAGGATCTTGTCTTGCAGATACAATCTGCTAACTTTAGAACAAAAGAATCTGAGAGTAAAGGAGCCTTGAAAATTTCAAATTCAAAGGCTTTCAAGTTGTTAAGAGCTTTCATTACATCCAGCATTCCATTTAGGTGAGTGTCTTCAACTGCTGGATAATCATAGAATGTGAGAGCAAGTTTTTCTAAGGAAGTCTGCTTTTCAAGTAGAGCCGAAAGCAATTGAATAAAATTCTGGCCCAGATTTTTGCAATTTTGTACAACTAATCTGAGTGTTTTCAACTAGCAAACTTCAAATATACTCATGGGAGTGGATAGTCATTGGCTTTTTAGAATACAATCTTTGTCAAAGATCAGAGAAACTCCCTTGATACGAGGAGATTTAGAGATGTGAGCTGATTTTCTTCAAAGTTGCTTCATCAACGAAAGAAAATTCAATTTCTATTCCTCTAATGGTGAGATCTGGGAATTTCTCCATGCTCTGGCTATCTTTGATCTCAAATTGTTGATATGTGATTGAGTTATAGCCAGTGTGCCACTTTTGGAGACTCTTGACAAATTCATCTTCTATTAGCTTAAAATATCTCTCTCGGATAGTTTCAAAGCATTTGGTTACTTCTTCGGAAGAGTTATTCAATTGAAATTGAGAGTCCTCACGACCTGATTGATCCTACATCCCACCTGTTAACTTAACTTTTGAATCAATAATTACCCTCATACCGAGGTTTTAAATTCTACTAAGAGTGGAGAATCATTAATGGTCACAAATCTTCCCATAAATATGCGAAAGTTTACAACAGAGCTACGAAACTCTGATACATAATGCTTCTTCTTAACAGGTGATATTGGTAGTTTTTTTAATTTTTCAAGAATGGATTTTGCCATACCTTTTAACTCTGTAATCATTTCTTGGATTCTCTTGGTTTTGTGTGTCTTGTGCCTTCCTTCCCCAATACAATCTATACAAAAACGAACTCGTTCTTCGACACAATAAAATTGTGCATGTTTAATCTTGTGCAAAGGACACCATACTCTCCTTTTCTTGCTTGCATAAATCTGAGATATTAAAGGGTTCTCCTTGGGTATGAAGGTTGAAGGGATCTCTTCCAGACATTCAGGACAATGCTTCGGCTTGTTACTATCGCAACTAAGAAATGCGCTAGACCCCACAAGGTGATAGCACGGTAATACTACGGGGAAGTTAAAGTCACTATTGTATAATTCTAACGTGATTGGATCGACACAGTCTTCTGGTTTAATGTAGTAAATGGGTATGCCCTCTTGATCTTGCTGAAACATATTTTTTAATATTTAAATATAATAATTTTGGCAATCCCATATTTATAACTTTGAGCACAATTAATTAATTTCACTATATATGATCAAGCTTATCAAATACTTTTCAAAATTATCCCCCAAA
>Ga0065720_1019358_pt1 | contig 27799 bp, 19 predicted proteins | sample Thericmetagenome_FD_59107 | JGI IMG/M metagenome (GOLD analysis project Ga0065720, IMG submission 59107) | Thermophilic microbial communities from the Joint Bioenergy Institute, California, USA of rice/straw/compost enrichment - eDNA_2 v2... | ecosystem: Engineered > Solid waste > Grass >... | reverse complement strand
ACAAAGAAGGAATCTCAAGAGCCAGTCATCAAAAATCCTCCCCAGGAAGAACCTAAAGAAGAACCCAAAGAAGAGCCAAAGGAACAAAAGGAGGAACCCAAAGTAGAAGAAAACCAAACTCAAGAGCCTGCCAACCAACAAGAGGAGCCAAAAGAAGAACCTAAGACCCAAGAAGAGCAGCCCCAAATTCAAAAAGATGAGCCTATCGCTGAAAACAAAGAGTCTGCAATTCAAAATGAAGAATTAAAATCCGAAGATAAATCCAACCCGTCCGCTGAACTCAATGAGGAAACAACCAAAGGAAACACCGAAGAAGCTCCTAAAGAAGTCCAAGCAATCGAGCCAGAGGAAAAGCCTCAAGAAGCAGTAGAAGAAAAAAAAGAAGATGTTGTAGAGCCACCCAAAGAAGAGGAAAAACAGGAGACTAGTCAAGCTGAAAATCAAGAAGCTGCTGAGCAGAAGACTGAGGAGCCAAAGCCAGAAGAAAAAACAGAGACAACTGAGGCCACAAATCAATCTGAAAATAAAGAAGAAAATCAAGAACAAAAAGATGAGAAAAAGGACGATCCTTTCTCCATTGACGATGATGATTAAAGAAAGTAAAATTCCTATGACTCACATGACATAGAAAGGAGGTTTATTTCAGAACCATTCATATGTCTGGCAGTAGAGTTAATGATGTTTAAAGAAAATTACTATTTCTCGTAATTCTAGCCTGTATTGTTCCATAGAGACTGTAATTAATAATCTTGGATCACCATTCTATATGGCAGAACTGAATATGGTTCTACTTGGTCAAATTCTAAGGCACCCTGAAGCCTTGTTTTTAGACTGATTCTTATTCATAAATCAGGAACATATAAATTGACATTTCGTATTAAAATACTTAATCAATCAAAAAACACAGTTTGATTGGAATAATGGGAAGAGTCATCAGAGGTACATATCCTTGAAATTCCAACTTATCTTTACAGCTCAAAGAAAAGGTAGAGCAAAGGGTGTTTATAAGTCACACAACCATCACAGAGTCGCCCCTGCCGCTTTCAGAACCTTGGATTATGCTGAAAGAAATGGGTTTATACATCATTTCTCTCTTTCCTAACTCTCTATAGATATATCAAGGGTGTTGTCAAGGAGATTATCCACGACCCTGGCAGAGGATGCCCCCTCGCTAGAGTTGTCTTCAGAGACCCCTACAGATACAAGTTGGACTCCGAATATTTCATTGCTGCTGAAGGTATGTACACTGGCCAATATGTCTACTGTGGAGCCAAAGGTATATGATAATCCTCTAAGATTCTTAAGTTTCAAGCTTCCTTGGCCACTGGTAATGTCTTGCCCGTCAATAGAATTCCTGAAGGTACTGTTGTCTGCAACGTTGAAGGAAAGGTCGGTGACAGAGGATCTTATGCCAGAGCCTCAGGAACCAGCGCTATCATCATTGGTCACTCCGATGATAACTCCAAGACCAGAGTTAGATTGCCCTCTGGTGCCAGAAAGACCATTGCTGGTGGAGCTAGAGCCATGATCGGTTTGGTCGCTGCCGGTGGAAGAACTGATAAACCCATCTTGAAGGCCGGTAACCAATTCCACAAGTTCAAGAGACAAAGAAAGAAGTGGCCTCAAGTTAGAGGTGTTGCCATGAACCCTGTTGAACATCCTCACGGAGGTGGTAACCATCAACATCTTGGTAAGCCCGGTACCGTCAGCAGATACTCTTGCCCAGGACAAAAGGTAATGAGTTTTAGTTAATCATGCTTAATTTGAATAGGTCGGTCTTATTGCCGCTAGAAGAACCGGTAGACTCACTGGTGGTAGAGATAAGCTCAAGGAAGGCGCCCTCGAGAAGTAAAGTTGAAGCAATTCTGTATAATCATAATCTCTTTATTTCCCTTGTTATTAATATTGCATGATTGTGACCGTAAGCGCAATATAAAACCAGGACATGTACTGATGCTATTACATCAAGACAAATAACGTAGGTTACTTCGTGATCTTTTCTTCTCGAAAATACTAAAAAGAACAACTAAAGATTTTTGCAAATTTACAAAATTTTTTTCTAAATTACAACTCGATTCATGGTACTCCCCCAACTCTATTATTAACTTTCTAGTCCAAAACTACCGAAAATTTAGGAGAAGAGTCCATTCCTAAAAGCTCTATTAGGACAACCCAGGCACCCGGTATTTACAATCCAAAAATTGTAAAATAAAAGGTGGAAGAAGTAATTTTTCACTAGCTTGGGACACTCCTCCATCTAATTTAAGCAAAGACCAAGAGAAAAAAGTCCTAAGCAATATCAATGAAGAAGGAGTAAAGAAAGACGAGCAAATTGAAGTTCAACAAGCTGTAGCCGTAGGATCAGATAAGGTAATAATAAAAATAATTGTATTCTGATCTTAGACCCAAACTCCTGCAGGAGGAAAAAGTAGTATTGTGTTGGGAAGCGATAAGACTGATTGGCCTTCAAAAGAAGAAAAATTACCAACACAAGGTAAAATATTGATAGAGAAATGACTGAGTTATTAGCTACTGAAAAGCCTAAAACGTCAATTAGGGTGCAGAATCCTCCTGGAGGAAAGAGCAGTATTTCTTTCTATTAAAAATAGGAAGAAATTTTGAGGTGCATTTTACTGAAAAATTTTCATCTTTTTTAGTATTTTGATTTTTTATTTATTTTGGAATTCATATTTTCCTGATACCATTATACTTATGCACTATTACTGTTGAGAGAATATTGAGATTTTGAAGAATCTTAAAATATGAAGCTACAATCGATGATAACTTTAAAATATTCAATTACTTTAGAGAACTACGTCTGTAACCAACTGATGGTATTTCTGCTTACCTTTATCATCTTCTTTATCCAATCTCTCTTCGCTTTCAATAATAACATTACTGATATCCTGCATTTCATAGTTAAGCTTAGCCTTAACCTTCTTATATTTCTTGAAATAAACCATAAGGGCCACAATAGCTCCAATTAAAATAATGATACAGGTGACCAAAATAGCAAGAACAGCAACAGAGGTCTCAGTTCTTATTTCTCCAATATCTTGTCTAATTTCGATGGTGTTATAAACAACAGGGAAATACCAGGCAACTTCACCATGTTCATCAACAGCATAAGTGGTAACTCTCAATGAGACATACATGTTCGTGGCCCAATTATCAGCCAATCTGAAAAGGTATCTTAATCCTGTTTCAGATTCCATGGCAGAAGCAGCTGAAGAATTCAAATAATCAAGCTGTATTCCCTTAAGTGCACCTGCAGCATTAGGAACAAAGTCACATCTAGCTAGGGAGGTAGCCACTCTATTATCTTTAGCAACAAAGAGATCGTATTTATGCTTAAGTTGCATCTTGGTCAATTGCTGCTTGACTTTGCTTGAAGTGATTTGGGCGTCTTCGAAGTCAATTTCTAGAAGTCCTTTGGCTGGCATATTGTATTGTAGGATACCATCATTTCCTGGAATGATGAACTGATATGGGAGCTTCTCATCTCTAGGATATAAGTTGGCTCTAAGCTTGTAAATAGCCTCAACTAAAGGAATAGTGTCATCGTCAATAATACCGGAGATAGCAGTGACCTTGATGTAGATAATTCCAGGTTCAGTGATATTCATTTGAGCAAAGGTAATATGGCGATCAATATATTCCAATTCAATGAGATCTGGGTCATCAATTCTAGACTCTTCATCATCTGCGACTTTTTCGAAAATCTGTGCACTTCTTGAGGCAGTGAGGGCAATCTGTCCAATGCATTGATATAACTCAATGACCAAGATTCCTGTTCCATCAACATGAATAGCATAGTTATCTGTTTCAGTGGTGGCCAATCTGGAAGTGTAGAAAGTCTCAAGAGGAAGTGAGAAAGGCTGGTCTGAGTTGATCACGAAGGAGTAGTTCAAATGTCCTTGATTGGTGGCTTCATTAAGGATCTCAATTTCGAAGCTTCCTTCTTTGTTATAGAATTGAAGAAGCTCTCTGTATGCCAAAGGACCATGAGGAGACTCAATTGTGTCCTTTCTAACTTGATTGACAAGTTCAGCAACAACTTCATTCTCGTCAAGGGAATAGGGAGGCTTATACCAGATATTCACTTTAGGTCTGATCAAACTATCATTGAGATATGAGGTAAAGGCATCTCTGTAGAGGGTTAAAGCAGCTTTGACTCTAGAGTTGGCGCTTCCAGAGCCTGACCAATAGACAAATACGGACTTTTCTCCAGGGTATAGCATTCCGTTTCTAATTTGACCATCCCAGATGAAAGAAGTCACGTTGACACTGCTGACTGTGAGGGAGAAATTGGAGGTGGTATTTGAGGTAACAGCAATGTAGAATTCGAAGGGACTGGAATACCATTCTTTGTTGCCATCGAAGATGCTGGGAAGGTTGGCTCCATCGATATAAGGAGTATTGTCAATTCTGAAGTTGATGATTCCTCCTTCTTTCTTGACTCCTTTCTCGTAGCTCCAAAGATGGTGAGTCTTGTTGACGGTGGGGTTGTGGGCAACATAGATTTGTGGTTGGCCGGAATAAACAACCATATCGATATCAATGAATTTGGTTTCCCACATTGTGAACAAGTAGACGTTGCTCTTGCCGGCAAGGACGGTATCTCTGATAGCCAAATGGGGTTGCAATTGGATAAATCCGTTTTCTCCTGTGATGGCAAGCGTCATTCTAACATCAGAATCAGCGTACACTCCAATCATATAGCTACAGAAGGTACAGAAGTGCTTATCATCCTTGGGAATTGAAATAATATCCCTAATATATTTGGAGGTCTTCTTCCATTCGTAGTTTGTTGTGTTAGGAAGGCGATCAAGAAGGGGCTGATCGTCCTTATAGGTGTTAATATAGAGAGTAGCACTTCCAGTTTCTCTAGTCATAATGAGTTTAACATCTTCGTTTCTCCAGTTCCAGTAGTCCAAATAGAGGATATCTCCCTTCTTCAAATTGATTTCATGAGGAACACTGTCCCAGATATCAACGATCTTGTGTTCTTCAAAGAGGGCTGTAAGGGTAAAGTCACAGGCGGTGTTACCATAGACACCGATAACCCAAGTTCCTTTCATGGAGCTTCTAGGATAGATCATATCGTTAGTGATTTGGATACTATGGCTCTTTCCAGAATAAGAACTGAATTCAGCTGAAGTGATTGTTGGTCTTGCGTGCTCTCCATAAGAAACGAGGAGATTGACATTACCATTGGAAAGAGCAGTCAAACTAATAAGAAGATTTACAGACTTCTTGGTAATTTCAATACTGAAATATTTGTAGGCTTTCTCTCCGACTGAAGTCTTGACTGGAGTACCAGTTTTCAAAGGAGTGATTTCTTGAGTGGCAACAATGGAGCATTCTCCGGTCCAGGACCAGGGATATAACTGGTAAGAGTCTAAGGAAATAAGGACAGCGCAAGGTAAATAGAAGCTATCAGTACCACACACAGAGAGGGCTTCTTTGGGGATTCTGAGTTCAGTGTTAGCAAGGTAGGAAACTTGATTAGATGACTTGTAGTCGTAGGAGGTGTTGGTAGGGAAGACCCATTGGTCTCTGGATGTATAGTTCCTGGTATCAATGACCTTACCATACAATTTGATATCTCTGCCGAAGGATTGAGCCAGGATAGAGATATCTTCCATATGGTAAGGATAATAGACGAAATGGAGGGTGTGGTTCTTGGTGGGGAAGCCAAACTCAACTTGGACGCTTTCTGTCAATTTCATGAGACTGAAATCCTTGATCAAGGAGATTGTGGGATAGAGATAGGTAGTGGAGTTGGTGACAAGGGCCATGTATAAGTAGCACTTGCTCCAGTAATATTGTCTTTGCTTGCAAAGATCTTGGAGTCTAGTTTTGTTCAAAGTCAATGATAATGTGCTTGTTCCAGTTATGGATTCATTGTAAGCGGTCAAATTGGTCAAGGTTTCAGATACAGTGGATAAATAGATTCCAGCAGTTGCAGTATTACTGTGAGTTTGGACTGATAATTGGACTTCATCATCTCCTTCAGGGTCAACTTCAAATCTATAATAGGCAGCTTGGGTCTTGCTGATGTAAGCAGTTGAAGGACTTCCGACAGGAAGATCATTGAAGTGTTGGAGAGTAGTGAACATGACTGTGTAAGAATAGGTTGATTGCATTTCTCCAGAAGAGTCGGGTTGGGGGAAGATACCAATAATATAGTCTCCCTTGAGCTTAAATTGCTGATCATCGCTGGAGATGAAAAGTCTGGTGAGGTGAGTAGACCAGGTGCAGAAGTCTTCTTTGGGTTGCTTTCCATCATTTCTGACACAGATCTTGAATCTTCCAACAGTGTTATCCAACACAATCTGGAAGCCATCTATATTCTTGTTCGTGTAGTAAATTGAAGCCATATAATATCCAGCTTCTGTATTTCCAATGACTGCCTTTTGAGGGACACCCTGGCTGAGTTTGAGCACTGTGGAGGTGTTAGAATCCTTATAGGTCAAGATTGGGACAATTGTGAATGAGGCAGTGGAGATACCTTGAGCTCCAATGTAATAGGTTCCAGAGAGGTTGGGGAAGTCAGTCTTGTTGAAGGTAATCTTATCTGAGAAATAGAGGGCCCTCTCAGAGTTTGTGGCGTTGGGGTACTTTTCCTTTCTGGAGACGTAGGCAATGACATATCCTGAGATTTCGGTAAGCTGGAAGCTGACTGCTGTGATATCAGAGTCGTTCATGACAGTGAAATAATAATACTTGAATTGCCCTTCTTGAACATGTTCCTTGATTTTGTAGTTTCCGCTAAGAGCCTTATGCTTTTGTTCGATTTCGGCCACAACTGAATAATGAGCTACCTTAGTTCCTCTGTTGGAGACAGTGATAGCGAAAATGCAGGAGTGGGTTTTCTTGCTTGGGTCATTATCACACTTCAAGGCATCCATGGTAAACTTGATATATTGGTCTCCATTAGGAACAGCAGAGTACAAGAGAATGTTGTCTTTGTCATTAGTCTTGATTGTTCCGGCGTAGAGTCCATCGATGGTTTCCTTGGGAATCATACAGTTGTCAGAAGAGTCACACTTCTTGACGAATAAATCTGCGTTTCCATCTCCTTCTTGGTGGAGGTTTACAATAAGGGTGAGATTGTCTTCACTGAAAGTGGTCAACATATAGTTAATACGCTCATCTGGCTGGGCATATCCGGTTTCATGTTCTCCCAGATACATACTATTGTGATATAACTGTCTTCCTTCAACAATTATGTAGTATGTAGCATAGGTGGCAGAGTAGACTGTAATATAAAGCTTGGTAATATTTGCACCAACAGCTCTTCTTTCCTTGGGAGTTATACTGAGTCTTGAGAATCCGAAATCGGTAATTGACCATTCATAGTCAGCGAAGTTATCAGGAAGGGTATTGTAATGGCAATAGAGCATAGGGGAACCATAGTAGGGGATCAAGTCAATAAAAATGGTCTCGTTGGAGAGATTGTCAATATCTTCGAGGTCTACAACATAGGTAATATTTTTATGTTTATCAATGGCGTCATATCTGTCTGAGTTGAAAGGGAAGTTAATGATTCCTCCGTATAAGCTCTTATGGAATTCAACTTTAGCGCCAATGGGAGCTTGGATGAGCATGGTATAATTACACCCTGTGCACCATTTGGGATCACCCTTGTAGATTACTGCAGCCTTACCATCCATCCATGCGGTTCCAGCATAGATATCATAAGTGGTGGTGTCAGGAATGGTGTTACCTTGGTTAATGAACATGTGAATTTCTTCGTTAACAGCAAATGGATTATCCAACTCAACAGAGAATAACATTCTATCTGTGTTATCGTCTTTAGGAATTCCCACTCTAAGGACAAGAGAGCTGAGAGATTGATAGACGACAACCAAATTATCATGCTCTGGGGCGAGATAGTATTCCTTTGCGTACTGGATGTTTAGCTTAAATTCACACTCATAGCTTTTACAATGAACACCAAGGTAATAAGTCTGTCCCTTGGAAATATCGCTCGATGGGATAATAATAGAGCTGAACTCGTATGAAGTCGAGTAGTATGTAGAGGTATTGGTGGAATTTGGATATTTAAAGGCCTTAGAGACGTACAGTTCTGGATGATCGAAGAAGGTCTGTCCATGGGCAATAATTGCGATATCATATCCTGGTTTGACTTCATTGATTGTGAAATCAAAGTAATAGGCCTCTCCCTTTTTCATTGTCAGATTTTTCTCAGTACCTAATTCGAAGCGACGTAGTACCTGAGAGGAGCTGACTGAGAATAGAGCGAATAGAGCCACAACAAGCAGGCAAATTTCGAATCTTTTCATATAAGGAATGCGATTAAAATATATTTAATAAATACTGTTGCTAGCAATTAAAAAGAATTCCTATCAGGATCACTTCCTCTACATTCAATATTCATGGCCTTTGACAGATTTTTTTAAAAATCTATTTCTGGAGGGCTTGTCTTACCCTGGCTTTTTAGTGAAAGGAAATGTTCTATCGAGTTAGTCTATTTTTATGAGTGAGAAAGCTCGGGACAACATCGTTATTATTCCATTGGTTTTTTTAACCAAAACCAGGATACCATAAAAAATCATGGACAAATGTATGTCACAGGTTCAGAAACTCTCAAGCAAAGATTTATTCATCTCATATAGTCTCCCTATCACTAGCCTCTGAATGGAACCGTATCTAAGAATTCTGAATTGTGCAATTTGATTTATTGCGAGTTGTGAAAATTTGTCCTCGGCTGTAAGTTCGATTTATTGAACCAAGTTCTTCAAAAGACAAAAAATTTGTTCCATAAAGGAATTTGAATTGATTTTTTGTGGAAGAGATCAAATCTTACTCTTTACATGGCCAGGAGCCTTATTTTGTAAATTTATGACTTAACTGTGACTGTTTAGTGAATTCCTTCCCCATGGCTCACAAATTTTTATCAAAGATTTTATCAAGCTAGAATTCAAAAATTGTGTCAGAATGTCAGTTCTTCCAATGAAATATGAGTAGTCTAGATTAAATACTGCCTAAGAGCTTAACTATGAGGCCCTCAGATATTCAATTTGTTTTCCTAGATTTTTTTAAAGTCTGATACAGATAATATAACTGTTGCTATATGTCTGGTATATCTTCAGATAAAAATTTTTCATGCGGCGGTATTGACCACGTTCAAAGTCCCCTGTTCAAAGTTAGGGTATCTATATCATAAACGACCCTGGAGCTTAAGAATTCTACTCTGATCTGATATTATATTTATTATCAAAGTTAATTCAAAATCACCAATCCTCAACCTCCATCATGTCTCTAAGTTCGGTAGATGAGAGAGAAAACATAAAACATTATAGCTCAGTCTATGAGCCGCCTAGGGAGGGTCCTCAACTAAAGAGAAGAAATTCCCTAGATTCTATTCCAAAACCATCCAAAACACCCTTAAAGAGGCCGACCTCAATATTAAAGACACCATCATCTGAAAGGGAAAGTCCTTCACAGAGAAGGGACAATTATGGAAACCCTATTGAAACGGGATCTAAGAAGCATAAGATAAAATTCAAAAATGAAATTCGAGTTGTGGAGGAAATAGAAAACTGGAAAGAGTATAATAAAGAAGACAAGCCCTGTTCAGTTTGTCAGATTTTTTAAATGGAATTGAGCTAACCAATATAGGTATTGGATGATGTTCTATCCAAATATGCTCTTCTTCAAATGTATCGTTGTTATATGTGTAAATGTTAGTTGAGAAAAGGGGAAGAATATACAATTAGAAGTAACGTATGTACATTCAAAATATGCTACATCCACTTTTACACGTACTATTTTTATTATCTTTCTTTTGAAAATAATTCCCTGTTACCAAAGACCTTCCAAAAGTATTTTCTAATTCCTCAAATGCACTAAAGAAAACCATCTCAAATTCCTCAAACGTCACAGTTTCTTCCTTCAAGTTAAGGTCCCTCAAAGTATTCATTATTTTCCTCTCATTGATTCCCAACAATTTTCCAAAACTTTTCAATTTTGGGATGCTAATAACAGGCTGTCCTCCACTTAAGGCATTGAAGATAGTCTCTCCAAAAATATAGAGAAAATCAATTTGTTGGAAGCTTTCAGTGGATGCCACATAAGCAATTATCAAATATAACTCAACACTTGTCACTTTACAGGAAAGTTTTGTCTCAAAAAGGTCCAAGAAGTCCTGAACTTGATATTCATAAATTTCAGTGAAGATTTCTTTGAAAAGGTAAAAAGTTCTAAATTCATCGAACTCGTAAATTTCATTCTCTTTATCTGTTTTTTGTGCTGAGTCGGGATTCACATCAAGGATATTTGTCTTCTTAGCTATCCAGGAAATAACTTCTTTGTAACCAATGGCACTTGCTATGTAGTCAAAGAAAGTTTTATCTTTTGATATATTGTCGAGTGTTTGCTGTAAATTGTTCTTGGAACTATTTTTTGTGCTGGAGGGTTTCTTTTGCTGAGTTTTTGCAACCAGACTGGTTCGTTTTTCTATTTCTTTGATATTTTTTGAAATAGTAGCAACAAAATCTGGTTTCAAATTCATATTTTCGATAAGAATTAATAAATAGTTTAGACATACAAATACAAAATTAGGAAGAGGGCTTTGGACAACACATACACATAACACATATTAAAAGATTAACTTAGATCAGGGCTTCCTTTTCCACATAGGAAAGTGTGATAGGAGTATCATCATCCTTGAATCCAGTTTGGCATTTTTCTATGCAACTTCCCAGTTTATCCTATCCGAGTTCAAATTTATTTCAGAATGGCTTACTTGATATTTCTCAAATAAGGCCTTAGGTGGTCTAGGAGGCAGGGCCTTAACGAGAACTCTTGAGAGCTCTTTATATATTTTTCCAATCATGATTTTCTAAAATTTTAGGGAGTGACTTTAGAAATTATACCTTTAAGGAGTCTCCCATATTCTTTTCAAACTTTTCCATGTCTGTGATAACAGCCATAATCTTCTCACAAGCTTCCTGATCTTCAACGTATTTATCTTCTGATAAAATAATATCAGCAAATCTTCTTAAAACGAATCCTTCTCTTTCCCATGAAGGGACCTTGCCTTGTTCTATACTGATAAGTTTGCTTTCGAGATAGGCAAGTAGCTGTTTTGTACTGTCATGGCTATTCTGGGCAATGAGGTTGCAGAACAAGACGGGGGCGAGAACATTGCAAACATACTATAATATTAATCAAATTTTATCTTGATTTACCCAATGGGCCTGCTTCCATAATTGGGCTTTGGTTAAGCTATTAGCAGCCTTTTTATAGGATGAGTGATACATATATCTGTAGGCCTAGAAATTATTAGAAAAATATTTTCATTCTTTACTTTGGATTCATAGAGGTATTTGCTGGGGACTTTGAAGTTCTCAAGTAATAATCTCTTGAGTGGCTTGTCACCAAGCTGCTTCTCAATGGAGTAGGCTCCGGCTCTTTGATAATTGCGGAGGACCAATTCATGAATAAATCTCCATTTATTTCTGTCACTGAGAACCTGGTTGGAGGTGACTTGAATTGCATAGACCGCATATTCCCAGAGTCCCAATAATTCAAATTGGTAGCAAACAGCTCTGAGGAGTCTGTATTTGAATTCGATTTCTTCATCAGATAACTCAGATTCAATAACCATTTCATTGTTATTCTTTATGCCCTTGCGCTTGTTTTCACTGTCCTGCTTGTACTTGGAGACATAGTGATCAGCAAGCCACAAGTATTTAACATCAAAGCAATCTTCTGTGTATGTGTAGGGACTGAAGCACTTGGCAGGCTGGAACAATTTATTCTCAGAGAACATGGCAACCAGGATATAGGCAAAATCAACTAAAAATTTTAACATTCAGAATCTCTAAAATATTACATCTTTGGCAGATGGGATCTTTGTCGGAGAATTCACTCAAAAGAGGTCCGACCTTGTTGGAGGCCTTCAACTCATCGAAGAGTTGATTGAAAATGTCTTGGATAAATTCGTTGGGGTTGTGGACATACCAGAATCTCATGGCAAAGAGTCTGTACCAGTCGTATTCTTAAATTTTAGAGGAGAATAATAATCAGCTTACGGTTGACGACATTGATATTTCCACTCAAGAACTCATAAATTCTTCTGTACTAGAGAAGATTATTTTTCCTTCAAAGAATCTTACATTTATATAGTGGATATCGTTTGATTTGGTCCACTCGTGGATTTGTTTTTCCATCATCTTCTTGAGATTTCTGTTAGTTGAAGCCATGGACTAGAAAATAAATAAAAGAAATTTCAAAAAAATACAATCAGGATAGCTAGTCTGTCCATATCATAATTTTTGGCAACTTCACTAGCCTTATTAATTTGTCTTCCACTTAGACGGAGGAGGACTTCTTCTTCAAACAAACGATCTGTAATCTCATTGACTCTTTCAGGATGTGCTTTTTCCTCTTCTGTTCTAGCCTGTTTGACGGCCAAGATATCCTCATTAACAAACAGCGAAGTCTTTTTCTCGAACCATTTTGAGATGGCAGCCTTTCTCTTGAAGTAAGACCCATCCTCATATTTATCAAGGAGTTGCTTGAGCTTTGATCTAGAGAACTGAGGCTCCCCTTTTTTCCAATGAAGGGCATAATTCCAAAGGTCAATTTCATAGTTTCCGAACAAGGCATTCATCAAACTAAAAAGCTCCAAATCTCTAAGGAATAAATCTCTGGCATATCTTCCCATTGCTTCATCAGGCAGGCCCTCATGCACATAGGTTTCAATGTATTTGATCATTGCCTGGACAAATTGGTTAGCATTAGGGAAGGCAACCTTAAACTTCTTCTGGACTGAACTATCATTCAAGCTGAGGTTATTCATCATCAGATCAAGCTCAGTATTAGGATCAATGAGCTTCTCCATGAAAGGTCTGTAAATGTGTCTAGAAATATATGAAAGACCAGCCTTATATCTGCTATATTCAAAGTCAGTTTGTTCCTCATTAGAGCAGCCCAAGCCCCTGTGGATAACCACCTTATGGATTTGAACGGATTTCTTAATGGAAGGAACGACGAATCCATTGTGGGTCCAGCCGACTCTGAAGGATCTGTGCATGTAGAATTCTCTGTCTCTTATAGGATTTCTTGAGTCATTAAAAATGGCTTTATTGCTAATTTGGAGGGCGGCGATGCGGCTTTCAGCTTCCTTAGAAAGCTTGATGTTGGTGTCGAAGGCGAGTCTTCTTCTTCCCTTGGCAAATATTTCTTTGGCTTGGGATAAGATAATTTCTTTGTCATCCTTTTCAGAAGTCATTTCTTCGTTGAAGGGTTCTTGTTCATAGGCTTCCTCAGTATCAGGACCGAACTGATATTGCTCATCATTGGTTTTGAACATCTTTCTTCCTGGCAAGGTATGTCTTTTCTTGAATTGTTGAGTGTGAGACTCAATAGGAGACTCCTCAGACTCAATGTCAAATTCCTCTTCTTCACCTCTTATTTCGCTTTCCTCAAAGTCTTGTTCCTCAGCAATTTGTCCAAGATTCTTTGAAAGACTTCCATTTCCTGAAGGTCTTATGAGCTTATTCTGGAAGGAACTTGGTGAATCTCTTTGAGGTCTCTGGAATCCCCTAGCCTTGCTAGTTTCAATCTCTTGGATAAATCCAGAATTATCATCTGATTCCTCATCACGAGTAGCAGCAAAGTGTGGAGAACTTATCTGACCGATTTGCCCTCTTGGAGGGACTTCATCCTCATCTTCCTCATCAAGGTTGAACTCATATTTTGTGAAATGCAAGACTCTAACCTTATAAATACCATTGTAGGGGTCGTAATCAATAAGTTCATATCCCTCATTCTTGATCTTTTCTCTGAGCTTAGCCTTGGCCTTTTCGACGTTTTTGACTTGGCTATAACACTTGCGAAGGGTGATAATAGCGGGTTTATTCAATTTCTCTCCTCTTCTGGGCTTCATTTCTTCAGTGAAAACTGAGTCAGGATAAACTTCAGCTGCAGCTTCATTGATAAAAACTAGTTTATCGAGATCTAAGTCTCTGATATCAGTTTTTCCTTCCCATTCAATAGATCCATTTTCATTCTCAATAGTGAAGCCTTCAACCATGGCCAATTCAGTATCAGTCATAGTTCTAATTTTTTCCATGGGTGGGATAGTTGTATATCCAGGTTTTGTTAATTTTGGAGCACGCTTTGAAACAGTTGTAGTTGAAGGTTCATCAGAATACCTGAATTGCTCTGTTCTAGTGTGATTGTAACTAGAATAAGTGTCTGAGCTTCTCAATAACTCAGCTAAAGGAGCGTCGATTTCAACAAGAACTGTACTGTTGTCTCCAATTCCATATTCCTCAATGCTTTTCTCATTGGAACAGCTAGTGGCATTGTGGAAGAGATCAGCTCTTTCGGCAAGTTCGTCAATCTGATCAACGTCCACTTTGATATATCCTTTTTCTCTGGCAATTTCAATAGCTTTTTTCTTCAAATTGAAGACATCAATTCCCTTGTAGATGCTCAAAGTGCAGGTCTTTTTCATTTCTGTCTTTTGGAAACCCAGAGTAACATTGACATCGATGCTTTGGTCATAGATGCTCTTTCTATTCTTTCTTCCGCTGGCAAGTGAGATATCAAGGCCGCCATTTGATCTTGAAACAGGACTGCTAGATCTGTTTCTGGTGTTGTTGATAAAGATTGATTCAGAAACCCTTGGCCTGAGGATGATCTCCATATCGTCATCGAGGTATGATCTTCTGTTATCATAGAGAGAGTCTTCAGTCTTTCTGATCAAGGAATGAGAAGTGAAGGTTCTGAAAAGCGAGGTAGATCTGTAATTCTGAGTCTCGATTTTTTCAGTCTTCTTGGGGTTCTTTTCGAAGGGGTTGTAAGGCAAGTATGATTCTCTATCTCTTCCGTCATTGAAGAACCTGCTGTTCAAATTATTAGCAATCTCATTGAGGTTTTTTCTTGGGATGAAAGTGGGTTCTTTCTTTTCCTGTTGATATGGAGTGTACATGCCACTTTGGAACCTGTCATAATCGAAGCTTCCACGGTTCTGAAGAGAATAGTCTCCTCTATACATTGGTGGCTGTTGGTTAGGATAGCCATACATTGGGTTTTGGCCAGGGAATAAATGTGGGTTGTAATTAGGATCCATCATTGGCTGAGGATATCCTCCTGGGTACTGGGGATATCCATAATAGCAGGGATATCCTGGCTGTTGTGGGTAATATCCTTGTTGTTGCGGGTATTGATTTGGGAACAAGCTGGGGTTTCCTCCACTGGGGAATAGTTGAGGATTTTGATTCATCATACCCTGTTGTTGCTGAGGAAATAGAGAAGCATTTTGTTGCTGGTTGGGGAAAAGGCTAGTTCCCTGTTGTTGCATCATCATTCCTCCCTGTTGATTTTGTTGAGGGAAGAGAGAAGAACCTTGGTTTCTGTTGAACAAATTGTTACCACCCTGTTGTTGGTTTTGGAAGAGGTTTGTACCACCTCCACCCATTGTTCCAGTTCCTTGGCGATTGAAAAGATTGTTACCTCCCCCTCCGCCCATGGTATTATTGGACTGGAATAAGTTGGTTCCACCTGAACTTCCCCCTTGGTTGAACAGATTGTTTCTATTTTGCATGAGGTTATTTCCGCTCATTCCTCCTTGGTTCTAGTGATTAGAAAATGAGATAAAAATGGTTACCTGATTGAACAGATTATTTCCCTGTTGCTGCTGTTGGTTGAACATGTTATTACCACTAAACAAATTGTTTCCTCCCATGGTGGCATTTTGACGTTGTAAAGTCAGACCTGGCATGTTACCTGGAGCACCTCCTCCTTGTTGGTTAAAGAGGTTGTTCCCGCTACTGCCGCCTGAATTAAACAAGTTGTTGCCTCCTTGGTTAGGGTTATTTGTATTAGTATTCTTACCCATTCCACCCATCATGTTCATGCCTCCACCCATCATGCCTCCTCCGGCCATATTCTTTTGGATAATCTGCTTGACGTTATCGGGAATTTGGTTATTCTTCATCAAAAAATAATCTTCTAGTCTCAACTCATCCAGAGCCTTAAGTTTGTTAACGATTTTTCATAGTTTCTTATACCTTGTGCTTGCATTTCTCGGCTGCCGTGATACATTCTATCACTAAGTTCTCCTTATTCTTTCCTGTCTTCTGCATTACATTGATGGTTCCCATCTGATTTCCATAGCCACCCATATTCATCATGTTTGATCCACCCATATTATTTCCAAAAGGTGACAAATTTCCAGTGCTAGATCTTGTGTTGTAACCGTGTCCACTGCTTTGATTGAACAGATTGTTGGAACCACCTCCCATCATGTTGTTTCCTGAGCCCATTGTATTCGATCTGTTGAATAAATTATTGCTGCCCATTCCGCCCATCACATTTCCTCCAGGGTTATTCATAAAGTTATTTCCCATGGTATTCGAGCGATTGAAGAGATTATTTCCACCCATACCCATGTTATTTCTAACTATATTAGAGAATATTTCATAATTCAATACCCTCCTCCCATATTATTGGACTGGAAAAGATTATTCCCTGTTCGACAGTTAAAATAAAGTCATTTATTCACTTACCGCCCATTCCGCCACCTAAATTGTTTCCTCCTATTCAAAAATTAGAGGGAGACAAAAAGAATTTCTTACTGTTGAAAAGGTTATTAGAGCCTCCTCCACCACCACTGAACAGATTGTTGCTGTTATTGGCTAAAGGCTTACAAAAATCACTGGAAAGTCTTACTAAATAGATTATTCATGATCTAAAGCACCAATTTTACTGCGAATTTAAATTTTTTTAAATCTAGAGGGATTTGTTCAAAACATCCTAATTCCCAAATCAGAAGAAAAATTCACCTCTACACATTCTGATATTTCCCGATATAGCTAATGCCCTAGTTGGATAAATCGAACAATCCACAAAAAATTTCTCAAAAGGAAGCTGTTACTCTAATAAGCCTAAAAGAAACACTTATTCAATTTGAAAGTCGAATAATTTTTAAAAAACTTATGGAGAACACTTCGGTCAATATCTCCTTCAGCAGTTCGACTCTTGACGCTAGTACTTCTCAAGACACCAATTCCAAGAAGAAAAAAACTCTGGAGGATTACGAGATTATTACTGACCACCCAGATCTCGGGAAAGGAGCATATGCGACAGTTAAGCTCGTCAAAGAGAAGGATGACCCAACAAAACTCTATGCTATGAAAATAGTAATTACCTTTTGTGAGCTATTGAAAACACTTCTAGATTAGTAAAAAGGAACTTCTCACATATTCCTCTCCTGAGGCCCTAAAACGAGAAATTAAAACGCATAAGAAGGTCAATCATCCGCACATCGTTAAACTGATAAATTATTTCGAAGACAAAGAGCATGTATATATGGTCCTCGAGTACGCTGAAAGTGGAAATCTGTTTTTCTACATCCGGAAGAAGCAGCGAATACAGGAAAAAGAAGCATTTGTTTATTTTTTCCAAACTGCATTAGCCATAGATTATCTCCACAAAAAGGGAATATTACATCGTGACCTCAAGGTTCATTTAACATGAATCTGGATTAAATTTCTAGCCTGAGAATCTCCTGCTAGATGCCAACGGAAATATCAAAATCTGTGATTTTGGTTCTTGCGCAGATTCAATCGGACAAAGGTATAGTGTGTCAAGTTCTTGTCTCTAAGCATTTTAGAAATACATTTTGTGGTACAGTTGAGTATATGCCTCCAGAAATGGTCCAGAACAAGACTCACGATTATAAGGCAGATATTTGGTCACTAGGTATATTACTCTTTGAGCTCCTACACGGATATCCTCCTTTCCGCGGGAAGAACAATGAAGAGAAGTTTAACAAAATATTGGCCGGAGAAATAGAGTTCGGTGGAGATATTTCTCCAGAAGCAAAGGATTTAATTCAAAATCTACTCAAGTTTGAAGCCAAAGAAAGGCTTGAGTTTGAGGCTATCTTTGTCCATCCCTGGCTCAAGAGATTTGAGGCAGAGTTGAAGATGGATCTAAAGAAATATATTTACAAGCCCAAGAAAACTCAGTCTAAGAATAATAACAATAGCAGGCTTGAAATGTCCTTTGCAAACACTACATCCATGCTCGAAGAATTCCAGCCGACTCCATCTTCCGAATCTAGCAGCAGCAGCCCTTTTGGTAACCTTGATCAACTGAGTAATAGTTCCAATCCATTCAAAAGGAAACCTACTCAAGTCATATCTCAGACCACCGATGAGACAAATAATGTCCTAGTCATTCCCACTGAACAAACCGAGCCTCTTGCCGAAGAACCCAGAAAGTCTAGAAAAGATATCTTTGAAAAAAGTCCTAGTAAGATCGACCAGGCTGAACTCATGACCAAGAGGAGTGTCAGTCCAAAAAGTTCGAGAAATAATGAGATTGGTTCCTCAACCCCAGGAAGAGATAATGAGAATAGAAGTGCCTCTCCTAACCCTTTCAGAACTCAACAAACCATATCTGACAATAAGTATGAGAGAAAGACAACTGAGGCTTCTCCTTTGAAGTACAAAATTTTTGATTCACAGCCTAAGGCCTCTACACCCCAGCACTCCAAGGGTCAGAATAGGTTTGAATTTGATAATATTGAGCCAACTAGAAAGGCTCTGACTCCTTCTAATAATTCAGAAACTGAGATGGTTCTCCCTACAAATGTTTCAAATAAAAGATCTGAGGATGAACAGAAAGAATCCGCAACAGGAAGGGTTAAAACAGAGGGAACTAATGAGAGAAAATCCTTTGTCGAACTAAAAGATACTGACAAGGAAAATTTCCTCGGAGGATCAGCAAAGATTTATGCGGAATTAAATCAAGATCACAGTCCAGACAGGTCTTTTTTCAAAAGCAAAGAAGATGAAGAGTTCAGAATGACCCGTGTGACCAAGATTTTACAAACTCATGCGGATAACCCAGAAGTCAATTCAATTATGAATAAAATATTTGCTGATAAATCCTTCGATAAAAGTCCTGAAAGGCCTGTATCCCCAAGACTCAATAAGGAAACTGAGAATAGAGACTCTGTCCTCAGCAAAGAAGAAAGACATACCAATATAGACAAATACTTGTCTTCCATTGGAATTGATGATACTGAGGAAAATTTACTCCTGGATAAATTATCTAATTTCTACGAGACAGGAAAACTCATAACTCCTAGAGGGAAGGGGCGTAAAGAAGCTGACGCAGGAAAAGGAGGGTTATTTTTCAAGGAGAGACCTTCTCGTTCTCTTGGTAATTTGCACGAGTTCGAGAATTTAGCCCAGCCAGAGGTTGATGAAAGGAAATTACAGCCAAAAATTTCCTTTGGTGCCGAAGGAGATGTCTTTATCTCTGAAGTGCCAGTAAGGAGTATTTATGAATTAAAGGCAGCCAGTCAGGAGTCTAATGGAAATAGGCTTTCTAATATCCAGGCAAGAACTGATGGAGACCAGGATTCATTAATAACTGATGTGATTAGTCAAATTGGTGAGAAGAAGGCAGGAGCCGTCCAGAATAAGAGTAATTTCCATAAGAAAAGTGGATATGAAACTCCTGAAAGGAGAGAAAGCAATAATCAGGAATCAGAAATTAGGCAGTTCAGCTTTGGAAAGAGGAAGAACGGGGAATTGGATGATGACAGGAAAGAAAGATATAATAATAAAGAGAAAGAGAAATACAAGATTTACCAGCTATTGAAGGGTGGGGCAACTCTTGACCAAGAAATGATAAAGAAACCTAGAAGAGGAGGAGCTAACAAGCCTCCTCTTATGAGAAGAAGCCGTAGTGCTATTGGATTCAAAGTGATAGAAACTTCTGAAGGAGATCCTGTCATTTATGAACATAAGCGTAATGAAGTTGTCAAGGAATATAAAAACAAGATAAAAAATCTGACGCATTTTAACTCAGGAAAGGAAGAAGACTTTAAAGGTAAATTCAGGTTTATTTTTCTGATTTGTTAGTGAGAGTTATCACTGAGACAGGAAAATATCCAAAGAGCAATATGAGACCAAAAAATACTCCCAGCAACAGCTCCCAAAAGACCCTCGATTTCTCTACAAATCTTAGGGAAATTGATTTTGAAAATGAGTATAAATAAATCTTTTGTCTCTTAATTCATAGCCCTGTGCATCAAGAGCTCAGAAGGGGTGCTAAGAGATTGATGGATCCAAAAAAGAAGAAGATTGATAATTTGATTTGTCCTATTGATGTTGAGGAAGAAGAAAGAGTGACCAGAGTTTCTACTAGAACCAAGTTGGAATTGGGAAATCTTGCAGATAAACTAAACGAAGAGGAGGAATCAGTAAAATATAGATTGAATATTCGTAATAAATTAGCCTGGATTCTTTGGAAAGATTTGGTCCTTTTTTACATGTGTTGGCAGGGACAATAAGCCTATTGGAATCAAAAAGAACTAAATTATTTAATGTGATTTGAATTTTGGTACTTTCGTTCCTAGCCCTTTCATAGCAAATTCGGCAGAGGAATTAATTCCAAATGTTTTATCTGTATGATTTTTTCTTTCTGTGCATAAATACAAACATATGTAGAAGAAAAGTAAATGGTAACATTAAAAATTCAAAACTACATGGGAATTTCAATATCTTTAATGACCTGAATATTCTGAATACTCACATTCATCAACTTTTTGTCCTTCATATCTGAGATCAGCTTAGTAAGATATTTAATCTTTGCAGCCAATACAGTTAAGGAGACGTCCCCAAAGGTCTGGATGACGACCGCCATCACATAGATGAGGACATTAAATGATCCTCCCATATATTCTCTAACAGTCTTCTCTGTTAACAGAATGAAGAGATTTATAGTGATTCTGATAAAGAAAATCAAATTGAGCAAGGCAAAGTAGACTATAACTCCCTTGTTGAACTCGTATTTCAAGAAGTTATATCCCAGTAAAAAATTGACTATCCAAACGAAGTGCACAATCATCAGAGATAAAATGAAAGAAGTAATAACTTGGCTTGAGGCTTCCTTATTAGAGCCATTATTGTTGTTATTTCCACTCTTCGAGAGCACATCAATCCCTGAAAGCCAGTAAGAAATCATCAGGATATTTATCGCCACAAGAAAGAGGTTAATCAGCAAAAATCTTCGCATTCCCAATTTCAATCTCAGATCCAGCTCTTGGGTCTTAGGATCATATTCTTGCATAGAAGTATCATATTCGTGGTCAGGATTATAATAGAAAAATCCCTCAGTGTCATCACTGGACCTGGACACCTCGAAAACTTTCTTAGGAATATGCATAATTTTTAACTTCAATTTATTCAATCTCAATCTTGAACTTACTTTTTAGTTTCTATTTGCATATTAAGATACTGATAGAGCAGGAAATAATCAACCCTCCCTCAATAGTCTTGAGTTCGGTCTAATGAATAGGACAGTCATGGGGGATTTTATTTTATTACATTAGTTTAATCTTAAGAACTAGAACAGGTTCTTTCTGAATTAGTTTTAGGTTAGTGGGAGAGAATGGGAGTGAGATCAAAATAAGCATTAGCGAACATATCTAGTTGCATTTGCATACCTTACAAAATTAGTAGGCAAACTGATCGTAACGAAATCTAAATACATTCAATACATAATAGTCTTTAATGGTATGGCTGATTCTTTCAGGCTTTTGGATATTTGAAAGTGGGATCCTTTTCATCTGAGTCTGACGTCTTAGAACCTTCAGATAATTTCAATAGGTATTCAAATTTGGCTAGTTCTCTATCAAGTTTCTGGTTAAAGAGTTTGAGTTTTTTCTTCGCCTCTCTGAATTTTGCATATTCAGTTTCGAACTAACGGTTAGATAGTTTAAAAAGGGTTACGATTTCAAGTGTTTCTTTGACGAATTTAGTTAGTTCTTCTTCACTCATTCTGAACTTGAAAGAGGTTTTGCTAGTGTCAGTCATGCTAAATTTGAAAACTTAATTGAAATATCTCAACTAATTCAACTGACTAAAAAAAAACTAATTTCAAATTGATAGCTGTTTGAGAATGCACAGATCGCAAATTGATGAGATTACTTACAAAAGAGCTAAGGATGCAAGGGATATTGTAAGTTTTCCAAATCTTTAAAAGAAACTTTAGGCAAGACAACTCAGAAAAGACTTAGATGACTTATATTGTGGTATCGAGAGAAACGATAAAAAACTAGAAGAAATTAAGAAGGACATTAAATTAGATCAAAATGGCACATAAGAATCAAGGTCGAGAGAGCCACGATAAATTTGGCGCTGGCCAAGTTACTTCTACTGAGGTCTTTTCGCTTTATGAAGATCTGATGATGTTGAACACGAAGTTGGAAAGTGAGTCTCGAAGAACCCCAACATTACTCAAAAAAAGAGGTATCAAACCGATAACACCATCTATTGAAACAGAAATTGAAACAAGACAACTTTACATGGAGCAACCAACTACTCAAGTTGTGATGGGTATTAGCATGCCAGACTACCTTGCAAGACTAGAGGCTCAGGTACCTCATTTGAGTGAATATTTTATGCTAGATTCAAGCTTATAATAAGGAAAAGATTGATGCAACAGATGAATTGTACATATTGTACTGTAAAGTATTAAAAATGGTCGAGGTTGCAGACAATCTTAAAAACGGGTCATGTGATCCTCACTTTGATGAATACTTAAAAAGCGAGAAGGATCATTTGATTTCCTTGATTAAGGGTAATGAGGAAAATCTGAAGAATAACTTGGAATTTAATCGCAGTTTGGAATCTAAAATCAACTACTATAGCCAAATCTAGAGTTAGTTAGATGAAAGTACAATACGTAAGCAATATCCTGTGTATTTAACTGTTAACAATCGGAATAGATCATGAAATGATCTAATTTATTACCAAAGCTTAAAACAAAATTATGTGGCTACATGCATTCTTAAAAGTGTCTTGGGTCTAGTCCTCATTGATATAAGAAAGAGTATGTTCGAGTATATGCAAAATTGAAAGTTTCTCTACTAAATCCTTTGGAGATCGTTCGCATCTATTTTATCGAATCCTTTTAGAGAATGAAGAGATGATGGTATCACTCATTATTATTGCTACAGGATGTAACTCTGGTTGCTTTTTCTTGTTTTCATTGTTGATATAAATTATTTTGCTAGAAAGTTCTGATAAGTATCTGAAGTCAAATGTTAGTGTAGATAATCAAAGATAAATATTAATTTAAAAATGGGAAAAAGAAGCGATTCAGAATCCAGTTCAAGTTCATCTGAAACTTCGAGCTCACGCTCTCGTTCTCGTTCTGAAAGAAAAAAGTACTCCCGCCGTGATAAGGACAGCAAGAAATCACGTAAGAATTACAAACATCGAGATGATAAAAAGAAAAAGCGTAGACACTCATCTTCCGCTTCATCCGAATCCAGCTCACGTTCCAAGTCACGCTCCAGATCCTCCGAAAGAAGCCGTAGTAAGCATAAGAAAAAAACCGGTACTCGTTCTCGTTCCAAATCCGACGACAAACGAAAAGAAAAAAAACCTATCAAATCCCCCTCACCTCAAAAGAAAAACCAGCATATGACCGAAGAAGAGATACAACGTGAAAAAGAAAGAAAGAGACAGATTAGACTAGCCAAAGTCAAGGCTCTCAAATATGAACGAGACGACGTTGTAGAAAATCCATACAACACTATGCAGTCTGGACCTCAAGAAGAGGTAAAAGAGAGTCCCCAAGATAAAACAGCAACTAGAATAGGAATTATGGATGAGCTGGAAATGGGAGATGAGGACGATAAAGCTAGTACTACCCAGCAGACACCCAAAGTGGGCCCAGCCGCCTCTGATGGTAAGATTTTTCTAGAAGAAAGCTCATTTATAGCTATCGATGAAGAAGAAGATCCATTGGAAGCCTATATGAAGACCATTAACCGTAATTTGTTTTTTAGTTCTTCTTTTATCTTTTTAGAGGAAGCAGCTCAGCAGGTTCTCGAATCTTTGGACAAAGAAAAACCTGTCGAAGAGTTCAAGGCTCCTGAAGCTCAGCATGAGCCTAAGGTCATCACTCTCGAAGACCTACAAAAGTTGCGTATGAATTTTTCCTTACTTTTCCTAATATAATAGATAATCTCCCTCCAAAGACCTTTGCCCTCGATGACGAAATCTTCCCTGAAATTGCTAAAAGAAACTACGAGCAACAAATGGTACAGGAAGAGGCAGACGATGAGGATGATGAGGAATACAGGAAGGCCTTTCTTGAAGCAATGAAAAAGGCCGCACCCAAGAAGCCAGAACAAACGATGGAACCAGAGCAAAATGGTGCTGCAGATAAAACCAAGAAAAAGAAGAAGTCTGAGAAGGAAATTCTTGATGATGATCTAGAAGAGGACTATGGCTTTGTGGAGGAAGAACTTGATGAAGGCGAGTTCATTACTAAGAAGAAGAAGGAAGCCGAAAGAAAGGAACTAAAGCCTGTGGACCATACAGCCACTGAGTACCTTCCTTTCAGAAAGAACTTCTATATCGAGACCAAGGAAATAAAAGAAATGACAATGGAAGAGGTCGAAAAATACCGTAAAGAGCTTGGAGATATCCAAGTCAGAGGAAAAGATTGCCCCAAGCCCATCAAGAATTGGTATCAATGTGGATTAAGTGATAGTGTTCTAACTCTATTGATCGAAAAAAGAAAGTTCACCGACCCTTTCCCAATCCAATGCCAAGCTATTCCCGCCATTATGTCAGGAAGAGATGTCATTGGTATTGCTGAGACAGGTTCCGGCAAGACCCTGGCCTATTTGTTGCCTATGATCAGACACATTAAGGATCAACCACCTTTGGAAGAAGGCGATGGACCTATTGGATTAATTATGGTTCCTACTAGAGAATTAGCTACTCAAATTCACCATGAATGCAAGATTCTGGCTAAAGTTACAGGTCTTCACACTGCCTGTGTTTATGGAGGAGCTGGTATGGCTGCCCAAATTGCTGATCTTAAGAGAGGAGCTGAAATTGTCGTCTGTACACCGGGAAGAATGATCGATGTTCTTTCAGCAAGCAACGGAAAGATCACCAACCTCAGAAGGGTTACATTCGTTGTGCTTGATGAGGCTGATAGAATGTTCGATCTTGGTTTCGAACCTCAAATTTCAAAGATTTTGAGCAATATTCGCCCCGATAAACAAATCGTCATGTTTTCGGCTACTTTTCCTAGAAACGTCGAAAACCTGGCTAAGAAAATCCTTCAAAAGCCAATTGAAATTATCGTCGGAAGCAGAGGAAAGATCTGCTCCAATATTGAGCAGCACATTGAAGTCATAGACGAGGGCAGCAAATTCCTGAGACTATTAGAAATCCTGGGAGAGTGGTACGAGAAGGGAAGTATTCTGATCTTTGTGGATAAGCAAGTAGAAGCTGACAATCTCTTCAAAGAGCTTCTAAAATACGGATATTTCCCTTTGGTTATTCACGGTGGTCAGGACCCTACTGACAGAGAATTCACAATTCTTGATTTCAAGAAAGGAGTCAGAACTTTGATGGTTGCTACCTCAGTTTGTGCCAGAGGTCTTGATATTGCATCTATAGTCCTTGTTATCAATTACAAATGCCCCAATCATAAGGAAGATTACATTCATAGAATAGGAAGAACAGGAAGAGCTGGTAAAAAGGGTACTGCTATCACATTTATCAGCCCTGAGGAAGAGGCCTATTCTCTGGATATTATGGCAGCCCTTAAGATGAGCGGAATAGAACCACCTGAAGACTTGGCTAAAATGGCAGAAAAATTCAAGAAAAAGGTTGAAAAGGGAGAAGCCGTTCACATAAAGAATAAGAATCTAAGAGGAACAGGATACGCCTTCGACGAAAAAGAACAAAATAAGATCAAAGAAGCCAAAAGAGCAATGAAGACACGTTTTGGTATCGAGCTTGACATCAGCGACGTCGAGCTTTCTGATGACGAAATTGTCAATAAGAAAGAAGATAAGACAGAAAAGTACTATTCTACTTCATACAATTTTAACTCTTATAGGGAATTCGATGAAAAGGAAATTCTTAAGATGATCAAGGATCCTAACACAAAGGCCGCAGTCATGCAGGCTGCTACCAAGGCTGCCAAGGATGCCATTCTTGCAGGTGCTAGTTCCGAAGAAGTCCTTGCTGCTGCTCATAATGCTATCAAGAGCGTCCTTATCCATTACAAGGGCTCAGGAATTGATCAGGCTCTTCGTCTTAGAGATGAGTTTGAAAGTCGTGAGGAAGAAAATAGTGAATATGTGTCTGCTGATCTTGAGATTAATGACTATCCTCAGAGTGCAAGAAATAGAGTCACAGGTAAGGACTTCCTTGCCAGATTCCATGATCTTACAAATTGTACTGTTTCAGTTAGAGGAACCTACATTGAGCCAACTAAGAAGGTTCCTCCTGGAATGAAGAAATTGACTCTTCATATTGTGGGTGAAAGCAAGCAGTCTGTGGCAGATGCTTATAGAGAACTGAGAAGAACATTAGATGAGGCTGCTATGGAAGCTATGAGCAGTACTGCTGGAGGTAAATATACAATTTAAAGCATGCATATATTGTTAATCATATGATGTATAGAGTGATCTCTGTAAAAATACAATTAATTCCCAATCATTGAAAGATATAATTAAAAGACCTATCACAATTTGAACGTATAGAGTAGGTACAAGTGATTATAAATACTGCAATTAGATATACAACTTTTATCAATTCGAAGTGAGTAGAAAAGTGTAGTAAAGAACCTATAGAAGTCAAAAAGAGTTGCAGAAGAGGCCTGAATGGGCGAAACAGCTCCTATTAAGACAAGTGCCTAAAAAAGAAGAAAATTTGATGAATTAAGAAAAGAAATTTTTATTTTCCTAACCAGAGAATCATGGCGAAGGATGCGTAAAAATTCAAGCAAAGATCAGCTAATGTCCGAAATAAAATGAATACAAAAGAGCAAATGAAGAGTCATGATTCTTCAAAATATATTCATGAAATTGATAGAAAAAACTACATGATTCTTAATCCTGAGGCTTATCATAGTCCTCTTTATTCAAAAGATTTCACTCGCTTGCAAAGCCATTGAATATGTAAGATGCAAATTGATTGAAATGTTGCTTATCTTACTTATTTGAGTTCTAATCTAGTCCTCTTGCTCTTTATTAAACCAAGTAAATGCTGCAAACATCCTAATTGTTTGATAATACTCATAAGAAAGTAGAGACGGACAATCTCATTCTATTAAAATTAGAAAATCTTAATTGCTGAAATGAGACTTTAGGTTTGAAGAATCTTCCTTAATTGTTTAACAATTAGAAATTGAGACAATTTATGAGCAAATGTTGCCCACAGAGAGATGGAACAACGTCAAACAAGTAAAGTATCAAATACAAAGAGATAACAATTTAAGATAAATGTTAAATCAAACCAAACGTGATTGATGATACTCTGTAAGGTCATCAATCATGCACTTTTATTTGGGGTCTAAAAAGCTTTATCTATTCCTTGCGAAAAGCAAATCCTTTAAATGTTGATGCAATTGAAATTGGTTAAAACCTCTTTGTCCCTCTATTAGTTATAGTTTAAGTTAAAATATCCCTTAGGGTGAGGAGAGGGAAATCAAATATAAGAACGTTTTCAGGTCGATTTTCTTTCATCACATTGCAAGTCACATCAGAAAGTTTATCATAGAGACTCTGTTCTTCTATAATATGAATCTAGATTTATCAAGGAATATTGTTGTGATATATCAAGTCATTTAAGTCTGTGAAGTAAATAATTCTCATCGAAGCACTTATAAAGGATCTGCAGAACTTCAGAGTTGAAAAGACAAAGGGGAAAAGAAAAAATTGCACTATAAAACCTTGAAAAAAAAAAAA
>Ga0065720_1019357_pt1 | contig 27803 bp, 19 predicted proteins | sample Thericmetagenome_FD_59107 | JGI IMG/M metagenome (GOLD analysis project Ga0065720, IMG submission 59107) | Thermophilic microbial communities from the Joint Bioenergy Institute, California, USA of rice/straw/compost enrichment - eDNA_2 v2... | ecosystem: Engineered > Solid waste > Grass >... | reverse complement strand
TCACTTACAAGTCACATAGTTACATGGAAGGACTCGTAATCTAATTTCTAATGGACAAGCCAGCAACACACAACTCGCCCCGGACCTGGTTCCTGACATCGTCGCTATCGCCGCTATGCATCCGCTTGATCCGGCAGCTGCTGGCGCACGGCGACTACGTGGTGTGCTGTCTGCCACCGCAGGAGGTCGAGGATGACGAGCGCAGCGCCGAGTTCCGCGAGCTCGTCAACGAGTGCAAGAGCAATCGCAAGGACCGTGAAGGCTGGAAGGACCGCATACGCGGAATTCGCTGCGATGGCCGGACTATGGGCCAGTGCGGCGCTGCTATCGCCGAGGCGGTGCATGTCTTTGGCAGGATAGACATCTTGCTGTGCTGCAAGTTTGAAGGTGAGCTGGGCTTCATTCATAACCTCATGAGACAGTTCCTGACTGTGAACAGCCGTCATTGGCACCGTAGAGGAGCTCTCCGCTACACCGGCCACGCGCAATCTCATTCGCGACCAGTTTGAAACTATTTTCTTCTCCCAAGTAAACTTCATCAAGGCCGCCCTCCCCCAGTTCCGTGCCCAGCACACCGGGCACATCATGATCCTGACCAGCATCGGCGGCCACATCGGCACGCCTTGGATGTCCATCCACACAGCAGCGACCTGGGCGCTCGAAGGCTACTGTGACTCGCTCGCCTACGAGATTGCCCCCTTCAACATCAAAGTGACTATCGTCCAACCCAACAAGGAGATACAGACCCTCACCAACAAGATCATCTTCTCCCCTCCCTTGCCCTGGTACACCGACCCGGACATCAACCCGCCCACAGTCCCGTCCATGCGCGACATGCTGGTCAACGTGCTCAACGCGAATCCAGATACTACCATCGACCGGCCATATGAGCACACTGAGATCCTGTACCGCTATCCGCGCTTGTCGCCCCCGGCTTACGACAAACTCGTTACTGAGACTGTTCATGCGCTGTGTGCCATTGGCGGGCACGAAAACCCGCCTGCTAGGCATATCGTTGGGTTTGAGGGCGCTGTGGCGGTCAAGGAGAAGCTCAAGACCGTTATGGAGGAGCTGGAGGATTTTGTGGAGGCAAGTCTGGCTGTGGATATCTTTGATAGTGAGCTGAAGCAGGAGGCGAGGCAAGGGAAGTCGAATTTGGACGTGGCACCACCGCCGCCGTCGGTAGCAAGTGGGTAGCTAGAATGGGTTTCTGTTTTCTTTTTCGCTTCGTCTGGCCTTCTTTGTTTCAAGTTCGGGAGTTGTCATGAGAGCCAGTTCTTGTTGGATAAATGCGTTGGAGTACCAGGAACCCGGGACCATGAGTTGATAGCCGATGAGATGTTCTTTGCCGTCTATGAGTATCAGCTTACCGTTCGCTCGTATGTGATAAGGAGTTACGTTTGGCCACCCTTTTGGAACATGGTAACGCACAGAAGAAGTCATAAGTAGTTGATTTCAAGGGGAAAAGCACAAACACCATCATCTCCAATGCATGCTGGAGGCATCAGGCATCGAAGCTCCTTAGAAAGGATGACGGAGCAAGAACCATGTTTTGATTCCCCCGTCCACCAAACATCCCGGCTCATGTGTCAAGCGCCGACATCGAACTGAAGCATTTAGCAGCATCCTTCTTGTTCATCTGGTCGAATAACGTGACGATGAGCAATATATACAATCTTGCCCACAGCAGTCAACTCTCTACTTTCTATTTTCTTGCTTAGTGATCCCAAGGGTGCTTCCAGCCGAGGAGGACAGGGCCTGGTAGCGACAAAGTAACTAATGTCAGCCTTTGAGAAAATTCGGAGACACAAATGAGAAATAGGCGAGCGAAATAGGTGAGCCATACCGTCCTTCTTCGCGCGGTAGAAGATCTGTTCCCGAGGTCAGCCAAAAGCCCCGCACTCAAAGAGTCTCTTCTGCCCGCCAACAGGCAAACAATACGCACCCAGAACCACATGGAAGCACCGAGGCCGGTGGCCAGGAACCGGTGTACCCGGGAGACGTGTTGTCCACCGCCGGCCATTGTCTCTTACTTGTCTGATGTTGCTTGCCTGTGCTCCGAGAGATACTTGGTCAGGACTTGCTTGCTTGCCAATTGCAGGTCTTTCTTGGGAAGTTTGAGGGGTTTTCTTACCCTGCCGCTCGTCGAATTGCAGGCTTGCACGAGAAAGGGGGGAGTTTTGTGTCGCGGAAGGGTGACAGTGGTCGAGCGCTGTTTTGGGACCCGAAGGTGACGTTGAGCCACTGCTCTGTTTGCCTGTTGCTTGAGCTGAGCGGGATGCTGCTGAGACCTTGCATAGTCATCAGGGTTCGGGTTGTTAACCGCTCGGAATTTAGGGTATGAAAGGGCCCACTCAACTGCCGGTGGTCTGTGCTGCGGAAGTCCCGTTTCCCAGCAAAGTTGCAGGAGGTGGCTTGTGCGGGCCTGGCTTGGCGCAGACGGTGGGCAGTTCGCGGGAGTCGCTAGACATCAATATCGAATCTTTTATGACAACTGCTAGGTGTGAAGATGAAGAAAATTGCCTTCATTTTCAGTAAAACGTTATTTTGTTAGTTATAGAATACCTTCTGAGATTATTTTAAATGAGATGCTTGCCAGATACTGGTCCAAGGTCACATAACCTTACGTGGTGTGTCTGGATTCTTGACCCTGTAAGTAGATAGTACCGCTTGCTTAGTCATCCTCCCCGCTGCTGCATAATCAATGAGATCGGCCATGCCTTCGCTTCAGCGGCTGCGTTCCTGGGGAATGGCAGCATCGCGAATGCAAACGCATCGCAACGCTTTCGCACTCGGCTTGCTATTGTGATTCCAACTCAATAGCAAAAGGTCGACTCGCCGCACACTTGGGCCATGCTCCCGGCCACTTCCAGCTGAGAAGCTAACGTCTTCTCAATTTTTGATTCTCAATACATCCGCTCTTAGTCTTACTGTTCTTTTTTTTCTTTTATCCCCATCCATCCATCGAGCCCTGTGATCCGCATCCATTCCTCCTACGAACTACGAAGTTCACAGTGTTCGAAGCAACACGGCTCCATTTTCTCAATTTTACAAGCAGTTAGACACTCATACATCATCACAAGCCAGCCACAATGAGCGTTCTCGAGTCTCAGGAAGGGAGCGGTGCCCTTTCACCGCGCAGCTTCGCCCTTCAGCACGCGCGTCCTCGGAATAGCTTTGTCGGCTGCTCCCGCATCAGTGATTACGAAGTTCTGGGAAAGCTAGGTGAAGGTACCTTTGGGTATGTCGCCTCGACCTCAGGCCGTTGTGCGCTTGTTCAATGGCCTGGTTCCGACGTCCTACTGACGCTGTTACCAGCGAGGTCCATCGCGCGCGCTCAAAGAAGACAGGCAAATTGGTCGCCCTCAAGAAGATCATCATGCACAATGAGAAGGATGGGGTCAGTGTTGTTTGACGGTCTATGAACCTGCTGCACATCTATGCTGACATTCATCCAGTTTCCCATCACAGCCCTCCGTGAAATAAGACTCTTGAAGCTGCTCAACCACCAGAACATTTTGCGATTAGAGGACATGGCGGTCGAGCACCCGGCCAGGGGCAGTAAGTCATCTTTTTTTGCGCGGGCAATACTTCTGCGACCATGCTCACCAACATCCACAACCTAGGCGACAAGCGCAAGAGGCCCATCATGTACATGGTCACTCCCTACATGGATCACGACCTGTCTGGCCTGTTGGAAAACCCTTCTGTCCACTTTACCGAACCCCAGATCAAGTGCTACATGCTTCAGCTTCTCGAAGGCTTGAAATACCTCCATGCGAACCGCATCCTCCACAGAGACATGAAAGCTGCCAACCTTCTCATCAACAATAAAGGCATCCTTCAGATTGCCGATTTCGGCCTAGCGAGACACTACGATGGAGAGACTCCGAAGCCTGGGCAAGGTGGCGGCGAAGGCAAGCGTGAATACACTAGCTTGGTAGTCACGCGCTGGTACCGTCCACCAGAGCTGTTGATGCACCTCCGGCGCTATACTACCGCGATCGATATGTGGGGTGTAGGGTAAGCCGCATTTCACCCTTGAGCTTGTTCATGCTGATCGCTAACGCGGCATGATTCAGGTGTGTCTTTGGTGAGATGCTCACTGGCAAGCCCATTCTTGCCGGAGAGAGCGATGGTCATCAACTTGAGTTGATCTTCGAGCTCTGCGGGACCCCTACCGACGACAACATGCCTGGTTGGCGCTCTCTGCCAGGCGCAGAGAACCTGTGCCCTAGGCCCCGCCAAGGAAATTTGGGCTATCGGTTCAGGGAACATGGTCCCCAAGCTGTCTCGCTCCTGAAGGAGCTCCTCAAGCTGGACTGGAAGAAGCGCATTAACGCCATCGATGCGCTGCAGCATCCCTACTTCCGCACCCCACCATACCCGGCCAAGCCCCACGAACTCCCAGCATTCGAAGAAAGCCACGAGCTTGATCGTAGAAAGTTCCACGACCGTAGGGCGGCCATGCCACCGGCTCCCAGAGGCGGTACCGTTGGCCGCGGGCCCCACGACGACCGTGGCCCCGACTACCGCAACGGCGTTAACGGCGCTGGCCGCTACGGTCCCCCTCCCCGCAACAACCGCGGTCCTGCCCCTCCCGGGGATGACCGAGTCCCCGCCTGGTATCGCGACCGTGGCCTCCCTCCTCGCCCCCCGCCCCCCGCCGATGGTGGTGACTACGCTGATCCCTACCGAGATCGTGGCCGGCCCCCTCGTGGCGGTCCCGGCGGCGGCACACGCCCCGACGTGGACACGTACATCCCAAGCTACGATCGCGATCCCAGGCGCGATGATCGCCGTCGCAGGGACGACATGATGCGGGATGACAGGCGAGGAGGTGCTGAACCATGGGATCGAGATCAATATCGGGACCGCAGGCGCGATTGGGACGATAGGAGCCGGACTAGTCGGACGCGGAGTAGGAGCCGCTCGCCCATGCGCGACAGGGATAGGGACAGGGACCGCGATCGGGAACCCCGGGATATGTATCGCAGATAGGAGCAGTGACCCCGCCGAGAGGGGTCTGATGGTAAGCAGTGAGGGTCGCGCAAGAAGGGCAATATGTTGAGGAGCACTACGGGCACTACATAATGGCATTGTATGGGTTTGCTTCTAGCTGATGGCATTTTCGGGACACTGCATGCGTGTACGTTATTGAAGGGAAAAGGAGTCTTCTTTGCTTGGAGTCAGCGGTGGGTTGTTTTTCTGTTGGTAGCAAGAATACCCTAATGCAGTCACGTATTTCTATCATTTACCCAACCTACATTTCCTGCTTGCTGTCACTGGGAGAGTCGGAAATGAAATTATTATGAAAGCAAGACCATTCCCTATGTCAGCCGTATCCCTCTAACACAGGATCCATGTAATCCAAAAACTCCATGACAATGCAAGTGAATACAAAAAAGATTGCGATTTGAACCCATTGTCCAGATCCGTTTCCATGTCCCCTCTAGTCAGAAAACTAATTTCTCCTTCACAATCTTGTACAGCTTTCTTTGCTTTGGTTGTTTGAACAGTCGCTGCCGCATACGGCCCAGGAAACGTGCCAGCCACAAGAACAGATAATGCTCGCCTGTCCAGGCAATCAAGAAATAGACGAACCCGAAAGCAATCAGCGTGATCTTGAAGGTCCAGCTCATCCAGGTGAGCTGCATGAACTCGAAGAGCCAGTGAGGAGGGACGAGCAGCATCAGCAGCGTGGCGATGAGGGTGACGGCAACGGCAGATAGGAATGGCCCTAAACGATCGTCAAGATCAGTAAACAGAACATTTAGCAAAAGCGTGGGGGAGAACTAGGGGGTTGTGAAAACATACAGGTTTCCAGCGGCGACTGTCGGAATGGTCGTCCAGCATTGAGCACGACGCCCGAGAGGATGTACTCGAAGCAAGACGCGAAGAACAGCGTGGTGTTCTCCGAATTCTCGATGTTTGACTTCTCCGTGTCGACGATCGGCGGGATATACCACGGCTGCTGCCGCACCGCGACCCAAGCCAGGGCCTGGATCATAACACAGACGAAGACGTGGCTAAGCAGCGGCACCAGAACCTTGCGCGAGACAAGGTCGGAGACGGGCCGCTTTGCACATAGCTTCGAGTGTGGACCGGCCCAGCTCATGAAGACGGCAATGGGCAGGATCAGCATCAGGTCGATGTAGAGGAACTGAAAGTCTCCCAGGTTGGAAGCCGACACGTACAAGAAGCTCACCGAGGTGAACTGGATGAACGAGTACAGGCTCATGTACTTGAAACAGGAGAAACTAGTGACCAGCGAAGCGCGACCCTCGCGGATGACTTCGGGCACGCAGCGGATGTCGAAAATCTGAGACGTGAAGGGGGCTGCGACCGAGGCCTCGGCTTCGGAGAGCGAGATGCCCACATCGGCCGCTTTAAGCGCAGCGCAGTCATTCGCCCCGTCGCCGCAGAAACCGCACGAGTAGTCGATGCTCTGGAACTTCTTAACCAGCTCTTGCTTCTCGTCCGGTGACATGCGTGCGTAAACCTTGCCCAATACCAGCATGCGATGGAGCACATCAGTAGGGGCATGATCGACAATCCAGCGGAAGACGTCGCCAGTGACAGCGATAGCGTAGTTGCGTATGTTGGACACGTCATAAGGGAGAGAAGCATCCGTTTGTGGTGGGACCGGCATAGGAAGCAGAGTCCAAGGATCCAGCTCCAAGGCTGGGTTGTTGATGCTCTCCCATCGAAGCTTCGCGTTGCAGTCGTCGGCATTGCCTTCGATAAAGCGCGGCATGTAACAATGAGCATGTTCTTCAATGATTCCACATTGGCGAGCCACACTGACGGCAGTCCGTATGTTGTCGCCAGTGATCATCACCGTTCCAATGTTGGAAGACAGCAGCTCCTTAATAACTGAAGTTGTTGTTGGCTTCAGCTTGTTTTCGAAGATAATGAAGCCGACGAAGTCGAGTCCTGACTCAACCTCGTCTCTTGTCATTCTATTGACCGAGACCAAGTTGAGCTTGGGAATACGTTTGGTAGCGCATGCAATCACGCGGTATCCAGCATGGGTATAGTATGACAAGAGCTCGTCGAAGTCGGAGGGCACTGAGTAAATGTATGTCAGCATTGTGAACAAGCGACTTAGGCCTGCCGCGCAAAGAATGCTTACATGTTTCCGGCCTGCAGATCTCAGGCATGCATTCGGGCGATCCTTTGACAAGGGCATATCCACCGCTGTTGCCAACGACTCTTGCAATGACACTCGATCGACGAAGCAGGGGGTTAAAGTCGAACGCCCGAAGAACACCGACCGCTGGAGGTGCCTGTTTCATTTCCTTAGTTGAAAGAAAGATGAGACGGTGAAGCTTGTGCTGATGAAGACAGAAATTACTAACCTCTCCGATGCTCATCTCTTGGGAAGTCATATACCGAGGAGGCCTGGCAATCGAAGGCGAAATATCCCCTCGATCCTCCGTGCTGATGACCTCCCCTGCTATGAATCCTTCCTCGTAAGACCAGCCTGTAAACTCAAACATTTTGACCTCCAGGGGATCCCCGACGGCCACTCCATCCACGATACGAAGGGAATGGCAACTTGCCATCACATATAGAGCAGCTCGGTATGGATCGAGTGGCTTTGTCTTGTCTTTCTTGAGGCTGCTGCCGTCGACATGATCCGCCGGCTTGACTTCATCACCATTGGAAACCGAATCACAGCTCCAGGTGAGATCGTCGACATTCGTGAGAAGCTCCGTGAAGCGATTGCTGACTCGCGAGGCAACACGGATACCAAGAACGTCAAGACCCTCTTCCGTCAGGGTTCCAGTCTTGTCGAAACACATTAGGTCAATCTTGCCACCGACATTGACCCTCTGAGGACTGGTGCAAAAGATTTTCTTGCCCTTAAGTCTCTGAACGGCGAAGCTGGTGCCGATGGTCAGAGTTGCGGGCAGAGCCGGCGGGACCACAATAGTAAGAAGGTCCAACGCACGGAGCAGGATCAGAGTCCAGTGGAGCTTGAGCCGAATGAAGTTGACCAGGGACACAATGAATGCCAACCCTGCCAGGCAACCCATGACTTTGAGGTACCTGAATGAATCCTCATAAAACTTGAACTTCGATGGCTTCGGAACCAGCATGGATCGGACAAGGGCGCCTCTGGTCGTGTTGAAGCCAGTCCGAACAACGAGCGCAACCGCTGCCGCTTCGTCGGTATCCGCTAGGCGCTGCCTAGCACGGATAAGCTTCGTCCCACAATACAGGAAGTGTTTGTCGACATCGTGTGAGAATGTCGAAGCAGCAGGATTCAGCTTTGCTAGTGTCTCGTTCGTCGCCGGGGTTTTGGACACCGCCACAGATTCTCCCGTCAACATGCTCTCGTTGACAATACAGTCGCCCGTCAGAAGGAGACTGTCTGCTGGAATCTGTGTCAGGCTTGGGTCGCTGACTTCATACACATCTCCAGGGACCAGATCGCTAGATGGGAAAGTCCGCCCTGCAGCAAAATCAGCTGGCTAATCCGTTTACAAGTTGAGATACGGGAAACTTACAGAATCCACCCCTGAAAACCCTCACTTCGCATTCGAAACGAGACATCTCACGAAGACGCCTCCTTGTCTGCAAGGTTGTCGAAACTGTAAGCGGCTGCGATTCATGGGCATCTGGAAGCGAAGTCGGCTAGGGAGACATACCTCCTTGGTCTCTAGGAGACTTGTGATGATACTGCCTGCCGAAATCAGGAGTATGGCAGCGGCATAATAATAGTACTCATCACAAAGCCATAGGATGAGGCTGAAGACTTGGAAGGCATAAAAAGGCGTAAGGATCTAGGTGCAGTCAGTACTGGTTGCATTCCTCGAAGCACCCGGCAGCTGACTGTAAGAAAGAGCCATACCTCACTGACAAGGAGTTGAAGTATTGACTGTTCATCAACATCGATTGAGTTCGGCCCAAAAACAGCCTCACGGTGTGCTTTCTCATCACCATGAAGCCCGGACCGAGCGTTTTGCATACTGTTCCACTGCGGATCTTTCCACCCATTGCAGCAGAAGAATTTGTCGAGAACTGGATGGTAGTAGAACTTGTAGTAGCAATAGGTGATACTACGAAGCTCCCGCAGCACCGGATCTGGGTCCTGAGCCAGAGGCCAGGAAGTAGCCCTTGAAGGAGTGCCGAAGACAGTGGACAGAGGCCTATTGTAAGGCTTCACCCTAATGGACAGGATGGTCATTTTGTTGAAATGGTCCTCGATAACTACCCACTGACAATCGCGGAAGGGTGTCGCGCAACCGACCAGTTTAACGTAGTATTTAGGATACCAACGCAGGAAAAGCCAAGCAATGCCTCCAGTGAGAACACACAAAACGATGTAGATGGCAAATCCGATGCGGTTGGTGATGAAGCCCGAAATGGCGATTGTGAGGTCGTCGTTATCCAGGCGCATCTTTTGAGAAGATCTTCCCCCGGTATAGCCACTAGCAGCAGATACGCCGCTCTCCCTCCTTAGCAGTCGGTGGTGAGCCGAAAACTGGGAGTGAGTCGAGGACCTGCGAATGAGAGGATATCCGTTGTTCATGGAACCCCATTCGAGGTCGATGCCGAAGGTGTCGAGCTGTTCTGGCATTTCACTTTCTGAAAGCCCTTCTTCCTCGAATGGTAGTTCGTCGAGATCGTCTATTGATAGGCGAGCCCCAAGAGAGCCGGGGAGAGCTTCAAGTTCTTCGCGTTGATCGTCTTGCTCGTGGTAGAAAGAAAAGCTGGCCACAGACTCAGCGCGTCCATGTCGATGACTAAATGCAGAAACACTTGTCGGGACGGATTCTGCCACGGGGCCAGCAAATAGCTACAAAAACGAATGCGCGTCAGCAGCTACTAGGGTGGTTGTAAGGGCAACCAACAGATCACAAGGGGGCGTTGGCCTGCAGAAAGCCACAGCACTAACCTCATCATGTGCCATTTCAACTCCCTCAAGAACACTTGCGCTACTGCTGTTGACGTTGTGATGATAGAATCCAGAGCCTCCTCCATGGCTCTGGCTCTGCTGATGATTACCATCCTCGAGGGCGCCCAGAAGGTGGCTGTCCTCCCTATCCTCCCCTTGATAAGAGTCGCGACGGTCGCCACGAAGGTCATCGCCCCCAGGGGCTGTACCCCGCGATCCGTCCATGTTGGAAATGCGAATCAGCACAGAATACGACCTGCAGGCATCTTTAGACGAAGATTAAGTGTAAACAAAGGCACATGCAAGCGGAGGTCAGTGGGAAATATGAGTAGACGCGATCCGATGCACGCTCGACGCCACGAAGTCCGATGTCTCATGCATGTGCCACACATACAGTACCTGCATTTGTGGGGAAACCTCTCCATATTAGCATGAATGACGTCTGGGGAAATAATGTTACTCTGATATCTGCAACGATAAGGCTGAGATATGATTCTAACCGGGATCATTTGCCGCCAGTACCCTTGCTGGCTTGGCGTCCCAAAATCTTGGAACAATCCCGATTTGCCGTGACAAACTCGCAATGGGTCTCTCAGTCTCAACCGTTCGTCATGTTGTGGCTTTCACAGTACGTTGACAGAAACACAAGATTTGGTTTTGTCGTGAATTATTCTTCCAGAATTGTTTCTCCACCAATTGATTTCCAAAAGTGCGATCTGATATGATCAATGCGCCCTCTTCTAGGTGGCTATGAAAAGGACAGACTGAATACTGTGACCGGCGAGTTATTTATAGCGAACTGCTGGAACTGGTTAGAACTCCAAAGGATAGATTTCTGCATTTCTTTGCGTATGTATTATGTTGGTAAGCACAAAGTAAGATGATGGAATGTTATGATGAGCTGTAGCCTTGAGCTGTTCACTTTCACGTTGCATGCAGCATCACCTATGGGTAGCGATGTTGATGATCAGTAGATATGAAGCCGCACCCTGCCAGCCAGCTTATTTGGTTAATTCTTCAGGCCACAATAAGGCATCAACCCTGACGCATGCTTTTCAACCAAACTTTGTCTTGACCACCCTAATGCCCTTATCGGACCTGTTGATTACAGCGTTCCGGTTCCTGAAGCGTGGTTGCCACTTCAGATGACCCATGTTGAGCCTCTCGGTCTTACAAAGCATTGAAAAATCCTATCGAACAGTTGTATCCTGCCATGACAGGTGGGGCAGGAGGCAACAGAAAAATTCATCCATCCCTGACTCTTTCTGCTGTCAGAGTGGATGCTGGACGCGATGTCCGGGTTTGTCCGGCCACAACAATATGTCCAGGAGCGGTGAAGGGCTGTGCTAGCAGCGGAAGAGCCGAAGAAACCAAACGCGTGTAGCCATTTTTCTACACAGTAGGGGTTTCTGTACACTGTAATAGAGAGTAGCACCATATTTTGAATTCCTGTTGAGCTTCCAAACAACATTCCTCAACCAGGGTGAAGATTTCACAAAGTACCATTTTTTTGAGGGAGAGAGGAGGTCATCCATGGCTTTTGTAGATCTCAAACGGTTGGACGAGATGGAAGATTCGATCTCCCAAGTCTGGTCGACCCCATCGTGTCCCAACAGCAGGGCTGCTATCGAGACTGTGCACTTGGGAGCCAGTGAGGCAGGCCAGCGTGACGAACAGCAGAAGCCCCCCATGTCGCCTTCGCACGAGCCAAGTGAACTGCCCCGCAAATTTTCCCTAGGGACCATTGGCGGCTTTTCCCCTCTCAACATTTCTGAGCACCAGGAAACCACGGACCATCCATCCATCCTTCTGAAATTTTACAACCGCCCCCGTCCACAATAAAAATCACCGATCTGCTGCCTGTCGACTCTGGACGCAGATCTCCGTGTGCCTCTTTGAAATCCATCCCGTCAGCCATCGAAAAGCCCACCATCACCATGGCTGAGCCCATCAAGAACAAGCGGCCCGACCCCGCTGTCGCCCCGTAGGTTTTCTCTCGGCAGTGGCATTGTCACCCACCGCGGGTCGCTCGCGATAAGGCGTGCTGACCCAAATCTACCCGCAGTACCCCTCAGAACACTCCGGCGAATGCTGCCCCGATCTCGTCGCATGCCCAGCAGCCTGGTGTTGCCAGCATCAAGGAAGGTTAGTAGTCGGTTGCCTTCTGCTCGCTGCCCAACCTTATCCATTCCATCTGCCCGACCGACCATGGTATGGTGACAGTGATGGCAGTGATGATGCTGATGCTGATGGTGATGGTATCAACATGATCTTGTCTTGCTAACCTCTCCTCACAGAGGATCTGGAACGTGTCGCTGCCACTTCCATCTTCGCCAAGGACCCCCGCCTCGTCTCCCTGATCCAGAACCGTCTTGGTCACCTTGTTGGCAAGTCGTCCGGCTATATCGAGTCGCTCCCTCCCGAGGTTAAGCGCCGTGTCGCTGGCCTGAAGGGCATCCAAAAGGAGCATGCTAAGCTCGAGGCTGAGTTCCAGGAGGAGGTTCTTCAGCTTGAGAAGAAATACTTTGCCAAGTTCACTCCTCTTTATGAGCAGCGTGCGGCTATCGTGAATGGCAAGGCCGAGCCCACCGATGAGCAAGTTAAGCTGGGTGAGGAGGGCCAGGAGGGCCCAGAGGCTACCGAGACCCAGACTGAGCCTGCCGAGAAGAAGGAGGAGAAGCCTGCCGAAGCTCCGAAGGTCAACGGCATTCCGGAGTTCTGGCTGTCCGCCATGAAGAACCAGATCTCTCTTGCTGAGATGATCACCGATCGTGACGAGGGTGCCCTCAAGTACCTGACCGATATTCGTATGGAGTACCTCGACAAACCTGGTTTCCGCCTCATCTTTGAGTTTGCCGAGAACGAGTACTTCACCAACAAGATCATCACCAAGACCTACTACTACCAGAACGAGAGTGGGTATGGTGGTGACTTCATCTATGATCATGCGGAGGGTGACAAGATCGACTGGAAGCCGGGTATGGACCTCACTGTCCGCATTGAGCAGAAGAAGCAGAGGAACAAGAGTAAGTTCGAGTTTCAGTCCCGGAGCTCTTTAGGATGTGGGCTTAGTCATTGACCTCAATACAGCCACCAAACAGACTCGCATTGTTAAGAAGACTGTCCCTACTGAGTCCTTCTTCAACTTCTTCTCCCCTCCCAAGCCTCCGACGGACGACGATGATGATGCTGCCTCTGACATCGAGGAGCGCCTGGAGCTCGACTACCAGCTGGGTGAGGATATCAAGGAGAAGCTCATCCCCCGCGCCATCGACTGGTTCACTGGCGAGGCTCTCGCCTTCGAGGAGTTTGACGAGGATGACTTTAACGAGGAGGACTTTGAGGATGATGATGACGAAGACGATGATGCCAGCGAAGACCATGACGACGACGATGAATCTGAGGAGGAGGAGGTAAGTTGTGCGCTTACCTAGAGAGTCGAAGCCAGACACTGACAACTTCTAGCAGGACGGCACAAAGCCTAAGCAGGAGCCTACTGAGTGCAAGCAGAGTTAAACGTCCAATTCCCCCGGACTCTGCACATGGCTTCCTGCATGCGCTCTAATTTGCGGGCAATGTACCGCTCCTAGCCCACTCCCGGGGTCCTGAATCACATATATTTTCCCCCATTTGCACAAGCTCCCCCGACTAAAGTTTCCCAAGGCGAACTCTACGCTCCACGAATAGGATGGATTACACAATAATCACAAGCTGTTGAGGAGGGCGTTTATGGGAAACTGACTGGCTTTTTACCTGCATCGATGTTTGCTTGTTCTCCATCTCGCGCTATTCCGGGATTCTAGCTTTGCACGCCTTGCGTGGCAATCTCCAAAGATGGCATAGATGGTAGCTAAAAATGGTACCACGCGAGGGGAATGACACGGTGACTTGCGAAGTGGCGGGTTTGATACTCAGCTCAGATATAGTCTAACACATCCATGAATCTGATCGTAGTGTCATGGCCCATGCTGGTGAGCTGTGAGGCATGCTCGCTCGGGCCCCCTGCAAGGCTCCGAAATCGCAACTGTGGATCTGGCTTGTTGGTTAAGTTCTTGGATGAGCGGGAAGTCTGCCTAGGATGCTTCTCCGCTGTTACAGATCCATATTGATATAAGGAATGAGGCTGTCATTCTAGTATCCCATAAATGAATTAAAACAAGTCGTCGGCGTCGTATAAAGCATGCCATAACCTTTACATAGCTGCATACCTGTCTTAATGACCAGTAATACCCTGTTCGATCAGTAGGCTTCAAAGCTTCTTCAACATGCATCTGTAAGTACGTTGAATGGCATAGATGGCTGAATTGGCCACACCGAAAGTTGGCTGGGACATGTAAGTTGGTAGCTAGCAAAGTCCCATTCGCCAGCAATGCTACATATAGAGCAAAATTTGCAGAGGGAACCGACAGAGGACTAGCCCCAGCAGGGAATCGGGGAAAAAGATACAGCGGTTAAAAACGAAGGCCACTACGTAAAAGTTGCGGACAACGTGGGCAGACTTTTGAAGTGTGAGCTTTTGGGTGGCGCTCCCTGATTCCGTCATCAAAGATTTTCCACCCACTTCAGTGAGTCAACCCCGCTATGAGACCAGCAGCCCCACCATAAAAAAGTTACAGCCCGCAGTACACATCCCGCCGCGGGGCCTTTTGTGACAGGCAATCCCGCACACATACATTGACTCGTCCACATCTGCCTCCTTACTCCTTCCTTCTCGTTTCTTTCCCCAATTCAGAGTCTCGAGTTAAAATTTCTGAACTGCAGACGATACCCTTTATCACTACGCAACCAAATGGCCGCCCCAAAAGACATCGCGAAGCCTTCATGGACCAGGACGGTCTCATACAGCCCAGCTGGTAACCTCAGCGTTTCTCCGACAGCGACTTTCCACTCTCCTCCCTCTGGCCAGGGCAGCTTCCTCACGGGGTCTCTGGCGCATCGGACTGTTTCTCAGGCAAAGCAGCTCAAACCCTTCAACGCTGAGGAGATCAAGATCCTTCTCCTGGAGAACGTGAACCAGTCCGGTGTAGAGATCCTGAAGGCTCAGGGTTATCAAGTTGAGTTCCTCAAGACCTCGCTACCCGAGGACGAGCTCATTGCGAAAATTAGGTGAGTTATTGTGGCTGTGATTCTTGTGGTTGAGTGAGCGGTTTGTTGTTGGAACGCGGGCTTCCGTTTTCGGAGGCCGAAAGTTGGGCGCCCCTGAAAAAAAAAAAAAATAAGATGGGATGAAGGGTTACAGGGGATAGTTGTGAACATATATGTCAACCTTTCAGAAGCTACAGTCCAAAGACTTCATGAGAAGCTTCAATCCGAGGATTTTGCTGTAATTGGGTTTCTCAATGGTGGCTCGCGAAGCTCTACTGTTTGGCAGTTGTTGCAAGCTGGAGGAGGGGCTAGATGAGAGGATTCTCTGGGGAACATGCATAGACTCAATACCGGATATCCTGACGACAAGGCTGACACTCAATACAGGGATGTACATGTCATTGGCATCAGGTCAAAGACAAAACTCACGGCGAAGGTGCTCGCTGAGGCCAAGAACCTACTGGTCATTGGCTGCTTCTGCATTGGCACCAACCAAGTAGACCTGGAATATGCCGCCAAGCACGGCATTGCTGTCTTCAACTCTCCCTTCGCCAATTCGCGCAGTGTGGCCGAGCTGGTCATCGCTGAGATCATCTCCCTGGCGCGGCAGCTGGGCGACCGCTCTCTCGAGATGCACCGTGGCACCTGGAACAAGGTGAGCAACAAGTGCTGGGAGATTCGCGGAAAGACCCTGGGCATCGTCGGTTATGGCCACATCGGCTCTCAGCTCTCTGTCCTGGCGGAAGCCATGGGCATGAACGTCATTTACTATGATGTTCTCACCCTCATGGCCATTGGTACGGCGCGCCAAGTACCGACTCTGGAGGCCCTCCTGGAGGAAGCCGATTTTGTTACCCTTCACGTTCCCGAGACTCCCGAGACCAAGAACATGATCTCGACCAAGCAGTTCGAGCACATGAAGAACGGCTCCTACCTGATTAATGCCAGCCGCGGCACCGTGGTCGACATTCCTGCGTTGATCAAGGCCATGCGCTCTGGCAAGATTGCTGGTGCGGCCCTGGATGTCTACCCCAACGAGCCGGCTGCCAACGGCGACTATTTCACCAACGATCTTAACACTTGGGCCGAGGAGCTGCGCGGGCTTAAGAACATCATCTTGACCCCGCACATTGGCGGTAGCACGGAGGAGGCGCAGAGGGCCATTGGCATTGAGGTCGGTGAGGCGCTGGTCCGCTATATCAATCAGGGCATCACTCTGGGCAGTGTCAACCTGCCTGAGGTGACGATGCGCCAGCTGACGCTGGACGAGCCCGATCATGCCCGCATCATCTACATCCATCGCAACGTGCCTGGTGTGCTGCGCAAGGTCAATGAGATTCTGGCCGAACACAACGTCGATAAGCAGATCTCGGACAGCAAGGGCGACGTTGCGTACCTCATGGCCGATATCAGCAACGTTAAGCCGGAGGATATCAAAGAGATCTACGATGCGCTCGACTCCCTGACCTCAAGGATCTTGACTCGCATTCTGTACTAGGCGTGATGAGGGTAGGGCGATAGCGGTTTCGGTGGTTGTCTCTATTGTCTCGAGCATTTCTTTTTCCGGTTTTGTTCTTGCATGGATTTGATGACAATGGTACGAAGGGAATAGCTGGCGGGATTGGGAGGAGTCGTGGAGTCCATGAGAAATCATTTCAACATGGAGTGGGCTCATCAATAGTCTGGCTGCTCTAGCATTGCATACAGAAGTATCTGGTTGGAAAAAAAAAAGGACAAAAAGACAAAGAACGGGCGGGAAGTGGGCATAAGCAAATCCAGGTTCAACAAAAATGGCAAAAAAGTTTCTTATAGACATAATTCACGTCATCACCTGAAGAAAGATCGGCTGAAATCGGCCATCAGTTGTTTCGTTTGATGACCAATGTCACATCACAACTGGAGGGTTAATATGCCAGACCTGACCACCTGGTTGTTGGGAATTGTTTCTCGGAAACACAATGCAAGGGGGGAGGGAGGGGGAGACGTGCATTTTGAAAACGTGGCGCAGATTTCCCCGGGATAAGAAGGCTGAAAGGGCTCCAGTTCAGGCCCATCCCCCACGGAACAGACCACGCCCAGAGAAGGGAGAGGGGGATCGACTGGATGAAGAGGTTTTGTCAGGAGGGCAAGATCTCTTCGAGAATGGTGATCTTCCGGCGGGTGTAACGAAACGTTGAAACATCCAGCTGCTTCCTGCGCTTCTAGATGGGAGAAAAAAATGTGATGACCAAGAGATCGAATCCCTCCATGTCAATGATTCTCTTCGTTTTCCTGACCCTTCGTTTGCAAGTTTGGAAGCACAGTGTGCACACTAAGGTGTTTTCACTGTATGATACACCGTCAGATACATTGTCCTGACAGCGTATGATGGTCCGCTGGGCGGCGGTCAGCGAAGCTACTTCCACAAAACTGGGGTCACAGTGGGGCAAAAGAGCCTGGCAAGCTGCAACTTGCTAACCCGAGTGGAAGTTCGTGATCTCAAGTTCAAACTTGTGGCTGTTGACGACTGGATTTGGAGCTGACACTGTGCAGTGCATGTACCTCATATCGAGATATAACTTCTATGATAACCGGTGCATGCAAAGAAAGAGTGCATAACACACGGCATATACTCAATGGGGCATGCTTACAAAGAATGGAAGTTAAATGATGACTGGAGAGGTTGAGTTTATGCAATCCACATATCCCGTGGCAGGAAAAAGGGATCAAGACCAGGGTGTCATGCTCGGCAAGTGTTGTGGCTCGACATGTCACTGGAAGATTGGTCTGTCGGTGTGCAAAGACATGTTTCGAAACAACACCCACAACAGAGACAACTTCAGCTGGCCAAGTCCAAGAAACTCACAAGACAGCCCGGCCCAAGCCCCAATAAGCCTCTGAATGACAAGAAAGCCGTCTTTTATGGTAGCTTGAGGCTCGCCCCTCTGAGACTGGGAGCTGTGAAGCCCCTGAGAATAGCAATGCACATAATACGATACTTCCATGCAAGTACCGTCGATACAAAGCACAGTGCTAGCAGGTGCGCTCCCACCATGTGGAACGCTGGAGAACCAGCCCCAGAGTCCCGTCTGTGCTTGGGTGCACCATGTCCCCGCTTACCGCTTCCCGATCATTGCAACTGGTCTCCCTATCGACCGAACGCCATCATTGAGGCATCCCTATGTGCACCCTTTTTTTCAGCCCCCCAAACCTCCAGCAGCAGCTACCGGCTGTCCTGAGTCCTGACACCACGGGTTGTGGTTCTGGTTCTGTGTCGGATTTGCTTTTCTGGACCAGCACAGACTCGTGCCCAGCACGCCAGCACGCCCAGCACACGCCGTCCAGGCTGACCAGGTCGTCCAGGTCTTGATCTCGGTCGTGATCCAGGTCGTCCACGGTCCCCAGGCCAGGCCGAAGCCGCATATTCTCTGCCCGACCCATCAAGCACAACGTTACCCGTCGGTTGTGGCTCCGTCCAAAGTAGCCTGAACCTAAAGTTGAGCTTCAAGTGGCTGGCAGAGCTTCCAGCGCATCTGTTTGCTGAATGAATACTGTTCAACAGCTCGTTATTGATCCGCACCATCCATAGCATTTTGATGTCCTGAAGCCCGCGCCGAGACCTACATCCTCGCAAAAACACCCTTCAGCCCCTTACGGATACTCCCGTTCGCATCGAGGCCCGCGCTCATCGCGATCTGAGACCCCAGACCCGCCTGAGCTGGCCATACATCTGCTGAACCTACCAGCTGCTCATCGCGGAATCCCTTGACGCGAAAGAACCCCTCCTACTTCCTCTGCCCCTGCGGCACGAAGCCTACAACACACTCCTAAACTTCGTTTCTACTACTTCTTCTGCCATACTCTCTCCCCCAGCCGTATGCAATGGCGGAAGGCTACGAGGTTGGCACAAGAGCGTGGCAGCCCGACCCGACTGAGGGTTGGGTTGCTTCAGAGGTCATCAAGAAGACAGTAGAGGGAGACAAGGTTAAACTCGACTTCAAGCTCGAAAATGGCGAGGTAAGTCGGTCCTGCGTTTGCCCCGATCGTGCCATTCGTTTGGTATTCGGTACCTGGATTGCTAAACTCCCTGGCTTCTGCAGACTAGGACAGTAGAGGTTACCCTCGATGCCCTTCGCTCGGGCAACGACCCTTCTCTTCCTCCATTGATGAACCCTGCTATGCTCGAAGCCAGTGATGACTTGACGAACCTTTCACACTTGAACGAGCCTGCCGGTACGAGACACTATCCCTCGAATCCAAGCGGGACAGATGCTGATAGGCGATGCCGTTTACAGTCTTGCAGGCTATTCGTCTTCGATATGCACAGAAAGAAATTTACACATATTCGGGTATTGTGTTAATAGCAACTAATCCGTTTGCTCGTGTCGATTCCCTCTATGTTCCTGGCATGGTCCAGGTGTACGCCGGGAAGCAGAGGGCGACGCAGGCACCGCATCTCTTCGCTATTGCCGAAGAAGCTTTCATGTATGAAGACTGCAAATTGTCGGAGGAAGGACAAGGATGTGCTGACCGATGGACAGGGACATGTTGCGCGATAACAAGAACCAGACCATCGTCGTCTCTGGCGAGTCCGGTGCCGGCAAGACCGTCAGTGCCAAGTACATCATGAGGTACTTTGCCATGAGAGAATCGCCAGATCATCCCGGCTCGAGGACCAAGAAGGGCGGCGAGGCCATGAGCAAGACTGAGGAGGCTATTTTGGCTACGAACCCTATCATGGAAGCTTTCGGTAATGCGAAGACAACGAGAAACGACAACTCGTCGCGTTTCGGCAAGTACATCGAAATCTTGTTCGACAAGGAGACAAACATTATTGGTGCCAAGATCCGGACCTACTTGCTTGAGCGCTCGAGATTAGTGTTCCAGCCTCTTAAGGAGCGTAACTATCACATCTTCTACCAGCTCGTTGCTGGTGTCTCGGAAAAGGAGCGCCAAGAGCTAGGTCTGGGCCCCGTGGAGCAGTTTGATTACCTGAACCAGGGCAACACACCTACCATCGATGGTGTCGATGACAAGGCCGAGTTTGCTGCGACCAAGCAGTCTCTCTCTATGATTGGGGTCAGCGAGGCAAACCAGGCCGAAATCTTCAAGCTTCTGGCCGGTCTGCTCCATCTCGGCAACATCAAGATTGGCGCCTCCCGGACCGAGAGCGTGCTCTCTCCCACCGAGCCGTCCCTCGTCAAGGCCTGCGAGATTTTTGGAATTGATGCCGCTGAGTTCGCCAAATGGATTGTCAAGAAGCAGCTCGTTACCCGTGGCGAGAAGATCACCTCCAATCTGACCCAGGCCCAGGCTGTTGTCGTCAGGGACTCCGTAGCCAAGTTCATCTACTCGAGTCTGTTCGACTGGCTTGTCGAGGTCATCAACAAGAGCCTCGCAGCTGAGGAAGTTTTGAACCGTGTACACTCCTTCATTGGCGTTCTCGATATCTACGGTTTCGAGCATTTCGCCAAGAACTCGTTCGAGCAGTTCTGCATCAACTATGCCAACGAGAAGCTCCAGCAGGAGTTCAACCAGCACGTCTTCAAGCTCGAGCAGGAGGAGTACCTTAGGGAACAGATTGACTGGACCTTCATTGACTTCGCCGATAACCAGCCTTGCATCGACCTCATCGAGGGTAAGCTGGGCATCTTGTCGCTCTTAGACGAGGAATCTAGGCTTCCTATGGGTTCCGACGAGCAGTTCGTTACCAAGCTGCACCATCAGTATGGCAACGACAAGCATAAATTCTACAAGAAGCCCCGCTTTGGCAAGTCCTCGTTCACCATTTGCCATTATGCCCTAGATGTCACGTATGAGTCGGAAGGCTTCATCGAGAAGAACCGAGACACCGTCCCCGACGAGCACATGGCCATTCTTCGCGCCTCTACCAACAGGTTCCTTCGCGAAGTTCTGGAGACCGCGGCCGCCGTGCGCGAGAAGGATGTTGCCGCGTCCGCTTCTAATGCAGTGAAGCCGGCGGCGGGCAGGAAGATTGGTGTCGCTGTTAACCGCAAGCCGACGCTGGGTGGCATCTTCAAGTCCTCGCTCATTGAGCTCATGAACACGATCAACAGCACGGATGTCCACTACATCCGGTGTATCAAGCCGAATGAAGCCAAGGAGCCGTGGAAGTTCGAGGGCCCTATGGTCCTGAGCCAGCTCCGCGCCTGCGGTATCCTGGAAACTGTGCGTATTAGCTGTGCGGGCTATCCTACGAGGTGGACGTACGAGGAGTTTTGTTTGCGCTACTACATGCTTGTGCACTCATCTCAGTGGACTTCAGAGATTCGCACCATGGCCGAAGCCATTCTCAAGAAGGCGCTCGGGTCAGCTCCTCCAGGCAAGCCCGGCATGGACAAGTACCAGATGGGTCTGACCAAGATCTTCTTCCGTGCTGGTATGCTCGCCTTCCTTGAGAACCTGCGCACCAACCGGCTCAATGAGTGCGCCATCCTCATCCAAAAGAACCTGCGCGCCAAGTACTACCGCAAGAAGTACCTGGCTGCTCGCGACTCCGTCGTTGCTTTCCAGACCCTCTGGCGTGCTCACAAGGCCCGCGTGCAAGCGCAGGAGATGCGCACGATCAAGGCAGCCACTACGATACAGAGAGTCTGGCGTGGTACGAAGCAGAGGAAGGAGTTCCTACGCATTAGGAACGATATTATTCGTGCACAGGCCATCTTCAAGGGCTATCTCAAGCGCAAGGAAATCATGGAGACCCGCATGGGCAATGCTGCCATCATCATCCAGCGCAACTGGCGGTCGAGGAGACAAATTCGTGCCTGGAGAGACTTCCGCAGGAAGGTCATTATTGTGCAGAGCTTGTGGCGTGGCAGGCGTGCTCGCAAGGAGTACAAGGTTCTGCGTGCCGAGGCTCGCGACCTGAGGCAGATCTCGTACAAGCTGGAGAACAAGGTCGTCGAGCTGACCCAGACCTTGGGTACCATGAAGGCACAGAACAAGGAACTCAAGTCACAAGTCGAGAACTATGAAAACCAGGTGCAGATGTGGAGGAACCGGCACAATGCTCTGGAGCAGCGCACAAGAGAGCTTCAGACCGAAGCCAACCAAGCCGGTATCGCTGCTGCTCGTCTCGAACAGATGGAGATCGAGATGAAGAAGCTACAGGCGAGCTTCGAGGAGTCAGTCGCCAACGTCAAGAGAATGCAGGAGGAAGAGAGAAAGCTCCGCGATTCCCTCCGCGCTACCAGCTCGGAGCTCGAGGCTGCTCGCCTGGAGAGTCAGCGTCACGAAGCCGAAAAGAATTCGCTTCGCCAACAGCTCGCCGAGTTGCAAGAAGCCCTCGAGCAGGTCAGGAGAAACGCGCCCGCCAACGGTGACAATACGCACAATCACGCCGCTCCTCCTGGCCTCATCAACCTCGTGTCAACAAAGAAGCCCAAGCGTCGCAGCGCCGGCGCCGAGCTTCGGGATATGGATCGCTACAGCATGGCCTACAACCCTCGACCCGTTTCCATGGCCGTGCCTGGCATGAACCGCCAGACCACGCTGTCCGGTTCGACACTGTTCCCCGGTGTGGACAGCATCGAGCTGGAGCTCGAGGCTCTGCTGGCCGACGAGGAGGGTCTCAACGAGGAGGTCACCATGGGCCTCATCCGCAACCTCAAGATCCCATCGCCGACGAGCAATCCTCCCCCGTCCGACAAGGAGGTTCTGTTCCCGTCGTACCTTATCAACCTCGTCACGTCCGAGATGTGGAACAATGGTTTCGTCAAGGAATCAGAACGCTTCCTTGCCAACGTCATGCAATCGATCCAGCAGGAGGTCATGCAGCACGATGGCGACGAGGCCATCAACCCGGGTGCCTTCTGGCTGTCCAATGTGCATGAGATGCTCTCATTCGTCTTCTTGGCCGAGGACTGGTATGAGGCTCAGAAGACGGAGAACTACGAATATGACCGTCTTCTCGAGATCGTCAAACATGACTTGGAGAGTTTGGAGTTCAACATCTACCACACCTGGATGAAGGTATTGAAGCGGAAGCTCAACAAGATGATTATTCCGGCTATCATTGAGTCCCAGTCGCTGCCGGGCTTCGTTACGAACGAGAACAACCGGTTCCTTGGTAAGCTGCTCCAGGGCAGCAGCCAGCCGGCGTACAGCATGGATAATCTGCTGTCGTTCCTCAACAGCGTCTACCGCGCCATGAAGGGCTACTACCTGGAGGACTCCATCATCACTCAGTGCATCACAGAGCTGCTGCGTCTTGTTGGCGTCACTGCCTTCAACGACCTGCTCATGCGCCGCAACTTCCTGTCGTGGAAGCGTGGTCTGCAGATCAACTACAACATCACCCGTATTGAGGAGTGGTGCAAGAGCCACGACATGCCAGAGGGCACTCTTCAGCTTGAGCATTTGATGGTGAGTGGCATTCTACTACTATTGGTTCAGACGACAGCCATTCTAACTGCCTCTTCAGCAAGCGACCAAGCTCCTGCAGCTCAAGAAGGCTACCCTGAACGATATCGAGATCATTCAAGATATTTGCTGGATGTGAGTTCCCTCTGCTCTGGTTGGCATCTATATTCTTTGCTCGCATTATCTCTGACCCTCTATCTCTAGGCTCTCGCCGAACCAAATTCAGAAGCTCCTCAACCAGTACCTGGTTGCAGACTATGAGCAGCCTATCAATGGCGAGATCATGAAGGCAGTCGCCTCTCGCGTCAACGACAAGAGCGATGTCCTGCTCCTCCCAGCTGTCGATATGGACGACAGCGGTCCTTATGAAATCGCCGAGCCCAGAGTCATCACTGCTCTGGAAACCTACACCCCATCTTGTATGTCTTCTGTTTGTACCAAATTCTTCTTGCAATGATTACTAATTATATGCCCCCTAGGGCTGCCTTGCCCGCGCCTGAAGCGCCTTGCCGAGATCGTCTCCCAGCAGGCTATTGCCCAACAGGAGAAGCTCGAGTACGAGCAGCAGCTTGCTGCTGGCATGTACGGCGACCAAGACCTTGGCGATGACGAAGGCGACCTTCCTCCTGAATCCGAACTCGAGCCTCCCCGTCGCCCTACCTCACTGACGGCTAGCTCTTAGAAGGATGCAGCTACCCATGGTCTTCCCCGTACCCCTCCCTGTGGTACCGGTGCCGGCCAAAGTGTCACGGATGGGGGAGTGACGGTGGAGACAGGAATAACTCTCACTGCTCCCGGACCTTTCGGCGGTGGCATGTTGATGTCGGGTGGTGTCATGCTCGGCAGTGGTAAGCCCCGGCCGACCACCATGCTGTTTTCGCCGTGGAAGAAGGGCGGCTTTGAGCACAAGGAGATCGTGGAGGAGGACTGTGATAAGGCGGAGTTGATTCGAAAGAGCCGGAGCAGCAGCGTACTGTGAAAGGGACGGGATAATCTGGAGAGGTGTGGCCACACCTGGGTACTGCTGCTGTCATGATGGAGGCCTTCCGGAATGTAGCCATGTGATTGATGGGTAAGCGGAAGGTGAAAGCGGATGAATGGGTGGAGGTTACTAGTGCCTGGCTGTGAGTGATGCCGGATATTGAACTTTTCCTTTGTGCCCTTTTTCTCATTTCCTTGTCCCGCTGCATATTACTGGGAATTCAGGGATATGAAGCGAATTGAACGGGTTAGGTGTGAACTTGCCTTTTCTCTTTCTCTGTAGTGGTTTCTTTGTTCGTTAGTGTGGTCTCTTCCCCCCCAAATTTCTGTTGTCTACTTTTGTTTTCATGGTCCCAAAAAGGCTGTTTGATCTTGGGGACCGCGGCCCCAAGACGACGCCAAGTTATTTCCCTCAACGGACAGTTTACACCATCAGCAGGTTAGGAGATAGATAAAACTTTAATGGAGGTTATCTGGTACATTGTATGGGGTTTCATACAGTATTGACTCAGTATTGGACTTTTATGGTGCTGATTTCCGATGAGAAAAGGGGCAGTAAGACTTATAGCAGTTCTACATACTGTGTGTGGACATGATGCTGTTTTTGTCACATGCCTTCTATGCATATATGTTGACCCTGCCGTTCTCATAAGTGCAGAACAATATCAAGTATATCTTTTAATTTCAAGATCATCATTCTTTGAATGTTAGATGCAGAGTTGGAGTCTAATCTTTTACCCTGAGAAACAATTGAGTGTAGCAGCACAGTGGGGATCGGAACTCTGACACATGCGCAACCTGGTTGGATGCAGTAAAAAATAATTTTTGGGCAGCCGAAGTCACCCTTCACTTACACTGTTACCCCACGTTATCAATCCCCTTAGCAACGACGCGAGATCTTTTCAGACCCTAAAAAGGTGGACGCCCAGAAGAGGTTAACTATAGACCAGAAGGTCAACTGAAGAACTAGGGGAACACAATGGCGCCGCCGCGTAGCTTACCCAACATTATCATCACAGGCACCCCCGGCACGGGCAAGACCAGCCATGCCGAGCTTCTCGCTGAGCGCACTGGGCTTAAACACATCTCAATCAACCAGATCGTCAAGGACAAGGAGTGCCATGAGGGCTATGACGAGGAGTACCAGAGCTGGATTGTTGATGAGGATAAGGTTGGTGTTTTCTCACTCATAGCATCATCTCATAGCTACTAAACCAGTTGTGTTCAGCTTCTTGATGCCATTGAGGACGAGGTCACCAAGGGCGGGTGCATAATAGACTGGCACGCGTGTGATCTGTTCCCCAAGAGCTGGATTGACTTGGTGGTGGTATTGCGGGTTGACACAGCGACGTTGTATGACCGGCTTACGGAGAGGTGAGTTTTCACACCCGGAAACGTCTTCATGGACACGCTCTGTTGGGTGGTAAATGAGCTAATAGGCTGCGTAGGAAATACCCCGAGAAGAAGCTTCAAGAAAATATCGATGCTGAAATCATGGACGTGCTGATTCAGGAAGCACGAGAGGCATACGATGAAGAGATTGTAGTGGAATTGGAGAGCGTCACAACCGACCAGATGGAAAGCAACGTAGAGAGAATTGAGCAATGGCTGAAGCAGTGGAAGGAGGACAACGGGGTCGCTACATAGCCAGCAAATCTGCTCAGGATCGTGTTGAATTGCTGAGCTTAAAAAGACTCAAACTAAATCCATAATGATACATGAACCTTGGCCACATCTGATGTTAGGATCTTTTATGAAATGAGTTTGTAACAACTGAAGCGTTTATGCGGTAAATAGAAAAATATGCCCCCTTAACAAAATTTACTCCTCCAACAGCCCCTCCAAAACCCCGCTACAAGAACTTTCATTCCAGCGGAAGCCTTCTATCCCCCGTAAACAAGCTCAGTTCCGGTCCGTTTCCTTTGCCCGAGAACATAAGCAGATCAAGCCACGAAAATGGTTAGGCCCGCTGTCAACTTCATCACTGGCAACGCCAATAAGCTGGGCGAGGTCAAGGCGATCCTGGAGCCGGCCATCGAGGTCAGGAGTCAGGCCCTTGACCTGCCCGAGATCCAGGGCAGTTCAATGGAGGAGGTAACCATTGACAAGTGCCGGAGGGCTGCCGAGCTGGTATGTTTGCATTTGCTTTTCACGGTATATGTAAACAGGAGGCTAATTGAGAGTAATTTCCAAGGTTGGCGGCCCTGTCCTGGTGGAGGACACGTGCCTTTGCTTCAACGCGTTGAACGGACTGCCGGGGCCATACATGTACGTCGGTGCCTTGGGGGTTTGGACCCCTGAACTTAAGACGCTAATCCACCTCCCAGCAAGTGGTTCCTCAAGTCTATCGGTCATGAAGGCCTCAACGATCTGCTGGCTGCCTACTCGGATAAATCGGCCAAGGCTGTTTGCACTTTTGCTTACTCGGCCGGGCCGGGTCATGAGCCAGTCCTCTTCCAGGGCATTACCGAGGGCAAAATCGTGCCAGCAAGGGGACCGTCCAACTTCGGTATGTGTTGTCGCCTTTTGAAAAAAAATGTTGATCTTGCATTTGGTTAAGCGCTGACTCGCTGTGGCATGAAGGCTGGGACCCAATCTTTGAGTATGAGGGCAAGACGTAAGTTTTTGATTGAAAGATCCTCCTGGACATCACGTTCTCGCTGACCATGTCACAGTTATGCTGAGATGGAAAAGGCCGAAAAGAACAAGATCTCTCACCGGGGTAAGGCTCTCGCCAAGTTGCAAGCTTGGTTTGCAGAGCAGGCGTCATCATGATAATTTTGGTTGGAACACGAAACACTCTCGCCTTTCTATTATTGTATCAAAAATTGATAAGTAATATCCGCCGCTCTTGTCTGGTGACATAATCAGCCCGAACGCTGTGTTTCTCGCATGTTCTCCGCTGCGCCATGCCGATAGACAATTCCCAAAGCACAAAGAAAGCCAGAAAACTCCATGTATGCAACGCTTGCATGCCATAGACTTCTACTCAGAATCCGGCCGTAACCTTTGAGGAGTCAGTATTTAGGACGGATACAAGGGTTTGCCATCAACTGGCAACAGTTCCATCACGTACCTCAAGAGTTCAAACTCACGGAAGTTTTTGAGATACCTAGTCCCCCTCCGATACGGTCGCAGAGCCATGTCTGGCAGGGGATGGCGCCATTCCCCCTCCACATTGGTCAAGCGTGTGATGTAGGAAGCGTCGTGGAAGGAAGGATCAAACACAAGAAGGTTCTTAGAACCGCTCTTAAGCCGCTCAAAGCCAATGATCGTTAGAGAGTGGCCGACGTGCTGGAAGTAGATAGGGGGTAGGTTAGTTCGGCGGACACGCTGCGTTGGGTCGAGGACACCGGACTGGAAGTATTGCTCGACGAAATCCATCAGCTCTGCCTCGGCCTTCGCGGAGTCTTTGTTCTTGATAGATCGGAAGAGCGTCGTGTAGGGAAAGAGGGTAGATCTCGGTGGT
>Ga0065720_1019356_pt1 | contig 27817 bp, 19 predicted proteins | sample Thericmetagenome_FD_59107 | JGI IMG/M metagenome (GOLD analysis project Ga0065720, IMG submission 59107) | Thermophilic microbial communities from the Joint Bioenergy Institute, California, USA of rice/straw/compost enrichment - eDNA_2 v2... | ecosystem: Engineered > Solid waste > Grass >... | reverse complement strand
GCTGTTGATTTCACTAAAGTCAGGATCCGTGAAGTATTCCCATTCTCAAACAGCAGACAAGTTCTTTCTGTGCAAAATTCCGAGGTTAAGATTCAAGGATTGAGAATCAATTTCGCTGGAATTACAGAAACCAGCCCATGGACCGACAAATGGATCAGTGGAGTGAGCAGCACTTTTGAGGTGGACCAATTATTGATCCAAAACGCAGTTGGTAATGAAGGGCATGTCTTCGATTTAGTTGAGAGTAATTTGAATCTGACTAACTCCAAAGTCAGAGAAACTTATACTCTAAATGAGGGAAGTGTTTTCTTGAAGATCCAAGGAGGGCAATTCATCAACATAAATACTATGGAAGTCAGGGATGTTAAGGGCCTTCTCTATATTGATGAAGTCCTTGAGGTTAACCTTAGCGATATTACTGTCCGATCTAGCAATCCTGTGAAGAGCTTTATTGATATCAGAGGAGCTGTTGATGTCAATTTCAATCAATCAACATTTAATCTCACCAAAGCTAATCTTAGCCCTGCTCGGAGCTTCGTCTACTTGCAAAACATTGAGCATTCTATTAACGTCGCAAACTCTTCCTTCTCAAATATCCATAGCAGAAATGGATCCTTACATCTTTTCTTCAATGGAACCAAACCGACAACCAAATTAGACTCTCTTATTTTTGAAAATAATGTTGCCCTTGGAGGTTTGAGTGCTGGCATCAGTATTCAAGGCGCCTCTGGAGTGAGCGTTCTGGTCAATAACTGCACCTTCCATGGCAATAAGGCAACCAGATCCGAAGGACAGGGAGGGTATGGAGGAGCTATGTATCTCTCAGCTAGTCTTCAAGAAAAACCCTCTATTGTCATCAAGAGCTGCGATTTTACTAAAAACTTTGCCACAGTTTCAGGAGGAGCTATTTACACAGCCGATTATCCACCAGAACTCCCCACATTTTCCAACTTTTACAGAAACAAAGCTGGCATCTACGACAGCGATATTGCAAGCCCTCCAGTAAAAATGACAGCCTATCACACCACCTATGAAGACTTTGACATTTCTACAACATTCGATCCTGATTACACTCAAAATCTCCATCTTTCAATCAAAGATGTTGCCAGCGGTCAGGTCTTACCCGAAAAGTACAAGTTCATCTTGATTGATTTGTATGGAAATGTTCCTCTCAATGACGACTACTCAATTCTTAATATAAGTTCCTCAAACCCAGAATTAATACCAGTTGTGAACAGTATCAAGGCTTCCCATGGTACCTTCGACCTCTCTTCTGTTATCTTCAAGTACAAGCCGAGCACAGATACTGTCAAAATCACCCTTAAGAGCGACAACATTATCCAATATCCTGAAGAAAACCCTAGTATAGGCATGAACAATAACAACTACACTGTTGAACTAACTTTCAGATACTGTGTTCACGGTGAAGGATGGGAAAAAGATAATACTTGCAAGGTCTGTCCTCCAGGCCAGAAAGCTGATACGATCAATGGAGTGTTAGGGCCTTGTGAAGCATGCAACCCAGAGGCAATGATCTGTAATGGTCCTGAAGAGATCGCACCTCAAGAAGGCTATTGGAGATTGAATGCTTCTGCAAATATCTTCGTTGAATGTCCCTTGAAGGAAGCTTGCCTTGGAGGTAGGACTGCTGATGGAGAGACTATTGCTACTGGTAGGTGTAAAGTCGGTTATCAAGGAAATCTGTGTGCTACCTGCATGGAGGGATGGGGAAAGGACATTGATGGAAGAAAATGCATTAACTGTGATAAGAATATTGGCACCTATCTTGCCATCCCAGCTGTCATTATACTTACCTCTGTTCTGCTTGCCATTTCAACCAGATCTACAATACACCAATCCAAGATCGCCACAAGATCTGATGAAGAGAAAAGCAATGACTACAATAAGACAATCTTGCTTAGATTCCTCATGAATTTCCTTCAGATTATTTCAATCTTGGGCACGATCAACGCCCAATGGCCTGGAGCAGTAAGCACTCTCCTTAACATTAACAGAACCCTCATGTTCACTACCAGCACCGTCTTGGGATTGGACTGTCTCCTTCCTAAGATGGGAGTTGACACTGACACACCTACACCATTTGTCAATCTTGTTGCTTTTAACTTGATCCCTTTGTTCTTTGCTGTGATGGCTCTTGTCTTCTGGGCTGTCTATTATAGAATAATCCGCAGGGCCGAAAGAAGAGGAAATGCATTCTCAAGAAGTGTTATCATTACCTTTACTATCTTGGGACTCATCTTCCAACCCACTGTTATCCAAGAAGACATGAAGATGTTCCAATGCAAAAACATCTACAGAAAGGATAAACCTCTCTACGCTCTTCAAGGTGACTACAATGTTGAATGTTGGGGCCCTCAACACAATGCTTGGACCTTCGGTCTTGGACTTCCCTCATTGATTATCTGGGCCATTATCCTCCCAGTTATCTTGTTCCTCAGGCTAAGAAAATACAGATTCAGTCTTGATGAGGAAAGAATTAAGTCCAATTTCTCCTTCCTCTACAAAGGATACAAATATAAGAAGTACTACTGGGAATTCGTCATCATGCTTGAGAAGTACCTTTTGATCACTGCGATTACCTTGGGCTCCATCAACTCTGCTAAGCTTCAAGCCTATCTTTTCTGTACCGTATTGGTGGTTGCTTTCTGCCTTCAATATAAGTACAAGCCCTACGTTAATAACCCTCTCAACAACTTTGAGAAACTCAGCTTAATATGCATGGTCATTATCTGTGTTTCAGGAATCTATTTCAGCTCCAAGACTGAGAGTTCCTTCGAAAGGATCATTTTTATCGTCTTGGCCTTCCTTGCATATTTAGGATTTTTTGCAGCCTTTGCATGGTGCTATTATATGATTGGCAAGACCATGCCCAAACAATCTAAGAATGTCAAAGCACCTAGTTTGACCAATTTCAGAGAAGAACCTCATCGCAGATTCCCTAATGTCTTTAACATTCTGTTTGGAAAACATAAAGGAAATGGTGATGATGATGATAGTAAGGGATCTGATGAACAACAGGAAGAACAAGAGATCCAGATTAAAAATAATTATGGAACAACAAGCGAAGCCAAGAATCTCAGATTTATGGGCTCAGGAATATCCGAGTCGTTCCACTTTGGAAGGACCCACGAGGATGAGTTTGGAATCAGCCCAGAATTGAATCTTAGCTCCCCAGCCATTTTTGAAAAGAAAAGAAGACATGAATTCAAGAGACTTAGAGAATCTGAACATGTGAATACTCCCGAACTCAAGAGCAAACTTCAACCTACAAGAAAGGAATCTGACAGAGATGATATAATTCTCTTCACAAATGACGATAGAAGCGAAATTAACACTAATGATATGGACCAAATAACAGAAAGATTCAATAGGCTAGAGATGGACCAAGAACACCAAGATCAACAAATTACCAATCCAGTCTTAGCCATTGCTGATGTTGTTGTAGAGCGTCCTGAAGAAGATGAGACAAGCTATGTCCTTGAGAAAAAATCTCGAGCCCATGAAGAGATCCTCTCAAATCATGATGATCATCCCAGTAGAAATGAGCTCAGTCAAGAGGAAATTGCCCCTCAAAGACAATCAAGTTATGAGGACAAAACTGAGAAAGAAGAGGAAGAAAAACAAAAGAGCCCCGAAACTCCTAAACATTAATTCATGGTTGCTTTGTTACATGATTGCAAGTTAAGTTAAATAATCTTATTTCACTTATATATTACTATTCGTACTCTGGGTATTATTGCCCTTATTACTAATACAAGAATTCACAAAAAATAGAATATAACTTAATAAGCAATCTTCCTTCCCGAAAGAGAAATTAAAATCCTTGTAATTGAAGTTCTGTTGATGATCGTGGAGTCTCCGAAGTTTTGAGGGCGACAAACCTGTGCAGGTTCTCCACCCCATCATGTTTACTTTCGAATACAAAATATCCAGTTGAGAGCCCAATCAAACCAAAGAGAATTACCCATCCATTATAAGTCATCCAGACTAGCATTAATAGTACACCGGCTACTGTCTGGGCAAAAGCTATAAATGATAGCAGGACTTTAGTGACACTTGTATTATGATAAGAGATTTCATGTTTGACCTTTGTGGGAGTGAGATCTCCTTTCGATTTTGCATATTCTATGACTTTTTTCTTCAAATGGTTCAACGCAGGGATGGAGAATCCAAAGAAAAAGACTCCTAGAAGGCCTAGCAAAAATCCAGAAATTGCTGTTGAAGTTAAGCTAAAGTCTTAAGCATAAAAGCTGAAAATAGATTACCCTTTGAATACAAATGTACAGTTTGTTCCCCAATAAATCTTCATTTGCATCCCTATGTTACATTTATTCATGTGATATTGATGTGGATCATTATGTTGATCCGCTGGGCTGTTATGGTCGCCATGGTGACCTGAGTGATCCATTTTGAGATAAAATTATTTTTATTTCTGCAGATATTTTGAAAAAAAATTGTCTTGCAAAAAGTTGGACTTGAGAATACTTTCTTTTAAACATAATCAATGTGACTAATAGCCCAGGATTTAATGCATATATTTACTTCAAACATATACTTCTACTTTATTGATCCTGTTTAATGAATATTTACATACACAATAGCTTTCAAAAGAAGCTATCAAAAACGGAGAAGAATTTTTTAACTTTGCAAGATGCTTGTCTGCTTTGAGGCAGTGTCAAATCTGCTCTCAAACAAGAAATATCCCAAACTCATTCCAAAGCATACACTCAGGATCACCCATCCATTATAAGTCATTAAGAGAAGCATAAATAAGACTCCAAATAAGGCTTGTACTAGAGTTATTAATGTGAGCTTCAGCCTAACATCAGCCTTATTTGGGACTTTCTCCTTATTTTCGATCAAAGAACTTCCTTTGTTGGCCTTTTTCGAGGTAACTCTTCTTCTAAAGAGATTCAGGACTGGAATGCAGGCACCGAACATAATAACAACCAAACATCCTATTAGGAATTCACCTGTTGTCTGTGATATAAATCTAACATTTATTTTCTAAAATTAATGGATTACGCTTTGAACAAGAAGGTACAGTTGACGTCCCAGTAAACTGACATCTGCATGCCAATGTTACAGTCATCCATGTGATGCATAAGACCTTGTGCCATATTTGACATATTCACTCTATATGGATATCTAAAATTTTTATTTAAATCTTGAATAAAATTCTGAATTTGTCGAGCTACTACTCCTAAAGTGGTCTCTAACAATTTCTTCTAATACCTGAAATCTACCAAGAAGGATACATGATCTGGTTTAACATTTCAACACATCCAAAATAATCAAATAGTGAAATATTGACTCTGTTCGTAAATGGATGAATTTGTAATAGGATAGGTATTGTAGAGACTCTCTCAGCAAAATTACAAAGAAAAATCTCTATTTATAGAATCATATATGCTTCCATATTGAAATTGAGCATAGAATAATACAATTTAGGATACTCACTTTGATTTTCCTATTTTTTCAGAGATAAGTTTCTCACTAATATTCCAAAGCTTGGTCCAATTTTCAGGATTATTAGCCAAAGGATTTACTTTATGCTCTTTGCAGTCTGAATAATAAGCTCCTCCCTTTAACTTTTGATGGTCTTCCAAAGCACAATACAAAGTCGTCTGGGCCCCTTGGACAGAATTCTTGGTGAAGTACCAAAAGAATGGGAAAATAGCATACATAAGATACTTCTTGGATTTGTCTTCAAACATATACCTTCCCAGCTCGGTCCTAACAACACCAGGATGTAAGGAAACAACTTTCACATTAGAGCCTTCCAGTCTTTGTTGAAGAGCCTTTGTGAATATGACATTAGCAAGCTTGCTTTGGTTATATGCAGTACCTGGTTCATATTCTTTTTCGAACATCAAATCATCCCAATGCATTTTTCCTCTTTCATGAGCCCTAGAGGCAACATTGATTATTCTGCTTGGTGCGGACTGCTTGATCTTATCCAACAGCAAATTTGTGAGATAGAAGTGTCCAAGATGGTTCGTCCCAAATTGAGCCTCAAAACCATCTTTAGTCTCTTTTCTGCTGGGTAATCTCATGATGCCTGCGTTATTAATTAGAATATCCAGCTTTTGATATTTCTTATGGAATTCCTCTGAGAAGGCCTTTATAGAGTGTAGATCTGAAAGATCCAATTGAATAAAGTCAAGATTCTTATTCTTGGTCTCCCCTTTGATCTCTTCAATTACAGGAAGAGTTCTAGAGGGGTCTCTGCAGGCGAAGACAATAGTGGCGTTCATTCTAGCCAAGGCTCTGGCGGTTTCCTTTCCAATTCCTGTATTGGCACCAGTAATTACGATGACTTGGTTGGATAGGTCCTTGTGGATTGTATTGACTCCTCCTTCGAAGTATTTCTTACCAAAGAAAAGAGCTGTAGCGGCAAGAACACTTCCAGTGACAAAGGTGGGGTTGCTAAGGAGCTTGTTCATGTGAGATTAGATATAATATTTTTTATTTTATTGAGATTAGTGTTTTCAGAATTTTCGACAGACAGTCCAAGCATATAGTGCTTATACTAGACTAATTAGGCAGCAATGATAAGGCTTGAGACAGTTGAATTGATGGGTTATTAAGAATCTAGTAATGCCAAGTTTGGCGGAAATAGATCAAAATCAGAGAGATGAGAGAAAAGAGTTGAACGTCCACTAAAAGCAAATAATTTGGAAAGTTTCTTTCTCTGCATCTATTCGAAAGCATAAAGAAAATAGATTAAGATAGTTTAATCTGAGAAAAGATAAAAATTTATTTCTGATACAAGCACAGAAAAATGATAAGAAAGACCTCAAACTATTCATTTATCTCCGACACTGACCTCTCTCCCACATTCACTGCCCAGTTTTTATCCAATTTCTTTGCCCCTACTCTTAGTATTCTTTCATTTGCTCCTTTTGAAAGAGCTGTCCTAATTGTTCAAACTCAAGCCTCTAATCCATCCCTATCCGCCCTCAAATACAGAAATGTCAGATCCGCCCTTAGAGGTATCTTCTCTGAGCCCAGTCTAACCTCCCCCTGGAGAACAGCTCTTACTTCTACTTTGAGAAGCTCAGTAAATACTGCTGCCAATAACGCTGTTTCCGGCATGTGGGCCAAGACTGAGGAGATGCACTTGAAGAAGCAACCTGATGCTCCATCTCTATTTTTATGCGGACTTGCAGCCATTGTCCCACCCCTCACAGTGTCTCTTATTCTCCAGCCTTTGGATGCTATTACCATTAAGTTGGCAGGCGATATGATGGTGAATGGACAGAGAGAATTCAAAGGAATCTGGGACTGTATCTCCAAGATTATTAAGCGCGAGGGTATAATGGGACTTTTCCAAGGATATAGCGCTTTGATGCTCATTACTATTATTAAGAGCTTGACCGACTCTTTGAGTTATTCTCAAAAAGTCAAGGATAAACTAACAGGGAAGGATGTGTCCAAGAGAAAGGCCCTGTTAGACTTTTTGTCTGTCCTGACCTCTTTCTTTGTTATCCACCCTCTTGAAGTCGTCCACAGAAGATTAACTGCACAGATTGGATCAAGCACACCAACTTATAAGAGTGTCTTTGATTGTGTTACCAAGATTTGGGATGAGGAAGGCTTCAGAGGATTTTATAGAGGCTGGTGGGAGACCTTACTGGGAAGTCTTTGTATCAGTGTTATTGAAACTGGTGTCCTTGCATTGGTGGGATCTGTGATGGCTTTCATTGAGTTCAAGAGAAAGACCAGTGCAGCAAATGATAAAAGATCTTAGGAAATCTCATTGTATGTGAGAGTACTTTGTAAAAGTTCATAATTCATTAGGATAATATATAAACTTCCATACCAACAAAAGCAAATCATTGAACCACTTAAAACGTTGAACCTCTTTTTATCCAACTTCGTGATATATGCATATGATGAAAAGCTCTCCATGTAATAGGATTTGACACTACAGTAGTGGTGAAGTTGATGTTCCTTATCTCTTCTGAGCCCAAGCTCATAATTACTTATATAAAGATAAAATAAAATTCAACTTTCTTAAACTTGTATTTACAAAACCAAATCTGACTTTCTTTCTATGATATTCTTTACCTAAAATTCTTTCGTTTTACCAGCATGTTTGATGAATATTTGAGGTTCATTCTGTCTTAGCAAGCTTTGACATCTTTAAATTGGTTTTACAATACTACAGGTGATCAGAAGGGAGTTCCTCTGATTATCCGGAGTAGAATCAACAAAAGATTTTTTGGTTGAAAAAGTAAGAATCAATTTCTGGAGTAATTCTCTTGTTTTTTATCAATAAATAATGGAGCATCAGATTTACCTTTCAAATGAAATGTGTTTCAGAAAATAAGCGAAGGAAGATAAGGAGTTATGGCATATTCTAAATTTAGTTTTGTGTAAGTCATAGTGTCGTTAGCAAATTCGTAATATCAAATAAATTTAAATAAATAATCAGCGAGAAACAAATGAATAATTCTATTCCACAAGCAAGCTCCTTTGACAAAGGAAAGCAAGCCTACGAGACTAAGGGATACTCAACTGCTCTAAAGCATTTCGAAGATGAAATTCTATTTAGAAAACAAAATTATGGTGAAAATAATCCTTATTTGATCGAAGTTTACATCTGGATGGGTGATACTTATGAAAAGCAAGCCAAATACACCGAAGCCTTTGAGGCATACAATCTTGCAATCAAACTGGCTGAAGGCAAGGATGAACAATTCCAGTTATTAGCTTCCATAGCCTGGATGAGAATAGGAATGATTAACAACAGCCAAGGTTATTATGAGGAAGCCATCCAAAACTATGCCAAATCTGTAGAAGTGGGCCTTCAGAGCCAGCTTGGCAAGGATCATCCAGAAATTGCCTCAGCATATAATCACTATGGCATCGCTCTTACAAATAAAGGTCTTTACGATAATGCAATGGAAGCATTTGCGAAAGCTCATGAAATTAGAATAAAGCGACTGGGAAAGGACCACCTTGATGTGGCCGTGACAACGACAAATATAGGAATGATTTATACATATAAGGGATTCTATGATGTGGGATTAGAGTATTTCAAAAAGGCCAAGGAAATTATACAGGGTAGACAAGCACCAGCTACTCCAGACACTGCAGCCACCTACTATCAGATCGGTATTGCATACTGCAAAAAGGGACTCTATGATGAGGCATTGGAGAACCTCTATCAAGCCATGGCAATAAGAACAACTTTCTTTGGCAAGGAACACCCCATTATCGCTACAACTGAAGAAACTATTGGTGTTGTCTACACCAAGAAGGGACTGTATAATGAAGCATCACTTCATTATCAAAACGCTCTGGAGATCAAGACTACAAAGTTAAGGCCAAATCATCCTGAGTTAGTTTCTATCTACAACCATCTTGGCTTTGATCACTTCATTAAGGGCCAGCATACCAAGTCGCTTGAGTATCTTAACAAGGCTCTGGAATTAGGGAATTCCACCTTGGGGCAAAATCATCCAGAAGTGGCAGTTTCGCATCATTATTTGGGATTATTTTACTCGAGTATCGGATATGGATTGCAAGAAAACTCGTTGAACCATTTAAACAAGGCCCTTTCAATTAGGATATCTTGCTTTGGAAATACTCATCCTGAGGTTGCATCGACCTATATTCTTATTGGTGCAGCCTATATGAGTAAGGGACAAAACAATGAGGCCCTAGATAACTACACAAGAGCTTTAGAAATATATACCAGCAAGATGGCACTGACACATCCTGATATTGCAACAGTATACTTCTCCTTTGGACACGCCTACTCAAAAATCGGAGACCAAGAAAAAGCAAAAGAGTACTATAACAAAGCCCTAGAACTGAGGCTATATAAACTTGGAAAGGAGCATCCTGATGTCGCCTCGACCTATAATGGCTTAGGGGTAGCCCTGTCCACCGAGGGAAATCATGATGAAGCTATTGCTTATTTTAAAAAAGCTTTAGATATTAGATTCAAAGTCTTCAAGAAGGAACACCCTGATATTGCTTCAGTGTATAATAGCATTGGGCTGGCACTGCATGCTAAGGGGCTTTATGAAGAAGCCATTCAAGAATATTTCAAGGCTCTAGAGATTTACAGAGGGCATTTTGGAGCTGATCATTCATATGTTGGAGCCACTTTTAACAACTTAGCAAGTTCCTTTTTAGCTAAGAATATGTACGATAAGGCTATTGAGTACTTTAATCTCACTCTTGAGATCTACCAAAATAGGATGAAAAAGGACAGTTTGGACATTGCTTCCATTTACAATAATCTTGGCCTCGCCTGGTCCAAGAAAAGAAACTACGATCAAGCAATAGACTTCTTAAACAAAGCTGTAGAAATCAGAACAGGGAAGCTCGGCCCTGATCACTTGGATGTCGCTGCAACTTATTATAATATAGGCGCAATCTACTCTAAAAGAAACCTACATGACAAAGCCCTGATATACTACAACAGGGCCCTCGATATAAGACTAAAGAAGCTTCCTTCGGATCATCCTCTTATCGCTGCAATTTATATCAATCTTGGGGTGGGCTACTCTAACCAGGGTCTCTATGACAATGCCATAGAGAACTATAACAGAGCCCTTGAGACCTACATAAATTACTATGGGAAATACCATACAGATGTTGCCACAACATATAACAACATAGGGAATGCCTATTCCTGCAAAGGTCTTTATGATGAGGCTATTGACTACTATTACAGAGCTCTAAATATCTACACTGCGAAGCTCGAAAAGAACCATCCTGATATTGCAACTGCTTATAATAATATCGGATTGGCCTTAACTAAAAAAGGACTGTATGACAGGGCTCTTGAGCAGTTTATAAAGGCCTTAGAGATAAGAACTAACAGATTTGGCAAAGATAACATTGAGGTTGCATCAGTTTATAATTACATTGGCCTTGTATACCTCAACAAAGGACTCTACTATGACTCTCTGGAGTCATTTAACAGAGCTCTTGAGATAAGAATTGCTAAGTTCGGAAAGACTTACTTGGATGTCGGCAAGTCTTATTGTAACCTTGGCCATGCATACAAGAGATCTGGGGACTATAAGCAGGCATTGAACTACTATGGAAACGCACTTTCAATCATGAAAGCTACTTACTCGGATCACAAAAACCACCCTGATATTCTTCAAGTAGAGAATTATATTACCTCAGCTCAGTCCTTAATTCAGGGGTCTAACTCTAATTTATACCAATTGCATCCTGCAACTTCTGTCAGCTCAATTCCAATTACTCCAAATGAGAATTTAGAGAATTTCAGCTTCAAAACTGTGCCAATTGATAACAATAATCTCTTCACTTGCTTAGCCTGGGCCCTTCAATACAATGAGTACAGCAACCTCGGTCCAGCCCAAAGAGAATACTTTGCGAGATCCTTAAGGAACCTAGCTGCAAAGATTATTTTGGAAAATGTTGAAAGGTTCGATCTACAGAGAGATTTTAGACATCAAACTGTGAACGAATATACACAGCTAGTCGTTAGTGATAATTTCTTGGGTGGGAAGACAGAGCTCAAAGCCTTCGCTATCCACTTTAAAGTGCACTTCTGTTTATATATGATCCATATGACAAATTTAGATCATCCTGATATTATCACTGGAGAAATTCCCTCTGATAGAAAGGTCATTCTTATGCTTAGTAAGAGAAATGACGGCTGCACACAATTCAACCTTGTAACTGCATATAATAAAACCACTAGACAGGAAGTAACCATATTCGGACCCAAAACTTCAGAAATCAAAAATCAATTGTCGAGATTATTGGAAAGCTTAGTACCGCCACCTCAAACAAAGAGAGCCTGAGTTAACTAACCTTATGCATCTTTTTTTGATTGTTTTAGAATTCATTATTTTTATATTCTACAGTCAACAATAAAGTGTAATTTTTTCATTTCTAATAACGAAATTTTGGTTCTGAATTAGGAAAAATAGCATGCAAATATGGCTGATACGATTAAATACTAAGAATCTGAATAAACTATGCACAATAAAATAGCCTATATTATCCTCATTTAGAGGTCGACATATATTTATTGTATGCAATATCGAATATTCTTCCAGACATGCTCTCTCCAGCACTCTTTACCATAGAGGCAAAGAGCCCAGTTCCCGTAATTGTCTTATCTCCAACTTCATTGACTAAGAGCAAATATGGAACATTATACTCAGCCACGAGGCCCCTATCTAGCACGAGGACTTTATCATAATGGGCAATAGTTGTTAATCTATGCGCAATTGTCAGAACTGTACAGTCCTTGAATTTCTCATTTATCTGCTCCTGAATGAAATTATCAGTACCAATATCAACATTGGCGGTAGCTTCATCCAGAATGATAATCTTACTCTTTCTCAATATAGCTCTAGCCAAGCAGATCAATTGCTTCTGGCCAGCACTGAAAATTGTGCTGCTTACTGTCATATCAGTATCCAACTGTTTCTGTAAACTAGAAACATAGGTCTTCAGTCTAACTTCCTCTAGGGCTTTCCAGACCTGTTCATCAGTATACTCATTGAAAGGATCTAAGTTTCTTCTGATAGTACCTGAGAAGATAACAGCAGTCTGTGGGATAATAGACAAATTCTTTCTCAGGAATTCAAGACCAAGCTGCCTGATATTAACTCCATCAATCAAAATATCACTCTTTGGCTCAATTTCGACCATTCTAAATATGGCCTGGATAATAGAAGACTTTCCAGCACCTGTTCTTCCGACAATACCAACTTTCTCTCCAGGCTTTATATCAAAGGTCAAACCATTAAGGGCATATCCTAACTCCTCCCCATACCTCATAAAAACACTCCTGAATTGAATTTCTCCCTTTGGAGGCCAGACAGGACACTCATTTTTAACTTCTTCATCCTTATAAGTTTTCTCAGCCGGCTCTTCAGGCAATTCGCAGTATTTCAGGCATCTTGCAGCACTTTGCATGTTAACATCAAGTTGTAGACTTTGCTTGATAATATAAGAACTGGCATTGCACATTTCAAGTAAAAGAACCAAGGCAAGACCGAACAATCCAGGCTCGATGCTGGAGTGGGAAGCAACGTAGATGTAAAGGAAGATGCCAGAGACAGTAAGGCAATATAACCAGAGATCGATGACAAGACCAAAGACACCCTGGACTCTTTGCATGAAGGAGTAGCATCTTAAATTATTGTAAATTGTCTCCAAGAATGTCCTAATAAATCTTCCTCCTTGTCTGAAGACTCTAATAACAAGAAGACCATTAAGAGTAGCAGAGATATCAGAGTAGAGAGGGCTTCTTGATTGTAAATCAAGTCTCTTTGATTCAATGGAAGGCTTGGTGAATACATTACGGACCCAGACAAGACCCATAAAGACCAGGAAACTTGGGATAAGGACGAGGGGATTGACGATACAGACAGTGCCAATAAGGAAGATCAAACTCCAGCTTCCCCAGATAACTGCATGGAAAGTTTGCCAATTGTTCTTATCTAAAACGCCCAAATCATTGGAGAATCTGTTGAGAACTGATCCAATGGGAGTCTTATCGAAGAAGGAAACAATAGCTCTTGTGATATTTCTAAGCATGTGGTTATGAAGTTCGCTGTTGATCTTGATGATGAATTCAACGAGGGCAGTTCTAGCATAGATATGACTCAAGAATACAAACAGAGTCAAGATAAATCCCCAGCTCACCCAGAAGAAGTTATCGAAGCCCTCTAGTGTACCATTCTGGGCATAGTAAAGGTCATTAACATAAGCCCAGTATCCCATATATCTTGAAAATCCAATCACACTTGCTTGATGAACAATATAAATACCAAGAATGCTCAAGAAGGGGGTTATGGACCCTAATGACTTCAGATACTGCTTGTAAGTGTCCCAAGTAACTTGAGTCTCCTCTTCCTTAAATTCTGGGACAATTTCCTCAATTTCCTCAACAATAGCGTTATCGTGAACAGTAGATCTCTTTCTGGTTTCAGAAGCTCTGGCCTTTGGAGTAACATCACCTTCCTTTTGCTGATCGGCCTCGTTTTCCTTCTTAAATATATTCAGCAAGTCAATTCCCTTATTCTGGATGCTAGCGAATGGCCCATCAGCCACAATTCTACCCTCTTCAAAAACAATAGTTCTATCGGCTTCTTTAGCATAGGTCAAATGGTGGGTAACAAGAATAACAATCTTATGTTTCAATAATTTTCCTTTGATGGCATTAGTGAACAAATGACGGGCAACCCTGCTATCCACAGCAGAAAGAGGGTCATCAAGGAGGTAAATATCACTATTAGAGTACAAAGCTCTAGCAAGACTGACTCTGGCCTTTTGTCCACCGCTCAATGTGACACCTTTTTCACCAATAATGGTCTGATCTCCCTTAGAAAGCTGTCTCAGGTCAGCATGAAGGTTACAGGCGTTTAGGACTTGTTGGTAAAGTTCTTCATCATATTCTCTGCCGAAGAGAATGTTGGATTTAATTGTTCCAGAGAAAATGATGGGTTCTTGTTCAACATAGGCGATAGTTCCTCTGCAGATGAATCCTCCTTCAGTCTTAGGAATTTCTCTGAGCAAAGAGTATAAGAAGCTACTCTTTCCTGAACCGATTTTACCAATGACAGCAACAAGTTCACCAGGTTTTATTTTCACAGAAATATTATCAAGGCAGGGCTTTTGTGAATTCACTGACCAGAAGGCGGAGAATTCCTTGAGCATAATAAAGGCAGCTTCTTTGTCAGAAGGCTTTCTTTCCTTTAGTTCTACAGCAACTGCAGTATTGTCTCTGTTGAAAACTTGTTCCTCTGTTTCTTCATAGCTAATAATATCGGGAATTAGCAGGATATCTTCTACTCTTTTCTGCATGACCCTGGCCCCGACCATGAACATTCTTCCGAAATGTGAAAAACTGATACACCACATTTTCACAAAGGTCAAGATCATAATTGAAGTATAAACTTTTTCGGGATTTAGGACGCCTCCAGAATAGAGTGAGTAAATGGCGAACATGAAGAAGGCACAGAAATAAACCGACATTTCAGCCACAGCATTTCCAAGAATATCAATCTTGAATAATTTCTTCATGGCAGTGAACTCTTTTGCTCTGAGAGTCTCAATGAATTTCCTGAGGGCCTTTTCCCAAGCGTACATTTTGACCAGTCTGATACACTCAATGATTTCATTGGTCAATTTAACTCTTTCATCAGTAACAGTATTCTTTTCAACTCTAGGTCCTTGTGTGCTCTTGGAAATGGATTGAGACAAGTAAACAGCAAAGGCCAATCCTGAATAACTGATCAGAGTGTAGAATCCGAAATAATCCCATAAAAGATACCCTGAAAGGACGATTGTAATAGGGAATAGGATCAAAGGCCAAAGGAACAAATATCCAAAATCAAGATCGTTCAGGTCATTGGCAAGCAGGTTGATGATCTTACCAATATTGAGCTGTTGCAGGGAGCTAACGGCCACACTCTGGAGCTTCTTATACACAAATGCGACAATTGTAAGTCTGATTCTTGCAGCAGATAGGTTAAGATAGTTCCAATAGTGGGTATTCAGGACGTTTGTAGAAAGGAAAATTATTGCGAAATACACTGCATAAGTGTATAGTTCGTCTGGATCAACCTCTTGGTTAAGATTGCTTGAAGTAATGACTGCAATGATCTTTCCCAACATGATGGTTCCGAACATTCTTCCATTGAACACTATAAACATCATAAGACCCTGTTTATAGAACTCAGATTTAAAGGCCTTGTATACCGCAGTCATAAAGGAAGGGCGTCCACGAAGCATTTGTTCAGCCCAAAGTTGATCAACTTTAACAAGCTTAGACTCGACATCATAATGATCGAAAGGCTGAGGAAGGTCTTCTTCAGTTATTTGGTTGTTGGTGGTGTTTATTTTGGTGATATACTTCCACAAATCACCAAAAGCAATATATGAGAACGTGGAATAGTTGGTAACATATTTATCTGGAGGCTTGTCAGTGCTTAAAAATTGTGAGAAGTGAGTCTTGCTTATCCTGGCAGGCTTAGACTTCTTTTCATAGTTGTGAACGTCTAGAAGAGGGACTTCTATGTCTTCTTTCTTCTTTGACATTTCGATAAATTCAAATAATTTGCAATTTAGATTTTTTGAGAAATTTGGTTGTGAAGTGGAATCTTTATTCTTATTTTTGAACTAGTCAACAGGTTTTGAATTGTTATCTAAATTAGAAAATCATGTTTACGAAGTCCTAACAATGAATAGGGCAGTATAGGATAAAACGTGCTCTTGCTTGAAAATTTTAAGACTTGTTAAAAACTTCGTTTAATTTCGGCCCAGTTTAAAACAAGAAGAGATTGGCTGTCCAGATCCAAGATTAATTTTGTTGAATGAGAGATTGACCCAGAGAAAAACTAGTCCACTTATTTGTATCTCAAACAAACAAATTTGAATAACACAAAAGAGAATTTTAAAGGTAAAATATCCTTTCAGTAAACCAAGATTATTTTTTAAGAACCTATTGAAAATAGTAGATTCCTTAGTGTTCTTAAACTTATCAATCATTCCTTAATATTATGAGACATTTTTTCTGTAAGTAATTAGCTTGACAAAGTTAAAGTGAATTCCACTTTGAGGTTTCAAAAGATTTTTACAAGAGAATATAGAAGAATTACATGGTATAGATATTGTGCATTATTTCTGTGCTGAATTTTGTTGTGGCTTATCAGCACTGGGAATTATATTTTCTGGTAGGTCATTACTTGCTTCAGGTTCAAGGAAATCGTAGTAAGCAATGGCAATCTTATCAAAAGTACTTCTAGGGAGGGCAAACATGAGAACAAAACCATAGAGGAAACCTTTTGAGAAGGTTAGGGACTTAAACAAGTATTCTCTCACGTTGTTCATGGAAATATTTTTTAATTGGATTCGGATCTTGAGAAATTTAACTATTTATGCTTCATATTAAGGGTTCCTAGTCCTTTCGGTTCAAACACTAAGATACAATATATGCATGCACGTATTACCAATTCTTTTAAACTTAGAAAATCAATTCATGAGGTCTCATTCTGTTGGTGATGGTGAATCTGGTCTTCAAGTATTGTCTCAACAATTCGACCTTCTTGATGTTAGCCAACAAGGGAGCATCAATAGCAGCTTGGGTCTTCTTCTTTTCAGCGAGTCTGGCCTTTTCTTCTTCGGATTTCTACTAAGTTATTCCCTTTCACTCATTAATTACCTCTTGAGTTCCAGCAGCGAAGAAAGCTTCTTCAGACTTCTTTTGAGCCTTGACCTTAAGCTTCTTGAAGTAGTCGTCGTTGATGTGGTCGAACTTAACTCCAGTAAGGTCAACTTTATAAGAAGTGGGGATGACGGTAGATTGATTGACTCTTCTAAGGGGAACACCGTTGATCTTGTGGGGACCGGTGACCAACAAGAGTCCAGATTGGAGCTGTCTAAGGAAAACAACTCTCTTACCCTTGAATCTGCCGACGAGGAGAATCAAGATTTGACCAGGAGCGATATTCTTTCTGAGAGGAGCAGGCTTAGCTTGGACGGCGGGAGCAGTGGTGGTTCTTGGTTCGTCATCAGCAGGGTACCACTTGTGGATGGTTTGGCTGTTAGCTCTGTTGGACTTCTTCTTATCACCCTTCTTAGCAGGCATCTTAAATTATTGTTCTTGTTTTAATTGGCTTTAATTCAGAGAGATCTCTGTTTATTAAATACACTCAGTTAATCAATCAAAGCCTTCCAAAGACATATTTACAACACACAAACTCTCTCATTTGAAACTTAAATAAGACATAATTATTTTGTACAGAAATGAACCCTCTGTGGATTTCTCCAGATTGAAATCGTTCTCCAACGAGCCTTTTAGCTCATTCAGTTGTTCTCTCAACTCAATATTTGGTCGCTTCCTAGCCAGAAATTCCTTCAGCATAGCCGTTATACACTTTTCCTCTAGCGCCTCATAGAATATGTTCGAGTACATAGATACGCAGTTCCAGACCGATCTAAAATTTAAAAAAAGTAGAATCATAGTGATTACTTTTTAAGATCATCAGGGAATGTATTCGAAGCAAATAGGAAAATTACCTGGGTATATAGTCTGTCCCCATAGGATGTGAATGAGTATTGATCTATGACTTTATCAATTTTTCCAGAGTTGTTCTGGCCATAATATCCCAATAAATCAAGGGAAATATTCGGTAAAATTGAATGCACAATTTTTTCCAGTTTTTTGTGTATACTCTGATCAAGGTATATTGCTTCTTGGTCCGCGAAAATATTCTTGGCTATCCTCAAGAAAATTTTGTTAATGGGCAAACAATGAAGGAACTTAATTCCATAAGCTTCCACTAGATTATAGAAGATTTCAATAACCTAACATAGTTAAAATTATGAGTTATTTTCTTTACATCCAAGTAATATTTGGTCTTGTTTGGATGGTATTGCTTGTTTATTTTTTCTCCCTTGGGAACTGTAAAGAGGGGTGATATTATAGGCTTATCTTGGGCCTGGAGCACATTCTTTATTTTTTCGTAGGCTGAAAGGGAGATATTTTTTCCCCATTTAAGATGTTCAATAACTGATAGTATTTTAATAATATGGATCAAACCGCCTTCAGGATTTACTTCCAAGTAGGATATTAAAAGGGCTGATAAAGCCGAGAGTAAAGGCTCAGTCAGTTCGTAAGGGAAGGATTTTAATTTCCTGTAATTGATATTCTTTCCTCTTTCGGCTTCGTGGTTTGATAAATACCATAAGTCTATGCGACTCAACAAAACACTCAAATAGTTATCCAGGGTTTGCCAGGCCCATTTTGTTATCTCTTCTAGCTCTGTTTTTATTCCATCGAGATTTTTCTGATTAGTATTGAATTGGCTCAGGAATTTTGCAATTGATTCAATTAGATACGAATATCGGTTGTCAATCTAGAAATAAATAATAAGCTTCTTAGGCTTACTATTAAGAGATTCTTAGTTAATAAGTTTCTTGTTAATAAGGAGGATTCGTTCTCATAGTAATCTTTTTGAATTGTTAATATATTTATATTCTTTGGCCAGAGACTGTCGAAAATTTTCTTGCCCAAGATTTCTTTTAATTTGGAGTATTGTTCTTTGAATCGAGTCTGGAATGACTGTTCAGAGTTGAATAATTCAGTGCATAATTTGATAAAATGAGTTATTCTTGATATTTCGTCTGAAGCAGAGGCACTACCTTTCTGGGATAAAATCTCTTCTATTATTTTCTCGGGTTGTTTTAAATTCACTAAGTACTCCTGGAGATTCTTTGCCTGGCCGTCTGTTAAAATTCCCTTTATTCTATTCACTTATTTCACATGATCTTGATTTTTACTTTAATAAAAGGGTATTGTTCAAAAACTCTGGTTTATCGGTAATTGACTCCATTAAGAGATCGAAATTATCTTGGAGATCCTTCCTAATCTCATTTGAAGTATCCTGACAATCTGATAAACAACTAACAAAATTTACTTTTTCCAAAAGCATCAGATGAATTCTCAAAAGAGACTCAAATAGGGAGCTGTTATTGCTGTTTGCATTAGCCAATGATTTTATGCTCTATTCAGTGATTAATATCCAATAAAGATTACATCCTGGATCACATTTTTGTAAAATCCGAAAATTGTGAGGGAACTTTTATTTTTTGAGAAGCAAATAAATATCTCCACAATACCCAAAAGCATATTATACATGTCCGGGGTGATCTCTGTTTTCTAGCAAATCACTTAAGAAATTAGAGATTTTACTTTGAGCAATTTCGAATATCTTTCAATTGCATTTTGCTTTAACATGTCCTCAATTAAAGAGTTCTCTCCAATAATTTTTTCATATACCCTGAAGAAGTTCACATCCTCCCAAAGGGTCTGGATAACCTGGTACTCTCTGGAATAATTGAAGTTCAGGCACAATAAGGTTAATTCTAAGCTTGGAATGAACAGAGATGGATTAATCCAGCCATGAATTTCATTAGAATCAATAATATCCTCTATTATGCCATCATCCCATAAGACCCTCTTATTTATTTCGGTAAGATGAACTTTGATCTTTTTATCTCCAGCCTGCATTTCCACAAAATCGCCATTAACTTTTTGTTCCCAGATGTGCATAATCATTATAAGTTTCTGAAGAACCTTAGTATATAAGGCCTGGGTTCCTTGGTTGCCTGTAAGTCCTTTTACAAGTTGATCAAAGGAGTTGAACTGAGTTTCTTGAAGCTTTAAGTCTTCGAAGGTTTTCTCATCATAAATCTCATAGTCTCCATAGTTATCATAGTAAATTCTTTCGAAGAAGGTATCTATATCTCTTTTCTCTATTGCTTGCTCTTTGAAGATTGTATCCTTCAGTGCGGAGACGCTAAAATCATCAACAAGTTTATTCATTAAGACTGGATGATTCTCCAAAATTTTCTTTTCTTCAGGAGCACTCTTCTTAACATTCTGAAGCTTTTTAATTATGCCTGCTCCGAGTTCTCTTGTGTAGAAATCTTGCAGCACTCTTATCTGCTCCTCTGTCATTTCTTCGATTGTCTGAGTGTTTGAATTTTCTATTTGCTCCAGATCCTCAGGAGTTATGTCAGCGAAAAGATCGTTTTCCTCTTCGTCATCAGAGTCATTTTTTTTCTTGACTATTTTTCTTTTAGATATTAACCTTTAACAAGTACCTTGATTTGCATTAATCAAATCTTGGTCCGGAGTGAAAGAGGTTACTTCAGGAAAGCCCTTTTTTCGAGTAAATTTTATGGACTGAAATCTATACCTTGGATGCATCGATTTCCACCTTCTTGTCCTTCATTGCTTTTGAAAATAATGAGACTTTCTTTTTGGTTTCCATGTTGAGACTGAAATAAATTTAAAGATTTTCCCGATTTTTTAATCTTTAAAAAAAAATTGCAAAAAAGAATATCTTGTCTGGACTGACGATGTGTTACACAAGATCAGAAACTCGATAAATTTCATACACATACATCTGATTAAAAAGTCACAATTACACTACCCTCGCTATACTCTAAATTATAAAGTTATGAATTTAAGTTCTTCCTTAAAAGAAGTAATTATCTAAAGTCTTTTTATTTTTCACATCAGGACTCTTTCCCTTCTTGACCCTCTGACTACCCTTTTCTGGAATTTTCTGGGTTTGCTTCTTCTGCTGAGTGCTATTAGTTGTCTTCTTCGTCTTCTTCAATAAAGGATTAACTCCTTCCTCCTCATCAGAGATGTCCTGATCTTTACGTGCCAAAGTATTCTGATTACTCTTCTGGGTATTCTGGATAGCATCTCTCTTTCTTCTTCCGCCCTTGCTCTTCTGGTCACTAGCACCGCTTTGAATACTAACATTATCAGCATCAGGTGCTTCAACCATAAGGAAGTTCTTATTTCCCTTCAATTGGCCACCACTTCTGTGAATAGGAGGAATATTGCTATTCTGGAACAAGGATCCCAAGTCATCCTTCATCCAATCATCATCTACCTTTTTGTTTCTCCAGTCCTCGTCTCCCTTCTTATAGCTTTCCCACTCTTCATCATCCTCATCTGAATAATTTTGATGATTGTACATTGCTTTTGAGTTCTTAGGAGCCACTGTGTTCTCAATTTTTATCTTAGATATTCCTCGGGCTAGACCATAGTCTTCTTCATCTGAGTCTTCTAACAATTTCTCATTTCCTGTCTCCTCTTTCTTGACCTCCTTCTTATTCACTTTTGTGCCACTCTTTTCAACTTCTATTTTTGTAGGCTGTTCTTCGATCATTTCTTGCTTCAGGTTAATATCGCTTCTTCGTCCCAGGAATTCCATGGACTTGCTATCTGCATATTCACGAAGTTTTTCTGTGATGAATGTTGGAACATTCTGAAGGTTTTGCTCATATTCTTTGATACCTTGCCCAATTTCCTCAGCGTATCTCTCGACATTTTGTAGCCCATTTTGTAAGAAGTCAGCTTCTGTACTCATAATCTTCTTTGAGAGTACACTAAATTGTTGGGTCTTTTGTGAAAGAAGCTTTGTGTTAGCAAAAGACAGAGCATCTGTGATGTAACTATTTATGTTTTGAAGGGTAAATTTCTGATCAGATCTTTGGGTAAAAACAGAGTAGTTAAATAGGATTTTGGGTTTTTGGGCTGAGCTTTGCATAAGATCTTCAAACTAATAATTAAAGAAATTCCAAGATGAGCTTACTATGCTTGATATGATAGCAGAAGAGTCGGAGGTAAGAGTCTCGAAAGAGATTTTCTGCCTGAGACATTCTTCGAATCTCTGATTAATTTTCTCATTATTCTTTAGGATGTCTTTCTTGTTTGCTGCAAGGTTCTTTCTCCAAAATTTAAAAACTTCACTATCAAGTTAATGAAAGCTTAATTTCAATATACCCTTCATTGGCTACTTTTCCCATAAATCTGGATTCCAACTGTTTGATTCTTATGATATCGAATCCTGTATATTCGACTTTAATTCTGACAATTGGAGGCTTTTTTGTCCATTTTTCTGTTAGAGCTTTGGTTTCACATTCAGCGAGAATGGCAGCTACTTCTTCTTCCAATTTAGCTTCAATTTCTCTCTGTTGTTCCTCATCTTCATAGTCCACTGGTAGTTTCTTTCTTCCATCTTTCTTTCCAAAAAGCTCCTCAAGCTCAATATTTTTCACAATTAAAGGTCTTTGGTTCTTTAGTTTAATAGGGACAAATCTGAAGTTCTTATTCTCATAAATCTCAAAGAACCCAGCATGTTTAGGCAGAGCCTCAGCTTGATTCAAACTTGTTGCAATTGAGGAACCAGGTTGGTAAATATAGAAGTTTTGGACCTGGTCTTCCACTAGCTCATCACTGGCCTCATGCTCATTTCCCCATATTATTAAGTCCATAAAATTAGGTAACATTTCAGGATGAATGCAATTCTTGTATGGAGCTCCGACCTTAATCCCTTTAAATCTATTCTGGTGGATGATCAGGATGTTCATGTAGTCATTTCCGGGTGGCTCGATGAATTTGACCTTTTTCTTCTCGAATAAATAATGAAGTCTGGTATCTTTTATATGTCCCAGTCCGTATAAAGCAATCTAAAATTAAGGAATATACTTAGATGATACCTTCACTCGCCCCTTTTCAAATAATATGGGCTCTACAACTATTTCGTCTAGGTTGAGGCATTTCCCAAAATAATTAATCTAAAGTTTAGAACAAAAAGGCTTTCTTTACCAAGTGACTAGCATGCAGAACATCTAGACTTGAGATGTTGTTTCCTGTTGTAGAGGGGTAGTCATGATTACCATGGATAGTAAATATAGGGAGGTCAATATTCAGATTTTCATTCAAATAATTTGCGGGGTAAGGTCCATTCAAGCCCTTAGTAGAGAAAGTAAGGTCTCCAGATCCGAAAACATATTTTTGAATAAGGCTCATGCTCCTGTAGAGACAATTCTGGCTGGGACTCATTTCATGGAACAAGTCCCCACCCAGTAGCAAAAAATCAACCCTATTAGCTTTTGCGAGCTGAAGAACTTCCTCAAAGGCATCAAAAGAGTCATTGCCTCTAATGTGATGGTTCTCCTTGAAGCCTATATGGTTGTCTGTAGAAACCAAAATACGGAAAAAAGGGCCTGATTGTGTCTGAGTTTGTGTTGCCATTTTGTTTGCACAAATAAGATTTATTTCAATTTGAATTATTTAGTGCTTTCTAACTCTAATAAGAACCGCACTGAGATTTGCTACTCTTTCAGATTTTAGTTTTATAGCCTTGTGGTATACAAGACACTCTCTGCTATTTCTGACAGTACAATACAAATACTTTTGCCTCTGTAAGATCTGTTAAATGCAATAGAAAAAAATTATGAGATTAAGCATTAGGAATCTCCTACATTAGAGGAGAAAGACTAGGTAAGTATTTGAAAATTCAAATATCTTAAAATTGTGTTTTTTTCACTTTTGAGTCACAGTTGATACACAATTTAATAAATTATAACTCCTAAAAGAAGGAAATAAAAGAGGATAAAATGGACAAGACTCAAAAATTGTTATACCAAAGAGACATTGAGAAATATCTTGAAAGCAAGAGAGTTTATGAACTCTTTCAGGACTTAATGAAAGCTTTGATTATTAGCAAGCCTGAAGATCCTCTTGATTTCATAATTGACAGGTTATCCCAGCCCCAACGTACCCTTTTTAAGTATTTTTTTGAATAGTTTAGAAAAGAAGGTCTTCATTGTGGGACCTCCCGGTTCAAATGTGAGAGAAATTTCCCTCCAATTAGCTGATTATTTGGGATTTGCTTGTACTTCAGTGGGAGATTTGCTCAACAAGGAAGTCAGCAAGAAAACCGAAGTAGGAAAGAAGATCGAGGAGTGCCAACAGCAATTGAAATATGTTCCAGATGATATCGTCATCGATCTAGTCAAAAAGTACCTCAGCACCCTTGAAAAGGAAAAGAAAAGCTGCATTATCGAAGGATTTCCTAAGACAAAGGTTCAGGGACTTAATCTACAAAGGGCTGGAATCATCCCTGATTGCTTCCTCTTGTTGAATTTACCTGAGGATAAAATCGTCCACTGTGTCCAGTATGCATATTTTGTTTTCTTTTAACATAGAATAGCAAGAAGATCGTTGGTAGTGATAAATGGGCTAGTATCTCTGACAAGCAAGCTGCAGCTGAACATTACGCCTTAGAGTATAATATGTAAGGAAATTAACAATTTGACCCTAATATTCTAAAGGCACATTAAACATGTCAAGGAAATATACACTCATCACATCCTTCATATTGATGCCCAAAATACTGAAGATAAACTCCTTGAAGAAATTGTTGTAAAATTCCTATTTCAACTATCTCACTTGACATAGAGACTAGTCAAATACAAGATCAAGTCAAAGGCTCCAAAGAGAGCTGCAAGAATTCTTGTCCTTGGGCCTCCAGGTATAGAATTTTCAATTAGACTTTATTCTCTAAGGAACCAACAGAAATTCCTTGGCAGCCCTTATTGCTCAGAAATACGGTTTCGTCCACGTGAGCGCATCTCGTCTATTAAGTGATCAGATCGCCAAGAAGACTGAGATTGGTAGAATGTGTTTGGATACCATCAAGAGAGGAGATCTTGGTACAATTTCATAATTTTCTGTGAATAAGTTAGTTCCCGATGACGTCATGTTCACCTTAGTAACCAATAGACTCAAACAGCCTGATTGCCAAATTCACGGCTATGTTTTGGAAGGTTTCCCTAAAACAGCCTCTCAAGTCCAGCTTATAGATGATCTAAAGATTCAACCAACAGTCATTGCTGTCCTTGAAAAGTCTGAGGAAGGTTCCCGTGACAAGTCCGCCAACAGGAGATTCGACCCTGTGACAGGAGAGACATATGATTTGAGCGCACCTAATCTTAACCTTCCTCAGGAGGTGTTAGACAGATTGCAAAAGAGACCACAGGATGATGAGGCTATTGTGGAGAAGAGGTAACTTATTAGTGTTTTATTTTAAGTTGGAAGATTGAGGAACTGGAATGACACAATAAAGACAATAGAACAAAGATATACCTCGTCAATCTTTAAGGTGAGCGCTACAGTCGGGGAGAAGAACGCTTTAGAAACTATTGCTTTTTATCTTGAAAATTCTTAATTATTGTATTTTCGTATTTTTGATTATCGATCTCAAGAAAGAATTGTTTTACTTTAACTCGAAATTCCTCACACATGGCGTCTAAATCCTCATTTCTCATATAATAATCAATTCAGCCATTGATCCAAAGGAACCTAGCTTGAAAACACCACATTTGTAGCACAATGTTATCAAATATTTTTTATATGTGTGCTTCAGCCAGTAAAGTCAGTAAATACCGATTTCATCCAATGACTCGAATCAAAGAAGATGAAAAGATTTTCTTTACGGTCCTCTCCATAAGTCAACTGCACCTGAATATATAACAAAGTTAGGGTTCATACAAAATGGTCCCCAAATAAGAATTTGAGGAGAATTGACATTCGTTCTCAAATAACTAAACCAAAGGAGACTTGGAGTGGCCAGAGGGTAAGCGCACTCAAGCGAAACCAAACTTTTATCAGATCTTTCATAGGTTTGATATAGATGACCAATATTATTGGGCAATATCTAGGTATTTTACTGTGTGAACTTGATATCAATCTAGAGATTTAAAAGTTCAGATATGTGGAGAATAACATAGTTTTGTTATGTGAATAAAGCCTAATATGCAGCCTTATCTTTGAAATGAAATGACGCCATTATTTAGAAGGCGTCTTACAACAATAGAGTGAGTCTGTAATAAAATTTAAACATATATCACATCCAATCAGGCTCATTTTAGGCTCAAAATTATTTTAAAATAAAGCGATACTCGAAATCCATGAATTCATCTAGAGTACCTCAAGTCATTTCAAGCTTCTCAAGTTTACATAAATTTCTAAGCGAGTGCCTTCATAGAGCTAAGTGGAAGACAACTCTTCTGACTATCCTTCTTATTCACTACACATTCACATTTCCATCCGCACGAGAGAATATATTTTACCATGTCTCCGCCTATATATTGATCATTTCTCTCTGGCTGGCATCTATGCTAACTCAAACACCCTCCTGGATGTACTATTTCTCCCATTTGGTCCTCAGTTTGTTTGGCCCTATCTATCTAATGCATTCTTCTCAATCGAACCAAACCGCTTTTTATTTTCTCGACGTTTTTTCTTTCCACCCTCTATTTATTTTGCTCACCTCAGCAAATTTCTGGTACTGGTTTCTTTCCAGTTTAGCACAAGTCCTTCTTCTCAAGTATCTCTATCAACCAATATTTGTCCACAACCTAAAAACAGTCAACTTGGACTTGCTTGCAGCTAGGCTCACCTCTACACTGTGTTATAACCTTGTAATTCTGGGATTTGTCTTTTACCTCCAAAGTCTCATCATGAACAAAAATAAAGACAAAATTCGAAAGTTAAGAATATCAAAAAAGAATAGTGAAGAAGCGTTATCCACCCATAGAAAGCTTCTGTTTGCATTCTCACATGAGATAAGGAACCCTTTAAATTCCATCATCGGCAACTTGGATTTAGTTTTATTCAAAGATATGTCAGATGAACTCAGAGAAATGGTCGAGAATATAAGGTTGTGTTCCGAGATGCTAGTACAGTATATTAACAGCACCCTCGATGTTGGAAAAAATGAAATAGGAGCTCTTGACATCAAGCCAACTCCCATTTCTATCCACGAGGCTATCCTTTTTATTTGGAAGATAACATCGCAGCTAATGAAAAGCAAGGGAATTCAGGCTTCTGTCAAGGTCAGCAAGAAGATCCCTCCAGTTCTGAGCTTAGATGTTCATCGGTTTATACAGATTCTCATGAATCTTATAGGAAATTCTATCAAGTTCACAGAGTCGGGTAGTATCAATATCAAGGTTATGTGGATAGAAAAACCCCAGGTCGACCCAGAATGCTTTGACCCTCAGCCGTTTGACGAGATAAATGAGGGTGTCTTTGAGAAAAATGAGCATGTTAGTTTCTTGAATGAAACTATCGGGAATTATACAGAGAAAAAGTATTATAGCATTGACTTAAGAGACAAGGATTTTCACATTCAACACTTGCAAAACCCCACTCATTTAACCAAAGGTATCCTGAAGATTATAATCAAGGACACTGGTTGTGGAATGAAACAAAGCGATGTTGAAAATCTATTCAAACAATTCCATCAGTTCACCGATGATCACTTGAAGCGCAAAGTAGGCACAGGCCTTGGACTGTACATAACAAAGGAAATTATTGAGAAAATGAATGGAAAAGTCGAGGCATATAGTAAAGAGGGCAAAGGATCAGCTTTTGTCTTTTGTATTCCCACAGTCTATA
>Ga0065720_1019354_pt1 | contig 27844 bp, 24 predicted proteins | sample Thericmetagenome_FD_59107 | JGI IMG/M metagenome (GOLD analysis project Ga0065720, IMG submission 59107) | Thermophilic microbial communities from the Joint Bioenergy Institute, California, USA of rice/straw/compost enrichment - eDNA_2 v2... | ecosystem: Engineered > Solid waste > Grass >... | reverse complement strand
TCAGGAAGCGCCGGCTGTATTCGCGAGCCGCAATCCGCAGATGCCTGTCGTGGGGATGGCCTTATAAACCTCGATGCGAAAATAAGAGATGTCAGAAGTACGTAAGAGGTCAAGCAGGCAGGCTGCTGGCCACCAGGCGCAATGCGCGATGAGAGAGGATGGGGGGAGACGATGGCAGCTGTGGACGAGTTGTCAGTTTTCAAAATCTTAGAAATCGAAAAAAGTAAAGTCGGGTTTGGCCCGATCCGGAGACTTTGGCGATCCTCCCTCCGTCTTCCCCGCCCTTAAACATGGCATCCTGTTTCGTAGTACCGGCACCAGGCGCAGGGATCGGCCATGGATGGTCGGAAAGTTGATGGGGCCTGACCCTGATCTTTGCTCAGAGTTGCACGTTATAGCTCTGTACGTACTCCTTACAACCTGCAAGAAATATCTGGTCGCCGACCGCAACAGTGCAGCCTCAAGAGTCCTCGCGGGCCAGCAGAAAAGTAAAAAGGGCTGCAATTGCACAAGACACTTTTCTCGGGTCCTTTTTGCCTTTTATCTTTTTTTATTGATCGATCACCCTTGTTACTGGGCAGAGTAGACCGTGTGTCAATTAAAAGTATCCGCATCTAGTTGGGGTTCACCCTTTTCTAGTCCAGGGCAACGTGATTTTCGACAGGGCGGGAGAATTGGGAGCTGTTAGTCAAAAGATTTTGTGTCCTCGAAAAGGGCCAGGACACATGATCGAGAAGCCAAAAATAGGCCATGGGCGAAGCCATTAATCCGTAGCGGGCCTCAGTAGGGATTAGAAAAATGAGAAGACACATCTGACCCCATTTCCGCTCGACTTCAGCTTCTCGACTGCTTGTTTTCGTGCCTGGCTTGCTTCAGATGCTCCCGCCCGTGGGACAGCAGCACAGCAGGATAGTGACAACCAACCTCTGGGGGTTGCCGGCAACCTTGATTGGCGCCGAGGCGGGGCCCCTTGCAGGGCAAAACGGCGCAAATGTAACGCTGGCTTGGAAAGCTCAGCCTTCGTGCGCATCAATTGCCCCGTCGTAGGTGCCTGGAAACGGGCTGCGGTCTTTGCAGCTGGGCCTGCCTTAAGTGAGAACCTGTGTCGAAGATTTGCTGCTGAAGGAGAGAGCCCGGGAGATGGTGTATCACGGTTCTGTAGTGCTTCTGTCATCAATTGTTGCCGTCGGTCGAGTAGTGTGCAGTCTTCAACTTCAGCTTGCTGATGCTCTCTCCCGCAGTATCCCCCGCGTTCATCATTCAAATGTAGGTCGTTCAACGTTCAGCAGCAACGGAGCAGATAGGGGGCGCCACAGCGGTGGATGCCCGTCCGAAGCCTACTGTGGCTCTGTGATGAGTGACCTTTAACAGTCGTGTACCAGACGACTCAATGCGGGTTGCAGCCTCACAATTCCATCCCATCCCCCCATCCCAGGCCATTCAAAAGGCTTGTGTTTTGCTTCCACTCAGCTTCTAGCCAAATACTGCCAGCCCGCACTCTGCGGCTCCGTGCACTTTAAGTATTGAAGCTTGAGTCCGATGGTGTTGGCGTTTCATGCTCCCGCTTCCAGCCTTGCAGGTCTTGGCATTCGGGCACTTAACCAATTTTGTTCAAGCCTGTTACGCAAGAGGGCTGTTATCGATATGATTTATTTATTGGAGTTTACAGAAGGCTGGGGGGAGGTTTGGTGTTGTCCATCGTATCCGGATACACAAGCCCTCCTCAATAGTGAGGCGTTCAGATGAAGAATAGTTCAACCTGTATTTGGAATGCTGACTTTAAATGCCTCGCTGTTATACAGTTGGTCGAATGTTCCCAAGCCAGGGTTTATTGTGTGCTCAGTGTGTGTTGTGCAGTATTCCATCTCTGAGTTGTTGAATCCTGTTCGAACAGAGCGTTGGGGTTAGGGTCTGCCGAAGCGTTTTGTGCTCAATGAATAGTCCCCGCAAAATTTTGAGCTTTTTTGTTCGCATCGTCAACTTTTGTTACCCAAACTTTTGTGGTGTAGTTACTTCTGCATTGAGCACGTGCTCTGACATGACAGAGCCGGAGATTTTGATTGACATGGTGTTGCCATGGTTTGCACATTGCAGTATCACGCATCCGAAATATGGGGGGGCAGTCTCTTTGCGGCTTACTCCCTGGCTGCTGCATTCTAGATTCTGGACGCACCGCAGCAAAGAGGGGCCGCTGCATTGAAACGTGGGATCGGAACGGCATGTTGAAACCAGCGCCGCTGGTCGAACAGTGGGTCGTGGGTTTGATGCTACTAGTTGGACAGAGATTTCTCAACACCTCTCGGCGGTAAACGGCTTGAGAAAACAATAGCGGTTCCCGTTCATACACTACGTATCATCCCAAGGAGAATCAGGCAAACACAAGCTCTGGGTGCACAAGCGTAAGAGGGACGGACAAGCCATTCAAGGCCATACAGGCTGAGTAGACCTTCTGTTAGCTCACCTTTCTTCGGTCGGTCGTTGCCTGACCCAATTCAAGCTGTCAAAACAGCGACATGGACCCTCTATCTGTCGCTGGTCTCGCCATCGGTGTGGCCTCCATTGGCCTGCAGGTCTATACTCACTGTGTCCAGGGGATACAGCTGCTCGTCACTGCTGCCAATTTCCCTGAGGACTGCAGGTATCTCAATCTGCGCCTGCGCATGGAGCAACAGCGCTTGTTTGCTTGGAGCGAAACATCGGGCCTGCTTGCCCTAGATGCCAATGACCGGCAGAAAATTCTCGAGTCCAATACATTCATTTTACATCGTCAGACAGTTCTTGACCTTCTGGTGCAGGTTGAGTGCCTCTTTAAGGAGTTCCGAGAACAGCAAATTCGATACAGGCGCCTTCAGACAATTCCCGATGATGACCATATCCTCCAGCAACCAGAGAAAGATGCTGCGGAGGCAAGCTTTCCCCTGCCGACGCGGCGTAGGGACTTCATTAAGAAGGCCATGCAGAGTTTGAAAGCCTCTTCTAAAGAGGGTGCCTTGAGGTTACGTTGGGCGTCGTTTGACAAAGCAGCCTTCGAGCTGTTGCTTGCTAAGTTCTCCGCGCTCAACGATAGCATGACGAATATCCTCGATGCCAGATTGCAGGTTGAGATTCATCACACGGTCCAGGATACCAATCGTGGCGTTCTACAACTGCACCACAAAATAGCGGACCTGTCGAGGTTGGTAATGGCGCTGAATCTCAAGCTAGAGACATCTTCGGCGTTGCCTGTATCGCCGATGGCGATGGCTCAGAAACGAGCCAATGCAGACAGTTTGCAGTTTCTTTCCCAACTCGCCAAATTCAAGGCATTCAACGAGTCCATCGAGTCCGACAACAAAGCAGCTCCATTGGATGAGGCCACGGCTATGTGTCTGGAGCTGGGCAAGCCGGGAGAAAAAAAACATCTTCTGCTTGACAGATCCATGATCGAGTTGGGTTCCGCCGGAGAAGATGTCGACTTGCCCAGATGTGACGCAATCTTGCGCCTGCCTGACGGCCAGGCAAGAAAAGTGTGGGTGGAATGGAAGGAATATGACAGACAACGACCAGGTGATATGTCACCACCTAAGGAGGTCATCGTGGAGAGGGTCTGGAAACTGGCAGCTTTGCTGAACCATAAGCCCAAGCCCGATGCCTTCCGAACTCCTCATTGCTTGGGCTTCTTTGACAAAGCTGGAGATGGCGATGCAGACGACGATGAGGATATTCTCAACATGCGCCTGGGCCTTGTGTTTGAGCGCCCGCTTGACAATGACTTGGACCAAAACTTGCCACCAATATCCCTACGAGAGTTGCTGCAACTCCCAGGCAAACCGCGTGTCACAGAACGAGCCAAGCTGGCCCATGCCATCAGCAACTGCTTGCTGTACCTTCATGCTGTGAATTGGCTGCACAAAGGCCTGCGCAGCCACAACATCGTATTCTTCCGAAAAACGAATGGCACAATAGACTACTCGAAGCCCTACCTTTCCGGGTTCGACTTTTCTAGGCCTGCTCGACCGGACGAAATGACTGACTTCCCAGGCGACAATGCCGAGCACAACCTGTATCGGCACCCTCACGCCCAATCACCTAACCCTGAGCAACGCCAACGCTTCAAGAGAAGTTTCGACATCTATAGCCTTGGAGTCCTTATGGTCGAAATTGCCCACTGGGCTCCAATTGAAAGAGTCCTCGGTCTCGACTTGGATGCTGTCAGATGGAAGCCATCGATAGCCCTCCGGGTACGAGAGCAGTTGCTTGCCGAAGACCAAATCTCTGCGCTAGGTGCTTGCATGGGAGAGATTTACGAGGTAGCAGCCCGAAAGTGTATTGCTGGCGGCGCAGAGTTAGGCTTATCTGAAGAGGACGACGAGACCGACAGCGCAGTTGCTGCACGGCTTTCTATGGTTCTTCACGAGAACGTGGTCAAGCCTCTCGGGGATATTCGGATCTAAGTAAGAGGAAATTAACCACAGAATGGCCAATGTATACATACATCTCATGTTGAACCTTTAAGAATGACACCTCCAGGACCAGAAGTTGAGTTCTCCGAAGAGCTGCTTCCGATTTCTCGAGTAATATTTCGTTCCATTTCTCAAGCCATCGAACGATGATTACCCACTCCGTTTTTGGTGCATTTGATTCCCCCGGGTTTGTGACTCCTCCCCGCAGTCTCCTCCCCCGCAATCTTCCCTGGACAGCTCCACGACGAAAGCTTGTGTTCATTTTTAACTGTAAGCTTTCATAGAGCTTCGAGTATCCCGATTCCCGTCACTAAATCGTAGCTCCGCTCGTTGCTACCCAAGATCCCCGTTGATGGAACGGGATCCTCCATTTAGCCTATATCAACATGCAGGAACGATGTCACTGATATCCACATCTCTCGACAGTGCAACCGGGAACGGCTCGAAGAAGTAGACATCCTATCGTCCCGTCAGGCTTGTTTGGTGGACTGACTACAACACCCAAGCGCGCCTACCGGGAACCAAGCTGGTCTTGCGGATAATCTGACCGGCCCCAGATATCTTTGTTCACAATTTCGGGATGTCAGTACAGAACCACAACCGAAGACAAAAATGGCAACATCAACCTCGGTACGCGGGTGGAGGACCACGTCGATGGTGACAATGTTGGTGGAGAGTTAAGAATATCCTGGGTCCGGGGCCATGCAACCTCAATATTAAAAGATCAGTTTCCGACGATCACCTCAACGTCCATTCCACGTCTCTTCGCCTCTAAGTAGTACGCTGCTCTCGAGAGACGGGACATACATTCGTCACAATGCGCCTCGCCGGGTTAGCTCTGGCCCTCGCCAGCTTGGCGGCCGGCGAGCACCTCAAGAGGCTCGACACCAGCCTGACTATCATCACCAATAACGACCTACAAGGTATGTTTCAAAACTCATATAAATATTCCACGTGGTGACTCTGACGAGGAAACAGGGTCGAATAGCCCATACGCGGACTCTGCTGTGATCCTCACGGATCCCGTCAGCCGTGATGCATCCAGGGGCGTTTGTTCAAGGCTCAATGAGAAGCTGTGGCAGCCGGTCAAGAGCAAGAGGGTGAAGAGAGCTAGCTCTTCTCTCTATTTTGCAGACTATCTCAAGTATACTGGGGCTGCCACCTCCTCATCAAAGTTTTGGATCTCCAACTCTGACGCCGTTGACACCATTGGCCGTGTCACTAAAGGCCCATCGTCGGCGCAGTACCAAGCTTTATGCACAAACACGGCACCATACTCGAACCAGAGTTTTCAAGACACCAACGAGAAGTGGCATATCAGTCTGGACGTGAACAATCAGACACTCACAGGGTAGGTGCTCAGAACAATTGTCTAACAGAGAAGTTGGAATAACTGACGCCTTCGAGCTTCCGTGACCGCTTGTCGTTCCGCTTTCTGGGCATTCGTTATGCACCTCAGCCCCAGCGATTCGGTTATCCAACCCTGTTCAAGGGCTCTGGCGAGTCAGTCTCTGCGCTTGAATATGGTTCGCAGTGTTTCCAGTGGGGTTCGGGATCTGAGGATTGCTTGTTCCTGAATATTTGGACACCATATCTTCCGAACCCGAACAAAAAGACGAACAAGAAGACCCTCCGTCCCGTTGCCTTTTGGATCCACGGCGGTGCCTTCATCGGCGGTACTGCAAACGATGCTACATTTGATGGCGCCAATATGGCGTCTAGGGGCGATATGGTGGTTGTCGCCATCAACTACCGTGTTTCTGCTCTTGGATTCCTGGCTCTCAATGACGGCGTCACCAATGGCAACTACGGTCTGGCAGATCAGATCACTGCACTCGACTGGGTCAGGCAGCACATCCATCATTTCGGTGGCGACCCTGACCGAATCACCATCTTCGGCCAATCCGCTGGTGCCGCTTCAGTTCGGGCCTTGATCGCCTCGCCGAAATCCGTGGGCAAGTTCTCCAACGCGATTATGCTCAGCAATCTCGGCGGCATCCACTACGGTACGACTTACTCCCGCTACTACACCATCGAGGAGCAAGTTGCCGTTGCTGCCAATCAGCTTCTTGAAGCTACTGGCTGCTCGAACGCCGCTTCTCAGGTTGAGTGCCTGCGCCAAGTGCCCGCTTCTACGCTCAGCACCTTCACTGATGTTCGCTTTCTGGTTGTCGATGGCACATATCTCACCTCACGTGAACTCCCCCTTGATAAGGGCAAGCGCTATCCGGTCAACCTTATGATGGGCATTACCCGTGACGATGGTGCACCCTTCGTGTCCTACCCGCAAACCACTAACAGAACCGAATATCTCGCTTCTGTGGATCTACCTAACGTTCCTCTCAAGCTCTTCCCCCAACCAAATACCGGCAACGGCACTCGGGACGTCTTCTGGGGCGCCTCGCGCATCGCGACCGACGGAATCTTCCGCTGCGCAGACCAGGCGACCGCTTTTGCGGGCCTTTCCAACAATCGTTTCGACAAGGTCTACTACTACGAGTTCGACCGTACCTACCAGCCAGGCGGCTGGCCGGAGCTGGATCTGTGCAATGCACCGCGCAGCGCCAAGTTCCCGCATGGCGACCCATCCAAGGACTACCTCAGGTGTCACTCAGGTGAGCTGTACTATGTGTTCGGCAACCTCCACCGACAGGGTCTGCCGATGCGCGATGACGGCGATCTGCCATTTGAGCAGTTCGTTACGGACTCGTTTGTGAGCTTTATCCGCACGGGTGACCCGAACCCGGATGAGGCTTATCTGAGGGCCAAAGGCTACACTGAGACTCTGAAGCAGCTCAAGATTAGCGGAACGTGGAAGCCAAGTGTGAAGGGCAGGTACAGTCTGCGGGTGTTTGACTACCCTAAGAGCAGGATGGAGCCGTTTAGGGATATTCAGCAGTGCGAAGCGCTTGGGCTGGGGTTGGGATATTATATGTAGAAGGTTTTGTATAGAGTTTGGATATGTTTGGTAGGTCTTTAATCAAAGAAGGTTCAAGCATCATCAGAGATGACTACTTATAATATGACTCGATACCCTTGATCACGTATCAAGGACATTGAATAGAATTGGTGATCGTCTCTCTGGAATATCCCGTCGTCACCAACACTCTGTTAGTAGATCCTTTGTGAGTTAAACACCTAATATTTTGGGTATCATCTACAATACCAGCCCACTATAAAAACTCGTAATAGATACGAAAGAACCTAGGCAACGATATGGCACAAAGCTAATAGCTTACAACAAATATAAACAAAAGCCAACGACCCCTCCAATGTTACTCCCCCCTTCCTCTCCTGTCTTTGTCTTTTCTATCTTGATCAACGTTGTCCCAACCTCCTCCTCCATTTACTTCTGTATCTTCAACAACAAAATACCTACCACCACTGTTAGCTGGAGATGTCTACTTCAAGCCAAGGGACACACGACGTAATAACCTACCAGTCCGGTGCAGAATGCCAGGCCCCTAAATATCCTTTTATCCAACAGACTGTTGTTCCCTTTCCGCTCATAGCGCCCCATCCAGCGCCTAGGCACCCAGTGTGTTGCGCGCACAAGTCAACGCATTCTGCAAACGTTGCCGTGGGAGTGTTGTACAGATCGATTGTGCCGTGACCGGAATTGTAGTCGCGGTCACAGAGAAGCAGGTAGCGCTTTTCTGGTCGTGAAGAGGGAATGTATAGGGTTAAATTGGCATTTGGACAGCTGATATGTGATGTTGGAGTGATTGTGCTTGTGGCCATGGGCATAGGAAGGGTACGAGTTGTTGAGGATTCGGGTGCCTTGTTGCTAAGAAGTGTTAGTCAGATAAGCAAATGACTCGGAATCAACCAGAGAGATTGGCTTACCTATTCTGGTGGCCATCCCTTAATCCGACACCTAACCCAACTCCCAATGCGAGAGCCACAACTCCAAAGAATATCCCAATACCAAGCAACACCCATATCAACTTCCTTCTGTTAATCCCACAAACAAATATCACCTTATCATCTTTGTCATGTCCTTCGGATGATCCCATCAGTGGCTTTGTATCAAATGTACTTTGATGCAGGCTTCTCCGATCATATGTGGTCCAACTCCATGGAGTGGTTGAAGGTGTATAGGGGGGCACGAGTGTTGATGATGGCGCGGGACTGTGCGATGATCGAGGATATGCGTTATCCCAACCATCCACTTCCTTGAGGTTCTGGGAGCCTTGCGAGTAGTAAGGATCGTCTGCAACTATAGTGTAAGGGAGATCATGATGGTCAGGCTGAACTTCGAGGCCTGACTCTGGGATAGGCACGGACCGAGAGCCAGCCACAACTTGGGGGCTGGGGTTGGAGTGGTACTCGACGGGGTATTGACGGCAAAGAAGCTCAATATCATGGCCTTGTCTGGACCGACGACCGCGGCCTCGATGAAACGAGATAGGAAGACGAAGATGGTGCATTGTACCCAAGGCGTTTGTAGGAGTTGGGTAGGTTGCTGTAAGATGGAAGTGGATCAGTTGTGTATGGGGTTAATCAGGAACTTTGGGCGTCAGAAACATGATTCAAATTATGACTAGAAACTCTTATCCGATAAACATGAGTTAGTATGTACATGAGAAGTGAGCTTAAGATAAGTTGAAAAGGGGAGAAGTCTAAATCTGGTTCAGCAAGAGGCATCCAAGTTATCGAGAAAGCAAACAGACAGGTGCCACAACTCAGGGGCTGGACGAAAACGCCGTGGGATCCTCTATCTAAGTGGTCAAGCCGAGTAATTTACTTTCCAGGAGCGTCTGTTCGCTTCGTTCCTCAACGGCTTTCCAGCGAGAGTGAGACGATGGCTTGGCGTAGGCTGCCGTTTAATGGACCAACCGCTGACCTCATTTCCGGCATTAGTGCTGACAGGAAGCAGAAACAAGCACAGGCCTACCAGCGATTAGGGAAACATAGGTGTTGCTCCAAGATCAGTATCATTCGTTTTCATTGAGGTCAAGCAGGCCAGAAGGGGTCATGGAAGTTTGAGCAATTCATCACCAGAAGTTCCGGCAAGTTGGTTGAGAAGGAAAAGCAGCCAGGCCAGGTAGGTTGATGGTATCTCGACGTGCCTGCCGAAGAGCGACGACTGCTTAAGAGACGCTTGACAGCTGCTTGACAGCTGCGAGGGCTCCAGTCCCCAAAGTAACAATCACTTTATGGCTAACAAAGCTCACACTTCTCAAATTGCCTGCAACACACACCTTGGGCCAAACTTCAGCTCAGTCTTTTCCTGACTAGAAACTCGAATATCACTCACATGCCCAGTGATGCGTGCTGGCATGGAGCTCCGTGATGCGATGTGGCATCGTAGCCTTCAGCACGGCCGCCAAGGGAATCCAGAATGACCCATCGATTTTCTCTTAACACTGAGTCCAATAGATGATCGTCTTCCGAATTTTATGGACACCCATACACGACACTCATCTTTCTGCCTTCGTTGTGGCATATGTTTGGCAAATGCCATATCTAAAGGCATCCGGCTCATAACTTCCGAGATCATAGCAGTATCTGACGCGTAATAGTGCTTGAAGCACTCTAATCTCACTTGACTATTTTGTACTGAGCAGAAGCTCCAGGAGCCCGACAGCCATTATCTCTCTAGCTCTAGTGCTTGCAGTGTCTGCCTGTTCTGTGCTTTGTTTCCACATATTGTTGGTGTAGCTGTTGAGAAGGGATTTTCCTCTGCTTTTGTTTGGACCTCGAGTCCTGTGATCTCTTCATCCATGCTCGTGATGTCTTGGTGACCAGAGTCAACATCAGGACTCCTGATTTTTTTCAGGAAGAACACCTGGTTTTCGCTTGTGCCCTCGTTCACCATGTCATCGCCCGGCTTGTTAGCCTCCTCGTTGCACCTTTTGAGGACGGTTTCAAGGCTATCGCCCTTCCTCAGCGCATCCAAAGCTTGTTTTGCGGTTTCGACGTCCTCAAAGGCCGCAGCCCATTCTCTATCCTTCCTTAGTTTTCGCGCACTAACCCTTAGACTGCCCCGGAAACCTTTTTGCTCTCTTCGTTCTTCACGCATCATCACTGCCCACAGCTCCTTCATCAGCCCCCATCTGGCAGCAACCACATCTTCGACCCGTCTCCCCTCCTCAGCATCCAAAGCAGCCAATTCCCTATAACCCTGGACAATTCTTGCTCGTCGGATATACTTCCATGGTTGGCGCCTTCTGTCTATTTGTTTGACCACTCCTTGAAGGGTGAATCCCACAGGTCCGATGAGAGCAGCAATATCCTTTAGAACAAATCCCGTCAACCCTTTTCCCACTCCAGACACCAAGCCCCGTACACCCCCCTCGCGAGCTCCTTGCACCGGGAGCCGCACAATACCAGTCCAACCGTCATAGATGCCATACGCAAACTCGCGCCCTGCTGCTTTAAGTCCAGACTTGATGCCGGTTACTCGCGTTGGTGTTCGCACTGTGTCATCGCCGTACAACCGCGGAGCGTTGTGGAAGCCTTGGGCGAGCGCCAGAGATGCATCAACAGGAGTACGTGCAATCGCTGATATCGTTTTGTAAACTCCTCTCCCGACTTGGCGTGCGACATCTTCGGCTGTACCCATGTCTGTTGAGGATGACCTGCCATGATCGATGGCGTGCGTGGTTGTTGTCTCAACTTGTGTTTTTCGGTGAGTGTGTTTCCTCTTTTCCCTCTCTTCTCGTCTTTTCTTAGTCGTCTTTGCAACTTTGTATGGAACTCCTCCAATTCCACTAAACACATTCCCAACCGATGTCATCAACGACCCTGCCACGCCTGTCAGCGGCTCCCCCGGTCCTTCAAAGTCATTCCACTCGTTGTGTCTCAGCAACCGAAGCTTTTTCCATGACACGAAGCCCTTCTTAACCAATAATTCTGCAGCGATGGGGCTCAACCTCAGATCGGTCCCTTTCATCTGCCAGACAGCCACCTTATCAGGTAAAATGGAGCAGCGCATCGATCTTTTCCCTCGCAACACCAAGGCCTTGTGAAAAGCATGACAGACATTATCCGCTCCATCACCCTCCTTTTCGATGTCATGGGCGATTCTTCTTGCCGCTTTCTTTGCTTCATCAGTCAAAAGATATCGGATTCCGATTGCCAATTTTTCGGCTGTTAAACGCTTGTATGGCACGGGAGACGGCCCTGCTCCAGCCTCCCCTACCATGGTGCCCCAGAAGTACTGGTCCCCAAAGAATGGCACTATCATGGTTGGTTTCCCACATTTCAGAGCAATTGCTGTGGTTCCTGCCCCGCCGTGGATCACGCAGGCCTGGACCCGTGGGAACAACCAGTCGTGTGGTGTATTCTCAAGCAGAAATACCTCAGGGGGCACATCAAGACCATCACCTCCAAGCCCTCCCCATCCCCTTGATACCAAAGCGCGCACGCCACTCAGCTTGACCGCCTGAAATATCATCTCCGTGAAGCGATCGGCGTCATCAACAACAATAGAGCCAAACCCGATGTACACAGGGGGCTCCTCCTCTGCTTCTAGAAAGCGGGCCAACGGCTCGGGGGGGCTAAATGACGATGCGAGATCCAGGAATACGTATCCTGCCACATCTATCTCTTCGCCCCAATCTGCCGGCTTCGAAACCAGCGCCGGACTCCATAGATATGTGAATGGTACGTGCAGTCTGTATGTTGCTCCTGGAGCCCACAGTGTCGACACAGGATCCAGACCGAGGGTCTTCGTCCGGAATTCATTCACTAAGTCCCCCAACCCCTGCCATGCCATCATTTCAACGAGTGGATAGGAGATGAAGTTAGCATAACCCGGATCAACATTGCTACTTTTCTGCCGTATCCGGGCTAGGGGATGTGGAAACGCCTGTGTTGGACTCCACGGGAAAGTGAACATAAGGTGGACCGGGATGCCGAGTGCCTCAGCGCAGTGGATATGAGCGAAGCTAGGCGGGTTGGCGATGATAGCGTCGGCAACAAATGGATCTTGCTTGCGCATTAGTGTCACATTTGATGTTTCTTCTTCCCCGTCCGTAGCGTTGATGCACGCTCGCCAAAACCCTGCGAACATATCCCGCATTGCGGCTCGGCGGCGACCTACGTCACCGGATTTGACGGTTGACAGAGTTGGAATCATTCCTGGGTTCTTGACCATAAAGGCCATCAGTTCAGAGGGTGAGCCACCAACAGAGAAGAACTCAATGGTTCCTCTTTTTTTCGGATCGCCCCTTCCTTCTGCTTTCCAAGCACGATTGAGTTCTTCATGCTGTTGCTCGACAGATTCCCGGAAAGCTGGGTGTGTCGCGATCCGTACTCTGTGTCCATGTCGTTGGGCGAGGAGCCGTCCAATTTTCAAAAAGGGCTGAACATCTCCCCGCGAACCAATCACCATAATCACTATGTTGAGTCGAGGAGGCGGCCTTTCAGACACTTCTATTGAAGTATGACGTAAAGGTTGTTGTTGTTGTTGTTGTTGTTGTTGTTGTTGGGTCACGGCTGCCGTCCCAGCTTCTAAGGGAGACTGTTGAACATCTGTTTCTGCTCCGGCTCCGTGCTCATATTCTTTCTTCAGAACCTCAGGAAACTTTGCCATTTTTCGTTTAGCCGTGCCCAACGCCTTGGCGAGATAACCCGTGCTTCTAGTATTGATGAGCGATATGTTCAGTCTACCATCATGCTTTGAGACGTGGCCCTTGGTGTAGTAGTTATCATTGTGGAAGCGGAAGCGGCTGTACGGGCTATCGTCTTCATCTTCGTCTCCTGGACCCCTTTGCTGTTTCTTTTTCCATGCCAGGTTAGCCCAGTTGGATCGGGTCTTCGCTCTCTCTTCCTGCTCTTTTCCTTCAACACTTTCATCGTCAGAGGAGTCTGAGAAAGAGTCCAGAGAACTATTGCTGCTAGACACTATCTCGTCTCCTCTTACACCTCTCCATTCATTTCCCCGCGACCCATTCTTGATCTGTCCCATATGTTTCGAGCTCGATGATGTCGTACTTGTTGCTTCATTATTTCCATGCCCGGGGTTGAGTATTGCTGACGTGTGGTTGCGATTCTCATTGCCATCCTTCCCTGGCGAGCTTGTTTGATACGATTGGTTCTTCATGCAATTGTGCATAGGTGAGAAAACTCTGAGATTTTGTTGGGTATCTAGGCAAGATGGAAGAAGTCCTATCTCCTTTGTCTAGTCGATGGGAGTTTATAAGACAATTGATCCACTTACTCCAAATTGCAGCCACTGCCTTGGAAGACATCGGTCAACACTGACACAGAGCGTGTCGAGGAGCGTGCCCCCTGACGTAGTATGCTCAATCATGGAATCCAATCATACGAAACTACGGGCGTGTTGGGCCAACTTCGCAACATGCGTACAATCATATAATGAACTATTGCATGCAATTAATACTATTATTAACAACTGACCGAAACCCGCCATAGTACGCCAACCTGATCTTGTTCGAATCCAAAGCATTTTGATCCCCGTATGGAAATGTTCTCGGGTCTTTGACTTCGCCAGCTCCATGACGTCGTAGTCTAAGATCAGCGATAAGATAAACAGAGGCTTACCCCACTGTATGTCTTGGCATGACGCTTGCCAGCGGAGAGCTTGGCCTTGAACTCGCGAAGTTCAAGCAATGTAAACGCCCCACTCTACCTGAGGCAACGATGTACCGTCAAAGTTTAAACTGTCTTGATTCACGGTGGTCAAAGAACTTCCGAGAGACTACCGACTTGCACTTTAACACAAGGCTCGAGATTATGAACGCTATTCAGCAAAGTTGAGGTAGAAGCGCAAGACTTCTCTAGCTTCCTTCCGCCTTGAACCACTCAGTTCCTTCTAACCTGGCCAATCTCTCCCCCAGAACTACAATATCTCCTCCAAATGGGCCTAGTTCGTCTTCAGATAACACTACCTCCTGCTCTATCTTTGCCAAGATTTTTTTCAATGGCTCAAACCACCTCTCTCTAACCGTAGCGTGCATGTTGTCAGGCAACACATGAGCCCATTTGTTGTCCTGCCCCTGTTCTTGAGCTCCTGCTTCACTTACCGCAGACGGTAACCCCGGCTCTGACCCCCAGAGAAACAGAGCGAAGTTCACTGCCTGTAGTAAAAACGGCGCATTCGCTGCCAGGAACTCCATCGCCTCGTCCAAGTCCTCCAGGAGGACCTCGTCCAGGCTGGGAAAGACGACATACTGCAGAGTTTCCAGCGCATACGGGCCAGCAAACGCGTTCTTTTCCTTATGATGTTGTGAGGCCGCGATAATCGCCTCCCGCAGCCACGCGACTGCCCGGGCCTTGAGCACTGCGAACGTGCAGTTCTCGAGCAGGTCGTACAAGATGCGCAGGCGGTCCTCGTCCGACGGGTCGGCGTGCAGCACGAGGGCCGCAAGCGTGCTAGCCGCGTTGCGCGCTTGAAGTTGCGGGTGATACAGCGCAACAAGTGTTGTCAGGTGGATGTAACGCATGTAATCGGAGGTTGGGTCTTCGGGGGAGGTCTTTGTGGGGTTGGTAAGGGGAGAAGACGGGTCACTGGCGATTAGGTTGTTGCGGTGCAGCCACATGCCAACAGTGACTAGCGCATCGGCAGTACCAGGCGAGTTGTTGATTTGAGAGTGAGCATCTTGTCGGAGAAATTTGTCAAGGAGGGTGAGGTGCTCGGGGAAGATGTACATCTCGGGGCAAGGGTGGGTGGTGGCGTTGAAAACAGTCGCTGCAAACACCCAGTATGCGATCAGACAGATGCATCCACCTGTTGACAGGGAGATATGGTCTGGTGTTGTGAGGTCGTTGGGTTCTGTCAAGGGCTGCGTATGTACTGGGCCTTCGCACACTTGGTGAATGAAGTCCTTGGAGCACCTCTCTAGCCGTAAATCGGCTATGAGGGACTATATACTGGTCAACTATAGAACAATGACCATGACTGTTTGATGAATTACTTACCACCAACTTGCCAACCATAGAATCCCTAGCCTGCAGTTCCCGGTTCTCTCGAAAGGCCGCCATCAGAGTTCTTCTCCCTGGCACCACCCTAGTTGGGTTATAAAACTCCAGAAGTCTAGCTGCCCATGCCATATCATTCCCATTGACATACGCCTCCAGAACGCAAATCACAAAACTAAGCAACAGCTTCCGCTGCAGTTCTGCTTCTGTCGGATCTTCCTTCCCCTCTTTATCATCCGCTTCAGGGTCCGGCGCATTCTTCGAGGAATCCCCATCTTGGTCCGGGTTGGCTACGTTGACGCTCGACTGACGTGTCGGCAGCGGCGGCCTACGCCGGCCTGATAGGCTGTGCACCAGGTTGACGATAGCTGCGGTCATTTCGTGGCTGGCTGGCTTGTACGTGCTGAAGACGGTGTGTAGCGTCTGCGCAAGAAACCGGCTAGGGTATTTTGTCTTAATGCGCTTGTGCAAGATTGCAAGCATTCCGACGAGGGTAATGAACTTATGCGTTCGGGAAACCACTAGTTTTTGTTGAGGCTCATCATTGTCTGTTTGCTCATCTTGATCTTCCTCCTCTTCCTCCTCTTCCTCCTCTTCCTCCTCTTCCTCTTCCTCGTCGGCCATCAGTTCAAGTGTTTCGAGCACCTTGAGGATGACCTCGCGCGGATTGCCCAGTCTGGCTACGGTCTCGAGACATTTCTCAGAGCCTGGGAGATTGACCAGGTTGTAGACCAGATCCCAGCCAATCTCCTGCGTCAGTTCAGCATCCTGCAGCACTTCGTTCAAGGTCGGGAGGACCTCGGGGCACAGGTTTGCTTCGATGATAGTTAAGTACGTGAACCGGTCCGTCGCAGGGGGGCGAGCATCGCGAATCGCTTCAATCGCCTTTGCCGTGTCCGGCTTGGAAGGTTTGTCGGGCATGGCTTAATTCGGGGCAGGTAATCGGGAACTTTGCAAATGGTAATCAAACTGATATGTCGATGAGCTAGTTGTTTTAGAATTATCAGGCAAACAAGTTGAGGCCCAGAGACCATACAAAGCAAATATCCCCGTTCAAGACGCTCCCGAAGGTCCCGTGTTCAAGAAGACCAGTCAACTGAAACTTCCCACCTGGTTGGGAAGGGTCGATGGTGTGGAGTGCTTGACATCACTGCCCCGCACTCCACTTTCAACGTTGCGCTGGGCGCTGCGGTTCGCAAGAACCAATCAGCCCGGTAACTTCCAGCTAGGATTCGTACACACAGTGTTTACGCCCCTCCAGGGGCTCGGTTGAACGTGCAACGGTCTTCTTCGCATCAAGTTATCATTCTTATACGGATGATAGCTTTTTCAGTGGCATTCTCATCAACTCATCCAAAAGATATTAACAAATAAGCATACCAAAATTGTTACATCAATTCTTCACTCGCTTGCTTAGGCAGCCGCTGTCCTTTGAGTCTTCCGTTTCAATCTTACCATGGCTCTCATCCCTCCTCACCCTCTTCATCCAGCTCCAATGTTCGCTCGGATTCCCTGCTAATTTTGCCATTTCCTCCATATCTGCATCGTCCTCCCTGACCATCGGTAGCCCCCACTCCCTAGCTAAATGGGCATACTTCACGGCCATCCACTCGTCGCCCACAGCATTATAGGCCAATGCCGCAAGCGAATAGGCCTGATAGATCTCACCCCATAGTCTCTCCAATTCATATAATGTCACCAGTACTTCCGCCATCTGCGGTAAAACACGGCTCGTGACATTCCAGTTTCGCAGCTCTTCCCTCAACCTCAGAATTTGCTTGATCCTGGCATCTGACTCTGCGATTCTTGCTTGCTCTTCCATCGCACACAGCGGACACGTACATTGGAAACCCCAGGACCGCACAAGCTTGGCCATACGCTCTTTGTGCGGCTGAAGCGGGTCGATGTACGAGATGGTGATCTCCTCGCCGGGCATGATGTCGCGGGAGGCAACTACTGTCTGCGCCAGTGAGGCATGCGAGAAGCGATAGTCAGCATTGGGGCGGCAGTCGTGGTTGAGTCGGGCAATATCGGGGAAGACGACGGCGAACGGCTCCTCGAACGGATCGTCTTCATCGGGTTCGATGTCAAACATGTTGGTGGCGATGATGCGATCGAGGAGCTGGGTGTAGGTAAGGTTCGTAGCGTTGTGAGAGGAGAGATTCAGGATCGCATCACGGTGGGCCAGAGGTAGATGGTCGACGGCGTAAGCTTGTAGCTCGGTGTATATATTGTAGTCGAGATCGCTGAAGACGGCGTAGTCGATCATGAGTGAGGCCGTGTTGGCGAGGATGCGCTCGCCGCGCCGAATGTAGTCTGTTGCGATGATGCCTTTGCCTTTTCCAGGGATGTCTCTAACTTCAAATTTAATTGAGCCTAGGCGGGTGAAGTCAAGGTTGAAGCCAGTTGTGGTATCCGGAACGGTAAATGCTGGAAGCGTCGCGAGGTAATCAGCTCTTTGACGTGTTGTTATGATTGATAATCCACGACCGCCAGCAAAATTGACATCTATGAAGACACAGTACTGTGCTTCATACTCGCTTCCTTGAAAACATGGCGATGAATGTCTCCATACATGCTGTACATAACTTTCACACTCATCATTGTGACAATTCCAATCATTTCCTGCGGACTGTCGCGCTGTTAAGTTCAGAACATCTGGAGGTCCAAAGCCAGTGGGGCCTATCAACCCTCCAAGAGACACTGGAGAACATCCCAACTCGCAACCTCTTGCTTTTCCTACATCGTAGTAGCTGACGCCATGACTAAACATATAAAAGAGGAGCTGTAAGCAAAGCTTCATGGCTGCATCGAAACGTCGACTCGAATAGGGAGAAACAGCAGTGTATTTAGGAACTCATTTGACACCTATGCACCTCGAGACCATGAAATCGGGTTGCGTGGCCCTTTATCATTGTCCAGAGCCAGCAACCATAAGAATAAATCCCATTACGAGTACATGCCCGGTAAATATATTTATCCTGATGAAAGAGAAACAAACCGGTTGGTTGCCAGTTGGTCTTGAGTGCTGGAACATACGCTACCTGAGAGTCTCAGCTTTCTGATTCATCAAAGAGAAACACTCCTTAATTTTCCCAGCTGACCAGAAACAACTTCAGTTCGATGTAGTACTTACTAGGACATTTGTATTGCCGCAGCCTCACTGGGTTCTGTTGGCAACGATGGCTGACAAGAAATTTAGGGTTAGGGTGTAATCAACTCTAGACATTATCAGGAAATGGTAAATGGAGTGCCAGTTCCCCACAATCACATTTACCTTTCCGGAATGTGCGACCCGTGGGACGCCGTTGGGGACCTACATGACCCACAAGCGTACAGTCACAAAACACAATGCTGCACAATGCTGCATTGTAATTTACTATGGGGGAATCTACCCCCATTGGAGCAGTCATCCAGAGAGTTTAACAGTGGCGCTTGTATGATGAAAGCTGCTGTTAGATCGGTCTCATAAATTTAATTCATAATATCATAATATCATGTCGTTACATCACATCATAGCCTTGAGGCAAACATAGTCTTCTTCCATCCCAACGCCAATCCCAGAGTCTATAGATTCCGGACAGCATAACCAAAATGGAGACAGCCAACCAGAAAAATCAGAAAAACCACCCAGACTTATTTTCTAAGCAAACTGAGCCACCCAAGACAGAGAACCTGCCAAGACAAAGGAAAAGTCGTCAAATCAAAGATCGTCATCATCATCGTCAGTCATCATAAGTCATCATAAAAAAGAAACAAAGGAAAAAGAGCGTGCGTCGGCAGTCGTGAGTTGGACATCAACTTTCACCCCAGTCCTGAAAACCTCGAAGTCATGCTTGCACAGAGGCCTTTGAAGACCCACAGCATGCATTTCAACATGCCCTTCGAGCGAATAAGTCTCAAAACTCGGCCATGGTCAAAGGGCCAGACGAGTACTCGCATGCAAGGCGGGGCGAACAGTGTCACCCTTGGGTATGCGGGAAGGACCAATAGTCAGGTTCGTAGAAATCGGAATTCTACGACATACCCATGATGCACGTCTTGCAAAGCGCATATGTGGCAGGGGAATCTTCGAACCTTGGAAAGATCCAGAAAGATGTAAGGCGTGCGAGAATTTAACTTTTTGCGCTTGCAGAGGCTAGGCTCGCATGCCTTTGATGGAATGAACCCAGAAGTTGGGTCAATTGTCGCCTGCTAGGTGGGAGCAAAACTTAGTAATGTAGCAACCTATGCCACTGGGGGGACTGTACATACCAGGCCATTCAGCCCTTCCAGGAACGCTGGTAGGAACCCTGGAGTAGACCGTGGGAGATCTTGCCCATGGCAGTGAGATGATCCTGAGCCTCCTTGATGGCCTGGAGACTCTGGAGATCGTCCGGCTGAGCCCATCCCTGGATGAAAGCCTGAAGAGCCTTTTGATGCGCGTACCACTGCTCAATCTCGGAGGATTGAAGCGGCTCTGGTTGCTTGGAGGTGGCAGAGGATTCGTTGCTGGACTTGCTGACCTTCCGGGAGACGGGCTTCTCCTGGGTCATTGGCTTCTCAGAGGCATCACTCTTCCTCTTCCTGCCCCTAGACCCAGCGTTGCCTGAACCATTAGGAGAAGTGGCTTGAGCGTTGGAACCGTTGTCATTGTGAACCCGTCTCATGTGGTCCTTGAGGTTCCACTGCCGGGGGAAACCGTGGCCGACGACAGAGCGCTCGCAACCCGGGTATGTGCAGAGGTAAGGCTTCTCACCATGGCCGTGCATGGCATGGGCCTCACGCTCATGGCGCAGAAGGCAGGCGGTAGAGGAGAACCGCGCGTTCTGGCAACCCTCAACCTTGCAACGGTAAGGCTTGAGGTGAGAGTCTACAAACTTACTGTAACAGGTGAACCGTGGTCAGCTGATGCAAATCCAAAAAAGGAGGTAGTTCATTCTTACTCATAGTTGCACTTGAGCTTCTCAGGCTTGTGGTTGCAGTTCGGTTGGCCCTCCCACGGGCAGTGGAAAAGACCATCCGGGCCGGGTTGCGCATTCTTGTAGAGGTAATGGTCCCTCGCAGACTCACCATCGCTGAGGCGGCGAGAGCTGAAAGCGGGAGGAAGTGAGAAACTCTCCTCTCCCAAAGAGGGAAGCAGGTTTCCATGAAGGTCCTCGGTGGTGACATACTGTTGAGATGCATCTACCTTCCGGCTGAGGCTGAACATGGCACATGGCGTCAGAGGGGATATGATCTGGGATGCAGCGAAGTCTCAACATACCTTGGGGACTGGGTTGGCAGCTGGGGAGACGTCTTTGGACTCTCCTCTGGAGAAGTAAGGGATGGGCCAGACCACACATCATCTGAACCATCTCCAATGCCTGGAGAAGAGAGGCGAGATTCAGCTGGGCTCAGCGAACCCCAGGAGCTGGGAGAGGCAATCACCCCGGAACCAAAGACCTGGGGGTTCACGTGCTGGCTCAGAGAAACATCTCCGGTGTAAATGAGACCATCAGGGAAAGCATATCCAGAGTAGAAACCAGAGCTAGTCACCTGGGGCGACACTGAAAGGGAATCCAAATCCTGGCCAAGGTATTGCGGAACATCCTGATAGGTCGGAGAGGTAGTACCCGCCATGTCAAGCTTCGACAGTTGTGAAGCGGCCTGTGTCAGAATCGACTGGACTCTGGGCCGAGTCTTCTTTACTGTCGAAGAAAGCTTGGCGGTCCTGTTCTTCTGGCTTGGTGTCCTACCCATCGGCTCAGCTTTGGTCGCCTTGTTGTCAATAGCAACAGAAGGCGTCCAGCGAGTCTGGATATCATCTAAGCTCTCCGAGGGATCAGACTTGGGGGTGACTTGGCCAAAGGGGAGAATTAACTCCTCAGTCTCGCCGGAGTAGTAGTCCGCGGCGTCCGCAAATTCAGAGAAGTTCTGTGTTCCTTCTGACGTATCCCAAGACGAACCTGAAAGGTCCGCTGGTCCTGTTTGAGAAAAAGAATAGATCCCGGAAGCACTGGAAAACATGTTGGGCTGAGGAGAGAAGCTATAGTCGCTGAGCAGGGTTAGTGTGTTGTCAGGCATATCATGGCAAAACAAATCCTCAGAAAATCCAGATGGCAACACTTGTTCCTGCAGCGGTATTACTGTCAGCAACTTCATGATCGCTTTCGATAGGGCTAAGCTTGGCGCTGGGGATTCACAAACCATCTGAAGATCATTGCGTTGCAAATCAGGCACGCGAGGCTAGACCCGAGAACTCTCGGGAGGAAAACGTCTGGGCCACAGAACTTGGGCCTGGAGCCAGCACAACCAGTCGATCAGATCCAGTTCCAGAAGTAGTTGGCCTGGAGCCAACACAAAGTCCGGGAATCCAATTCCATAGGCAGTTAACCGGGAGTCCAATCCAGATGGCCGAGGATCCAAGGCAGTCCGGGAATTGGCAGTTGAGAAAGTCTCCGGGGGGGAAGGGGGATATCATGCTGCCGTTGAGTCGCTTTGAGACTCTCGGACACAGCATGAGCTGGTGAGGGTGAAATGTCTTGAAAAGTGGATAGCAAAGGATGAATCGATTGGTCGGGTAAAGATGAGCCGGCCCCAAAGTCTCTCAAAGGGATTGCGGAAAGACTCCGTAGCTGAAATCCAATTTCCAAGGCTCAGGTTCTATTCCCGATGACATGGAGTTCTTATATCGACGATAATCTCCAAACTGGTTCATTTTGGTGGCATCCTCATGGTCGGTTGATTGCTGGTCAAGGTTGGAGCGCAGCTGCACGTCTTGGGTCGAGAATCCGGGAAAGGACTAGTCCGACCGATGCTTCGAACTTACCATGAGCTCCGGAGAGCCGAGTAAGTATGTGAAGACGAAAACAATTGAGCATAGGCATCCCAGAATCAGCGAACTGGAAGCCGTTCTGATCCCGCGACTCGGAGAGCCGCATCCCAGGAAGTCTCGATCTTCGGCTGTTCCAAGGGTCCATGACAGGGTCCAGGCAAGTCCAGGTGGTCCAGAGGTGATCCACGGGAAATCCACGGGGTGTTCGAAGAGTCCAAAATACCCTGATGAAATCCACGGTTCCAGGCGGTAATGTCCTCGGAAATCCAGGAGCGGTCCAGGAAAGATCCAGGCAATCCAAGGGTCCAAGTCCGGACAAAAACCACGGTAACTTAAAATGTGAAAAACCGTGATGATGGCGCTCCAGTGTGATCCTTGAGTCCATGGCAGCAATTTGTGAATGCGTGTCCAGAGAATCTCCAGGTTGATTAGGATCCATAAGGCTGTCCTTGTGGCTCCAGTGGCTGGTGACCGTTACATACCCGAACAAGCCTCACTTAAGGCAAGTTGAGCAAGGCAAAACGCAAGCACAGAACACAAATTCCCCAAAAACATGACAAAATCCACAAAACCTGCCGAAAAGAAAAAAAAAAGGAAATAAATACCTAGACGGGGTGTGCACTTCGTCCAGTTCAAGATGGCTCAAACCAGACATCGTCTCTGACCTGGACATAACCAAGGAAGTCATTCCCGGCGTGTTTCAAGAGCAAAGATGCTCTCGGGTCCTGGACAACAACGGGGGGCTTCCGTGTGTCCAATATCCTTGTGGGCAAGAAATCCTTGGGTCAAGCTGATGTTGTGGTGCAAAGAAAATGCAGCCAAACAACAGCAATCCTGGGCTTTGGAAGGCTGGTTCCAGGAACAAGGTGTCGCAATCAGAAAATAAAGATGAGTGGAACGAGGCAGATATAGAAAGCAGGCAGAGCAGCCAAGGTGGAGCACCGGGTTAAGCTTAAGATTAAGCAAGCAATGACGATGCGAGACGCGTGTTGGGCAGAAATGTCGGCGGGTCGTTGGGTTCTGGCTGGAAGATCGGAGGGGAGGGGAACAGTTTGCTGGGCAAAGCGCGAGGACGGGCACATTTTAAGTTTGGAACATCGTGCGAGTGGCCGTCCAACGAAACGATAGGCGCAAAAGGGGTCCGGGACATTTCGAACCCCGCTCTGCTTGCAATTTCCATCAGCATCCTTCTTCCCGCATCCACTTGTGTTTTCCTGCACTTTCTTTCGCCAATGGGCATCTCGTTTCCTCGCATTTCCTGCGTGTTTATGGCCTGTCACATTGGGAATCTCTGAGCTGGCAACGCCTCTGCTGCACTTTTCATAGGCCACAGCCAAGAAGGGAGCGTCGCACGCCGCTGTCGACCGGCCTCGACTGGCTCTCCTTCCTGTTTCTGGCGACAAATGGGCTTGTCGGCGGGGCTGACGACGGCAATGGGCCTATCAAGTGAGCCGACGTCTTCTTGGCTTGCGACACTTGCAGGGGCCAGGGTGCTGAGCTCCATCTGCCAACTCATCACTGCAGGTAGGCTAGGCCGCTTCTTCGGCCGTCCATCCCCCCCTCTATCAGGAGAGACACGGAGATGTTCGTGAGCCTACTTCCGTATTTGCCGGCTGTTGCGCGAAATTGCCCACTGACGTCAATGCATCTCGACGACATCATGGGCTTCATGGAGGGGATGGAGGGGCAGAAAGGACAACTCACGCTGCTAACGAGCAATTGCATCGTCGCAAAAGCCCCGCGTTGCGCGCAGTATGTGATGCCTCGACCTGCCCAGGCATGAGGTGCCTTCAGTGTTGCGATGAGATGGGATGGAACGGCACGGTATGGCATGGCATGGCATGGTTCGCTTGTGGCTGTGACATGACACTTACCTATCAGCCCTCTCGTTTGAGTGGTGCGAGCGAGATCAAACGCAGGCAAGCATCCGAGAGATAGGCGAATGAGCCCCATTGCTGTCGTGACTGGTAGCCCAAAACACTCGTCAACCAAGCCTCGAAACGGCTCGTAGCGTTGACCCGGCTTGGTATTCCGGCAGTGTCCTGTCCGTATGCACAACGGATCGACAGCAGAGCCGCATCAACCAGTGTCAACAGAGATATTGATGCCTCTACCATCATACACCAGCGCTGTGCGAGTCCTGTCTTTGTACGTCATATGCAGTAAGACCTCGACGAATGAGGCTTCGTGTGGAACATTGGCGAAGACAGGTCTGGCCAATGTAAGGGCAGCATGGCATCGCGGCGCTATGAGTGGTCAATCTCGTACCCTCCCAGCATGGCAGGCTGCGTCCCAGACAGGACGGAGGCGTCGACAACTCAGCGACCGTGTGCGCTGCCGAGCGAAGCGCGTAGAAACGGGGCACCTCGGGGCAGCCTCAGGACTCCGCAGCCCAGGTGCGGTCGTCGATGGGCCATGTTGTCATGCCGGAGATGTGGGTTCAAGAGGGGAGAGAGGAGAACCCCTCATTCCCAAGGGTCCCCTCGTCGTCTTGCAGTGTTCGAGTTACTCAATGAAATGAGCAGTGTTAAAACCGCTGCTTCTGTGGCAGTCCCTGATTGCTGTGAGATACTGCTGTCGTTTGAGAGCTGCAGCTTAGGGTCGTGTTCAACGGGGTCTGGACTTTACTGACCCGAAAGAGGGTGTGCAGTGCTGGCCGAAGAGGTAGTCTCCTCAGCCAGCGGCATGGTGCATCTTCGACTTTCCGAGCCGCGACAGCCGCTCCATCTCCGAGATGGCCTATGATGACTAGAAATCTCTGCGCCGACTGGACCCAAGTCATCAACAGTGCTATCAACTCTCATAACCTGGCGCCTCTCTCTGATCATGTCTTTTCTCCATGGGTTGGAGTCGGATTGCGGTGCTGACGAAAAGCTGTCGAGATTGTGGCGTCGTCGAGTAAGGAATGCCTGAACATCGAGCGTCAATCGTCGAGGGATGTGGTTCTCGGTCGCTAAGGCTCGAGGAACGACACAACCGAGCAGATAACGACGAAAACTCGACAGCCAACATGGACAGGACCAAGACGATGACGATATCGAGGCTGGCTGCTACTCTCTAGGTTGTTAGCCTTAAGTTAGGATCATGCTCGGAGGTGAGTGTGTGTCAGACCTGGACGATGCTCAAGGACTGACGGACTTGTTTGTTGCCCGTATTCAGACTGATCTTGACGAGTTCGAGATCCAATCTGCATACGAGTAGTATGCCCTGCCAAATCTTCTGGCTTTCAAAACACCGACCGGAAACCACAACCTGAGATGTGGCAAATTCCTTCGCAAAAGGCATTTGGCACAACACTTTTAATTCTGGTATATTCTGGCACTCTGTTCCGGCGTGCTTGATTCGAACACTCAATAACAACTGGGGTCGACAAGCAAGTGCAGTCGATCGACACTCTCTGCACCTAGACATTGAACTGTGCTCGGGCGAACTAAGTTCAGCAACATACTATTGAAGGGTGAAAAATGGTCCATAGTTTGACTGAGTTCCCACTCACCACCCTAAAACTGAGGATAAAAGTAGCCATCCGAGGAAGGGGGTGATGCGTTTCCTGCTTCCATGGAGTGTGCTACTATGACAGATGAGAGAGCTTGAGGAACAGCGTCATCCATGGCCCAGAAAAGGGTCATCTTTCCGAGTTGGAAAGCCCAGTCTATTCCAACACAGAATAATGTGTTCTGTTGTGGTCGTGTAACCCTCGAGCAGATGGGGGAGTTCTTGAGGACAAATCGCAACATTGGAGAGTGGAAAGCACATGTTGGTGGCAATCCAATCATTCAAGCGCTGACGACGACCGTATGTTGTTGGCCTTGATACATCCAAGGCCGATCGACTGTAGCGTCGAATTTCGCTAAAACCCAAATCTAACAGCTCTCTGCCATCACCGATGTCATCAATCTTGAGATCTCCACAAGTCTCGCGAGGACTATGCACTCACCAGCTCATCTGATCAAGCGATCAGCATTTTCCAAAAGGAGATCTGGCGTTGCACCACCAACACCAGATACCTGATGGGAAACCCCCCCACCCAAAAAAAATTTCGTCCAGTCTTGGGTTCAATCGCCATGCTGGAAACCTGCGCAAGACAAAGACTTCAGGTAAGTACGCAGCCCCCTAGAAGTTATGCGTTTACCTTGACTCCATATCTTCCAGCCACCGTCTCCTTTTAAAAAGGTCACAGCATCGGATGATATTTCCCAAGGTCGTTGAGGTCCTGGGAGAAGATCGTGCCTAATGCCCTGCCATGGCAGAAGGATGACGAGGCCATTGCTTGCGAAATTTTGATGGCTCAAGCAGTTCTGTGGAAGTCACTGCTCGATGTGGATGGTTTGCAGAAAAAAATGATACAGTGGATAGTGGTGATGTCAGAGCACAACGGGCGTTGCTCAGCCCGGCTGCACTGCCCGTGAACCATGGGCGACCAGAGACGTCACTAAAACCACCAGACAGGGCATCACCAACCTCTTTGTCGACTATCGACAAAACGGTTGCCATGAAGCTACGGTGAAGCCAACACCGTGACGGCCCAATATACCTTTCAAACCTTTAGGGGAGCGCAATACACTGACCCGATACATACCTACCCACCTTGAACTTGTGCGGAAAAGACACCATTCACCAGGATTTGAGCTTGATAAGCATCCCTCGAGGGGCAGGTAAAGGTCACGGTGACTCGGTGACACAGGGACAGCACCCAAGTTAAGGTCGAGTCTCGGTGAGCATCAGCTTGACCAGTGTCCTCTACCCTGAGAGATGGACCGGAGCAATCCAGTCCTTGGCATCCGGATATCGGCATCGGCAGGGGGGTTGTTGGGCGTTAGGGCGCGATCTTGGCACGGACTCAAAAATGATGGTGGAGCTTCGGGCCGTTGTCCAAGATACGGATTAATCCGTACAGAGCACGGCAGCGGCGGTCCGGCATGGATGATGGTTAGGGTTGGTGAACACAAAACACAAGAACACACGTGAAAGAAAAGAAAGAAAGAGGCCCGAAGTGCGTTGCGATGAGCCTTTATCCTTTGCCCCCTTCCTTGGGATCAACAGCACAGGGCCTTCGGCAGTGTGCAGACCGCCATTCCCGAATCTGTGGTCGGAAGCGCCCCGGCAGCGTGGCCAGCAGCCGAAAATGGGAGCGCCAATCTGTTTCTGGAAGCCAAGTGTGGAGGGTCGTGCGGGTGCTGATGCGTGTCACCACGATCGTGACGACACCAAACATAGTCGAGCACATTCAATGCGTGGCATGGACAGAGGTATCTCACAAGGGGGGCAAGCGGCGTGGTGCGGCGTGGTTCGGCGCGGTTGGGCGCGCCAGCGAAGCAAGCGTTTCTGCCCAACTACCCCCGGCCTCCACCAAATCACATTGTCCGGTCGTTGCGCGAATCGCTGTGGTCCCAGTTCGCCGTCTTGTCTGGCACCAATGGCGCCTGTCCGACCATTCTGGGCGCCGGCCTGCGCGACAACCCCATCGACGCCCAACGGTACCTTACCTCCTCTGACCACGCACTTCTCGACCTCTTTCTGTGGTCATTTGTGTCTTTGTGCCTGTCACGCCCTCCTTTCGTCCTTTTTGGAAGACGATGCGGCCAGGCTCAGCAAAGCTCAACAAGCTCACGAGTCAATTGGACGAATTGAGCATATCGACATCGACGTGCCCTCTGCCTTCGCTCGGGGCGTCTGCCGTTCCTGATCATGAGGATTTTTGCTCTCAACTGAAATG
>Ga0065720_1019355_pt1 | contig 27845 bp, 30 predicted proteins | sample Thericmetagenome_FD_59107 | JGI IMG/M metagenome (GOLD analysis project Ga0065720, IMG submission 59107) | Thermophilic microbial communities from the Joint Bioenergy Institute, California, USA of rice/straw/compost enrichment - eDNA_2 v2... | ecosystem: Engineered > Solid waste > Grass >... | reverse complement strand
GAGCCGATCTGGGAGCCGGAGAGCAGCGGAGTGCTGCGGTCGTTCGTGCATCTTCCGTCTGCATTCTGTGAATAAAGCATGGCAATGAACCAATAGGAGACCGCCGATAAGGCTGTGTCGCCCCCGCGCGGGCCCCGCGGGGCTGTGGGCAGCGCACCTGCGTTGGAGTGGGCAGGCCTGGCAGAGGTGGACCACGGCACCGTTTTGGCATGTTCGACGCTTCTGGCCTCGTGGTTTCTGAGAAATCGTTTTGTATCAATGTATTGTTGTATCAGCTCCTGTTCGTCCCAAGTCGACGGCTTAAGATAAGGAGCGATGGCCGTATCTCGCCTGCTCCTACGCCGCTATCGGTCACAGGTCTAAAAAGGCCGCGAACCCTCCTCGACCGCAGCGCCCTCTCTGCTCCAAGTGTCACCGTCAACTTCTCTCGTCCATTAACAACAGTCTGCTTCTTGCTCGTCCACCTCCAGGTCGGATTCAGCACCTAGTATTCGTACTCAACCAGTCTTGCACCCGTCTCCGAGTCCCAGGGACCAGACAGCAGCAACAATGGTGCGTACCCCACTGTCAGCCTGCTTGCCGAGTACTGCTGAGTGCTCATCCCTGTCCCTCCCCTTGAACCCCCCCCTCCTCAGCAGTCGACACAAACCCATTGCGCGTGGTTTTTGGTATACTGACAGGCGTTGTGACGCAGGCTTCCTCGAGCTTCACCTCGAACGCCCCCAACGTAGGGACATCCCATATTCATCAATCGACGTGTTTGTCACCAGCAGCATGCACTAACTCCCCGAGCAGCTCCAGAAGTACCTGGACCTCGACCAGAACGGCAAGATTATCGCCGAGTACATCTGGTTCGTCTGCCCTGCTACAAAGAGATGGGATGGGATGAAAAAGGAGATGAGAGCAATGACTGACGACGTTGCTCAGGATCGACTCTGAGGGCCAGACCCGCTCCAAGGCGAGGGTGAGTGAGCTCCAACATCCCGCAATTTCGTCCGATCTTTATCGTCAGCGCCAATTGGCGAATTCACTGTTCTCATTCCACAATCCACAGCCCACAATCACATCAACCCTGCTCCCAGCCCCATGGGTGATGAGCTGAGACTGACGTACTCCACCTCGACAGACCCTACCTGAGAAGGAGGGCGGTTACAAGCCTGAGGACCTCCCTACCTGGAACTTCGACGGCTCGTCGACTGGGCAGGCTCCTGGTGACAACTCTGATGTCTACCTGAAGCCCGTCGCCGTCTTTCCGGACCCGTTCCGTCGGGGCAAGAATATCCTTGTCCTCGCTGAATGCTGGGATGCTGATGGCACTCCCAACAAGTATAACCACCGCCACGAGACCGTCAAGCTCATGGAGGCTCATGCCGAGCATGAGCCGTGGTTCGGTCTGGAGCAGGAGTACACTATGCTCGACCTGAACGATCGTCCATATGGCTGGTAAGCGGTTCTCTGCGTCTTTTATTACTCTAAATAGCCATTAACAGCTCCTTCACAGGCCGCCGAATGGCTACCCCGCTCCTCAGGGCCCCTACTACTGCGGTGTCGGTGCCGGCAAGGTTGTGCAGCGCGATATTGTTGAGGCTCACTACCGTGCTTGCCTGTATGCCGGCATCAAGATCTCCGGTATTAACGCTGAGGTCATGCCCGCCCAGTGGGAGTTCCAGGTCGGCCCTTGCGTGGGCATTGAGAGTAAGCCAAACCCAGCTAGGTCCTGCAATGTTTCACAGAAACTAACCATTAATAGTGGGCGATCAACTCTGGGTTGCTCGTTACCTGCTGCACCGCATTGCTGAGGAGTTCGGCGTCAAGATCTCTGTTCACCCTAAGCCAATCCCTGGCGACTGGAATGGCGCTGGTCTCCACACCAACTTCTCAACCAAGGAGATGCGTGACCCCGAGGTAATTACTTCCCTAACTCTGGACCAATATCAATAGGCAGTGTCTGACTTTCTTTGTAGAATGGCATGAAGGCCATTGAGGCTGCCATTCAGAAGCTTGGCACTCGCCACGCCGAGCACATTGCTGTCTACGGCGAGGAGAACGAGAAGCGCCTCACCGGCAAGCACGAGACTGGCCGCATCGACCAATTCACCTACGGCGTTGCCAACCGTGGCTCTTCGATCCGTATCCCGCGTGAGGTCGCTGCCAAGGGCTACGGCTACTTCGAGGACCGCCGGCCGGCGTCCAACGCCGACCCCTACCAAATCACTGGTATCATCATGGAGACGTAAGTCGGAATCCTGACGTAGAATCATCGTCGACGAGACTAACATTGACCTAGTATCTTCGGCGCTGTTTAAATACCCTTTGGTTTTGGCTTGGATGTGTTTTGGTAAAGGGATTATTCTTGTTCACTATACTTAGTACTTGGTATCAGGTTACCCCGGTAGCGAGGCTTGCGTTTGTTTTGGGTTTTGTGATGACCAGGGATGGTGGACCGGAGCCTCCCATCAATATAACAATTATGACAAAGATCCTGAGTGATATAGTATCCGAATGTGATGTTGACCAGCCCTTCCAGCTATGTTATATTCCCAAAAAAGAAGGTTGCATTGCTGGAAGACATCCCCACTGCCGGACGTTCTGTCGGCATGACTCACCTAAACCTTTGGAGGATAAAAGGAAAACAACTCTCGACATTATTGTATGGGCTCACGGAAACCGAAACGCCATGTCGATGAAGCCTGCTGTGTTGGTTACTGGCTCCTCTGGACATCTGGGCAAGGCCCTGATGTTATCTCTCCCCGAGCTGGGCTATAACCCGATCGGTATCGATATCAACTCCAGCAACACAACTACTCATATAGGCTCCATCACGGACCCCAGCTTCCTCTCCAACGTTTTCTCATCTTACAATATCGCCCACGTCATACACGCGGCTACTCTGCACAAGCCCCATATCTGCTCTCACTCCAAAGCCGAGTTCGTCCAGACCAACATCGCTGGCACACTAGCTTTGCTGGAGGTAGCTTCATCCTCTCCCAATCCCTCTTCCCCTGTTAAGTCCTTCATTTATATCTCCACAACCTCGGCTTTCGGTACATCTCTCAGCCCTCCCGAAGGTAGTCCCGCGGCCTGGATCAACGACGACACCCCAACCACGTCCCACAAAAACATCTACGGCCTGACTAAGTCTACCGCAGAGGACCTATGCCAGCTCATTGCCAAGGAGAAGGGCCTACCGACCGTTGTGCTGCGCACCAGTCGGTTCTTCCCCGAAGAAGATGATGACGAGGCTCGCAGGGCTGAGGTACCGGATGAAGAGAACCTGAAGGTGCTGGAGCTGGCGTACAGGCGGGTTGATGTGGCGGATGTAGTGAGCGCGTGTGTTTGCGCGATGGAGAGGTGTGCTGAGGGCACGATCAGGTGGGGAAAGTTTATCGTAAGCGCACCGACGCCGTTTGGGAGGGAGGACTTGGATGCTCTCAGTAAGGATGCGGAGGGGGTGCTCAGGGGGTTGAGGGTTGGGGTGGGGGTTAAGGTTGGGGAGGTGTTTGATTTGAAAAGGTGGAAGTTTTTGAGAAGGATCGATAGGGTGTATGATTCATCTAGGGCTATAAGGGAGTTGGGATGGAGGCCGGAGTACACGTTTGAGAGGGCGGTTGAGAAAGTTGCTAAAGGAGAGGAGTGGAAGAGCGAGTTAACGAGGAGAATTGGCCGATTGGGCTATCATGCTGTGTCGGTTGGCGTTTACACAAAGAGGGACGACAAGGAGGGGGGCAGCGGGCAGCATGGCGCCCCTCTGGCTTGATGTGGCTTCATAGGGCTGACCAGTGACTCAAAACGCTGATGCGTTAACCTCCGATTCACTCCAGTCCCTGGAATCTAACTCCTTGAGTTGAAGACTTGCATTAGGCGAACTCGCATCGCCTTCGGAGCGGACACAGGCAAAGAATTCGGATTGGTCCTTGCCCTAGGGCTGGAGAGAAAATCTTGACCATCCTCCACATGCGGGCGGTTGCTGTCTCGCTGATGCGTAGAAGATCGAGTCTTGGTTGCCGGAAGTCCTTGTCAGCCGCACTCCACCAGAACAGTATCCCGATGGCCACCTGGAACCGCACAAAACGCCAAATGCAGCAATGCCAAGTAGCTTTGCTTGCTACAAAGTATTCTGATGATTTGAAATCCTGGGACATAGCCCGCTTGCCACACATTCCTGGTTGGAGAAGGCTGGGAGGATATGAAATGAGGTTGGCCAGGGCGTCGCATATTCATCGGGTTGCTCTAGCCTGAGGGCAGTTCAAGGGCCTCTTCTACTTCTTGCTGGGGAGAATAGAGAGGGATCGATATCCACATGTTTTCGCTTTCTTCAACTGTTCAACAATCGTCTTTATATTGCTTTGGATCGCGACCAGGTTTGTTTGATTCTCTTTCGCTACGACCTTCCGAGGACTGCTGCCATCACTGCCACATTTTAAATTTGCTCTTCCATGCTCCAATATAACTCTCATCATGGCTCCTCCTTCGAATAGAAAATCAGTGCGTTGGCAACGCTTAAAGGGGGTAGATGTGTCGAGTACGTAAAGTCATTATTCTATGATGAAACGCTGCTTCACGTTGCTAACAACAATCAGAAAAGGGAAATCCAACTCCAAGACCATTACTCTCCCGCATATACGGAATGCTAGTGGTTCTGATCATTACACTTGCTCTCCTCGGCGTCGTCATATGGCTTCGAAGTACACTTCCATATGGTTCCGAGCCATCTTCACTTCCACAGACAACAGTGACGTTGAAGCAACGAGGGGACAAAACAACAGGCTTGTCGGTTACTGCGACAGTTGAAGCTCGTCCTACTCATACCTACGATGAACTGAAAGAAAGGCGCCAATTGACTTTCGGGCTTCCTATATCAGTTATTGGTTCAGCCCCATTGTTGTGCCGTTGGATACCCACGACTATCTCTTGGTGCAAAGAAGTAGCAAGAGACTTCCATGACCGAAATTTGGTATGCTTTACAAGCGTGTCTGTCACAACAGTCTGCCTTGATCCTCCATCGGTTCTTCCTGTAACCTTGACGACCTCCACCACAATAACTCCACCTCCATTGCCGCCGATATCTTTCAAACATCCTGCGGATTGCAAGACAACCACAGTGGACTGTCAGCGAATCTTAAAAGGCAGAGACCTACAAGCTCGGCAAGTGGTATGTTATACATCCACCTTCTCAATCTCTGGCTGCACCCCCTCCATACCGGTCACAACTGCGTCGACTTCATCAATCCCCATCACACGTCCCACATCCTCTACCTCTAGAGGGCATCAATCTTGCATGACAAGCACTGTGATTTGCGATTTTATAGCAAGGGGTTTGCAAGAGCGTCAGCAAGTCTGTTGGACTAGTTCAATTCCAATCCCTAACTGCAGTACCTCCGGTTCTGCCACAAAAACTCTCTCAGTATCCATAACGCCACCACCGTCAATCTCTTCAGTACCAGATCCCTGTATTACAAGCACAGTTAGCTGTCAAATTATCAAGGAAAGAGAGATACAGAAGCGCCAGCAAGTCTGTTTTACCAGTCTCTATACGATTCCCAACTGCCCTGCTACTTCGACATCTATTCCAATAACCTCCTTGCACAGAATCAGCTCAACTACCACCAAACCACTCAGCATTACCAATTCATCGACGTCTCTTGTCCCGTCAAGCACGTCCACAACTATCTCAACAACATGGTCCTTAACATCCAGCGTGTCCCCTTCGAACCTTTTCACCCCAACCTTTGTTCCATCTATCGTTACGAGCTCGACGCTGCTACCTTCTTCCCACTCCAGCAACTCCAGCTCTTTTGTCTGGTCAACCTCTAGCGACACAACGAGCAATTCATCTGTTGTGTCAATGACATCGACAGAGACCTTGTCATCTTCCACATCCCAGATCTTTTCCGCCACGTCCTCAATATCGTCTACAATAACTGTCATCTCTCAAACATTTACATCACTTAGTATCAGCACAGAAATAACAGCCTCAACCCTGTTTCCTACCTCAGTTGGGAGCACATCTAGCGAGTCGCAGACCTTTACTGAAACCTCTACTGAAACCTCAGTATTCACCCAATCGTTGCCTGCAACTTCATCACAGCCGTCAACAACGGATTCTTTATCCTCTTCCAGCACATCGTATACATCTTCGACAAGATCTTCGATCCTCATGAGCTCGATAATTGCTTCATCAATGAACTCTTTGACATCACTTGTTGAATCATCCACTTCGGCGATCTCAAGCTCATCCGCAGAATCAAAATTCTTGACGGTGTCTTCCAATTCTCGCGCTCCTTCAAACATGTTTCCATTAACTTCCATGACAACAGGCTTTACTTCCTCCATCTCCGCGGAAAGCTCAACCCTTATGCTCACCCAGTCCACAGCCTCAACAAACTTCCTCCAAGTCTTCATCGGTGAGAGCACACTTTCGACGCTTTCCGCAAATTCCTTTTCATTAGAGACCGCAACACTTTTGTCCACTGCAGCATCAGGCCCAAGCTTTATGATTCCAGCAATCTCAGAGACATCAAATCGACAGATCTCTACTGACTTTTTGACAATGACGCTCAAAAGTCTCACAGAACCATCATCCGCAGTGCCAACAATCTCCAATATTCTTACGTCAAGAGAGTCCCCAATATCAGAAATCCTGACGAATATCAATTCTTTGACCCAAATGCCTGCTGTCGCGCAAACGTCCGCTCAGCCACCTAGTCAAGAACCTTCTACAATGCCAGCCCCGCCGGCAAGCTCTGAGCTCTCACGCAGCTCAAGTGCAGCACCTACCACGGAAGCGCCATCAACTGCCAGCCAAACAGAGACGCCCACAGCAAATGCCTTCTCAAGCACGGGTCCTCCTCTCCCTACAGCTAGTGATGATAGCCCGCAGTCTGACATCAAGCTCTGGCTCGATTGGGACGTCAAGCACACCATCGTGGGCAACTATGTACCTATGGTCGTGGCAAGGGGTTTCGTGGTTCTGATGAATCCGTTCTATAATCAGATGATTACCTGGGAGCCAGTACGTCAGATGCTTGGGGATGGGGCTTCGGGGGCACTGTTGGCTGGAGCATACTTTGGCGCAGCCCATATCGGACTTATCACAGCCAATCTGGGCTCTGTGTTTGTTGCTGCTGGAACATATGTTGATACCGGGTATTGTGAAACTGGACCGGGTACTTGCGAGCCAAAGGTGAACATCAAGCCATGGGCCTACAATGTCGTAATCACGGCGCTTGGGATCCAGGTTCTTGTAGTTGCACAGGCTGCAGCAAAGTGGTTCCAGAGGCCTGGAAGGGTATCAGCAGACCCCACCACTGTCGCCGGGGTGGTAGCAGTGACAGGACATCCTGCGGTCGAAAGGATGTTTGCCTCGTTTCCTTCAGACATTACAGAGAAGCAGCTTCAAGAAGCTCTGAAGGACTACAAATTCAGGTTGGGCACATTTACTACGGAGGCTGGAACGACGAAGTATGGCATTATGCCGGTGTCTCAGGAAGAGATCGAAGCATCGCGTCAGAAACAGGGGTTCTTCGCGAAGCTTGGTGTATTCACTGCATTTATCTCAGAAAGGCTGGCAATCCTGGGGAAGTTCAAGGTCAATACACTAATCGTCGATATCTTGTTTGGGGCTTACCTCCTTGGTCTCCTTGCACTCTGTGTGGTGGCTTTGGCCAAGATTGACGAGCCGAAGTCGATGTTCCCTGACAATCCAATCGCGATGAGGATCGTATTTAGCATTTTGGGCATTATAGTCACAATGTATTGGACAAAAGTGTTTGAAGGTACGTGAACCTCACTTTCCTCACTGTCAACTACAAGACTAACATCACTTTGCCCACTGCAGACACTCAAGCGATGTCACCATTCTCGCTCCTGTCGTCAGGCCCATCCTCTCCACACCGCACCATTCTGCTCGCCCGCCATACCAGTCCTATTTGCTCTATTATTCCTTTCCTCCGCCGTGGTCACTTCCCTGCTGCAGCAGTTGCTTTCACAGCCCTAATGGCTGAGATCCTGATTATCTTCCTCGCCGCTCTACCCTACCGACCCGAAGGGCAGCTGCGAACCGAGTATCGCGTCTGCGCAATTGTGTCCGCAATAATCCTTACTTTCATGATCGCTCAGCTCGCCGGTATCGCGATCACATGGCGCAAGACAACCTTGCCCCACATGCCGAGGAAACCGAACACGATCGCGGCGGTCTTGACATACATCTCGCAAACCAGGATGGCCAGAAGGTTTGACGTGTTGGATGGGCTGTCAAGTAAGGAACGAGATAGGACGATTAAAGGATGGGGACAGAAGTACATGTATGGTTGGCGCAGGGAGGAGGTGGTACAACCAGACGGGAGGAGAGGTTGGAGAGGTAGATGGGTAGTGGATGAGACCGAGGGTGAAGGAGAGGCTAAGGCATTCCTATCCGGACCCCAGAAGGACAGAACTGATTGATATCAAATGTCTATCTTTTGTTTGCATTATACTCTAGGTTAAGGTTAACATCATTGGTGTTCGGGCTTGGATAAGGGGCGGAGGACTAGACTGGCTCGAGTGAGCAGCCGGTGAGCCGAGCTCGTCAGACATTTAGACAGGTGCATCGTCGGGTTAAGGTCGAAGATCCCAGACTGTATCTTCCCCATGAGATTACTTATTACAAGTGAAGCGGTTCAACTTGATCCACGAAAAAAGAACAGGGACGACCATGGCCACGTCCTGGTAGGCCCCTGAATGGTTGCTGCGGCAACTCTCAGGGGTAAATCAACAGCAACAGCACTGGTAGCCGGAACAATCTCACTATCTAATGAAGTCATTTAAACGCAAAGGTAAGAATACTGATATAACAGCCTTTCTCCTCAGAATTGTACAGAAGTGAACAAATGCTACTCCAATGACGTAGGATAATCATCTAAAGTGAGAAACACAATCGCTTGGTTCTAAATGGCCACAGCATTCCAATTCTGCGTGCCGTTTTCGCAAATGTTGGCTATCGGTTTCCCCCCCCCAATCCTCGAAATGACTTTACTGCCTCGTAACATAGCAACGACCACGTCCCCAGTTCTACCCGCAAATGGCACACTCCCCATGTACACTCCAGGTGTCCCGCGTCCTGCTGCAGGAAACTCCGTGAATACCCCTGTTTGCTCGTTGTCTCCAATACGCACGGTAATGGTAACTCCGCGATCAGTGTTCAGCAAGGTGGAGAAAAACACATTGTCATCGACCAAGTGCTCCGGCGGCATCACACTCTCGCCATGGGCGGCACTACCACCAGATGTACCACCGTTCGGACATGCATAGGCAGGTGTCGTGCGGTAATAGGCATATACATTTTCGTCAACTTGTTGTGGAGCTTTGCCTGTCTTGTAGACCTCGATGTAATAGGGCAAGAACTTCCTCCAGCCATCATGAGTAACACCCTGCGCGTAGTTAATGGGCGCATTCGCCACTTGAAAGAGCCCTAAGGCCTTCTCCGGTATTGGTCCGATGTAATGTGACTCGCCGAAGTCGTTCCAGGTTAGAATCTGTACGAAGTCAGGCTGTATCTTAATTACCTGACGCCAACGCCGATCCCAGAGCCCATCGCCCCTCCACATCCAATTCTTTCCGCCAAAGCCCGGCAAATTCGTGTAGAACCACGGGCTGACTGGCATCATGTACACCCTTCTAGCGCCCAATGCAGCGCGGAATGCGTCATCCATATCGGTAGTCATGTTCTCCCGTCCGGACGGCCAGGCCTTGAAGCTAAACAGGCCGTCCACGACACCCCCAGCTAGTCTAACGGCATGGGCTGCGCTAACTGAACTCCAGTCTGGCACAAAAAATGCGTTTGTGGCGGCTTTGATGGCTGGCCAGTCCTCAGCGCACTCGGCGCCTTCAAAGGTGGAGACGAATGGCCGCTTTCCATCATGTTTAAAGTAGGCCGGGTGCCGGGTATATTTTCGAAGAAGCTCAGTAACCGCGTCGCGGGACCAAGGACCTTGGGCTCGGTAGTCGAACGAAAACAGCAGCTTGAAGTTCCCCACAGCAAAGGCAGCTTCGAAGGCAAGGTCGAGGGAATGCTCATTTGATGGGTCATGGGCCGCTATGTTGAGTACAAATCCGTCGATTTTGGAAGATTGTGCTATTCGGATGTCGGATACCCAATCCGTGAAATTGAACGTTCGGAGGTTCCCGACCTGGATTGGGGTCAGCCGGATATATGTCCGTAAAAGGTTGACTTTGAAGCAAGAGCCTTACAATAACATGGGCGAAGACTTCCTTTATTGCATATATATGCAGAGGAAAAGATATCAGCAAGAATGCTGATAACTTGAACCGGAAGCCGCCCATGATATGAGATCTAGGTTGGTTCTGCTGAGGTCGTGGCGAATCAGTAGCTGGTTGAGCTGCTGATGGTAGATACTGAGAAACGATGCAAATGGCAGATCTCCAGCTTGTGGAAACGTAAAGAAACTTGGTCAACACAGTCTGCCATTAAGATATAACAACTGTGGCTGCTGGCACATGGGACAAGATAAAAAATGATCACTATGACCAAACATCACATCCATTCATCAGATCTCTAAAGATATAGCTGTAGGAGAGAAGGTTCCTACATATATGCATACAGCCATATGTTCCAGTTCACAACGGACTAGCATGTGTTCCCTGCTAATAATAACCGGAATATGCGGATAGGACTATTGAAAAAGTTCGTTGCAGGGCTTCATTGTTGATGTAGGCCAATGAGCAAAGTCACAGTTAAACGTAAGTGGCAGCTACAATCTGTTAATTAATTACAGATGCAACGCATATTGAAGAAGTATACAGAACCCAGGAATCACTGTTGATTCCATTAGAACGGTCAAGTCGTGTGAACGAAATATTTTGCAACCGGGAAGGTATGAACCAATGCATCGGGCCGTTTCAAAGTACTAGACAGGAGTTGTTTGTCGACCTTAGACGGCAGGCTACGGCTGAAACACATTTGTTGGGAGTCTGGCACTACAGGAAAGTCCTATCCATACGGTAATGGATATATAACGTGTTATATAGCATATCCTTGTGAAAGGGGTCTTTGATAGTAGAGTTAAGCCTAATATTTCAAGAAAAGAAGTTCACGTAGCGCATTCCTTGCGTTTGTGCAAAAGTGAGAAACTTTAGATAATGTTGCAAACAATTGACAAGTTTCTGTCAAAGGCTGTTCAGTGTGCGCGCATCTCTTCTTTCCTTTTGCCTTTCTTCAAGCTTAAATGATTTAGCTAAAAGAAGGGCTGAGAGGACTATGCTGCATGATGGCAAAAATCCACATGTGGCCTCTCCCACATGTTATCAAAACATAGGGATATGGGAATCTGGGAACAATGATGTGGCGATAATAATAAATCATAAAATCAAATTGAGATGTAGGGTTATGAGGTACCCCACACATCATCAAGGAATCCGTCATTGATCTTTGATTGTGGTATCAAAACGGATTTTATGATTCAATGCGTCTTGGAATATTGAGGGTTGGGGTCGTGACAGCAGACAAGGCCAGTGCGCCCTTGGTACCATCTTCTGCGCCAATCCCCGCAATGGGGCTCGTTAATTTCTTCCAAGTTATATGCCTTCAGGTGGCACAAGTGTGTGATTCTGAATCCTGTATGCAGATTGATAGAAACGCTTCTAAAATGAATCAAGTGTATGGAGATGAAGGATTAAAAGGGTTAAGTAACTACGTACATAGGTCAATGCTCAACTCTGAACCTGTTGTCGAAACCAACCCTACCTAGTTTACCTCGATCTCGTGCACCACCCCGGCGGAAAAAAAGGACCGGCCCGTCCAAGTGGGGCCCGCTTCCTCTGAACCCCCAGACCCGGACGACCGGAGACACCAGCCTAGTCAGTGCTTTTTGGACAACTCTTGTGCAAGTCACTCATTATAGAGATTGCCAGAAGGACACTGACAGGTTTGCGTATTGATAAGTGACATGATGTGTTCTATGCAGATGTATATTTTAGAGAACAAAGGTGACAAGCCATTAGGAATAGGGGCACTCAAGTGGTCACACAAATAGTTTTGGTCGTTGCATGAATTACTTGCTCACACCTCTAATGGCTTTACTGAACTTGGTATAAAACAAGAAAATAAAGAGCCTGCTAGATCCTCTAAACCTTCTCAAGCCCCAATCTGAAGTAAGTGGGCAACCAAGTCACTTAGTCAGTGGCGTGATTAGCGAGACAGTCGTCGCTCATCGTCATCATTGTGTCGCGCGATCCCTGGCCCTCGGTACCTAGGCTCGAATAGGAGTGTCGTCGATGATGCCCATGCCTCGGAATATTTAGGGGGTTGGACGTTGGGAAGCCGCCAAAGAAGACAGTCATTCGATCTCTGGCGGCCATCTGGCGCATGAAATTCGCGAGCAGTGGCACAGATCTCTGATTTTGAGTGGTTATACTTAGTCTTGTTTGGCTTTGAGAGTCAAGGACGTGTGTCATGCTGTGTCGGCGCGAAGTTTGGGTCAACGGTTGACGAAAGTATCTTGGGGGTGTTCTTGTTATAGATTCGCTGCTGCGTCTTTGGGGCAGCCTTGTCGGCGTGTCGATGTCTTAGTGTCGGTGACCGTGTGTCGTTTTAAAAAGGTCATTGGAGAGCAGATGCCCTCCAGTTTTGTTGGCGGCGGTGCTCGGGAGTGATACCCTTGTACCGACTGGACGGTGTCGTATGGTGAGTAGGCTTTGCATCATTTTGTTACAGGTAATATTCGGGCTCATATCGAAGCCACTCGTTCTGCTCATCGGAGGCATGGTGCGTGACTCTTGAAGGTTCGACAGGGACCCAGTGCTTGCCTGCTTTTTGACAAGATGCCATAGACTGCAAAGGGAGATCAGAACATGTTTCTTGTTACATTTTATGGTGGGTGTGCAGGCGTTGGACTCCTTCCGCTTGAAGATCAGAAGGCCAAAATCCTTGAATTTAAAGGCTCTCTCCCTCCTTTGGTCGTGTAGGCAATGTAGTCTTGGCTTCTGGTCTCGTCATACCTGTATTCGCTCTGGCACCTGCTTTGAAGTTCCCATACATTACGGATCATCGGCTTCAGATCAAGAGCATGAGAAGGATTGCCGGTGATATCCATCCAGTTGGAGATAGTACCGTTCATGTTGCGGACAAGTTTCTTCAGCTCATCCATGGCCTCACCAGTTCCATAAGCTGTGCAACCTTCAATGAAAAGACCCAGGGAGTTCTGTAACTCACAAGGGTGGGCAATGGTAGTACTGGAGGCACCATAATTGTCAACGAATCTTCAGGAAACCCGGCTTGGCTCTACTCGCCTAATTAGAAGTCTGGAAGAGCAGAGAAGGACTTCCAATGTGCCCATATATTCCCAAAGTGGACATCATCATGTTGTATGAGTTTGCTACTTGCTGTGTGAATATTCGAGCTTTCTGAGAACTTAATCAATCATGTGCGCAACAGTTTGAACTAGGGGCTTAGCTTCTCCATGGACTCAATGGGAGGAAGCGGATTCACCAATTTAAACTTTCCGTAGACCATTCCCTTCTTGCCCTAGCCAGACAAGCCGATGTCTCGGGCCTTGACGAACTGGACGCCTTCGCGTTACATGATAAAAGGTCGGATACTTGAAGCTTGGAGTACCGCATGTGGTTGTAATGGTCTGCAAAATCCGAACTTTGTAAGATCCCATTTAAAGAATAGCATAGTATGCTCCCCTCCCATCTTTGTTGAACGTGGATTATGGAACACCTTAAGCACCAGCCGCTCTCCGCTGTCTACATCTTTGACCAACTAAGCTGCGCAATCAGCCTCAATTTCTTTGTTGCAAACGAAGAGCAGTTGGTGGTTGTCCTATCGAAATATATACGTGTATTTCTCCTCCTGTGCAGTGGTGTGCTTGTTGGAGCCGGGTATTTTGAACTTACCGGAGAAATGGGCGCTGTCTTGGAGGATGCCATCTGGGTTCAGAGAGCTATACTAGTTCAAACATTTACAGTGAGTTCAAGCAAGTCTTCCTCTTTTTACATTCTTAGGTCATCGGATGCAAATCTTGAACCAAGTTCCAACACAAAGCAAATTCTATGTTCAAATTTGCTTGCTCGATCATGCTAGGCAAAAGGGTATCTCAAACAGAGAACAAGGGCCCTCTGGACTTTTCTGATATACAAGATTGTAACAGAGTCATGTGGTTTCTTGAACAAAATGTTTCCAAGCATATTGCCAAAAGACTTCCACCGCGTAGCACATGTTAACCGAAGGTGTGCCAAGCCAAGTGAATGTCAAGTAGAAGACACTCAAAAGAACAAAAGAAGCAGAGCAGGAAGTTACTGCCTGGGAAGAATACAAGAATGATCTCAATGCATGTGGCTTTGATCACTGGACGCAGAAAGGTTGAATTGCTTGTGTATAAATGGCGTGGTTTGAGTTTTGGTCGGTTTGTTCATTTTGGAGCACTGCTCACATAGTGCTGGCTTGCAGCACTGCTGCTAGGTAGATGCCGGATCTTCCAAGATGAGATGCCTCCCCGATGTCTTTTCGTGTTACATCAACAGCTTCATCTCTTGGGCGAGGAACGGGCCCAGAGATGTCTATTAGCCCCCAGGAACACAGAACGAGTCGCCCTCAAAGCTCTTGCACGTCAAGCCGGAGCAGCAATCGGCAGTGGTACGACAAAATGTCAAGATAGGATGGCAAGCCTGTGTCGGGTTAGGCAAAAACAGTTCGAGATTATGTTATTTTCGGTTCTAGACATACGTCTTTGCGCTGGAACTCGGCAACGGCGTAGTGCTGTCGAGTATGGTGGCGGGGGATGGCAAAACCGGCAACCAGGCCGAGCAAGTAAAAGAGGACAACATAAAAGAGTGAGGTTTTCATGTTGCCCGAGAGGTCAAAGCGCAAAAGAAGGAGTGACAAGAAAAGAAAGCAGCTAAACTGCTGACGAAAGGAACGCTGAAGCTTCAAGCGACAGGCTGGCAGCTTACCAAACTCCAAACCTGAGAGTTGGGTGATGTGCCGGGCCGCACCCGCATTTTAAGGCTTCTGCCGGCATGTGCCGCGGCGACAGTTGTTTGGCTCAAAGTGCAACGGATCACCAAAAGGCGCAGTCGCCGCGGGGCTCAGGATTGTTTTTATCCCAGTCTGAGACTTTGGTTCGACCCAAGAGGCCCCTGGGATGTTTGACATGCTAACAGGATTATTAGGGCCTTAAACTATCAGTTGTTAGTGTGACTAACCTCACCACCGCCGCCGAAGGGTTGCATAAAAGTGTAGGTGTTTCAAGTTAAATTGACGGTTGACGGGGTCTTGGCAGCTAGTACCTATTAGGTTTTTCGATGACAAGATTGCAAGACTTGGCCTCGCTCTATTTGTTCGTCGCATGTTGCTTTCCACCACCTTATCGATAATTGTCCCTGCGTCATCGACCCACAGTTCTGTTTGAGAAAGGTTGGATGATCTACAGTCCTCCTCCGGTCTTGTTCCCCCAGATACGAACTGTATTGGGCATGTTCAGTTGTCTACATGTTAGCAAAACTTTGCTTCCTTCCGGTATCCTCTTTTCTGATTTTTTCGAGGACTTGGTGCAGCATCTGACGGAAGTGAGTTGCGGCCTGCAGGCAGCAGAAGCAGTATCTTTCGCTCCCATTTTCCAGGGTACGGGAATCCTGGCCATTCCGGGGTTTTCTCAAAAGCCAACGTCTGGATAGGGCTGATGGCTGTATTAAAACTTTGTTGAAACGTGTCAAAGAACCGATTAACTCGATGGATTTTCTTATACTTTGCTTCTATACAGTCTGATCACCGCATAACGATCATACTGTTAACGATCAAAAACATTCTAACGATCAGGCCGACGGCACACTCCACTAGTATATATGTGACGCCCAACGGAACGAGGGAAGCCTGCCAAGAAAAGCAAGACGGGAGATGTCAAAAGGACAGTCCAGTCAAGATTTTCATCACCGCCAAGATCAAATGATTGCGGCGTGATACTCCACTATCGCCGGTGATACTCGTAATGACAGGAATGATACTGGAGGAGATCATCATGTATATAGGACCTAGCTAGCCACTCGCTAGGAGGAGTTCGAAATAGAAACAGAGTCAACCAACAACTGGTGACTGCAGTAAATCACGTACATTATTATGTGAGAACCCCAGTCCCTCAGGTTCTATAACCTAGCTGCTACCTTCGAAACCATCTCAGGAAGTTGTGGTATCGTCACGATACAGAATTTTTGAAACCCTCAATATTCATATCAACGATCAAGATCTTGTTATCCATACAAATCGTTACAGTCAGCTATTTTTAAACGAGCTTTAGCTGATCCTCTTTCCCCTAGACCTTAAAATTCTCGACTAGATTTCAATCACCCCTAAATTATGGAAAGTTACTCTATAAGAAATATGTCTCCCAAAATTTTAGATTTTCAGTTCAAGAATGATTTCTTGAAACTCGGCTTTTTGTTTACTTAGGACTGTCTTGGAATTGTAAACAGCCATGGTTCAAGGTCGGTGGCAAAATACACACATGAAGGATATCCACAGCATAACGATCGGAATTTGGGTGACGGATCTGATCGTTATGTAGCGGTTAGAGCTGACTAAACAAATTAGCAGAGGCTCTTTGGTGGCTTCCCGCAACCCTGGCTCTCTCGCGAACATGATTGGCTAGCTTGGCCTTGATGGTCACGTTGTGGCTTTGTGTCACCATGGCGTAATGACATGCGCATACCGCCTCAGACAGCCTCCTCAGACAACCATGTTTTGATATATTGCGAGGATCAAGTGTGCTGAAACCGCAACGCATCGAAGGTATTGGTTATTCATCTCTCAAAATGTGCCATAAAGCCCGCTGCAGCAAGTGTGGTATGTAACTGTCAAGTGAAGCCCATGAGCTGGCATGCGACTGAGAATAGCCCAGTACTGATAATCCCTCACCTAGGCAAGGAATCATGGGCCGGTTGTGGGAACCATATTCCCAGTGTGATGGAAAAGATACCACGAGATCAATGGTGCACCTGTGAGCCCAAAGTAGAAAAGGACGGAAAGCAGTATCCGCCGATGGGCTCCATTCTCTCAGCTTGTGAGTTGATGTAGTTGGGACAGGGGTGAGAACTGAGGAATGACATTGACTTTGTCATTAGATGACCGGCAAATAGCTTTGTTTGTATGCTAGGGACAAAGTAGTGGCCACGATTTGATTTCAACCAACTTCTTAATTATCACCTGAAGTCAACGGTTAAGTATGCACAAACTGTTAACATGTACACTACAAACAGATAATGGTAAGATGTCCAATGCTATACGAATTCCCACTCCATGTCGCCGATAAGCATCAGCTCCAAGGGGGGAGGGGTGGGAGCTTAACAATCACTCTCCAAATCCGAACAGTCCTTATGCAAAATCACCTGTTAACATAACACCAGGTCATGCCTTTTCAGACACTTGGCTGAACTCGCGATTCAAGAAATCTTGAAATTTCGCCCACTGGCCCTTCACCTTATAGGCACAGGTCCAGTAGTTCCCCTTCTCATCCTTGCCGATGACGAAAAATCCATCAACCGGCTTGACAGGGCCGTGGTTTTCCTGAATAAATACTGGACGACACGGTCTATCTTTCCCTGTCTTAGACGCTGGAGAGAAGTCAAGGTCGAACAAACCAGCTTTGGTCCAGTTGGAAAAGCCGATCTGGTACATGCCGCCATCTCCAAAAATGATGATGGGCAAGCCCTTGCCAACCGTCCGTACCATGTCGTAGTATGCCTCGTGTTGTGCTCGGGTGCCCTGCTCGTTGATGGCTCGTCGGACCTGCCGAGCCAACCAGCTCAACGGCTTGTTCATCACCTCGCTGGCGGTAACAAGCACATTACCCCATCCAAAGGCGTTGCCAATATAAGGGTGTTCCTTCTCATTTTCTGGAAGGAGGTCGCCCTGGAAGGCTTTCCGAAGAGACATGGCGATCGATCCTGCGACCTGTTCGGCCAAAACTGTCAGCACTTCTGCTAGGCAGTCAAGGTGTTCACAACTCCACGTACAACTCTGTTAGGGTCCATATTCATGGACCCAACCACACACTTCATCGTCCATGCGGTCAAGATATCTCCCTCGGTTAAAAACACTTTGTCTGGATCCTCTCCATTTATCTCAGCCTCTTTCCTTAGCTCCTGAAGAGCCTTTTCGAGCTGAGGTTCCCAGAATGACCGCGGCACGCACACCATCCTGTTCTCCTTGGCCCTTACTAACATATCGATGCCGTAACCGGCACCCCATTTCAGCATGCCCCAGATGCCAACTTTTCTATCCATCAACAAGTGTCTCTCGGTGGGCTTGCGTGCACCTGTCGCCAGAGGCTCGAAAGGATCTTTGTCCACACCACAAGGGGTCGGGACTTCGTCCTCTCGCCCCCACAGGACCTTCATCCAACCATTCACGACATGTTGCATGCCAAGTGCATCGAAAGCAACATGCTGCCACTTGAGCACGACGATGGTTCTGTCTGTGAAGGAGTGTACCTTCAGTCCAAGCACCGGTAGGTCTGTGTTCAGGTAGTCTTTAATGCCATTAGGCCGGCGACCCGGCTCCCAGACCAGATCCTCCAGGAGATCCGGATCGCTAACTACCGAAGGACGGATACTGGGCTCGGGGATCTTCGATGCGACTGGGTGCTGCGATGCCGGAATGCAATGGTCGACGTGTGTGAAGTGGATGGCCGGCCGTGACGGGGTGAACTCTCGGGGGATGTGCCATTCGATTTTTCCTGTGGACGGCTGGTCGAAGTGAGAACTTGCTCATGCATTGTTATCATAACGCCAAGCAAGGAGCATGCAATGTCTGTTTGGCTGAGGTTGTGCAGCGGACAGGGGCAAAAGTTGCGGGAAGAGATTCAGCCTCTGTAACCGTGATGTAGTCCATGTCTCCTTCGTGTATCATGGAACTCTGGATGTCCCCATGGGAAGTGACCTTGAAAAGAGAAAAATACAACAAAAGCAAAAACTTACGAACATTTTTCCTGAGACGGCCACCGAGCCTCTGCCAGCCGTCTCGCTTGACGAGACCCTCAAGAGAACTTCTCAACATCTCGGGATCCAGCACATCGTCGAACACGAGAGAGACAGCCATGTTGTTCCCCTGGACCAACAGGCTGTCCTCAAAGAAGTGAAGCGGGACGACCCGATCTTCTGAGCCTGTCACTGGCGAGCTGGTAAGTCGCTTTCGCTTAAAGAGCTTTTCCATCTTGTGCACGAGTTGTCAATTTTGTTCGGGTTATCTGCCGGTCACAATCATGAGGGAAATGGCTCTCTCCTTTGCTAGAATCTGAGTGTATGGGTGCATCCAAATTCAAATACAAAGCTGTGATGAGACTGATAAGAGGTCATGGAACTCGCAAAGTTGAGGCACCCGGGAACTGGGATGCTACTGCTGCACACATCCCTACTACATCACACACCGTCGCCCCCCGGCGCCGCGGCAGGGAGATTCAAAACCGTCGTTACCAACCATTATGTCCGATCATTGCCTATTTTGATCGTGATGATGAGTTATCAGTCATGTACGGAGTGCTTTTAGGAAAAATAGGCAAAGCTTCCGGTATGCATTTCAACATTGTGATACCAGGGAGTGATCACGATATACCGCTTGGTTGGAGGGGGCTCTCCGGATTTTGCATCCGTTGGCTTTGTTGGCACGTTTGGTGGGGCAAACCTTTGCATTCACCAATGTCAATATCCATCCGGGGGATGCGGCGGTCCCATACCGGAAACGAGCCGCATCGGACCCTAGTCGTGCTCCGCTCTAAGTTTCCGAATACGTAGTGGTCTCTTGCCGCTGTGGCCTTGTGGGTCCTCGTCCCCAGTTGCCAGGCCGTTCGCCACAGGACTGGGGTTCCTTGACATGGCGTGATGTTTATCGCGATCGACGTTCTTCGAAGGCAGCGGGGTTCCCAGAAAAAGAGGCGGGATTACACAGTACAAGACGTGCCGGGTTGGTTTTTGTTACCAAATCCATGGCAAGCTCTCTTGCCCGATCGAGCCAAAGGACCCCACAAACCCTCGCCAAAGAACTGAAAAACAAACTCCGGCTCTTTGTAGTTTGTATCGGTCGCCCACTCTCCCTCCGCATGTACAAACAACACCTACAAGTAATTTGTAGGCGGGTATGCAGAGAGATGTGAGTTGGTGGAGAGAAGTTAAAAACCTTTTCAGGGGCGACTTCAGCTTTTGGGACGGAACTCAGGGGCACCAGTAGCACTGGATCACCGCGAATACCGCTTTTGGCATGCTGCACGATATCTCCGTCATCTGAGCCGATCCTGCGGTACTGCAAACTGACTCGAATGCTTAAATGGACCGGTTCCAAGCTTTATTCTCGTCTCCTCGTGGCCGTCGACGTGTGCCGAGAATGCTTACCACCTTGCCACTGCCGTACTTAAGAACACGTGATTTTGTCAAAATGTTGGGATTCGTCTTCATAATATCCCACGGAGATTAAAAAAAAGAAAAGCACTACGATCGCCATTATATAGCGAAGAGAATCCACAGGGCCCCGCAAGGCTCTATATTGGTTCATTAAGGCCAAAGGACCTTGAGGCTCCAGGGGTATTGGTGATCATTAACTGGACATAGAATGAAAACTTGCTCGAGGGAAGAGGCAAAAAGGCCCGTTGTCGTTGCTACCTGTTGCTTTTTTCCTGTCAAAGTGCCGCCAGTTGTTTGGTATCCGCTTCATCCCCTAGGAGAAGCCCACTTGCCCTCCAACGGCATCCCCCACACTGTAATATACGAGTGAGGTTGACAGGGATGTGTTGCGCTGTTCGTAACTTTGTCAAGATGCATATTCGTTTTTTAGACCCAGGCGCCGTTCCGGTTGGCCTTCCAGGTGGGTATCAGGCATGGATTATGCCGAAACAGAACGAAATCGACAGTCTTCCGGCGTTGCGACAGGAAGGAAGGAGAAGGCGGAGTAAAAAAAAAAAAAAGTCTCGTTGAGCATCCTTGTCTGAATGCTTGCTTGTCATTCCACTTGTAACGTGTAGCGAAGAACAGATGAAGCAGGGCGTAGGGCATGGGTAGGTCTGGCCCATGAGCTTAAGCTCGGGTTCGGCCAGCCTCTGTCCGCCTACTTTTCCTATAATGTCATGATCGTCTGGGCTGTTCCAGACCGTCGGGTCACACTCAACGTTGTCTTCCATGATTGCGTCTTTACCATCCACCACATCGGTGTCTACGATAGTATATACATAACACGGCTCCCTCAACAGCATAGCATCCTTGGGCAAGACTTACCGTCAGATTTTTGAAAACGCTGTTCTCTGAGTCGGTTACATTATGGATGGACTGTCCCAAACCTCCATTGTGGGGGCTCCCTACAACAAGATCCAAGTAGGGACGTGTGTGTCCTTCGCTATCACTTACTTTTTTGCAACCATTTTCCTTGCTCTTCGATATGTCCAGACTGTAAATATCACGAAACAATTCGAACTTGATCTAGGTAAGTTTTCTGTCTGCTTGAAAATCAAACAAGGTTGACCAGGAGCGAGCTTTGGTACTAACACTCTGATATTAACAGTGATCATAACCATCGCTTACGGACTTTCCTTGTACTACTTTATCACCTTGATAGAATGTAGGTCAAACGTCGAGGATAATCAGAGAGAGGACCCAACACAGTTTCTGACAGGTCTCGGCAGTGATGCGAGTAGGATGGGGCCGGCATATTTGGGAGCTCTCCCTGAGCGACCTGATGGAGTTCAACGAAATTCTCCTCCCCAACACTCTGACGTACCTAATTACTCCATCCATCACGAAAATGTCTATTCTCTCAGTTCTTTATCTCATCAACCCGTCTCGCATGTACCAGTTCACCATCATCGCCATTGGCATCTGCATCTTGGTCTACACCCTCACCCTGTCGATTATCACCGGCGGCCCATGCGCTCCGACTAAACCTGACACATTGACTTGCCTTCAAAATGTTGCTATTTCCCACGCCGTTCTCAACATAGTTTCTGATTTTGCCGTTATTTTCACGCCGATCCCTACCATCCATTCGCTGCAACTATCGCTGAACAAGCGTCTTTCTGTCGGTTTTATCTTAGCTATCGGCTCAGGGTATGGCTATCTACGCTGTTTTTTTTTGCTCATTTCCCTTTGATTTACTGCTAACTTTCCCCCTTCAGCGTCGTTATCTGCTCAATCGCACGCCTTCCATACGTCCTCATCCTCAAGAGCGCCACCGACGTCACCTACCAAGAAGGTATTCTTGGCATCTGGTCGCTGGTGGAAATCAATCTTGGCATTCTCTGTGGCTGTCTGATGAGACTGAAGAAGTTGATCGTGGCATATCTTCCCATGTTGGGCTTGGGTACGTCTCTGGCGAAGCACAGCGGATCTGGCACCAAGCCGTTTGGCTCGTCCGTTTCTACCGGCACGATGGGTGGACACCACAGACTGCATGACATTGAAGGGGGGACGCCATCCCCCGGGGACCATCAATTGCGTACTATGCAGAAAGAGAGCATGGATCACCCGTCATCAAGGGATGGGGGTGCGAGTACGGAGGGGATCTTGACACGGGACGCATGGAAAGATTGAAAGATGAGACTTTCAAAAGAGTTCGGAGTCGGAATTTTTTTCGTCTTTTTTATACAGTTCTCTTGACAAAAAGAGATGAATGTTTTTGGATGAGGGAACATTGAGGCAAGGGGTATTTTTCTCTTTCTCCAGGTTTGAGATCGAAAAGCCAGCGAAGCTCTGAGGGCATTGTGTTAATTTAGCACGAGTAAAATGTACATGACACGTAGGATACCTTCAACATAGAGACGACGGTCACACGGAGGAAGATTGATTGTAGAGGTATAGAGTCATTTGGGATTCTTAGCTGACTGCATTGCAACATGAAGTTAAAAGTTGGAGTTCGGTTCTTTTTGAATTTATCTCTTTTATTTATTTATTCCCACCCTTTCACTACTGGGGGTGCTAAGTCATGCCCACGGCGCCGACGGGCAAGAGCTATCTAAGATATGTCGATTACAATTGACTCCAGAGGAAAACCCGCGTGGGAGAAAACCGACGCGAGATATTGAAGGGCTGTTATGTCACATGGTTGAGGGGAGGGAGAATAGTTCCGGGGAGCCGTGACCGGCCCTCGGGTTCGAAGAGAAATCTGGGAGAAAAGGATGAATGTGGAGAGAAGGAGAGCTGTCACTGAGCCAGGCTTCGCAGGCTGCCCCCAGAGTTCGGCTCGTCGGTTCTTTTGAAGTCTCCAGGTGGCGTGGTTTGTGTCGCTGATTAAACACGCCATGTGTTGTGGCTGCGGGAACTTGCAGCTCGGGCCAATTGTCTTGCAGCTCCGGGGTTAGCGGAAATTTTCTCGCAGGCACCAAAAATCCAGCTCCTTGACAACCTGATAGCTGATAACAGGCCGATGTTTTGGATCTCAGACAATTTTAGCAAGTAATCTAAAAGTTGATTCTCATGATGCTGAGGACAAAGAAACTACAAAACGGTATTGTGTAAGAAGGAATTTAGCATCCAGCGCTTGGCACACTCTTTTCTCAACTAACGTGCTGATGAAGACGACAGGAAGGGTGGTGATAGCGCAGTCATGCGATGTGGGAGTACAAGGGGGGTAAATTGCTACGCAATTGCTACGCGGATGCAATCGGACGTACACTCTTCTGGCCTTGGCACATTCTACAATGGTGTAACTGCGCCTGGCACGCTGGAGCGCCGCATGGGACGGGTGTTCCCGTTGGCAGTCCACTGGTAGGTCGCTTTTGTAATCCTGATTTGCTGTTATTTTTGCTGCAATTTTGGATGCAGCTTGTTGCAGGGCTAGGAACTTTCGGGGTACCGGTAGTTAAGGTATTAAGGTAGGGATGGAAGTCGCTCGCAACCGCGAGATGGGTCAGATGGTGGGGGGGGGGTGGTTGCAAGGACTTGGGGCTCTGACGGAGCTTCCAGAACAAGAACGGGAGCGTCGGAATGCGGATTGCGCACAGCCCGTTCTGCAGCCTGTTGCTGCTTCTCGCTCAATTCTGCTTTCTTCTTCTGATAGGTCATGTCTGTCTCGTCATCCAGACCAACAAGATCATCAAGAAGGAAGGAATAAGAAAAGAGGTAAAGGTGGAAAGCACACCACGCTCACGTCTGCAAACGCATGACCGCATGCTAGTGCAGCAATGACACAATGGTGGACCTCCTTCCCCTTGACCAGCCTCTGTCCCCGGAAAAGAGTGCTCTGGGAGTTGTCATTGTATTCCTAGTCCTCCTGATAATCTACCTCGTGAGACTCAATCAACTACTCCTTGGCACCCCCGACGAGATCAACAAGGTTGTACAGGAACCATGGACCAAAGAGGTACTCCTCGAGACATATCAGCGCTTGGAGAAGAATCCCATCACCACGAGCAGTTATGCCGACCGCATCCCACCCAAGCTCGACCGACGGTACATCATCACGGGAGGCTCAGGTGAGAATGCCTCTGCAGAGGTAGTTACCACGCAGACAATTCCTTCAAAAATCTAACCGTGTCGTGATCCAGGTCTCATAGGAGGGTACATCGTCCTCCAGCTGCTTGAGCGCGGCCAGCCCCCATCCAGCATCCGCATCATCGACTTCAAGTGCCCGAGCCGACCAGACCTTGCATCAAACCCCCGCGCGCAGCAGGTCGACTTCGTACAGGCGGATATCTCCTCCGCAGCTGCCACAGAACGTGCCTTCTCCAAGCCCTGGCCGGCTGAGGTCTCCCATCTACCCCTGACCGTATTCCACACTGCCGCCGTCATCGTCCCATCGGACCGGTCGAAGCTTGTTTATGGCCTATGTGATGCTGTCAATGTGCGCGGCACGCAGCACGTGGTGGACGCCGCGCGGCGTGCGGGAGCCGATGTGTTCGTGTCGACAACGTCAGCGAGCATTAGCATCAGACCCGTGGAGTTGTGGGTGTCGCCGTGGAGGGTGCTGAGAGGAGAGGGGCCCCGGCGGTTTTGGCAGGCGCTGGATGAGAGGGATTTCTTTGAGCCTATGCGCGAGCACGACGAGTTCTATGCGAATTATGCCGCGTCTAAGGCTAGGGCGGAGAGAATTGTCTGCGAGGCAAATTCTTCGGAGTTTCGCACAGGATGTATCAGGCCTGCGAATGGAGTGTATGGGAACTTCACCGATAATACGGTTGGCGGAGCTCTGGCCAGATCAATCTGTCCAACGTAAGGAGACCGTATTCGTCCCCTCTGTCACCTGTAGGAGGGACAAAACATACCTAGGCTTGCTGACGCTTCTGACAGATGGACCTCCCATATCGTACACAGCTTTGTGCACGGCATCAACGTTGCCATGGCACACCTCAACTTTGAGGCCATCCTCATTGACCCCAAATCCGCATCTTCGCCACAGGCTGGGCGCCCCTTCGTGGTTACTGACCCAAATCCTCCAATCCGATACCGAGACTTGTACTTCCTGCTACAGACACTGGCCGTTACCCCATTCCGGATCCTACCTCTTCAACCTGTGGTCATGGTACTACTGTCGTACGTAATTGAGTGGTACACATTGTTACTTGTCAAGCATCCCCTTCTGCGTAAGATGCTGCCTGAGATTACCGGCGAGGCAAAGCATCTCAAGCCGGGGCTCTTCAGCATCTGCACACACCTGGTTGGCTCCAACGCGGTTGCGAGCAAGCCTGTGTCTGAGGGTGGGCTTGGATATGTCGGAGTCCTTACGACGCTAGAGGGCATGGTACAAGAGGTAATTGAGTGGAATCAAGACCACAAGAACGCTCCGCAAAACATCAAGTCGTACCAGACTAGTGTGTTGTTGGCAGACGAGATAGCACGAGCAGCAGCAGCGGCTGATGCCGTATCTAGGGGTTGAAAAAAGCCTCAATGTTTGACTACATTGTTCCTGGAATCATATGGGGGTATCAGTCATTAAATCCAACGCAAATCAACCTACAGTTCCTATTACACCACCTCTCCCTCCGTTGTCGGAGTCGTGGACGATTACAGATGTCCAGTCTCACCCACAGCACACTGTCGGCTCCTCAATGCCGGTTGGAGGAGTAACCACGCCCTTATTGGCCTGCGAGCCACCAATGACAACCGTCTTACTCATCCAATCGCACAGGAATTTCCCCAGAAGTGCACCGATCAGGATAGAAAATATGATGTAGCCGTTGTAATACATGGCCAACAGCATGACAATGTATGCCAGGCCGAAGGTCGCAGCGTGAATTAATGCACGAATGAACTGCTGCAACGGCGACGCACGGAAGGTCACCGTTTGCGGGGCTAGCGCTTCCCCAGTCGAAGAGGAGCTGTTCGTGGTCCCGCCGGCGCCGCAGGAAGGGGCAGAAGTGTTAGAGCTGACTCCTTGTGAAAGCAGGGCCACTCGGGCGGCAAACTGGCGTTGTATGTACTCGTCGTACTCTTTGCCTAGTCGACGGAGGGCCTCGAGCGTGATAACCATGAACACCACGCCGATGCAGGTGGCTGCGAAGGCCCCATGGGACTTGATGTGCCACGATTTCGACAGGAAACAGGCATCGATTGTGTACCAGTTCCAAAGCATCTGGCGACGTCGAGTCAGCAATAGCGAAGAAGACGGACTGACAAATCGATACATACGGAAATCTTGCAGGCGGCAGAGTCGTCTGACCCTCCGTGATCACCGTGATTCATTTTGGCAGATGGACCCCGCGAAGACGACGAACAGTTTCAACAGCACGACGTCTTGTCAACCTCTGTTTCTGTTGTCGGTGGGGAGATGGAGAGATGCAGCATGAACCGAAGGACGCCGATGACCTGCCTAACACCAAAAAGCGGCCAGGCGAGAGCCAGTTGAGTTGTCAGCCGTGATTTGGCTTTTTGGTGTTGTCAATGGCAATTATGCCCAGCCAAAGATGCTGAAGTCGGGCTAGTCGACGTAGTCGACGGGCAAGCTTCGCTTAGAGAGCGGCGACAGTGTTTAAGAGGGGAATGCTCGTTCTTGCGTGCAACCCCAAGGCAACTAGTGACCCCTCTGCGGAAGGGAGCCTTTTTCGGGATCTCGTGGTGTATTCCGGCCGCGGCGCAACCATAACTCGGCGTCCGTTGGTGACGTGAGCTGAGCCAATGGCCGGCGATGAGCAAGAATGCGCCAGAATCACGGGCGCTGTAGCCTTGATGATCCTGCTGTCGGCCCCCCTAGGCCGACGGGTGCCAAGCACACTTTAAAAGGCGGGACGCTGGTGTTGCAGGGCCCGTGCTAGACTAGGGTCGCGTTCTGGATCCGGAGACGTCCTCCCATTGGCTGGTTGGTTCTGTAGCTGGTTGATGGTAGCCCGCTCAATCGGGTCCCACCGCTGATGCGGAAAACGTGCTCAAAGCTGCTCAGCTAGTGTAACCACCGCTGTGGATGCGGCAATGATAACAGACAAAAAGAGAGTGATATCGACGAAACACACTGAGCAAGTTGTAACTACAGAAAATTGACAAAAAGCGAGTGCATGTCTATTTACATTACTGCATTCAATCAATTGACAGCTTAACTCTATTTATACGATTGGCTCGTTCCCTGCACATGCAATAATTTTTTGACATGGGATTTTCTTCCCCGCGATCGAAATCTGCTCGAACTTGCTTCCTCCATCGCAACCCTGGATCCCAAGACTTGCCAAGGTCACATCTACCATGACGATGGAGTTACTCGCCTCATGAACCCACGCTCCAGGAAGGGATCTGGGCGCAAACCGCCCGACACTCCGTACCGTATCCCTTGAGTTCAGGCGGCGTCGCTCTGACTAGGCTCCTGCCGTAGTCGGCCACATGCAAAGAGCAGACAGGATAAGAAGCAGTCCGGTCCCCACATGGTCGAGACGGCCCACAGCAGAACTCTCAAAGAC
>Ga0065720_1019353_pt1 | contig 27845 bp, 21 predicted proteins | sample Thericmetagenome_FD_59107 | JGI IMG/M metagenome (GOLD analysis project Ga0065720, IMG submission 59107) | Thermophilic microbial communities from the Joint Bioenergy Institute, California, USA of rice/straw/compost enrichment - eDNA_2 v2... | ecosystem: Engineered > Solid waste > Grass >... | reverse complement strand
TCCCTTTTTTCCCCACACCCTGCCTGTTACTGGATGCTAACACTCAGATTCTTTAGTCTGACGACGAAGATGCTGTTCCTGCCGTTCCGGGCAAGGACCGAGATCAGGGCATCCTCCCACGGCTACTTGGAAAGCTGGTCGATCGCCGGAGAGAGGTCAAGAAGCTGATGAAGACCCCGAGGGCTACGCCAGAGCAGCTGGCTACCTGGGATATCAGACAGCTTGCGCTCAAGCTGACGGCCAACTCTATGTACGGCTGCCTGGGCTACACCAAGTCTCGGTTCTACGCCAGACCTCTTGCTGTGCTCATTACATACAAAGGCCGTGAGATTCTTCGCAGCACTAAAGCCCTGGCCGAGAGCATGTCCTTGCAGGTCATCTACGGCGACACTGACTCCGTCATGATCAATGCCAACGTCGACAACGTCTTGGCCGCAATAGAGGTCGGCAATAAGCTCAAGCAGGAAGTCAATAAGCTATACAAGCGACTTGAAATCGATATCGATAACGTCTTTCGGCGCATCCTGTTGCAGGCCAAGAAGAAGTACGCGGCTATCAACATGGTCGAAGAGAACGGCCGGTGGGTAGAAAAGATGGAGGTTAAAGGTCTGGACATGCGGCGCCGTGAGTACTGCCCGCTCTCGCGCGAGGTTTCCAAGCGCATCCTTGACGAGATCCTGTCGGGAGACGACACCGAGGTGTCCGTACAGCGCGTGCACAAATATTTGCGCGAAATCTCGGCCAAGATGCGCGAGGGTGCTATCCCTCTGAATAAGTATATCATCTTGACCCAGCTCGGCAAGGCCCCCAAGGAGTACCCCAACGCCGACAGCATGCCGCAAGTACAGGTTGCTCTGCGCGAGATGGCCCGTGGCAAAGTCATGCGCCGCGGCGACGTCGTCTCATACATCATCACCACTAACAAGAATAACACGTCCGGTAGCGATAGTCTACCTCCCGCCAAGCGTGCTTACACTCCGCAGGACGTGATGAAGGCCGACTCGGGTCTTGTCCCAGACGTTGAGTGGTATATCGGCAAGCAGATAATGCCGCCAGTGGAGCGGTTGTGTGCCAACATTGTCGGCACTTCTGCCACGCAACTGGCAGAAAACCTCGGTCTCGATCCCAGACACTACGCCAACAACAGGTCTGCAGCCTACAATACCGCCGACGCTGCTCGGGATCTTGAAATCCATCCTCTTGAGTCTCAGATCCCGGATCATATCCGCTTCTCTAACTGCGCACGTCTGACGCTGCGCTGCCGCGCCTGCAAACACCTCTTCCCGTTCGAAGGGCTCCTCCCCCTGTCCGCCTCGGATGCCCAGCAACAGAAGGAAGCAGCAGAGGAGCAAAACAAGATCATTACTCCTTCAGGCATCCACTGCCCGTCTTGCTCGGCCCTCCTCCCCACGCTCACGCTCGTGGCGCAGGTCGAGACGGCCGTCCGCGCCCAGACAGCGCGCTACTACGAGACCTGGCTCACGTGCGATGACGCCTCGTGCGGCAACCGCACGCGTCAGATGTCCGTCTACGGCACGCGGTGTCTCGGACCGCGCGGCCTGGCGCGTGACTGCCTTGGTCGCATGCGCTTCGAGATGGGCGAGCGCGAGATGTACAACCAGCTGGTGTACTTCGCGGGGCTGTGGGATGTCGACAAGGCAAGGAAGAAGGTGACGGAGGAGAAGAGTGTGAGCGAGGAGGAGAAGGAACGAGTCCTGGCTCTTGCTGAGCACAACCGCGAGCGGTTTGGGACGGTGAAGGGGGTGGTGGATAAGTATCTGGAGAAATGTGGCCGACAGTGGGTTGCAATGGATACTCTCTTTGCCAAATTGGGGTTTATGCCAACAGTATGACATAGTGTGTGGAACGGGAAAGAGGGAGATGAGTTATGGATAGAAAATGGTAAATAGAAATGGGGAGGCTTGCGTGATTCTAATTCACTGTACTTCAGGATGTTCTGTTTTTCCTTTACATCTCTTAGCAATTACGGTATAGGTATGTATGTCGCTGGGAATGGGTTTGAAGGGGCTAGAATGGTTGGGTATGTGGTGGATGGCTAAGAGGAGGAAACGATGGGAGATTTGATTGTGTTAATACATTGTTGCCGGGTTCATTAGGACCATCATAGACACTAAAGTGACAATGCACACTTTCCAAAGCTTTTAAGGTGCCATTTGATGGACGTCAAACTTGATCCAGAAAAGTGAGTCCATTGTCATCATCAGTCTTTAATGCCCTTGTTTGTCCCTGATATCGATTCAGCTCAGTTGACCATGAGAATTACTCATATCCGGTAAATAGGGTAGTCTATAATGGTCTACCTTCCTAACTTGACACCACACCCCCAAGCATTTCCCCAACACAACTTGGGCTGGCATAGTTCACAGAAACACAAAACAAGTTCAAGCAGAGAACATAATAATAAAGCAGTCCATATATTGATTGGTTGCCTGTTGCATACTGCATGAATTATGGTAAATCACTATCGACCTGAGCAGCAGAAGGACCAGACTTTTGGTGAAGCTCCAAAGCAAGCCAAGCCGTGATTACCCTGGGTAATCACAGCAATCCAAGTAGAAGCTGATTGATAATCGAATTACTGCACCTGTAGCCCATCATCCCAAAACTCCATAAACGACGAAAAAGTGGTAGTAGCAATCACCCATCTCATGTCCGCTGGGCATTGTCTTTTGTGTGGTAGGGGAGTAAAAAAATGTCTATCATGACTGAAACGATAAAAGCGAGGTATCATGAGTACGAAGGCCCAACTTTTTCTCGAATACCTGACCACCTAGACGGGGGAACTGAGAAAAGAAGAAAACACAACAACCGTAGTGAGAAGCCCCATCCGTCGTGGAAACGCAATTTTGACGAGGAATTACCCACGCCCCAAATGCAAATGAAAAGCCCGCCCAGTCTATGCATGAGGATGAGGTTCATGAATGCGAGACGACTCCACATTGTGCCAGAATGGAAACCTCCTCTTGCTTTCTCCTTACTCTTTTTTGACATCACCAGCGGCAACGGTGTCGAGAGTTGCCTTAGACAGAGCCGGTGACGCATGGGTCGACGGAGGAGAAGCCGGGTGGTCTCCTGTATCAGCAAGAAGCCTGTATAAAACGGTGGGTTAGCTCTCATACACGCACACTCTGAGCTGCCACATTCCCTCGCTTTAACTAGGACTATGAAAACGGCAACATGGCACATACCCGAATGCATTGGCATGAGCAACAGACTCGCGGTTCGACACAGGTGGTGTGCCGGTGCGTGAGGAAGTGCCAGAATCCTCTCCAGCACGGCCAAAAGCACCACCGGGACCGCCCATTCGTCGACCACTGTTGCTGCGAGAGTTGAACATAGAAGTCGGCCCGAAAGAAGGGTTGTTGCTGCCGGTACGGCTCGACGAACCCTTGAGACGACGGAGATCGTCCATGCCAACGTTGGTAGCCGTGTTGCTGTACGAGGTATTCCTCGAATCGCTGCGCCCACCAGCGGGGCGGCCACCGGGACCACTACGGGAAGCATTGCGTGCGGTTTCGGCTGCCTTCTGCGCAGCCTGGGCCTCAGCCTGCATGTGCTACCGGATTAGCAAGAAAACCAGAATCGTGATTGGAAGGGGGGGGGCACAAAAACAAGGCTGTAAATGGCGATCATACCTCTGCGCGAACTTCCTCAAGAGTCTTGGGGCCCTTGTTGGCATCCTTGGAGACCCAGTTGGCCTTCCGGAGATCCACAATGTCCATAAGCATAAACTTCAGACGGCTGGGCAGACCTGGGAGCTCGATGATGGCGTTGATGCGGGTGAAGTAGGCGTCCATAAGCTGCTTTCCGCGCTCATGAGCGTCGAGATTGCCGCCGATGGTGCGCAAGAGCTTGCACAGCGACTCAATCTCGGCCTCGTCAGGCATATCCTGGAACTCCAGCAGCTTGCGCACACATTCGTGCATGATGCGCTCGGTGAGCATGGTAAGCTTGTAAAGCTCGCCGATGAACTGAACGAGACCGAGACCCTTCCGCTTGGCAGCGGCAGCAGCATAGTACTCGTCGGACATGAGGTCAACCTCGCCCTTGCCGTTCTTGGGCAGGTCGACCTTCCAGCCACGCTCAAATTCCTCTTGGCAGCGGTTGAGTAGATACTTGCGGAACAGGGCGCCACCGCAAACAACGTTGCCGTTCTTGTCGAGAAGGTTCTCGTCGCGGATTTCGGGGCTCATGCTATCAAGCATACGCTTGCAGAACTTGGCATACATGGAAGCCCAGTGGGCCTCGTCGCAGGCCTTCTCGAAGGTGAGCTGGATGACCTGGCGCAGGGTGCGGCCGTCCGACTCGTCCTTGGATTGGCTGGCAATGGTCAAGATCTGCTCCGAGATACGGTCGAAATTCTCGGGTGTCATCTTGTTTAGGGCAGCCTTCACCTTGCGCTGCACCATCTCCGGATCCAGATGGCCGCCAGCGTTAATAACAGCGGTCGGGTTCTGCACAGTCTTGTTGCCAATACTCATCGGCTTCCAGCCTGTGGCTGAGATGGTGATGGGTTTGATCTCCTGGCCCTGGGTGAGAGGCATGGTCTTCGCAGCCTGTGCCTCGCTGACCTTGGCACGGCTCCCACCACGCCTGCTGCCCGTGCGTGGCGAGGGAAGGCCGCCAGGGCCCGAGGAAGGAGTACGGCTCAGGTTGCCAGGGAAGGCACTGGGGCGGTTGAAGGCACCACCCATCGTGCCCATGCCCGGTCTGGGAAGGCTACCCTGGGACATGGCAAAGCGCTGCTCCGATGTCGTGCCGGGAGGGAGCGTCTTGGCCCCAAACTGGCCCATGGCACCTCCGGGAGGGAAGGCAGAGGACGGGCCCCGCGAGCCTTGGCGACCGGCACCGCCAGGAGTGCGCGCCGAACCGGAGCGAGAACTGTCCGAGTCGCCGATGAGCGCCTTGACCTGCTGATCGAAATCTGGAGACGGCTTCTCCGTGAAGACGTTCTGGAATTGCAAGAGGAACTGAACGTCGTACTTGAAGATGCGGCCCTTCTTCTGCACGGCTTCGTTGAGCGCAGGGTTTGGCGATTTGATGCCCGGGGGATAGATGTCCTGGACAATGCCTGGTAAGAAGCGCGCTGACCGCAGAGACTGAAGCGCAGCACTCGGCTGGGGTGCCTCGACACTCGCGGTTTTGAGAGGCGCGAGATTGAGAGCGGCCGGCTTTCTGGCCCCGGGCTTGGACGTACTCGCCTTCTCCGGCTCAGCAGGAATGCTGCTGCTGGCCTTCTCAGCCGCCCCCTTGTCCTTTTCGCTAGAAACCTTTGACTCTTCGGCATTCTTGGTCTTGCCAAGAAGCTCACGGACGGAGACGACCTCGCCCTTTGCCTCAGCCTCCTTGCGCCGACGCTCCTTCTCCTCTTCTAGCCGCTCCATCTCACGTTCCATCTCACGGAGCTTGCGATCCATCTCGGCCGCTTTCTTAGCTTTCTCCTCCTCCTCACGACGCTTGGCCTCTTCGGCCTCCTTCTTCTTCCTCGCCGAAATTTCCTCCTGCTCACGCTCACGGCGCGCATCCTCTTCTTCCATCTCACGAATCATGCGCTCGAGCTCCTCCTCAGTCATCTCGTTGGGGTCCTTGGGCGCACCTGCAGGTTTAGGAGCTTCGGTCTTCTCGTCGTCCTCTGCCTTGGCCTTTACCTCGGCCTCGGCCTTGGCTTTGCTTTCTGCCTCTTCACGCGCTTTAGCTTCTGCCTCTTCTTTGGCGCGAGCCTCAGCCTCAGCCTCGGCCTTAGCTCGAGCCTCAGCTTCGGCTTTGGCCTTGGCCTCAGCCTCAGCCTGAGCCTTTGCTTCAGCCTCAGCCTTAGCCTTAGCTTCCGCCTCCTCCCGGGCTCTGGCTTCGGCTTCCGCCTTGGCCTTCGCTTCCGCTTCGGCCTTGGCCTTGGCCTCTGCCTCTTCCTGAGCCTTGGCCTCGGCTTGTGCCTTAGCCTGCTCCTCCGCAGCCTTCTTAGCAGCTTCCTCAGCAGCGGCCTCTTCAGCAGCGGCCTTCTCAGCGGCAGCTTTCTCAGCAGCGGCCTTGGCTGCTTCCTCCTCCTTAGCCTTCGCCTCAGAGCTTTCCACCTTGGTCTGAACGGCGTTTTTGAACTCGTTCCGCACCTGTTCGGCAGTCTTGCCACTGGTCGTAACGCTTTCAGTTCGAGCATGTGAGGGTGTCGAGGCCTTGGGGGGAGGGGTTGGCGTCGAAGAGACAACCGGCGGAGTTTTGGCCTGAGTTTGGCCCTTTACCTGCGAGAAGTCAAGGACTGAACCATCTGGGTTCTTGATGACAACGGCTGCGCTCTTTTTTGGGGGGCGGGAGAAATTCGAGGTTGACGACACAATCGCGGGCTGAGCGGGTTGTGTTGACCGTTGGAGCGGTGTACTTGACGCGATGACCGGAGGCTGGGCCTGTGGCGTGGTGGCAGGCTGCCCGGAAACCTGTGATGCGTTACGCGACATAGGCGGTGCGGCCGGTTGGGCTGACGCATAGGGAGCAACAAAAGGCTGAGGGCCCGCAGGCGGGAACTGGGGGGGCTGACCCAAGTAGGGGTTCATGGGCTGCGGAGGCCCATAAGCGGGATAATTCATCCTGTAGCCATCCATGGGGCCTATGGCATAAGGGTTGGGCACCTGCATCTTGTTGGAGGTTAGCAGCTTTTCAAATGTGCCGCTCTCTGGAGACAGGTCGATAGTGGTCCCCATCATGTGAGGAGCGAGTACAGGAACCGGACGGCCGGCCTTGAAGCCGTAAGTGGGAATGGGACCATCCGAGTATTCCGGCATCTGCATGCCACTGTGGAAGTCGCGATGGTTCTCGCCCGCTGGATCCCAACGCTTACTCGAGCGCCGCGACCTCGGGGCGAGGGGCTGATCCATTCCTGTGTGCTTCGGCAAAGGCGCGGTTGGAACCCGAAGACGATGGGCAACTTTCTCCGAGTCCCGTCGTCCGGGCTTGCTCTTGGTAAACTGCTGAAGGGTTGACTGATTGTTGAAATGGAAGGGTGACTTTACTTGAGAGTACAAGGGCGGGTAGAACGGCTGGGCATGGGGCGCAGGGATCGTGGCCGGAGGGATTACGGGCGTGCCGTGAGCCATTGTCGGCGTGCCGGCAGGGCTAGCCCGAGGAGGCTGCGGAGAGCTGGGGTATTGCTGCATGCCACCACGACCCTGGGGGTGGTACATGCCGCCACGACCGGCGTTGGCGCCGGAGAAGTTTCGAGATTGCGCATAGCCACCCATGGGCGGGGCGTTGAACTGGGAGGTGTTGAAGCCTCCACGACCGCGGCCTTGGCCTTGGTAGCCGCCACGACCATGACCGCCGTGACTTACACCATCGCCGTGGCCAGAGGCCGGGGAATCGTGGCGGAGGTGCGGAGCCTGATTGGCGCCCGGGTGCTGGCGCAAGTGTCTCTGGACAGAACGGTTAGTATTCTTCTTATTGCAGCGCTCTATGCCATCAAGTGTTGCAAGCCACATCTCGCGGAGACGGGGCGAGTAGTAGAACGCAGAAATTGAGCAAGTATCCATAGTAACAGTAATAGAACAAGAACCAGCGTTCGTGGACGTGTAGAAAACCACAAGTATGGTAAATAAAAAAGTTGACAGAGAAAACGGGTAAAAGCGAAAGGCAGGAAAGTGAAAAGGGAAATATATAGTGACTGGAGTGTGAACGCATGTGAAGGTGACGTCTGAAATCCTGAATTCGCGGAGGCCCAGGTGTTGTTGCTAGACTTACATCGTTATCTCCAGGAAAACTGCCAAAGGTCGGAGGTGGCACTTGTGACATGTTCGGGGCCCGCTGGCCACCGCTCTGCTGAGGAACCTGAGGAATGGGGGAGGGAGAGTGTGCAGGAGATGGGATTCTATGGTTGCCGCTGCCGGTGATCGGGATGGGAACAGCACCAGCCATATGGGGAGTGCCTTGAGGCGACGGAAAACCGAACTGGATGTTCTTGTGGTTGCCGACCGGACCACCGTTTGCGATGTGACTGGCGGGCGCGCTGATGGTCACGGAGCTAGTGTGGCCATGGTTAGAACCGCCGTTGACGATGGAGCTGCCGCGGGCAACAGGCGGGGCGGCTGAGGGGACAGCCGGAGTGACGGTGACGGTGGTGGTGCCGCCACCGTTCAGCGGTTGCTGCTGAGAGGCATTTTGGGAGGTGCTGGTAGATCCAACGACCACGGGCGTTTGGGAACCCGTCGCAATCAGCGGCGATGTCGGCTTCGTGTTTGCACCGGCGGCAGAAGCATACGACGCAGCTGGAGCGTTGGTTGTGGTCGCCGGATTTTGGTTGGTTGTGCTCGCAGTGGAAGTCATAAGGGAATATTCTGACTCGAAGGCCGATGTCTATTTTTTCGTGGGGCTGATAGATGTGGTGATGGTGGGGTGGTGTGTCGACCGGCGGCTGCTCTTATGAGGGGCGGGAGGGCTAGGGTCACACGCAGCGGCGAATCTCAGATCCGACGTGCGCGCGCAGCGGCAGACTACCTAACCTAGCAGGTATCGGTATCTCTGTGGATGGGATGATGGTGCGTCTGTCGCAGAGGCGATGCTCGTGTCAAGCACCTGATTGGGAGACTAGAAAAAGCCGTGGCGGTCGCGAAAAGTCGCAGAATCGAGAAACGCCGGGGTCGGACGATGCTGGCCAAAGCAAAACCGCTATGGTGAGTGAAAGAGTGTGGAAATCGAAGTGCAAGAGCAAGTGTGAGAGAGAACTGGCGTCTGTCTTAGGCCCAGCAAACCGGGATGCGGGCTGGCAGATCCTGGAGGCGACCAGAGCCAGAGCAGAGTGCGGACACAAGACTCTCAGAAAAAAAATGTCGAAACTGGGTGCGGCCCAACGTCCTCGTCGAGATCACAAGAATCTCAAGCTGGGTGAGGGGGGCCTGACGGAGTGGAGATGGAGATGAATGTATCTCTGCTCCCTGGATCGAGTCCGACGAGAGGAAATACAAGGGAAAATTATGTGTGAAAAACAAGGGAATCCGTCGATGGGAGAGGATTCCTCCTTTGGGAGTTTTCACAGGTTGTGGAATGATGGTGGAAAAGTGTGAGGAAGAGAGCCAGAAAAATTTTGGGTTTTGGGCGAGCTTGATCGCAGAAGGCGAGGGATGCGGGACCTGCGAGGGGGGGCGCAGCCTGGGCGCTGCGGTGGGAGGGGCCAGGGGGGTGTGCGCAAGGCGAAAGACTGTGGACGGCGGGCGGCGCTGCTGCTGCGGGCCTCTGCTGCTTTGGATTTTGGATGGAAATTTTCCAGGTTCAGGTTGGTGACACGCCGCTGCTCAGTGCCAGTGGCACCTGGGCACCTGGCAGTGGGCACCAGAGACAGTGACAGTTACTGGAACCCACACCTGCACCGATTTGAGACTCGAGTCACTGCCTCTCTTCCAGTCTCCAGGGCTGCCAACGGATGCCAGGTGCCAGGACATCCTCGGGGCAGCTGTTAGGTCCAACCTCGCCGGCGTCACGTCGTAAGTTCCGTTCAATGGGTGGAAGCAGCCACGGCACTCGCATCCACATCTGGCCTAAACCGGCAGACAATCTAGAGTCCACCAACCATTTGCATTCTCGGTTCAGCATTGCGTCAGGGCATCAGAACTGCCAGCTTGGCTCTTGGGCCAAGCAGCTTCATTCCATCTACGGTATGATGGGGCTGCAACATAACATAGGCAGTGTAGCCATTGCTGTTCTTGCTTCAGCGGTGAGTGAAGTGTCATTGTTTTGTGCGTTTGCTAAGTATGCCGTTCTGGATGCTTTCGATGGGCTTGCTGCTTTCACATGCTGGAGTCTACCTAGATACGTACCAACACCCACAAGTACAGCCCTGCTCTGTGGTTGCAGTCCCACAGACAACTAGCTTTCCATACAGCTTGGCGGATTGGGTGCTTCACGGAAGTCTGCGAGGGTGTTCTAGGATCCCGTATCCCACAGCCCACCCACGTCTTTGAGCTGACGATGTGGACTGATTCCAGGGCGGAGTCAACCAACTGCATCCCAAAAGTACCTATTGATAGAGCCTCAACCAGGACTTGCGTTTCCATTCGTGCTTTCGGCGCCACCGTTTCGGGGCACTGTGTAACCTGGCTTTGGCCTTCTTCAGCCTTTCATCGAAAGTTTGTAATATAGAGATATGGTTACCAACTGCCCGATCAAGTGCAACATGGCCATGAGTTTTAACGTCTCCAGAACTGCCCGAGGCATGCTCAGAGTGGAGTCCCCGCTATGAGAATTCTTCGCGCCCTTATTGGCGGCTGTCCGCCTGATGGAAGCATCTAGGTTTTGTCCAGCACCGCCTCGGGTCGGTTGTTGGAGAATTGGGCTTTGGGCTATACGTATCTTAGGATTAGGTGCCTCTGTGGTTTTCTCCAGTGTTCCCCCAGCTGCCTGGAACCTGGGAACGCTGCCACTAATCTCCCCAAGCCTTCACGAAGTCCTGCCCTTAACTAGCTGTGGAGCAAACTTGTACTGATACGCCGTGGGCATGCCTTCTCCGGAGTTGTCAAGTGACAAAAGAATGTTTCTGACTATTGTTCTTGATATTTTTCCCTGCTGCCACTTTGTGTGTTTCTCGCAGTGCCCTCTTGTTTCGGGAGAGGTTGTTGCCTTGTACCCAATCGTGAGGTCAGCCTTGGGTGTTAAAAAGATAAGGTACCCACGATCAATGTTCATCAGCCCCTTAAAGGCAGGGTAAGGATTCAACTTGCCAAAAGGCAACCATTCTTCTGTTTTGGTAGCAAGACATAAGATGGAAGATAGAGAAAACTGCTGCTGCCATTACCTCTTGAGCTCAAATGACACAGGAAACCATACGGATTACACAAGCAGATTTCATCAGGTGGTGGTCCGGATTGCGGCACGCTCAGTGGGCGTACGGAAACTGGGCTTGCCTCCACCCCACGTCTGGGGCGAAGGCTTGGCATGAGCTTGGTACTCCACACGAGATCGAGGGGAAGCGGTTTTACAAGTCTCCAGCACCCACACAGCCTGGGCCGTCGTCGAACCTCTCGCCGACCACGCTGAAGACCACAGGGCAGTTTTCGAGCCATCTTGTCATACACAGCCACAGAAATAAAAGAAGATGAGGACAATATTATTAATTGAATGCTGATCCAGAAGTCATGCTCTAATCCCCGTTCGAATAATCTGCTTGCATCTTGGAAGCGGAAAGTGAGCTTCCTGAGCGATGCCCTGGCCCAAACGTCCATACATGCTCGCCTCGGGTGACCATAGTGTGGTAAGGATTCTCTCATGCTCTTGGGCTAAGAGTCTTTCTTTGCCGGCTTGTGGTTAATCGGCGGTCGTAGTGCAGCAGAAGACCGCGACCTTCGGATTGGAGAAATCTTCTCTTGCAAAGCCGCCCATGCTCCCGTCCTTCCCCTTATGCCCGTTTAACCGGGCCTTGACACCACAGCCAGTATACAGCATGCGACTTGCAGACCGAGGGGAGGAGGGGTGGTGCGAGATAGGGCAGAGCGGCCAAGCCGGCATCAGGCCAGGAATCAAAGATGTCAGACGCACCTCATACTCTACCTCCCTACTCGCCAATGCATTCCCGGAGACTTGTGCCAACTTCCAAATGGAATTCAAGGTAAAGGCCCCGATAGTCGCACGTGTTGCAAAACGAATAAAGTCCCTTTGCACTTTGCTCCCTTGCCTCCAGAGTGCCGTCTTCCCCATGTTAACCAAGCCAACATACGGTTCACATAGGGTTCCGGTTGCTCGGAACTCCACAGCGGGGTAGGCACCACCCCGCCAGAAAAAAAAAACTCGAGTGCCCCTCATCAGCTTTGAGGAATGGGGTATGTTGCGTACGATATTCAACGCCAACAAGCCAGCCCAAGTCTTCATGTCCCTACCTACCAATGTTGATCATAAATTGGCCATCGTAATTTTCATTTTTCATGTGCTTAAGCATACGTCAAGCAAAACAAAACGGAACAAATGCTTTTCTCCAACAAAAACCCTGGATCATTACGTAAAAATTTTCAAAACATTTGACCCGCACCCGATTTGAACGGATAACCTTTTGATTGCACACCCCTCACCTCACGGAGGCTGACGAGGGACTGGAGTCAAACGCGCTACCGTTGCGCCAGCGGGCCATTTGCGATAGGCACGATCAAAGAACAAGAAATATTTACCAGGATTTGACATTGACCCCTGTGGAGAGTTGGTAGTCCACCGAAGTCTCCCCATGAGCCCGACGGGGAGGAGGATGTATGATTTATCGCAGAAAGGTAGCTGCATATAGAAGGTTGAGTTTAGAATATGCAGATCAATTCATATTCAAATCAACATCCTCGAGGACAGAAGGAGGTGAGAATTGACCCAGGAAGACCCTGGGGAGGAATTTCACTTTATAAAGGTCATTTTTTTACACTTCAACATCCCCTTGCATTACTTTTGGCCGTGGGACTAATGTCAACAAGCTCCCCTCTGCAACCGAGACAAGCAGGGGAAAATGGCGGATAATATTAGATCTCGAGATGCGCCACAACCAGTGACACTATCTGTCTTATCTTACAGCAGTGACATAAGGTGCTGCAGTGCGACGACATGGCCAAATTGTGACGGATGGAATGTTTGCTGCATGCGGATACTGAAATGAAAAACACGTGTTCTGGGTTGAGCAATGTTTCGAGTCGTGAAACCAACAACAAGCCGTCTCGCCTCAGGGAAGAAACCAAGTCGGCATCAAATGCAATTGATCTGCATTCGGTGATCAGCAGCCAACGCTGGTCCCAAGACTTTGGGCCTGATCGACCGACACTGCGCGTATATGCATGATCAAGTGAGCTTGAATAAGCCAGGGCCAAAGAACCAACGCTTGTGGTTGACGATCATACGTATGAAGCAATCCCTGGAAAGTCCGTTGACAGTAGGTATGCAGTACATGTTATCAGAGTATAAACGCCACAGTCTTCGAGGACTTTCATCTTCGCGTATGCCATAACTGGACACCTACTCGAAGTATGTGAATAAACTTATGAGTCCTCAATCTCAAACCCTTTCACCCTTTCGCCTTCGCCTTCTTCTCCGTCGCCCTCCTCTTCATCTAGCGGGAGATATCCCTCATCCGCTTCGGCGCTTACTACCTCTTTTGGCATCTCAACAGGCACCTCTTCAGACAGACCCTTCTCCTTCCTGAGCTCAGCGATCTTCGTCTTGGTCATCTCAAACACCCACTGACCCAGATGCTCCACGCCCTCCATGACGACCTCGCCTTCGAGCTTCTTGGTGTCGTCAGTCTCGTCGGCCAGCAGACGTTTCGATGGCCACAGTTCACCTGTCACTAACGCCAACTTATCTGGCCGACGCAACAGCAGGGAAAAGGCGTCGCGCAGCTCGTAACAGGATTCGAAAACGGCGCGCCGACCCAGGATATACAGACCCAGGCGCGCACGAGAGAGGGCGACGGTTAGCCGGCGTAGGTCACGCAGATAGCCAACGCGAGTGGTGCGCGTCAACGAAAGGATGATATCTACGTTGTCCAAGATGGTTAGTGAACTGTATGTGAAGGTTTGTCAAGGAAAAGAAAATGACGGCTTACAGTCGTTCTGCTCGCCCTGGTATTTGTCCACCGTAGTGACGACGCGAGGCAGGCCAAAGATTGGGTTTTTGGCGCACCGATGCGCCAACACATCTTTGATGAGCGCCTTCTGGCCAGCGTATGTTGCGAGGATACTGATCTTGGACGCTGGATACCCAAGCAGACGCATGTACTGAAAGATGGCCACAGCGTACTCGGCCTCACCCAAATTCTGGATGAAGTGTGGTGTCGGTTCCGACTCGCCCATGCCTCTGTAGTCTGGAACATTGACGAACTGGTAATCGTACCGGAACCCAGCATTGGCCGTGAGGAACTCGGGCTCGATCTGGGTGTGCGGCAGGTCTCCAAGTTGCGGGTATCTCCAACGGTAGAGATTGGAGATAGAAGGCCGAGCACGGCCCTGCTGATCGAGGTTGATGGTTGGGACTCCCAGACGCACAAGACGTGAGAAGAGCGACTGCTCCAGATTCGCGTAGTGTCTAAACGCCAGGCCCTGGATAACTGGAGAGTTTTGGTAGTGGTCGCCGCACAAGACAACACGCTGCAATGCCATCTGGCCGTTCTTGGGCTTCTGAAGCGCAAGCGGAATAAAGTTCTCGATCTCGGTAATCTGGGCGGCTTCTTCCATGATAACGTTGTCGTACTGGAAACCCAATGAAGCGATTTCACCACGCTTCATCGCGGCGTGAGTGGATGTCATGGCGATGATCCGAGCCTCGCTGGTAAGCAGGTAATTGGCCTTGTCTTTGTCTCGCCGCAAGATCTCAAAGGGCAGTACATCTGCAAGCTCCTCGAAAATCTTGGAGATGTGCCGGTAGCATCCATTCGCGATTTCCAAAACCGTCTCTCGATCGGCTTCGGGGGGGAACAGGGGTTGGGGCGCATCGGAAAAGTAGGCGTGGAAGGGGAATGCTCGCACAATATCCTCAGGACCAACATCTTCTCGCTGGATAATGTCGTTGAACTTTGCCCATGCTGGCTCTACATAAACCTTGTTGAAATAACCAGCTGTCTCTGCCGAGTTGCCATGGGCCCCTGGAGCACCCATACTGGCGGCCAAGCGGCTAACCTCATAAAGGAAACGTTGCCGGTTGTCAAGGAAGGATTCCACTCGACCATGTTTGCTGAAACTTCCTTCAGTTTCCAATTCTTCCTCGCCATGACCGAGACGGAGGAGGTGGCGTTCGTCGATATCCAACGCAACGATCTTGGCAAAGAGCTGATTGAGAGCCTGGTTGCTGTGAGCAACGAGGAGGGTTTTTTGCTCCGGGAAGTTGTGATATATGTTGCTGATGATCTGTACGGCAACATCTGTCTTGCCAGTTCCCGGAGGACCAACGATGATTGTCAAACCAGGCTGTGTGCCGGAGTAGATGGCGTCAATTTGCGTAGGCGTGAATCGGATTTTATTGAGCTTGGGGGCGTCCACAGGATAAGGTCCGTTGTTTGGGGGCTTGTAAGTTGAGACCTTGAGAGTTTCGACTTTGGACATTAGGGCTGGCTCTACATCGCGCCGCCTTTTTTTAGACGGTTTGGAAGGGTGTTCTTCAACTTGCTTTTCCACACTCTCAAGAACATAGGGAGGTCCGAAGCTGCTGGATACGTCGTCGCTGGGCTCAATGATCTTTCCAGGAAAGCTTTCCACGAGATGCTGCCAGTCAAGGAACGTATCTCGGAAATTAATCTTCTTGAGCCGGTTGGGCAGCTGCTTGAATGTAGCGCCGGCCGGGTCACCATAGCCCAGGAAGACTTCATGTAGCCAGGAGGCGAGGGGAACCTCGGAGAGCGTGAGGTCCTGAATTGATTCGAGTACTGGCTTGAAGTTGTTCTCGCGGCTGCTCCGCCGTACGATAAGGTTGATGTCCTCGTAAACATTTCGGTTGGCTTCCGTGTCCGCTTTATACGAGGTTGCGTCTAAACGCAGTTGAATTTTCCTGATATCGCTGCGCGTGTGGCCATCAAAATATGCCTGTGGATCCCGAATAGCCTTACCCTTGTCATCGAGCACCTGGATTATCTCGGCAGCGCGAACATGGACCAAGCCTAGCCTCTCGGCTTCGGACAGGACGGCTCCTCCGTTTGCGGACTGCTTTTGCCTTGAGGCGTCGACAGCAAGGAGGAAAACCACGTCATCAGGGCGCAGAGATTCCCAGTCTCTGCGGATTTGAGGCGTCAGTCTTCTCAAGTCAATGGTCACCTCGGCCTTGACGCAGGAAGGCTTGTCATCGCCAACCTGGGGTGGCATGACGTCAAGAATGACGGGTTTGGAGATAGGAAGTGCCATTTTGGAGAAACCAGCGAAACCAGTCACTCCACCTCTCCTGACCTCAGGCTTTAGCCTGATCAAGGCATCTTCGAGATCTTGACGAATAGCATAGAACGACTCGCACCGATACAGCACGAAAGACCTCCAGAGAAAGTCCCCGACCGATAAGTACTGTAGATTAAGCTTCGGGAGGGCAAGGGGACGAGATCCGTCGTATTGATCAGTCCTTTTGAGACTAATGTCGAAGAGCGTCTCTTCCGTGGGGAGGACGCTCAAGGCCTGGGCTGCGTCCTGGAACGTCTTTCGGCGTTCAAAAGTAGTAAGCAAAACCTCTACTATGAACTTGCGATCCACAGGTATCCGGGCAGCATCCGGATAGGATGTGCGAATATTCATGAGATTAGAAAGCTGCACGAGCTCATCATCCGTCAATGCTTGAAGAAGAGGCTCCAGTTCAGATCGCTTGTCAATCGAGCCATAGTTCGACAGTGCCAGCACTGTCAGTTTCTCCTTGAAGTGTTTCATGGCTATCCGCTGTAGCTTCGCCAGAATGGCGCAGTGCCGATCATAGGCCTGCTCCCGGCTCAGCTGAACACCGCTCTGGTCATCCACAGCAAAGTAGGTGTAGTGGGTGAAAAGATTGCACAGTTCTCGCAGCAGCCCGTTTCCCTCATCATTATAGATAGGGGAGAGGCTGAGGGCTGGGAGAACGTGCAGGTCCTGGAGCAGAGTATTGACATACCGCCTTGTCGGAAGCTGACTCTGCAGGTCTGTCAGAAACTCCACAAAGCGTTCGCAGTATAGAACATGTTCTACGAGTGTGTCAGATAAGAGTCGAATAATCTGGAGTTATGCGAGACGGGACTCACCTTGTTTGGCATTGCCAGAGTAGAGCAGGGTCAAGAAGTCCAGGACCAAGCTGTATAGCCAAGCCCTGTCGAAGCGCAATCGCGCTTTTGTGGCATCATCTGCTGATTCAAAGCGTTTTGTGGCAGCCCTCCAGGCCTTCCTTAGATGAGGATTCGAGTCTAACAAGGCCTCCCGCTTCTCCTCGGTCGACAAGTTGTGCCAGATCGAAATGGAGACTAGAGGGGCACACTCCTTCCGGACAATAGCGTAGTCCAGACTCTGGAAAGCGTGAATGATGAAGAGGAGCACATGGGTCCGGATTGTCCAGGAGAGAGAACTATCAAGCGTCATGGATAGCGCGCGGCGGAAGAGATCTGAAAAATCAGCGGGTCGGTCGGCAAATATGTCTGCGAAGAAGCTCAGTTAGAAGCGCCAGACGACGACAGAGGGATAGAGCAAAAATACACATACCCCATGTGCTGACGCGCTCCCGCCTCTTTGCATTAACGATCAAGATGATCAAAAGAACATGGTAGTTTGATGAATCCTCGCCGTAGCCTGGCCACAGGTATCTGTGACATTCGGTCAGTAAGTGTCCTACAGAAGAGATCCAATATCAGAGGCCCTTCTTGCCTTTCCAGAATTTGTAACCCTTCCAATATCAATAACGACTTCAATGGAAAGTTTTCTCTCTCCAAAGCGTCCCACAATTCCCTCTTAAGCACATCAGTCTTAACCTTAATCTTGGCGGCTTGTTGAGGGACGTTGAGCCAGTGTTGACGCGCAAGGTTCGTAAACTGGTTTTCTCCTTCCAGATCTTCAAGAGTTGGCCGCCCCGACGCCCCAGCGTTGGGCCGGGAATCCGCGCTGCTTTTGATTCGTTTCGCGGGAGGCATCGTGGATTTCTTGTGGTGAAGCAGCGCGCGGATTGACGTTCCCGGTGTTGCGAGTCGCGCTCCCGCATAAAGTGGACGATCTTTGTTTATCGATACTCAGGTTTCGGCCTGGACGCTCTGGAACTTGAGTCTTAGCTCCTTCAACAGTGCAGTTTACTAGCTGCACTGTATGCAGGCAGGATGTCCACCCCAGCCCCACAGCCTGCCAGGGATCGTGATGGCAGCGCCTTGGCCAACCTGGTGGACTGTTTGACGCGCCAAGCACATCATCCAGATCCAACAACGGGAAACTGTGTGAACCTCCAATCCACCACCCATCTGCATCTTTCCGACTGGGTCCTGGAACCAGAACTTCTCCCAGTCGTATTAGCACCACCGTTGCCAAATCCGCTATCGCCCGTGATTCCTCGAAGCCCCCGCCAACAAGTCGGTGAGCTTAATTACTCATCTAGCAGTCAATCTGCTTCTGCCGAATCCTAAACAAGATGCCCTCCGCGATTCCCGCGGACCACGGCGTCCCCGGCGTCGGCGCCGCAGCCGCCTTCCTGGACGAACTTCTTAATGATGCTGAGTCTATCAAGAAGACCTCGTCTATTGAGCCGCCGCTCAAAAAGACCGATTTTGAAGATCTTCCCGGTCGATTGAGCCGCACACTAGGCTGGGACTTGTCCAACGAAGATGCTACTAAGAAGACTCAGCGCTATGCTATCATCGAGACCGCCGTGCGCGATACGTTCAAGTCTCTTATTGTCGGTCTACTCCCGAATTTACGCTTTTTTTGAAGATTATTGACTCTAGTATAGGCAACAACACCCATCGAGGCGCCCGAATTTGTCCGTGTCTGGAATCTGCTGGACATTTTATCTTTCCTTTCCGATAGTGAGCTATGCGATCCGGCCCTGCTTTTTTGGATTGTAGAAGAGCTCCTCGATAGCCAGACTATTGCTGGCTGCCGCAAGGTTTTCGACTTCCTCGAATCACGCCGTGAACGCATCACGGCCAAGCATCTGAAGCAGAAGCAACTGGTCATCCTCCGTACCTGTAATGAGCTATTGCGGCGTTTGTCCAGGGCGCTTGATCCCGCATTTTGCGGGAGAGTCTTCATTTTCATGTTTCAGACCTTCCCTCTTGGCGACAAGAGCTCGGTCAATCTGCGAGGCGAGTACCACCTGGAAAACGTCACCACTTGGGATCGTGATATCCCTGCGCAGGATGGCGACAAGATGGACGTGGATAGCGAGGCAAAACCGCAGCTGGATGTTAAGGCATTGGATCCTGACGCTTTGTACCCCATCTTCTGGGCCTTGCAAGAAAGTTTCAACCAGCCCAAAAGGTTGTTTGAACCGAGCAACCTTGCTGCCTTCAAGGCTGGCCTTGAAGCTACCATAGCGACATTCAAGAGTATCAAGCCTGAACAGCCGTCACGGGCTCGAGAAAGGCCAGAAAAGCCACCTGAGGAGATCAAGCACTCCCTCAAGAAAAAACGCGATGATCTCGATGAGGAACTCGCCAGCGGGTTCAACCCTAAATATCTAACCAGTCGTGACCTTTTCAAGCTTGAAGTACGTATTGCATCACCTTCTGTTGTCAACACGCTGTACCGCTAACAGTCCACAGATCAGTGACCTGGCATTTCGTAGGAACATCCTGGTCCAGGCGCTCATCATCATGGAGTTTTTGCTCTCCCTGTCGCCAAAAGCGAAGGAGAAGCTCACAAGTGTCAAGCAACCCAATAAGTCTGTAATGTACCTAGATTATCAACTTAGCGAAGAGGACACAAAATGGGTGCTTGACATGAAAGAGCGCATTGTCGACTACCTCAAACAGGGCCCTGAAGGCCCCTATTTCAATCGCATGGTGGAAACTGTCCTTTCGCGCGACAAGAACTGGGTGCGCTGGAAGATCGAGAATTGCCCACCTATCGAGCTGCCACCACTGTCTCCGGTCATTTTCGATGAGGCACGTTCCACCATCAGCAAACTTGCCACAACGAAGCGTCCGCGATCTGCTCCGCTCGGGTCACTTTCCCTCGACTTCCTCAACGACGATGAAGAGGATGATGATAGCGGGGCTCGGGCCATGCAAAAGCTCAAGGATCCCACCCGCTACCGGCTACCCGAGCTGAGCACACTCAAGCGCGGCATTGAGGAAGACGATCTCGAGATTGACATGCCCATGAGCGAGGAGTCCAAAGCACGCGCCATCGAGGGGAAGGCAAGCAAGACATGGCGTGCGCTCCGGATAGCTGCCAAGTCAAAGCTAGCAGTCTTTGATCGTATCGACGATGACGAGAAGATTGATATCGTTTTCCAGGAGATGTCTATCCAGCAGCAGGACGGAGCTGATCGGGAGGAGATGGAGGATGGTTCGAATGGTGAGGCCATATGGCCCGATGACCGCCGTGCGATCATCATCGTTGACACCACAGGCGGTGAGAGCGATGTGGTGAAAAATTTCCTCGCGAAACACTGCAAGGTGTTTGTACGAGTGGTGCAGCACACAACACGTAAGCCGCGTGAGGGCGAGATCAACGGGAAAGATTTCCATTTTGTGGACAAACAGACTTTTGGTATGATGCGCGATGGGGACCAGTTTCTGGAGTATAGTGAACCAGAGGAAGGGCAAGAAGGAGAGTGTCGTGGCACAAGTAAGAAGCTGGTGGACAGTATTATGGACAATGATCGGGTGCCAGTAATGGAGCTGAATCAGGCGGTATGTGAACGGCCCTGGTTAGGAAAGGGTATCATCTTGATTCTCCGTTATCAACATGCTTGCTGACAATTTATCGACAGGGTGCACAGCAGGTAAAGGACAATGGGTTCGATGCTCGGTTTATCCTTGTGAAAGACCCATTACAGGATGCCGAAAATGGTGAGTTATTTGAGACAGTTGTCGAGAACAAGTTGGAAGCTTTAGAAGCAGCCATATTTGGCTCGACCAACACAGCCGTAGATGCTACAGCAGCGGGCTCGGGGGACGGCGATGGTGATGTGACTATGGCAGATGGGATTGAGGCATGACGCAGGCAGTGCTGGATATACGGCTGGTTCTTTGGCTCACACAGTTGGTTCAGGGATACAGACATTGGTGGTTGGGCTGTGGACTGAGAGAGGTCTATCCTGACCTGATTTATCTTATTTTACTTGTATACTATGATACCCCACGAAGAGAGCATGCTACTTGGGAATTAAAACATAATGCTAAGTTCCTGGTTGCCATAAGAATCCAAACTCAGTGTTTTTATAAGAAATTCTCTTCCATTCCTTTATGCAAGGTCAGTGCCGGTTGCGAGAAGTGTGAGCGAGCTTCTCTGCTGCCTCAGACACTTTCCTAGCCTTCTGCCTGAGGGCCTCACAAAAGTCGACAACAGCCAGGCCCAGACCAGCACCATGCCTGGGTTGCTAACCACCATGTTGATCATCTCAGAGCGGCTGACTACATCTTCAAGAAGCCCCTGGATTTGCTCGGTTTTGGGTTGCTTTGATACGTGCGTCATGAGTTTTCGTTTGTTTTTTACAACATTTTCTCTGTTGAAGGAACACAGTAGAATGCCGCTTCTTGATGACTGAAGCTTGGAACAAGGATGTGTACCTGTCTACTTACCCCTTGGCACATACCCCTGAATCTGTTCCAAGCCCTGAACCGGCCAGCCAGCCTCAATATTCCTCAGCTCATGAGAGGATTGTACCTTGTGTGCATGGCGAAGTCCCAGATGTGGTGAAGAGTCGGTTGCCGATCTGGTGGCTGCATGCGCAGGTCGCTGACAACGGCATGGGCGAAGTTGCGCAACTTCTCTTCCAGCTCCGCGCGGAAAAATGCCGCGGGAAGGATGCTCTTGTTGGTGGTGGCATGGGACATTTGTGAGGAACAGGGACTGGCGAGGGCTAGAGGAATGTAGACTGGGCAGTACAACCCGCCCTGTGTGATTAGGACAAGTCGAGTTCTGAGTGTTGATGTTGGTTGGTGCAGTAAGAAGTCTGAAGCAGGCGACCGATGGGGTTGAAATCTCAACTAAAGAAGCTGCAAAAGCTGTGCATCGTCCCCGCATTCGGGCCACAGCTGGATCTGGATGTATGTCTCCTGGCTAGCCACGTTCTGAGAGCGGCATTCCGTTTGCACCAGGAAGCAATATCATCAAGGATGGAACACGTATCCTGCACGTTATCTGTTTCCCGCAGCCTGGACAAACAGGAGGCATCTGGCATTTCCGTCTCGACTGTGACATTATTTCTGCAAGATATGTAAACGACAGGTAGCTAAGTAATTCAGTCTGATACCTGGTAACTTCAAATAGACCCAGCTCAACATGTGTTAAGGCAATGTCTTGGGCACCACCATGTCTGGCGAAGTCACTTTGCGCCACTAGTCGGCCCCAAAGCCGCACCCTTGACATGGGATCTGACGTCCTCGCCTCTATATACTCAGTAACTTCAGTTCTTGTTTTACCTAGCCGTCATCCTACGGACCAGTGCCGTATTTGCTGGTAGTTTTCTCTCCAACAGCGATGCCAGAGCCAACTCCCTCAAGATTTGCCATTGATGCCGGCAATGAACACTCTGTCGATCTGAGAAACCCAAATATGATCAAACTATGGATTCATCTAGCACTGAACCCGTTCCATGGAAGTCATGGCTTTCCAAGTCACGCCCTAGATGGGGCGATATATCAGCAATCGCATTTGAATTTCCTGGGAAAGCAAGTCCTAAAGTCCGGGTTATCAGCTTCCCATTTGTCCCGGTGACTTGCAGTTCTCAAATTATGGGGATGTTACTTGCCAGCAGCAATCATCACGAAAGGGCAACGTGACCGGAACCCCACAAATTGTTCCAAGCCCCTTCCTCAGCACTCCAATATGGGCTCCTCTGCCTGCCTAGCGTGTGTTAACTTGTTGCTCGCCTCTCCAATCGTCCGGTCCTTGAAAACACTGAAGTCTGACAGCCCAGACCTCGATCCTTTCCTCTCACAAACCTCCTTTTTCCTATGGTAGCACTTCCTCACTACCACGAACAGCCCTAGAGAATCCATCAATCTTGTCCGCCCCTAGAACTCGTGCCAGCTCCTATGTCTTCCAAACTCTTTTTCCTCTGGAACAATCCTATTCTGTATCGCCATCGAGGCATGCCTACTTAGAACGCACCCTATCGTTATCCCAACCGCGAAACTTCATCCCACAGCGAATTGCCACAGTTTTCCCACTTGCTCATGTCGTTTAAGCCACCCATCTACCGAATTCCTGCGCTGGAGGAGGTTGACGGTCTTTGGCCAGGCTGGGCCTCGAGCCTGAATCACTCTCTTCGCCAATTCATCCGTTTGCTCCAATGTCCCGTCTGCTCGAATCTGATCCAGGATGCGCGAGCCCTGCCGTGCGGCTGGGCTGTCTGCGACGCCTGTGTCCCGCCGTCGTACATGAGACAGGACGCCTCGTGGCCCAGGAACAGATTGCTCTCCTTCCGCTGCCCAATCCTAGCCTGCCGCCAGACGCACGCAACAGCTGATAGTAGCACCGATTTTGTCCTGAGAGCTGTTGTGGATGCAGCAAAGAACATCTTAGATACGGCACACGATTCGGTGAAGGGCACTCGCGAAACATACTATCAGCTCTACTTGTTGAGCGTTGCCGTCGTCAAACCCAACGTTCATATCGACTCCAGCCTCAAAGCTCTGGGCCACCCACAGCCTGTCAAAGTCCCAGGGCCTGCCGGGAAGCTCGTCGAACTGCATTCACTGGTCAAGCAACGCAGGCTTCCGTATGGTACTGAAGTGGAGATTCAAGGCACACCCCAAGAAACTCCTAATGCTCAAGCCAGTGAAGATCGATGTGTCCAAAAACTGGACGACGAGCTCCTAGAAGCCATCAAAAAGGCAGTTCGAGACCACTTGGAGTGCCGCATCTGCCTGCTTACCTTTTTTGATCCCATCACGACGTCCTGCGGCCATACTTTCTGCCGTCCCTGCCTTGAGTACCTTTCGGATGCCGAGCTTCAGGGTACATTGTTGATGTGCGCTTTATGCCGCAGTAAACTCTCCATGCGGCCCCAGATTCTCGCTGCGAATTTGGCCTTGACCAGATTTGTCAATTTCTTCTGGCCAGGCTCTGTTCCAGAGCGCTTGGAGAACGCAGAAGCTTCCCGCAACTCCTGGAGGGAAAAGCACCAGAACATTCCCTTTATTGTCAGCCCTGTCGTCTTTCCCAGGTCCACAGCACGAATCATCGTTTCCGACCCCAAATTTATACCCGTTGTGCGTCGCGTATGTCAGGGAGACCGCTTTCTCGGCTTAGTGTTCAGCATTAGGGATGCATTAGCACCCTATGGCACACTCGTCAAAGCTGTTAGTCATACAGAGCCTTCCTCGGATCTGTTAATTGTTGACGTAATCGGCATCATGAGAATGTTTATCCTCGAATGTCACAAGATTGAAGAACATGGCTGCTATGGAGGTAGATGGCTGCCTCTCTTCGATGCTAATATTCCATGTCAGCAGGCACTCGAGGTAGGGGAGCTGACGGCCGCTGGTTCGCTCAGTTACGTTAGCTGGTCTCCCCATGTCCCCAGGATCCCTCGCTCAATGCGTCAGATCAACGCGACACCAACCGCATCCCTGATCAAGCTGTGTTACGACTTTGTCAACCGTGAAAGTAAGAAGATGACAGACTATGAGCGACAGCGCATTACTATGGTGGCCGGACCTGTGCCTGAGGATGAGGCACTGTTCCCATTTTGGTTCGCCCGCGTGCTGCCGCTCAAGGAAGACGCACGGCTCTATATGCTCTCCAAGCAGACAGTCAGGGAAAGGTATAAATTGTGTTGGCAGTGGATTATTCTTTGGGAGAGCGGGGACTAGGAGTAAGTCTTTGCTCCACCTACTACCTATGTGATGGAGGAGGCACTAACTAAGAACAGAATCCCCTTCTGCACAGTACAGTAGACGATCCTTGGCTGCTTTCTCGGAGTCTATTTGGAAGTAGTTAGTTTAACAGTGGACAGACGTATGTCGCGGTATCATAGCGCAGTTTAAAGTTCCAGCAGCGTGCTCAGCGACCGCATCTTCTCCCAGGCGTTTTTTTCCCTGTGTCCGGTAAGAAACATGACGTCCGGACGTCGGTTTGGGGAGCGCATCCAAGGCAATTGTCACATTACTTGGGCCGCAGGACTGCCATCATATATCAGGCAGGACAATCAGCAGGTTGAAAACGCGGATGGTAGCAGTGGCATCAATGACACCTACCCTTATTTGTCAAGTCAACTTCATCAGTAAGGTTGAAGGGATTGGGTGGGAAGCATTCTGGTAGCGTTGTCTTTTTATATTTTTGTTACTCAACTATTATGGGATGGAGTAGCGTTCTATTTGTACAGAGCAGCGCTATTGATCGAATGCGATTCAATTCCCACATTCCCTTTCAGGTCTTGTGGTTGATCACGAATGGTCCCGATCACCATACCTTGGGGCTGGAACTCACTTCATTTGATATGAGGCATCTATCATGGTTTTCATCGTTGGGATTCATCGACCGATATAACGAGTCCACAACCGGACGCAGACCAAGCACCACCTCTGGAGAAATTGTTCCCATGAAACAAGGCTAGAGAGCCCAGGGTGATAAATGGATGGATGGCCAAACAGGTATCGGGTTATTGAACTGTAGGCCACGAGGTACATGGTTGTCTATTAACTTTAAAAAAAGGAAGAGGTTTGCTCGTCTAGAGGGGCTAGTGACTTGATAGGTGTGGAGTGCTTGGCTTGGAAAGACAGACGGCTGAACAATAGGGCACGATGATTAGAGACCAAATATCGAGGCAGTGATTGTTGAGACTTTTGCCTTTTATGACTCGATCAGCCAGAGCTTATCAGTTGTCTCTACCTCAGGTATGGATCCGCATCTGCTTTCGCTTCTCGATGTATCATTGAAAATAGGATAAACGGGGACATGAGAGAGACCAGACAACCCTGTTCACACAATGAGCCAAAGCCTATCGCACCCACAAGTTCGCACAAGCGATCAGTCAGTTCCTCCATCGAACCTTGTCTCTGTTCATCTCATGGAAAGAAAAATTCAAGCAAAGCAAAACGACGCTCGTCAATACAATGAAGAGACGTTCCACTCCGCCCTTTTCAACCTTCACAGTATTCTTGTTGGATAAAATACACAGCGAGCTCTTCTGCCATTGAACTCAACCATCATTTGTACTACACGAAAAGCACTACAGTATGGGTAAAGAGGTGCCTTCAGCATTACCGCACACCACCCCACCTTCCCCGGCTAGCAGCAGACGAGTTCAGCGCCAATCTGCGGCCAATGTTGCCAAAGCACACACAGCTGCAGAACAGCACTGAAAGCATCCAGATGCTGGCCTCGACGCTCTCCTGGCTCCATCCCCATTCGCCCCACACTAATGCTGTCCTTTCCCCGCCATTCACATCATTGGCACCAGACACATTACCTTGCAATGCCATATGCTGCTGCTGCTCTGTCGGAATAGACGATGCTAGGGGTGACGTCCTGCCATGCATAATCGGCACGGGCATCATCCCCGGGTCAAGACCCATCAGCTTCAGCACAGCACTGCCCGCAAGGCCGACAGCGGCCGAGAAGAAAAAGCCCGGCTTTGAGCGGTCGATTAAGTACCACAGGAAGGGGTTCGCCAGGGCAAGTGTCAGTGACACTTGCATGGTTGAAGTCCATGGCAGCTTGCGGATGGCAAAGACGATGCCGACGAAGGCGCCGATGCCACGCATGATAAGCGGCCAGTCTGCTTGCGAGGCGGCAGCGCGCGAGCCGGCTGAGGTAGCTTCAGAATTGGCAGTGTTGTTGGTGATGGACGAAGGGACATTCGGGAGTTCCTGCATGCCGAGTGCGGAGGCGCGACGTTGACGCTGTCTCTGCTGGCGAGTCTGGCGCTTGGTGGGCTTCTCGTTCCCGGCGTTCCGGACCCGGGTTGCGATAGTCTCTTCCCAGATGCGATCGAACCATGGGAGGAAACTGCCCAGTGCGACGCCTGCGATTCCCCAAATCATGAGGTACCACCACCCCCCTGCAACCTTACTGCTGCAGCCATTTGCCGTGGCACCCTGAATCTCCTCCTTAAGGCCTTCCTCCACGACTTGCAGTAACTGTAATTTCCGTGCTGGGTCGCCCGGCAACCTCGTTACCAGCACGCCGTAACCCACGCCAAGGGCGAAGAGCAGCATCGCGCGGACAGTGAGCGCGAGCGCTACTTGTCTTTTGCTCATCGGCTGTGGGATTGCATTTGCTGCCGCCGCCGTCGCATCGATTCTACCGCTTAGCGATGGGGCAGCTGGGGAGTTCTGATCCTGCTCGTCCTCGTTATCATCATCATCATCATCATCATCATCATCATCGTCGTCGTCGTCGTCGTCATCGATCGCTTCCTCATAATCCTCCCCCGGATCCCTACTGAAGGGGTCTGTTGTTGTGGGCGAGTAGATGCCATACAGGGTAGGCGATGTGAGATTGAAGTAAGATGATGTATGAGTAAGCTGGCCTGGGGTGCCGGGTGTGCTGGTATCCGGGCTCCGGGCACTGCTGTCGCCCCAATTGAGGATGTTCTTGAAGCTGGAATTGTTGTGGGCGGCTAGGAAACGCAGATCATTGGCAGTGATGGTGGGTCGCGGGGAAGGAGCCTCGTCTTGGTCGTCCTCATCACTAGGAGGGGTTGGGTTGGAGAAGCGATTGCTCAGGTTGAGGTTGAACGGCCGGCGAGGGATTGGACGAATGATTTCGGGCCCCGTGCTAAACCCAGTGCCGCCGCTGTCTTCAGGTTCCCCTGGACTGGCGTGGTTGCTCATTGTTCCGTTGTGATGGCGAAGTACAAATTGGTGTTGTGTAGGCGTGGATGTGTGGGTGTGAATGTGAGTATATAAGTGCTGTCTGTTGCCTCACACGCTGGATAGTGTACCCGAGAGTCGATGATGAATCCGTTCGCTTGACACGTAAGAAAGGCAAAAAGTCCACGGATATATAAGAAGCTGGGTTTGGAAGAGAAGAGGGAGCAGACAAAGGAACAAGTTGGGCAAATAAGAGTCTGGTCCGCGGCCTGCAGTTGTGCCAATGGATGAGGAGAGCAAGACTGAGTGGACAGGAAACAGCCAGGTTTTGCTAGAACCCACCACGCTCATACATGCGCTCACGCCTGCACTGCACAAGCACCCGCAGCCAGATGCACCAAGCGTCGGAGCCTAAGAACGCACTGCCGTTGCAGACCGGACCCAATGCAGATTGGCTCGAGATTGGCGCACTATCGGGACAGAGCTGGCT
>Ga0065720_1019352_pt1 | contig 27858 bp, 24 predicted proteins | sample Thericmetagenome_FD_59107 | JGI IMG/M metagenome (GOLD analysis project Ga0065720, IMG submission 59107) | Thermophilic microbial communities from the Joint Bioenergy Institute, California, USA of rice/straw/compost enrichment - eDNA_2 v2... | ecosystem: Engineered > Solid waste > Grass >... | reverse complement strand
AGCTCGCGGGCGACGCGCTCGGTGAAGTCGCAGCTCTCCTTCGAGCCGTACTTCATGCGCAGCATGGTCATGGCGCTGCCCAGGCCGAGGAAGCCCATGCCGTGGCGGCGCTTGCGCAGGATCTCCTGGCGCTGCTGCTCCAGCGGCAAGCCGTTGATCTCGACCACGTTGTCGAGCATGCGCGTGAACACGCGCACGACCTCGCGGAACTCCTCCCAGTCGAAGGAGGCCTGGTCGGTGAACGGCTTGCGGACGAACTTGGTCAGGTTGACCGAGCCCAGCAGGCAGGCGCCGTAGGGCGGCAGCGGCTGCTCGCCGCACGGGTTGGTGGCGCGGATGTTCTCGCACCACCAGTTGTTGTTCATCTCGTTGACCCGGTCGATCAGGATGAAGCCCGGCTCGGCGTAGTCGTACGTCGAGACCATGATCATGTCCCACAGGTGCCGGGCCTTGACGTGGCCGTACACCTTGCAGGCGACCAGGCCGTCGTCACGGACGATGTAGTTCTTCCGGGTCGGCCACTCGCGCCAGACGACCTGCTTCGGGTCATTGAAGTCGAGTTCGTCCTGCTCCTTGACGTGCACCGGGAACACCAGCGGCCAGTCGGCGTCGGCCTCGACCGCCTTCATGAAGTCGTCGGTAACCAGGAGCGAGAGGTTGAACTGGCGCAGGCGCCCGTCCTCGCGCTTGGCGCGGATGAAGTCCTTCACGTCCGGGTGCGAGACGTCGAAGGTGCCCATCTGCGCGCCGCGGCGGCCGCCGGCCGACGACACGGTGAAGCACATCTTGTCGTAGATGTCCATGAAGGACATGGGGCCGGAGGTGTAGGCGCCGGCGCCGGCCACGAACGCGCCCTTCGGGCGCAGGGTGGAGAACTCGTAGCCGATGCCGCAGCCGGCCTTCAGGGTCAGGCCGGCCTCGTGCACCTTCTCGAGGATGGCGTCCATCGAGTCCTCGATGGTGCCGGACACGGTGCAGTTGATGGTGCTGGTGGCGGGCTTGTGCTCCTGGGCGCCGGCATTGGAGGTGATGCGGCCGGCGGGGATGGCCCCGCGGCGCAACGCCCACAGGAAGCGCTCGTACCAGTACTTCTGCTTCTCGGGGGTGGGCTCGGCCTCGGCCAGCGCCTTGGCGACGCGCTGGTAGGTGCCGTCGATGTCGGCGTCCACCGGCTCGCCCGCCTTGGTCTTGAGGCGGTATTTCTTGTCCCAGATGTCCAGCGATGCGGGCTGCATCGGGATTTCCTGTTCGCTGTTCGTCTTCACCGCCTCCAGGCGAACCGTGCTCATGCCTTGTCCGTCTCCCTCTTGCCGGCCAGGGTATGCGCCCCGGCCTGTTGTTCCTGTGAACCGCCCGCGCCCCGGAGCCCGGGAAGCGCCGACGGCAACCCGTCGCCGCGCTTGCGCGCGCCGACCGCAGATGCGTTTTCCTGCGTGGTCCTGCCTGTCGCCGATTCCATCCGCGCCGCTCCCCCGGTCACGCGCCCCGAAATTGCCGATCCCGGCAGAACCCTAGCGATTGGGCCAAGCCCGCCCCGCCGACCACAAGATGTTGTGGCCAAGCGGAATTGCACGCTACGCCCGCCCGGCGCCCATGTCAACGCCTTGACGCGGCCGGCGGCATGGGCACAGGCAGGGACAACCCGGCGGGGCCGGCCGGCGGGCCGCAGGCTGGCCGCCACCGCCCCCCGGACTGCGTTGGTGATCCTGCGTGCACCCCCGGGTCGCCCGCTATGATCGGCCGGCCGGCGGCAGGGGACGCGGCGCGCCGGCCATCGTCCCGGGAAGGAGGGATTGGGGATGCGGAACCTTGCCTGGGTGATGGCCGCCTGGCCCCTGCTCAGCCTGCCCTTGGCCGCGCATCCGGCCACGCCCGGGGAAGGCGGGGCCGCCGCCGCGGAGCGTGCCGAAGCACGCGGGGCCACCGAGCTCGACCGGGTCCTGGTGACCGCGCGGCGCCGCGCCGAGGACGCGAAGGACGTGCCGCAGTCGCTGACCGTGGCCGACGGCGCGGAACTGGAATCGCGCGGCGCCTCCGACATCTCCGACATGGCGATGCTGACGCCGAACGCCACGCTGTACCCCGCGCGGGCGTTCAACAGCAGCGTCACCGCCTACATCCGCGGCGTGGGCCAGTTCGACCCGATCTGGGGCATGGAGCCCGGCGTGGCGGTCTACATCGACGACGTCGCGCTGGCGCGGCCCCAGGGTGCGCTGCTGGACGTGCTGGACGTGGAGCGCGTGGAAGTGCTCCGCGGCCCGCAGGGCACGCTGTACGGGCGCAACTCGACGGGCGGCGCGATCAAGGTGGTCACCCGCGCACCGGGGCCGGAGTTCGGCGGCAAGGCCGTGCTCACGCTCGGCGACTACGCGCGGCGCGACGCGAAGCTGGTGCTCAACGTGCCGCTGTCGGAAACGCTGCGCATGCGCCTGGCCGCCGCCGGCTACGACCGCGACGGCTACGGCCGCAACCTGTACACCAGCGCCCGGACCGGCGGGCGCGACGCCGCGGTGGCGCGCTTCAACGCGACCTGGACGCCGGCCGGCGCAGTCGAGGTGCGCTTCGCCTGGGACCGCACCCGCGACCGCTCCGGGCCGCGCCCGGCGCGGCGCCTGGCCATTCCCGACCCGCGGGTGGACCCGGACCGCATCCCGCCCGACCCCGGCCGCTACGACGTGCGCAGCGAGGCGCCGGAGAAGCTGGCGCTCGACAACGAGGGCGCGTCGGTCACCGTGGACTGGGACGTGCGCCCGGACTGGCGGCTGCGCTCGATCAGCGCCTGGCGCCGTGGCGACTCGCAGGCGGTGATGGACATGGAGAGCCTGTCGCGGCCGTACTGGGTGCTGTACCGCGACTTCGCCGAGCGCCAGCGCTCGCAGGAATTCCAGCTGCACCACGACGGCGGGCGTTCGCGGCTGGTCGCCGGGCTTTACCTGTTCGACGGCACCGAGGCTGGCGACGGCCGCAGCACGACGATCCCGCAGTCGGGCAACCAGGCGCCGCTCTTCAACCGTCCGACCGGCCGGATCCGCACCCGCAGCGCCGCGCTGTACGCCGACTGGCTGCGCGGGCTGGGCGGCACATGGGAACTCGACCTGGGCATGCGCTACACCGTGGAGCGCAAACGCGCGACCGCGTTCAACGCCTTCTACACGGACGGCAGCTACACCGTGGTGCGCATGGTCAACGCGGACTTCACCGACACCGCGGACTTCCGCGAGCCGACGCCGCGGGTGGCGCTGTCGTGGCGGCCGTCGGCGGACACGCTGCTGTACGCGCAGGCCAGCCGCGGCTTCAAGGCCGGCAGCTACAACGTCCGCGCCAACGCGGCGGCCTACCCCGAATCGGTGCACCCGGTGGATTCGGAAACCGTGGTCGCATACGAGGCCGGCGCGAAGTATGCCTCGCCCGATGGCCGCGTGCAGGCCAGCCTGGCGCTGTTCCACAACGACTACCGCGACATCCAGCTCAGCGTGTTCGTGCCCGAGGACGACGGCGTCGGCGTCTTCCCCGACTTCCGCAACGCCGGCGACGGCGTCACCCGCGGCATCGAGCTGGAATGGCAGCTGCGCGCGACGGACCGGCTGCGCTGGTCCGGCCACGTCGGCTACCTCGACGCGCATTACACGCGCTACATGGACGGCGGCGTGGACATCTCCGGCAGCCGCCGCTTCCCCAACGCGCCACGCTGGACCGCGGGCACCTCGCTGGTGGCGGAATCCCCGCTGCGCGGCGCCGGCCGCCTGCGCGCGCGCGTGGACGGCCGCTACCAGGGCGGGACCTGGCCGACCACCGACGCCGAGCCGCTGCTGCGCCAGGGCGGCTACGCGCTGTGGAACGCCTCGCTGGCGTGGACGCCGCCGCGCCCGGGCTGGGAGCTGGCGCTGCGCGTGGACAACCTCACCGACACCTGGTACCGCACCACCGGCTTCGCCTACCAGACGGGCGTCGTCACCGGCTACTACGGGCCGCCGCGCACCTGGGCGCTGACGGTCACGCGCGGGTTCTGACCGCCCTCCCGGCCTCCCCCGCAAGCGGGGGGGAGGTGTCCCGCGCCGCATGCGCGGGACGTGCGGCCCCGCCCCTCCCCCTCAAGCGGAGGAGGTGCCTTTTCCGCCTCCGCCGCCGGATTGCTCCCTTGCCCTGTTTCCGGGGACGAAGGCGATCCTCCTGCGCGGCACTGCCGCGCGGATCATCCGGGCACCCGGCGCGCTGCGCCGGGCCACTGACGCCCTCCTCCGTTCACGGGGGAGGGCTGGGGTGGGGGCAAAGGGATCCAGGCCCCGGCACGGGATCACGCGTCACAGGCGTTTCCGCCCCCCAGCCCAACCTTCCCCCGCAGGCAGGGGAAGGCGCTTTCGCGCAGCCGCGGCCTACTGCTGGCGCGCGGGTTCCATCGGCAGGCGCATGCGCGCCATCAGTTCGCGGAAGCGCGGTTCGTCGCGCAGGTTGCTCCAGCGCACGGGCAGGTCGAGCAGGAGGAAACCCATGCGCATGTCGCGCTCGCGCCAGCCGCGTTCGAGCAGGTCGAGCGCGGCGCCGGTCTCGCCCAGGGCGTTGTGCAGCGACGCCAGGGCCGTGGGCGGGACGTAGCCTTCGCGCCCGCGCGCCTCCAGTTCGCGCAACAGCGCGCGCGTGGCCTCGCGGTTGCCGGCCCGCGCCTCGACCAGGCCACGCACCACCAGCGCGTGGCCGCAGTTCCCGCACAGCTCGCGCGCGCGTTCGATGTCGGCCAGGCCGCCTTCGCGGTCGCCGGACGCGACGCGGCCCATGCCGCGCATCAGCAGCGCCAGCCAGTAGTCCGGGTCCAGTTCCAGCGCGCGGTCGAGGTAGCGCCTCGATTCACCGGGCGGGGCGACGAACACGCCACCGATCGCGTTGATCACCGGCGAGAGCGGATCGAGCGCCATCGCCTGCCTCGCCCGCTCGCGGGCCTCTTCCTCGCGGCCGATGTTGCGCAGCAGGTGGGCGTGGCCGAAGTAGGCGTCGGCGAGGCTCGGGTTGAGTTCGATCGCGCGGTTGAACGCCGCCTCCGAGGCCGCCCAGTCCCAGTCGTACCAGAACGCGATCCAGCCGCGCACCAGGTGCGCCTCGGGCAGGTTGGGGTCGAGCGCCAGCGCGCGTTCGACGAGGGCCTGCGCGCGCGCGAAGGTGTCGTTGGGTTCGGCGTCCGCGGTCGCCACCAGGGTGCGGTAGGCGTTGGCCATGGCGGCGTAGGCGCGCGCGCAGGTCGGGTCGAGGGCGAGCGCGCGGCGGAAATCGGCCAGCGCCAGCCGCGCGCTCTCCGCGGACGGGCGCGCGAGGCGGTACTGCCCGGCGAGATAGGCGCGGTAGGCCCCGGGATCGGCGCCGTCGCAGGGGCTGCGGCGCGCGGCCGCGGCGACCCGGACCGGGAGCGACGCGGCGAGTTCGCCGGCGATGCGGTCCTGCAGGGTGAAGATGCGGTCGGGGCTTTCGTCGAAGCTGCCCGTCCACAGCGCGCGCCCGTCCGCCGCGAGCAGGCGCACGTTGACCCTGACCCTGTCGCCGTGGCGCTGCGCCGAACCTTCGACGACGTAGGCAACGCCGAGCTGGCGCGCGGCCTCGACCGGGTCGTTCCCGGCGCCGGCGAAGCGCTGGCTCGAGGACAGCGGGCTGACGCGCAGCGCGGTCGTGCCGGCGATGCGCGTGATCAGGGTGTCGGCCAGACCCAGTTCGAGCAGTTCGTCGCGCGGGCTTTCCCCGGGCAGGGTGCGGAACGGCAGCACCGCCAGCGCCAACGGCGCGTCCGCGGTCGCGGCTTCCTGCACGGGCGCCGGCACGGCCTCCGGCACGCGCCGCGCCCACCACGACGCCGCCGCCACGATGGCGGCGAGCAGGCCCAGCAGCGCCGGCAGCGCGACGCGCCACCCGGTCCGCGGCGGCGATGGCGGTTGCGGGACCGGGACGTCCCGCGCTGGCACGGGTGCCTGCGCATCGCCGCCTTCCTCCACCTGCGCGACGAAGCGGTAGCCGCGCCCGGGCACGGTGACGATGTAGCGGTGGTCGCCGGCGCCGGTCCCCAGCGCGCGCCGCAGCGTGGAGATGGCCTGGGTGAGGTTGTTCTCCTCGACCACGCGCCCGGCCCAGACCGTGGACAGCAGTTCGTCCTTGCCCACCACCCGGTCACGGTGCCGCAGCAGCGTCATCAGCACGTCGAAGGCGCGGGCGGTCAGCGGCACCGGGACGCCGCCGCGGTCGCGCAGCTCGCGCGCCAGCGTGTCGACCACGAAGCCGTCGAACCGGTAGTGGCGGACCTCTCCGGACATCCTGCGGCAGGCGGTTTCAGCAGATTTCAGACTCTTTCACAGATTCCACATGGACGCCACAAGGCGCCGGCGCGGAGGCTGCGGCCGTTCCCGCACATCCACGGGAACGTCCCCCAGCCTGTGAAGGAGACCGCCATGTACCTCCGCCCGATCGCACTCTCCACCCTGTTCCTCCTCGCCCTGCCCGCCGCCGCCCATGGCCCCGCCCACCCGCAGGGTCCTGCCCATCCGCTCCCGCCAGGCCACGCCCCTGCCGGCGCCGCCGACATGCTGACGCCCCGCGCCAACCGGCTGGCCGGGATGTGGACCACCGACATCCACGTCAGCCCCGCGGCCTGCACGCCCGGGGCGCCGCGGCCGCCGCTGAGCGGGCGCAACACGATGGTGTTCAACGCCGGCGGCACCCTGGTCGAGAACCCGCAGGTCACGCCGCCGGGCGTGCCGGGCGCGGCGCAATTGCGCTCCTTCGGCATCGGCACCTGGTCGTACGACGTGCGCACCGACCAGTACCGTGCGGTGGTGCGCTTCGACTGGTACTCGAGTACCGACGGCAGCTACCTCGGCTACCAGGTCATCGAGCGCACGCTGCTGCTCGGCAACGACCAGAAGACCGCCTTCGGCCCCGTCACCGCGACCCGCTACGCGCCCGACGGAAGCATCGTCGCCAGGCTCTGCGGCGAGGCCATCTCGACCCGCACCTGACGCCCGAAGAGCGTTGCGGGCCGCACGCCGGCCCGCAACGCATCCCCTGCATGGAGACCCGTGCCATGGATACCCGCGCCCTTCCGAAGCTCACGCTGTGCGCCCTCGCGCTCGCCCTGTCCGCATGCGGCGGCGGTGGCGGCCGGGGGCTGGTGGCCACTCCGCCGCCCGCCTCGCCTCCCCCGCTACCGCCTGCGCCACCACCCCCACGGGTCGACCTCTGCCCCGCTCCCGTCACCAGCGACTGCATCGTGTCCCTCGATGTCGGGGAAGATGCGGACGCGGTGCGCATGCGTCCCGTCCAGAGCGACCATGCCCTGATCTTCCTCGGTGGCGGCCCCCTGTGGCTCGTGGAGCGCAACAGGTTCTCCGGTGGCACGCGGGTCGAAGGCAGCACCATGTGCGTCCACGGCACCCTGGAATCCGACGTGCAGGTCCTCCCCGGCGGGGAGTTCCACCTGTATCACACCCTGACCGGCAACCTGGACAACCGGGGCACGGTCCACCTCAGCGGTACCGTCACGGGCGACGTCACCAATTCCGGGCGCATGGAGGCCCCCGAGTATTCGGGCCGCCGAATCGAAGGCGACTTCACGCAAACCGCCGAGGGGACCCTGGTGTTCACGCTCGAGCCGCACGACTGGGACAGGACGGGCGCGCTGCATGTCGGCGGCCACGCCAGTCTGGCGGGCACCCTGGAGCTGACCGCGCCCTTGATCGAGGGAGAGTACGTGCTGCCCACGGCTGGCTATTACGGGATCCTGCACGCGGACGGCGGCATCTCCGGCACGTTCGATCAATGGACCTCCCCCGGCCTCGCCATCACCGGCAGACTGCGCTACGAGAAAAAGGATGTCCTGTTCGAGCTGACACGCATCTCGGCCAAGGGAGCGATGGTCCAACGCGGCATCGCCCGCCGGCTGCCGCTGGCCGGCGCCGCCAACCTCGACGCCGCGCTCGCCGTCGCCGACACCTTCGCCACCGCACCGCGCGGGACGCTCCCGGCGCGGCAGCGCCGGTTCCTGGACTCCGCGGGCGCCCTGCTCTGGCTTCGCGACACCGTCCAGGCCGAACGCAGCTTCGACAGCCTCGCCGGCCACGCCCACGCCGCGGCCGCCGACCTCCTGCTCGACCAGTCCGCGCGGATCGCCGAACGGCTCGCCGCCCGCCTCGCGGGCCTGCCGCACGGGACCGCGCCGCAGGCCTGGGACGCTTCGCTCGGCCTCCGCACCGGCGGCCACCTGTTCGATGCCCGCGCCACCGGCACCGGCCTGTGGCTCTCGCCCCGCCTGCTGGTCGGCGCCAGCCTCGCCGAAGGCCGGCTGCTGGCGGACTTCGACCACCTCGGTGGACAGGCCTCCGGCGAGGCCTCCTCCGCCGGCTTGCACGCGCACTACCGCGGCGACGGCTGGCACGCCACCGGCGCCCTCTCCGCCGGACGCGCCTGGCTGCCGCTGCAACGCCCGATCGAACTCGGCCCCGAACGCCGGCACGCCGCCCGCTCCACGCGCCACTTCGGTCACGTCTCGCTCCACGGCGAGGTCGGCCGCGACCTCGCGTTCGGCGGCGGCCGGCTGGTCCCGTTCGCCAGCCTCGACTACGGCATCGTCCGTGGCGATGCCTTCACCGAGCTGGGCGACACCGGGCTGGAACTGGCCGGCGGCCCCTCGCGGCAGTCGCGCCTGACCGGCGCGGCCGGCGTCCGCTATGCGCGCGACTGGACCCTCGGCGCCTGGCCGGTGCGGCTGGAACTGGACCTGCGCCACCGCCGCGACCTGGGCGACGGCGGCCTGCCGCTGGCCGCGTTCGTCGGGGTGCCGGAGGTCCGCTTCGCCCTGCCCCGCGACCGCGCGACGGAAGCGGCCGCGCTGCGCCTGGGCCTGGGCGGCCGGCTGGGGCCGCGCATGCGCTGGTCGCTGGACTGGAACCGCGAGACCGGACGCCGCGACCCCGCTGCCTGGCACTTCGCGTTCGAACGCGCACTCTGATGGCGCATCCTCCGGCCGCCCGCGGGGGCGTCCGGCACGCGGGCCCCGCCGTGGATGCGGCGGGGCCCGCGCGCGTCGCGCTCACGTTGTGCCCGCGCGCCCCATGCTTCAGTATCAATTGAGCGTGGCGCGCCGACACTTTCCTGTCCCCATCGAGAGCGAAAGACCGGAGTTTCGATGAGAGCTTCCACCCGGACCCTGCTCGCCCTGTCCCTCGCCGCCGCGTTCGGCGGCTTCGCCGCGACCGCCGTGCGCGAGGCCCTGGAACAGCCGGCGAAGGCCGAGCCCGCCGCGCCGCCGGCAGTGTCCGTGCCGGCGGCGGCCGCACTGCCGTCGGCGGTGGACGGCCAGCCGGTGCCGACCCTGGCGCCGATGCTCAAGCGCGTGCTGCCGGCGGTGGTCAGCGTGCATACCAAGCAGCGCGTGCGGGTGAGCCCGTTCGGCAACGACCCGTTCTTCCGCCGGATGTTCCCGGAACTGACCCAGGAACGGATCAACGAGTCGCTCGGCTCCGGCGTGATCGTGGACGCGGCGCGCGGCTACGTGCTGACCAACCACCACGTGATCGAGGGCGCCGACGACGTGTCGGTGACGCTGTACGACGGCCGCACGTTCAAGGCCGAGTTCATCGGCTCGGATCCCGACACCGACGTGGCGCTGATGCGGATCCCTGCGGACGACCTGACCGCAATCCCGCTGGCCAACGGCAACGACCTGCAGGTCGGCGACTTCGTGGTCGCGGTGGGCAACCCGTTCGGCTTCACCCAGACGGTGACCTCGGGCATCGTCTCCGCGGTCGGCCGCAGCAACCTGCCGGGCATCGGCTTCCAGAACTTCATCCAGACCGACGCCTCGATCAATCCCGGCAACTCCGGCGGCGCCCTGGTCAACCTGCGCGGCGAGCTGGTCGGCATCAACACCGCCAGCTTCAACCGCTACGGCAGCGACGCCGGCAACATCGGCCTGGGCTTCGCGATCCCGATCGACCTGGCGCGCAACGTGATGCAGCAGCTGCTGGCCACCGGCGAGGTGCGCCGCGGCACGCTCGGCATCGACACGCAGACGCTCAACGAGCGCATCGCCGCCGGGCTCGGGCTGCCCGCCGGCACGCGCGGCGCGGTGGTGACCCGCGTGCACGGCGACTCGGCCGCCGCGGCCGCGGGCGTGCGCGTGGGCGACGTGATCGTGGCCGCGAACGGCCAACGCATCGACGGCAGCATCGCCCTGCGCAACTTCCAGGGCCTGCAGCCGGTGGACGCGCCGGTGACGCTGGAGCTGCTGCGCGACGGCAGGAAGCTCCAGGTCTCCACGCGCCTGCGCGCACTGCCGCGCGACGGCGCCAGCTACGACGAGCGCCTGGCCGGCGCGACCTTCGCCGACCTGCCCGAGGCCCTGCGCCGGCAGAACCCGGATGCGCGCGGCATCCTGGTCGAGAAGGTCGAGCCGGGCAGCCGGGCGTGGCGCAACGGCCTGCGCGCAGGCGACTACATCCGCGCCGCCAACAGCGGCGAGTTCCGCGACCTGGCCGGTTTCCGCGATACCCTGTCCGACCAGCCCAGGGAGCTGGTGCTGCAGGTTTCACGTGGCGGACGCATCGGCAACCTCATCATGCGCTGACCCCGACGCCATACCGCAAGGCCAGAAGGAGACCCGAAGATGAGCCGTTCCCCGACCGACAACCTCAAGGCCAACCTCGGCGAAGCCGGGGAGCACCTCAAGCAGGCCGCCACCGAAGCCGGCTCCGCGATCCGCAACGCCGCCGGCGCCGCCGGGGAGGAACTGCGCGCGGGCAAGGCCAGCGTCAAGGCCGAGCTCGCCGACTCCGCCCTGGCCGGCATCTCCGCGCTGGAGGAAGGCGGTGGCGCGGCGCGCGAGCAGATGGACGCGTTGCTGGAGAAGGGCCGCGACCTGATCGACAGCGCCGCGGACCTGATCCGCGAACGCCCGCTGGCCTCGTTCGGCATCGCCTTCGCCGCCGGCTTCATCCTGGCCAAGCTCGCCCGCGGCAGCGACAGGTAAGCCCAGGCGCCCGTGACCGGGGAGACGTCCAGCGACGGCGCCTCCGCGCGCGGCGACGCCAGCGCGGGCAAGGCGCCGGGCATCGACGAGAGCGTGCGCGCGCTGCGCGACGAAGGGCGCGCCACGCTCGATGCCGCCCTCGATTCGCTGCGCGCGCTGCGCCGGCTGGTCTCGGCCGACCTGGCGCTGGCGCGCAGCGCGCTCGGCCGCGCGCTGGCGTGGACCGCGGTGGCGGTGGTGTTCGGCGCCTCGGCTTGGCTGCTGGTGATGGCCGCGCTGATCGCGCTGATGCAGTCCCGGGGCCTGTCCTGGCTGGCCTCGCTCTCGATCGCCGCGGTGCTGAGCCTGGCGGTAACCGTGCTGGCCGCGTGGCGGGTCTCGGTGTTCTTCGACTACGCCGGGATGCACGCCACCCGCCGGCAGCTGTCGCGGCTGGGCCTGTTCCAGGAAGACGAGGACGACGGGGACGGGAAGCCCGAAGGGGACGGCAGCGCGCCGCCACCCTCCAGCGGCGGAAGAGGCGCGCCGTGAAGTTCGAGGTGCTGCGCCGCCGGGTCGAACGCGCCGAGCGCCTGGCCGTCGCACGGCTCGACCTCGTGGCCGGGCAGCGCGCGCGCCTGCGCGAGACCTGGAAATCGGCGTGGACGCCGGGGCGCATCGTGCTGCTCGGCCTGGCCGCCGGCTTCCTGATCGCGCGTGCGCGGCCCTGGCGCGCACTGGGTGCACTGGGCGCGGTGTCGGCCACACGCTGGATCGAACTGGCCGCCAGCCTGTCGGGCCTGTTCGCCTCGTTCAAGGCGGGGCAGGCGGTCGGCGAGGGGGACGCAGAGGATGGAGCTGGCGGCGCTGCGCAGCCCGCGCAGGCGCCGCCTCCCGCCGGTGCCGCGGCGCACAAGGACCCCGGGGCCGTCCCGGCCGGGGAAGATCCCGAGCCGGTCCCGCGCGAATGGCGCCGCCGGCCCGATCCGGCGTGGGACAGCCCGCCCCCGCCTGCCGAGGCGGCCACGGAACTCTCCGAGCGCTGAGCGGGAATCCGCCGCGCCGGCCTACAATGCCGCGGTGGGTTTCATCGTCCGCGCCATCACCCTCGACCTCGATGACACGCTCTGGCCGTTCGCGCCGATCGCCGAGCGGATCGAGCGCGTGCTCGACGCCTGGATGCGCGAACACAGCCCGGCCACCGCGGCGATGTTCCCGGTCCCACAGATGCGCGCGCTGCGCGAGCGGGTGTGGCGCGAGCACCCGCACCTCGCGCACGACCTCAGCGCGCTGCGCCGGCTCACGCTGGAAATCGCGCTGCGCGAGAGCGGCGGCGACCTGTCGCTGCTCGACGCCGCGTACGAGGCCTTCTACGCCGAGCGCAACCGCGTGGAGTTCTACCCGGACGCGCTGGACGCGCTGGAGCGGATCGCGCGCCGCGTGCCGGTGGCGGCAGTGACCAACGGCAACGCCGACCTCGCCGTGATCGGCATCGACCACCTGTTCGCGGCGGCGCTGCACGCGCGCGAGCACGGCGCGGCCAAGCCCGACGCCGGCATCTTCCACGCCGCCTGCGAGCGCCTGGGCTGCCCGCCGGGCGAGGTGCTGCACGTGGGCGACCACGCCGAAGTGGACATCGTCGGCGCGGCGCGTGCCGGGCTGCGGACCTGCTGGATCAACCGCGTCGCCGCGCAGTGGCCGCCGCACGAACCCGCGCCGGACCTGCATTTCGACACCCTGGCGGGGCTGGCCGACTGGATCGAGGCACACGCTGGCCTGTGACACGGGCGCGGCCGCCGGGGATGCGGCAGACTATGCACATGACCGACACGCTCCCCCCCGGTTTCGGCGCCGCGAAGGCCGACGCGCTTCCCCTCCACATCGTAGATGCCGAAGGCTTCCCGGCCTGGCGCGACGCGCAGCCGCCCGCGGTGTGGGCCTGGCTGGCCGCGCAGGACTACACGGGTGCCGCCGGCAGCTGCGTGCTGCTTCCCGGCGGCGACGGCTGCGCGGGCGCGGTGCTGGGCATTGGCGACCCGCTCGACGCGTATTCCTACGCGCATGCACCGACCGCGCTGCCCGTTGCCGACTGGCGCGTCGCCACCGCGCTCGACGAGGCGCGCATGCGCGCGCTGCAGCTGGGCTGGGGCCTCGGGGCCTACCGCTTCACCCGCTACCGCGACGGCGGCCGCGCGCCCGCGCGGTTGGCGGTCGGCGCGCCCGACCCCGAGGTGGCCGCCGTGCTCGCCGCCTGCGTGCGCGTGCGCGACCTGGTCAACACCCCGACCGAGCACATGGGACCGGCCGAACTCGAGGCGGTGGTGCGCGGGCTCGCCGCCACGCACGGCGCGCAGTTCGAAAGCATCGTCGGCGACGAGCTGCTGGCGCGGAACTTCCCCGCGATCCATGCCGTCGGCCGCGCCTCGCACCGCGCGCCGCGGCTGCTCAGGCTGCAGTGGGGCGAAGCCGGGCACCCGCACGTCGCCATCGTCGGCAAGGGCGTGTGCTTCGACACCGGCGGCCTCGACCTCAAGCCCGCCGACGGCATGCGCCTGATGAAGAAGGACATGGGCGGCGCGGCGCACGCCATCGCCCTGGCCGGGCTGCTGATGGCGCGCCGCCTGCCGGTGCGCGTCACCCTGCTGGTGCCGGCGGTCGAGAACGCCGTCGGCCCCGACGCCTACCGCCCCGGCGAGGTGATCGCCACGCGCAAGGGCCTGAGCGTGGAGATCGACAACACCGACGCCGAAGGCCGGGTGATCCTGTGCGACGCGCTGGCATACGCAGGCGAACTGTCGCCGGACCTGATCCTCGACTTCGCCACGCTCACCGGCGCGGCGCGCATCGCGCTGGGCCCGGACCTGCCGGCGCTGTTCGCCAACGACGACCAGCTCGCGGCCGACTGGCTCGCCGCCGGCGAGCGCGTGCGCGACCCGGTGTGGCGGATGCCGCTGTGGCGCCCGTACCTGCGCTACCTCAACAGCCATATCGCCGACATCGCCAATGCCGGCTCGCGCATGGCAGGCGCGGTGACCGCTGCGCTGTACCTGGAGCGCTTCGTGCCCGAAGGCACGCCCTGGGCGCACCTCGACGTCTACGCTTGGAACGACAGCGCCCGCCCGGGGCGCCCACCGGGCGGCGACGCGCTCGGACTGCGTTCGGCCTACGACATGCTCAGGGCACGCTACGCCCGCTGAGCGCGGTCAGCGCAGCCAGCCGCGCGCCGCGCCTCGGCGCGCGTAGACCCACAGGGACAGCCCGGCCAGGGCGATGACCAGCGGGAACAGCGCGCCCTGCGGCCCCGACAGCCGCCAGGCGGGCGTGGTCAGGTAGTACCCCGAGAAGTTGACCACGATCCCCAGCAGCGACAGCAGGAACACCGGCTCGGCCCAGCGCCGCCCCAGCAGCAGGCCGAGCGAACCGAGCACGCCGCCGACCGTACCCACAGCGAACGGCACGAAGACCCAGCGGGGCATCGCCGCGAATGCCGCCTGCTGTTCCGGCGCCCAGCCGGCGATGGTTTCCGGCGTGGCGGTCAGGTGGTACCAGAACGACCACAGGCCGGCCAGGTTCCACAGCAGGGCGAGGACGGCGACGATCTGGACGTGCGTCGGGCGGGCATTCACTGTCATGGCGGGGCCTCCGGTCAAATCCTGCCCATGTTCGCCGCGACCGCGCCCCCGGCAAGTACCGTCCGTCGGAACGCCAGTCAGAGCCAACCCTTCTCGCGCGCGAGCCGGTAGGCCTCGATCCTGTTGCCCACGCCGAGCTTGCCGATCGCGTCGGACAGGTAGTTGCGCACCGTGCCGTGCGAGAGGCCGAGCCGGGCCGCGATCTCGTGCGCGCCCAGGCCCTCGCCAGCCAGCCGCAGCACGCGGCGCTCGCGGTCGTTGAGCGGGTCGGACCCGCTCCATGCATCGAGCGCGAGCTGCGGGTCGATCGCGCGGCCGCCACGGTGCACCTGGCGCAACGCCTCGGCCAGCCGTTCCGCCGGCGCGTCCTTGAGCAGGTAGCCCGACACGCCCGCCTCCAGCGCGCGACGCAGGTAGCCGGCGCGTGCGAACGTGGTGACGATCACCACCTTCACCGCAAGCCCGTGGCGGTGGATGCGCTGTGCCAGTTCCAGCCCGGTCAGGCCGGGCATCTCGATGTCGGCGACCAGCAGATCCGGCTTGAGCCGCTGCAGCTCCCGCCACGCGGTCTCGCCGTCGCCCGCGGTGCCGGCCACCTCGATGTCCTCCTCCATGCCGAGCAGCGCCGCCAGCGCGTCGCGCAGCATCGTCTGGTCCTCGGCGATCAGTACCCGGATCATGGCCGTGGCATCCACCCCCGTGCGGCACGTTACCAGAGCGTGCCCGTGGCAGGCGCCCCGGCCAGCGGTATCCGGGCCTCGATCCGGGTGCCGTCCTTCCCGGACTCGATGCGCAGCCGGCCGCCCAGGCCCTCGATCCGCTCGCGCATGCCGGTCAGGCCGTTGCCGGGCACGATCGCGCCGCCGCGACCGTCGTCGGAAATCCGCAGCACCGCCTCGCCGTCCTCGATCGCGAAGCCCGCCCCGGCGCGTCGCGCGCGGGCGTGGCGCTGGATGTTGGTCGCCGCCTCGCGCACCGCGAGCGCGAACGCGCTTTCCACTTCCGGTGGCAACGTGCCCGTCCCGAGCGATTCATCGACGCGGTACTCGAACGCGACGCCGTCGGATTCGAGCAGCAGCTTGGCGGAGGCCAGTTCCGCGGCGATGCCCGCGGCGCGGATGCCGCTGACCGCGCGCCTCACCTGCGCAAGCGCCTCGCGCGCGACGCGGCTGACCGCGGCGATCTCGCCGCGCGCCGCCGCCGGGTCGCGCTCCAGCAGCCGTGCGGCGAGGTCCGACTTCAGCGCCACCATCGACAGGGTGTGGCCGAGCAGGTCATGCAGGTCGCGACCGATGCGCTCGCGCTCGGCCAGCGCCGCCAGCCGCCGCACCTCGTCCTGCGACATCCGCAGCATCGCCTCGCGTTCCTGGTTGATCCTGTCGAGCAGGCCCAGCATGCCGATGATCGCGCTCACCACCGGCATCCACAGGACCGACTGCCACGGATAGTCCAGGTACCTGGCCCAGGCCAGCAGCAGCGCGTTGAGCACGGCCAGCAGCGCGAGGTAGCCGGCCACCGAACCGCCGCGGCACGGGCGCAACAGGATGGAGCCGAACACGAAGTAGCTGAGGCCTGACGGATACCAGGGCAACAACGCCAAGCACAGCGCGACCATGCCCCACGCCGCCTGCCGCGCGCGCCGTTCGGACGACGTCACCACCACCACATAGAGCGCGACGAACAACGGGTACGACAGCAGCGTCAGCAATGCCCAGCGCTTCGTGTAGCCGTACCCGCCACCGGCGAACATCGGCGTCAGGAACACCCACGCGGTCCAGACCAGGTGCACGAACGGCAGCCATGGCGGCCGTCCCGCCCGCATGTCCTGTGCGACGGGCGAGTCGGGGGCGATGCTCCAGAAACGCTTGCGTGCGGGACCATTCATCGTCAGCGCGATCCTGTTTCCTCCGGCACGCTCCAGCCGGGATATGGTATGCCAGCCGCATGCCCTGCCCCCGCGGCCTGCCGCATCACGCCGCCCCGGCGACGCCTCGTGCCGCGCTTGCCGGCACCGCCACCGCGGGCCATCGGATCCTCCACCGCAACCACGGCGACATGGTCCCCCGGGGATCCACGGGACCTGCATTCCCGGCCGTCAGGCGAAACGGCTGACAGCTGTCACGCCACGAACCGGGGCGGCGGGCCTATGCTGGCCCGGCCATGACCACCGGCAGGCCACATCCGGCTCTGGTAGGGTCACATCCGCAGCCGGTCCACGTCCTGTCCTTCCATGAACACGAACGCAGAACTGCTCAGGGAACTCCGCATCGACCGCTCCGCCGCCCCGCCTCCGCGGCGCAAGGGGCCGTGGATCGCGGCCGGCATCGCCGCGCTCGCCATCGTGCTGGCCGTCGCCGGCTGGATGGTCTTCGGCCGCGACGGTGCCATCCCGGTCGAGACCACCTTCGCGGTGCCGATGGCGTCCGGCGGGGCCCCGGCCTCGGTGCTCGATGCCAGCGGCTACGTGGTCGCCCGGCGCATGGCCACTGTCTCGGCCAAGGTCACCGGCCGGGTCAGGGAGGTGCTGATCGAGGAAGGCATGCGCGTGGAGCAAGGCCAGGTGCTGGCGCGCCTGGACCCGGTGGACGCCGAGCAGCAGCGCGCGCTCGCCGCCTCGCAGCTGGAGGCCGCGCGCAGCCAGCTCGGCGCGGTCGAGGCCCAGCTGAAGGAGGCCGAGGCCAACGCTGTGCGCCTGGAAACCCTGGCGGCGCAGAAGCTGGTCCCGCAGGCACAGTACGAGCAGGCCGTGGCCCAGCGCGACAGCCTGCGCTCGCAGCTTGCGACCGCACGGCGCAACGTGCAGGTCGCCGCCGACGGGCTGCGCATCGCCGAGCAGGGCATCGAGAACACCATCGTGGTGGCGCCGTTCTCCGGCGTGATCACCGCCAAGGCCGCGCAGGAGGGCGAAATCGTCTCGCCGCTGTCGGCCGGCGGCGGCTTCACCCGCACCGGCATCGGCACCATCGTCGACATGGATTCGCTCGAGGTCGAGGTGGACGTGGGCGAGGCCTACATCGGCCGGGTGCAACCGAAGATGCCGGTGGAGGCGGTGCTCAACTCCTACCCCGACTGGAAGATCCCGGCCGAGGTCATCGCCATCATCCCCGCGGCGGACCGCGGCAAGGCCACGGTCAAGGTGCGCATCGCGCTGAAGGAGAAGGACCCGCGCATCGTCCCCGACATGGGCGTGCGCGTCAGCTTCCTCGAGCCGCCGAAGGCGGACGAGGAAAAGCCCGAAGGCGTGCGCGTGCCCGCCGATGCACTGGTGGAGCGCGACGGGCGCACGGTCGTCTTCGTGGTCGGCGACGATGGCCGGGTCGCGCTGCGCGAGGTGGCCACCGGTTCCACGCTGGGCCGCGACCGCCAGGTGTTGTCCGGGCTGTCGCCCGGCGACGAGGTGGTGCTGGACCCGCCGGCCGGCCTGCACGACGGTGCCCGCGTGCGGCGCGCCCCCGAAGGCACCGGCAACTGAGGATCGCCCGCGCGCGATGGAACGCGCGCCCGTCCCGGCAGGGATGTCGAAAAACGCGGCTGTCGGCCGTCGTCCGTGCATCGCGCGGCCACGGCCGCGCATCGGCCCGGTTTCCATTTCCCAAGCGAGGTAACGCCATGTCTCCGCTGGTTTCCATTCGCAACCTGCACAAGACCTACCAGCGCGGCCCGGAGAAGGTCGACGTGCTGCACGGCATCGACCTCGACATCGGGCGTGGCGAGTTCGTCGCGCTGATGGGCCCGTCCGGCTCGGGCAAGACCACCCTGCTGAACCTGATCGGCGGGCTGGACACGCCCAGCGAAGGGCAGATCGAGATCGAGGGCGAGCGGCTGGACACCATGACCCCTGGCCAGCTCGCCAACTGGCGCAGCCGCCATGTCGGCTTCGTGTTCCAGTTCTACAACCTGATGCCGATGCTCACGGCGCAGAAGAACGTGGAACTTCCGCTGCTGCTGACGCCGCTGCCGGCCTCCGAGCGCAGGCGTCGCGCCGAGATCGCGCTGGGCCTGGTCGGCCTGGCCGAGCGCCGTTCGCACAAGCCCAACGAGCTGTCGGGCGGACAGCAGCAGCGCGTCGCCATCGCCCGCGCCATCGTCTCCGACCCGACCTTCCTGATCTGCGACGAGCCAACCGGCGACCTCGACCGCCAGAGCGCGGAGGAAGTGCTGTCGCTGCTGCAATTGCTCAATCGCGAGCACGGCAAGACCATCGTCATGGTCACCCACGACCCCCGGGCCGCCGCGTACGCCACGCGCACCCTGCACCTGGACAAGGGCGAGCTGGTGGACGCCCCGGCCATGGCGCACTGACCAGGAGGCACGGCGATGAAATACCTTTCCCTGGTCTGGGCACAGCTGTTCCGCAGCAGGACGCGGTCGCTGCTGACCCTGCTGTCCGTGGTCACCGCCTTCATGCTGTTCGGCCTGCTCGATTCGGTGCGGGTCGCGTTCACTGCCGGCGCCAGCAGCGTGGCCGGCTACGACCGGCTGGTGGTGTCCTCGCGGCTGTCGATCACGCAGATGCTGCCGTACCGCCTGCACTCGCAGATCCAGGCGGTGCCCGGCGTGAAGCAGGCCGTGTACATGGCCTGGTTCGGTGGCATCTACCAGGACCCGAAGAACTTCTTCCCGAACTTCTCGACCGGCCCCGGTCTGTTCGACATGTACCCGGAATACCTGATCGACCCGAAGCAGCGCGAGGCCTTCGAGACCACCCGCAACGGCGCGGTCGCGGGCGAATCCCTGGCACGCAGGTTCGGCTGGAAGGTCGGCGACATCATCCCGTTGCAGGCGACCATCTTCCCCACCCGTGGCAGCAACCACTGGGAGTTCCAGCTGGTCGGCACCTACCGCGTGGCCGATCCCAAGCGCAGCGGCGAGGAGAACGCGCTGTATTTCCACTGGGAGTACTTCAACGAGTCCAATGACTACGTGAAGGACCAGGTGGGCCTCTGGATGGTCAAGCTGGCCGACCCGTCGCAGGCCGACCGCGTCGCCCGCGCTATCGACGCCCTCAGCGAGAACTCCGACCACGAGACGAAGACCCAGAGCGAGGCCGAGTTCAACCGCGCCTTCGTCAAGCAGTTCGCCGACGTCGGGATGATCGTCACTTCGATCATGGGCGCGGTGTTCTTCACCCTGCTGCTGCTGACCGGCAACACCATGGCGCAGGCGGTGCGCGAGCGCATCCCCGAGCTGGCGGTGCTCAAGACACTCGGCTTCCGCGACGGGCTCGTGCTCGGGCTGGTGCTGCTCGAATCGGTGCTGCTGGTCGGGCTGGGCGGCCTGATCGGCCTGGGCCTGGCCGCAGTGGCCATTCCCGCGATCGGCGCCGCCAGCGGCGGCATGGTCGCGCTCGGCGGCATGCCCTGGCAGACCTGGGCGCTGGGCCTGGCGCTGATCCTGGCCATCGGCTTCGTGGTCGGCGTGCTGCCGGCGCTGCGCGCCAAGCGCCTGAAGATCGTCGATGCCCTGGCCGGACGCTGAGGAGGACGCTCCATGAAGAAGCTGCTTGCCAACATCCTCGTCACGCTGTGCCTGCTGGCCGGGCTGGTGGTGTGGATCATCCTTCCCTGGTGGGGCGTGCTTGCCGCGGCCATGCTGCTGGCGGCATGGCTGTGGTCCACCCGCAGCGGACGGCTTGCGCGCGAGGCCGCGCTCATCGGCATCTCCAGCCTGCCCAGGCGCTGGGGGGCGTCCAGCGTGATCGTGGTCGGCATCGCCGGTGTGGTCGGCGTGCTGGTGGCGATGCTGGCGATGGGCGAAGGCTTCCGCGCGACGCTGCAGGGCACCGGGCGCGACGACACCGCGATCGTGCTGCGCGGTGGTTCGCAGGCGGAGACCAACTCGGCCATCACCCGCGATCAGCCGCCGCTGATCGCGAACCTGCCGGGCATCGCCCGCGACGCGGACGGACGGCCGCTGCTGTCCCCGGAACTGTCGCAGGTGGTCAACATGGTCCTCAGGGACGGCGGGACCGAGGCCAACGCGCAGATCCGCGGCGTCGGCGAGATGGCATGGCGGGTGCGCCCGCACGTGCGCATCACCGCGGGGCGCCGGTTCGAGACCGGCAAGCGCGAACTGGTGGTCGGACGCGGCGCCGCCAACCAGTACCGCAACCTCGAGGTCGGCAGCCGGCTGCGCCTGGCCAACCAGGAATGGGAGGTGGTCGGCCACTTCGAGTCCGGCGACTCCCACGAGTCGGAACTGTGGGCCGACGCGGAGACGCTGGCCAGCACCTACCAGCGCCCCGCCTACCAGTCGGTGACGGTGAAGCTGGAAAACCCGCGCGCCTTTGCCGCGTTCAAGGCGGCGCTCGAGTCCGATCCGCGGCTGAAGCTGGACGCGCTGACCACGCGCGACTACTACAACCGCCAGTCCGAAGGGCTGGCCCGGCTGATCCGGGCGCTGGGCACGGTGATCGGCGGGATCATGGCCATCGGTGCTGTGTTCGGCGCGCTCAACACCATGTACGCGGCCGTGGCCGGCCGCGCGCGCGAGATCGCCACGCTGCGCGCCATTGGTTTCCGTGGCCTGCCGGTGGTGACAGGCGTCATGCTCGAGACCATGTTGCTGGCCTTGCTCGGTGGCGCGCTGGGCGGCGGTGTGGCCTGGCTGCTGTTCAACGGCTACAGCGCGGCCACCCTGGGCGCCAACTTCAGCCAGGTGATGTTCGAGTTCCGGGTCACCCCCGGGCTGCTGTGGACCGGGCTGAAGTGGGCACTGGGCATCGGCCTGGTCGGCGGCCTGTTCCCGGCACTGCGCGCGGCGCGGCTGCCGGTGACCGAGGCGTTGCGCAGCGCCTGACCGGCAACGGGCGCGGCGGCAGAGGCCGCCGCGCTCAGGCCGCGGCCGCTGCCACCGTGCGGCGCGCGCGCCGCCAACCGTCGAAGGCGTAGGCCGCCAGCGCCGCCCAGATGCAGGCGAAGCCGATCGCGCGGTCGGCGCCGAACGGCTCGCGGAAGAACAGGATGCCGCACAACAGCTGCAGCGTCGGCGCGATGTACTGCAGCAGGCCGACGGTCGAGTACGGGATGCGGCGCACGCCATAAGCGAAGCCGACCAGCGGCAGCACCGTGAGCACGCCGCCGAACGCCAGCAGCGCCACGGTCCCGACGCCGGCGCCGGACGCGATCGCGCCGCCATGCGCCTCGATCCATCCCAGCCAGGCCAGGGCCGGCAGGAACAGGTACAGGTTCTCCACGCCGAGTCCGGCGACCGCGTCCACCGCCACCAGCTTGCGCACCAGACCGTACAGCGCGAACGAGCCGGCCAGCAGCAGCGCGATCCACGGGAAGCTGCCGTAGTTGAAGGTCAGCCACAGCACGCCAAGCGCGGCGATGCCGACCGCCACCCATTGCGTCCGGTTCAGGCGCTCGTGCAGCAGCGCCACGCCGAGCACGACGTTGACCAGCGGGTTGATGAAGTAGCCGAGGCTGGTCTCGATCACGTGCCCGGCGTTCACCGCCCAGATGTACAGGCTCCAGTTGAACGCGATCAGCAGGCCGCTCACCGCGAGCATCGCGGCCGCGCGCGGCTGCCGCAGGGCCTGCGCGACCCAGCCGCGCCCCTGCTTCCACCACAGCCAGGCGCACACCGTCACCGTGCCCCAGGCCACGCGGTGCAGCACGATCTGCAGCGACGGCACCGCCTTGAGCAGGTGCCAGTACAGTGGCATCAGGCCCCAGACGACGAAGGCGCCGGCCGCGGCCCACAGCCCGCGCCGGTCGAGGCTGGCGGCGCTCATGCGTCAGCCGCCGCGGCCGGGGCGGCCGGCCTGCGCGCCTTGGCCAGGGTGATGACGAACACGCCGGCGACCACCACCGCCATCGCGCCGATGTCGTGCGCGCCGAAGCGCTCGGACACCAGCCACGCGCCGAGCAGCACCGCGATCACCGGGTTGACGTAGGCGTAGCTGCCGGCGAGCGTGGGCCGGACGTGGTGCAGCAGCCAGACGTAGGCGGTGAAGCCGACGATCGAGCCGAACGACACGAGGTAGGCGAGCGAGGCCATGCCCTGCCAGCTCGGCCAGGCGTGCATGCGCTCGCCGATGGCCAGCCCCGCCAGCGGCATGAACACGCCGGCGCAGAGCATCTGCCCAGCCGCCGACATGAACGGCGACGGCAGGTCGCGGCTGCGGCTCCAGATCGAGCCGAACGCCCACGCCAGCGGCGCGACCAGCAGCGCGACCAGTCCCCAGGGCGAGGCGGTGAGGCTGCTGCCGGCGTTGAGCCAGGCCACGCCGAGGAAACCGATGGCCAGCCCGGCCCACTCCAGCGCGACCGGGCGGTCGCCGCGCATCGCCGAGAACAGTCCCATCCACAGCGGCGCCGAGGCCACCGCGACCGCGGCCAGCCCCGAGGAGACCGTCTGCTCGGCGATGCAGACCATGCCGTTGCCCAGCCCGAGCAGCAGCACCGACATCACCGCGAGGTTGCGCCACTGCGCGCGCGTGGGCGCGGGCTCGCCACGCCAGCGCAGGAACGCGTACATCAGCACGCCGGCGACGAGGAAGCGGACGCCCGCCATCAGCAGCGGCAGCCACCCGCCTTCCAGCGCCCAGCGGATGCCGAGGTACGTCGAACCCCAGACCACGTAGACCAGCGCCAGCGCGGACACCACCTGCACGGTGGACGCACGCCCCGATGCGACCGCGGACTCGGATGCCATGGGATGATCCCGAACCGGTTTGTGGAGGGGGGAAACGGCGACCGGGCCGCGTGCGGCCCGGTCTGTCCATTCTACGGCGGGGACCCGGGATCCCCGGTGCGGATTCCGGGAACACCGTGTCCCGGAAACACGCGGCGTGCCGGCCTTACTCGGTCCAGCGCCCGGGGCCGGTGGACGCGGGCAGGACCTGCGCCGCCAGCGCGCGGTCCCCGTCCAGCAGGCGCATGGCATCGACCAGGATCGCCGCCGACTCGCGCAGCAGCGGGTCCGGGCGCTTCTCCGCGGCCTTCTCGCGCTCGGCGTCGGCCACGACGTCGCGCTCGTTGGCCTGCAGGCCGTCGTCCATCACCTCGGCCAGCGGATCGAGCTCGAGGCCCAGGCGCTTGCGCTCCTCCTGCCGGGCCTTGCGCTTGGCCTCCTGGCGGTCACGCTCGGCGCGCCGCTCGGCCTCGTTGAGGGTGACGTAGATCTTCTCGCGCTCGGCGCGGAACTCGTCCACGTCCTCCTTCCACCACCGGAACTCGACGTCCTTCTCGACCCGCGCCTTGTGCAGCTCCTCCAGGCGCGGCAGCAGCATGGCGAAATTGCCGTAGCGCTCGTGCGGGACGCCTGCGATCTTGCGCCACGGCAGCGCGTTGTCGTAGGTGCTCTCGCCGAACTCGCTGGCATCCAGCGTCGCCGGGAACGCGATGTCCGGCTCCACGCCCTTGTTCTGGGTGCTGCTGCCGTCGGGCAGGAAGAACTGCGCGATGGTCAGCTTGACGTGGCCGTAGCGGTCGCCACCGTTGCCCGGCCAGCGGTCCAGCGGCACGATGTTCTGCACCGTGCCCTTGCCGAAGGTGGTCTCGCCGATGACCAGTGCGCGGCCGTAGTCCTTGAGCGCGCCGGCCACGATCTCCGAGGCCGAGGCGGAACGGCGGTTGACCAGCACCGCGAGCGGGCCGTCCCAGGCCACGCCGGCGTTGCGGTCGCCCTCGACCATGACCCGGCCGCCGGACTCTCGGACCTGCACCACCGGCCCGCGGTCGATGAACAGGCCGGTCAGCTCGACCGCCTCGTTGAGCGAGCCGCCGCCGTTGTTGCGCAGGTCGAGCACCACGCCATCGATGCCGTCGGCCTTGAACTGCTGCAGGATGCGCGCCACGTCGCGGGTGGCCGAGGTGTACTCGCCGTTGCGCGAACGGCGGCTCTCGAAGTCCTGGTAGAACGCCGGCAGCTTGACCACGCCGATGCGCCGGGCCGGCACGCCGGGCACGCCCGACGGGACCTCGATCACCTCCGACTTGGCGGCCTGCTCCTCGAGCTTGATCTTCGCCCGGGTCAGGGTGACGCGGACCGGCTTGCTGTCGAGCGTGGCGCCGGCCGGGATCACGTCCAGCCGCACCTTCGTGCCCTTCGGGCCCTTGATCTTCTCGACCACATCGTCGATGCGCCAGCCGATCACGTCCTCCATCGGCCCGCTGTCGCCCTGGCCGACGGCGACGATGCGGTCGCCGACGCGGAGCTTGCCGCTGAGGATCGCCGGGCCGCCGGCGATCAGCTCGCGGATCACCACCACGTCGTCCTGCTTCTGCAGCTGCGCGCCGATGCCCTCCAGCGACAGCGACATGCTCTGGTTGAACAGTTTCGCCGTGCGCGGGTTCATGTAGTCGGTGTGCGGGTCGACCGTGGCGGTGTAGGCGTTGAGGAAGGTCTGGAACGCATCCTCCTGGTTCAGTGCGTCGACGCTCTTGGCCAGGTTGAGGTAGCGCTTGTCCAGGGTCTTGCGGATCTCGTCCGGCTGCTTGCCGGCAAGCTTGAGCCGCAGCCAGTCGTTGCGCACGGACTGCCGCCACAGCTGGTCGAGCGTCGCGGCATCGGCCCATGGGGCGTCCTTGCGGTCGTACTCCCAGCGGTCGTCACCGTCGAAGCGGAAGATGTCCTGCTTCAGCAGCGAGCGCGCGTACTCCATGCGCTCGGCGACGCGCTGCTTGTAGCGCGCGAAGATGAGGTACGCGGGCTCGAGGTTTCCGGTGCGGATGTCCTGGGGGAGGCTGGGCTTGAACTGCTCGAACTCCTCGATGTCCTGCACCGTGAAGAACAGCTTGTTGCCGTCGAGCGCCTTCAGGTAGTTGTCGAAGATCTCCTGCGGCATCGACTCGTCGATCGGCCGCGGGCGATAGGCGTAGCGGCTGTCCGACAGCAGCCCGTAGACGAGTTTCGCCGCCGTGACCTGCTCCGTGGTGGGCGTGGTCGGCAGGGTCTCGCGCGCGGACTGGGCCACCGTCGCGAACGACAGCGCCAGCGCGACCAGCAGGGCGGGGAGGAAGCGGCGGACTTTCATCGGGTCGGGTTTCCGGTTCGGCAGGGGCAGTCTCTTGCCCGGATTGGGACCTGCGGCAGTGCCGGAAGTTGCACCCGCCGCGCGCTTCACTGTACCGCCAAACCGGGCGCGGTCCTGAATGTTTCCCTTTCGGCGGCCCCCGGGGCGTGTCAGGCGACGAGGCCGGCCCCCGCGGCCTGCCGGTCGGCATGGTAGGAGGAACGGACCAGCGGGCCGGAGGCCACGTGGGTGAAGCCCAGGGCCATGCCGTACTCCTCCAGCGCCTTGAACTCCTCCGGCGTCCAGTAGCGCAGCACCGGGTGGTGGTGGCGGGACGGCTGCAGGTACTGGCCGATGGTGACCATGTCCACGTCGTGGGCACGCAGGTCGCGCAGGGTAGCCTGCACCTGCTCCATGGCCTCGCCCAAGCCGAGCATGATGCCGGACTTGGTCGGGATGTCCGGGTGCTGCGCCTTGAACCGCTTGAGCAGGGTCAGCGACCACTGGTAGTCGGCACCGGGACGGACGTTGCGGTACAGCTCCGGCACGGTCTCGACGTTGTGGTTGAACACGTCCGGCGGCGCCTGCGCCAGGATCTCCAGCGCGCGCTCCATGCGCCCCTTGCCGCGGAAGTCCGGGGTCAGGATCTCGATCCGGATCCCGGGCACCGCCCCGCGGACCGCGCGGATGCAGTCGACGAAGTGCTGGGCGCCGCCGTCGCGCAGGTCGTCGCGGTCCACCGAGGTGATGACCACGTACTTCAGGCCCATGTCGGCGATGGTCCGGGCCAGGCTGCCCGGCTCCTCCGGGTCCGGCGGCTTCGGCCGGCCGTGGGCGACGTCGCAGAACGAACAGCGGCGTGTGCAGACCTCGCCGAGGATCATGAAGGTGGCGGTGCCGTGGCCGAAGCACTCGTGGATGTTCGGGCAGCTGGCCTCCTCGCACACCGTCACCAGGCGGTTGGCGCGCAGCTTGTGCTTGAGCGCGGCGACCGAACCGTCGGACGGGATGCGCACGCGGATCCACGAGGGCTTGCGCAGCACCGGCGCCTCGGCGAACTGCACCGGCGAGCGCGCCATCTTCTCGGCCGCGACCTGGCGCACGCCCGGCTCCAGCGACGGCGCCGCGGAAGAGGTGACGACCTCGATCGGGATCGAACGCGTGCGGGAATCGGACATGGGAAGGCTCAGGCGGCTTGCGATGCGGCGAATTCCGGCGGCGGCGCGGCCTGCAGCCGCAGCCCGAACTGGCGCGCCAGCTGGTCCAGCAGCACCGGCTTGACCTCCTCCACGCCGGAAGGGCCGCCCAAGTCTAGCACCGAGGTCACCCGCAGCCCGGCGTAGCCGCAGGGATTGATGCGCCGGAACGGCTCCAGGTCCATCGCGATGTTGAACGCCAGGCCGTGGAACGCGCGGCCGTGGCGCACACGGATGCCGAGCGAGGCGATCTTGGCGTCGCCGACGTACACCCCGGGCGCCCCCTCGCGGCGCACGCCCGTGATGTTCCACTCGGCCAGGGTGTCGATGACCGCCTGCTCGAGCCGGCAGACGTATTCGCGCACGCCGATCCCGAGCCGCCGCAGGTCGAGCAGCGGGTAGGCCACGATCTGGCCGGGGCCGTGGTAGGTCACCTGGCCGCCGCGGTCGACGTGGATCACCGGGATGTCGCCCGGCATCAGCACGTGCTCGGCCTTCCCCGCCTGGCCCAGCGTGAACACCGGGTCGTGCTCGACCAGCCAGATCTCGTCCGGCGTGCCTTCGTCGCGCTCGGAGGTGAAACGCTGCATCCCGCGCCACACCGGCTCGTAGGCCTGGCGCCCGAGGTCGCGGACAAGGGCAACGGGGAGGCTCACAGCGTCCATTTCACTTCCGGGTGTGCGCGCAGCGCGACGTGCGCGGCCTCGTACTGGGCGCGGTCGGCGGCATGGAACGACAGCCGGACCGAGACATAGCGCCCGCCGCTGGACTCGCGCAGGGACAGGGTCTCCTCCAGCACGCGGATGCCCGCCTCGCGCAGCACCCGCGGCACCTCCGCCTCCAGCCCGGCCCCGGCCGCGCCCATGGCGGTGATCTCGAAGACCCCCGGGAACTGGAAGCCGTGTTCCGGATTGCTGGAGCGGATGCCGATCATCCGGCAATTATCGGGGCGGCCGGGGCAAATCCCAAGCCGCGGCGCCCGGGGCCCGGGCCGGGAGCGGTGCCCCGCCGGCGGGCCCTGCGGCCCCCCGTTCCGGCGCGTCCGCCTCCCCGCCGTAACGGAAGGGCCGGCTTCGCCGGCCCTTCCCCTTT